>Ga0310810_10008853_pt1 | contig 11620 bp, 16 predicted proteins | sample NCmetagenome_FD_207641 | JGI IMG/M metagenome (GOLD analysis project Ga0310810, IMG submission 207641) | Soil microbial communities from experimental microcosm in Duke University, North Carolina, United States - NC | ecosystem: Engineered > Artificial ecosystem > Soil microcosm > Unclassified ...
TTGGCCCCATTCGGTTTCGGTCGCTGCGCCGTCTACCGGCCGTGTCGGGATAGGCATTCTCTAACCTCTCAGCTAACGCCAACGAGTCCGACGACCATGGCCGTTCCGTTACCGCCGTCATACCACCCGGACACATGATCAGCCGCGGCCATCCCTACCACCAGGTGCAACCCGCATAGGCCGTCCGCTAGCTGATCAGGGACGATAAAGAATGGGCAGGATAGCTCCATTGCCGTGATAGGCGAGCTCGCGTCAGACGTCGTATACGCCATCACGACGATATCGCCCGGTGTCGTCGCGATCGACAGCGGTAGGCGCCGGTTCGTGCTCGCGGTACCCGTGAACGATGCATCCGCGCCCGTGGTAGGCGTCAACGCATCGCCCAGGAATACGGCCGTAGCGAACACGTAGTTAGTACCGCCGACGTTGACGGTAATTGTCGTCCCGGTCGTACCCGTCGCTACACCGACGTAGATCGATAGGTATGTATTGGTCGAGCTATTCCACCCTTTGACTTCCGTCCAGGTCACGTTGGTACAAGTAACCGACGTAACGTCATTCGAGCGCGTCCCGACCGCTAGCAGGATCCGCGTCCCGGATGCCTGCGCCGGAATGGTGATGGCGAACGCGTTAGTAGACGAGTAGGACGGCGCGACCCAACCCTTGCAGTCGATCGCGCCGGCGCCGCCGCCGCCGCCGCCACCGGATGCGGCCGTTATCGCTGCGTCGAAATCGTCTAGAACCTCCTGCACGTCGTCGCCGGTGCTATTCGTATACCCGGAGGTAACGGCCGAGATAGCCGAGGCGTCGTGCGCGTCCGTCGTGTCGCCGGTATGCGACGAGATATCGCCGCCTAGCGGTGACTCAGTGCCGCCGTCATCTTTCGAGTACAGCAACCCGTCGCTTTTCGCGTATAGCCGAACCTTGCCGGACGGCGCCGCGGCCGGCGCTGCGACCTCATTTACCAGTAGCTCGGGAAACGGATTTTCGCTCGCGGGTCTAGTAGCCATCGCTAACCCTCATATTCCAGGTAGTCGCCGGAGCCGTCATCAGCTAGCAGGAAATCGCCCGAGCCATCGTCAGCCGCGAGGATGGTATCGCCCAGCCCTACCGCGCCGGCCGTGCTGATCCGCGGGAGGAATAGCCATCGGGTTTCGGTCGCATCCTTCGCCTCGACCCACATTTCCATACCTAGTAGCTGGCCGGCGATATCGACGACACCCGGCACGACGATACGGACACGCTCCGTGAGCTCCAGCGATGACATGAAATCAACGTCCGCTTCCGTGAAACACCACACGGTGCCCGGTGTCCAGACGACGCCCGGCCATGCGCGATCGGCTAGGACGGCATCGGCCCATGCTTCCGGGTTTATCGTCTTCTCGGTGCGCTCGTATGGCACCCGGCCGTAACGCGGTAGAGGCGCCGCGACACGCTCGATGACGTCGGAACCATCCTCGATCGTCACCCGCACGACGGAATAGATGCCGTCGTCCGCGGACTCCGCCTTTAGATCCTCCAGGTTCGCGTATGTGATCTCAGACCCGCGGTCTACTCCGCCGCCGTATGGCGCACTCTGTAGCGTGCCGGCCGCATCCTCGTAGATGATCCATAGCGCCTCCTCGCCGGCCTTGTATATGTGCGTCCACAGCTTTTCGGCGCCGTCGATCTTGGCGGACAACGGAATGTCAGGGAAGCTGTCACTAAACCCGAGTATGGGGATACCGCCTATCGCGATGCCAGACGCGGCCACGGCATCGCGGACACGGTCGCGCAGCGTGTCGCCCAGGGTCGCATCTTCCGGAACGTCCGCCCTCCAGGCATATGCGATTGTCGAGCTCGCTTCGATCGTTCCGCGGTACTCGGGCGCTTTGTAGCTGTACGCGATCTTGTCGATGATGCCGGTCCGGATGGTCCGGCCGGACACGCTAGAGCTGATCCGAATGGGGACACCGGACACTAGCTGCGGCGCATATGGGGATGACTCGTTACCGGGGTCTAGTACCCGATCCGGGTCGTATGTCTCGACTAGCCACGACTGCGCCGCCTGTTGCGAGAGGATGCCGCGCTCGGGTCGATCGGTACCCCATGACACGTGAGCTCGAAGCCCTTGCGGTGTGACGTCTTGCCAGCCGGCGCCGCTCCATATGCCCGTTGTGCCTGTAGGCGGATTATCGCCCCAGGTCGCGGTACCCCAGCGCGTAGCATCCTCATCGTGCACGTAGATTTCCAGAATGGCGTGGCCGGGTTCGGGAGGCGTATAGCCCGGATCAGTAGGCGGCTCGGTAGGCGATACCGCGCCGAAAATCTCGAACGTCTGTACGTTCGATCCGCACCGGAACCCGAGTCCGACGATGGTATCGCGATGGCGTAGGCGCCAGTACTGGTAGCTGTATACCGTGTCCAGCACGTAGCGCACCCGTTCCGTAAGGGCGCCGGCATCGAACCGCGATGCGGTGTAGCCGGGAACGGACCATAGGATGCCGTCGTCGCTGTACTCGATTTCCCAGCCGTTATCAGGATCCGCGCGCGGGTCTGTCGAGCATCCGTAGTCTCCCCATACGACGAGCTCGCCCACATCGAACACGGAACCTAGGTCGGACTCTAGGTATCCCTCATATGTGCCGGCGCCGGCCGCGTAGGACGCGACAACGGCATACGAGCTCGATACGCCATCGTTAGCGTTACCGGGGTCGGACCACGTTTTAGCCCCCCCGCCATCGCTGACGGTGCCGTGTAGAAGGTTTAGATCATCGGCCATCGTGCTACGGGGTCGGGCCCGTGTTTTGCGCGTGCACGATCGCTTGCTTTACGGCTTGCTCGATGACCTCCGGCGAACCGCCCTGTACGGTGACGGTCACGCCTCCCCCGCCCCCGCCCCCGCCCCCCGTGTGGTGCGCGATGATGTCCGCCTGTGTATGGCCGCCTGTGATGAGTCCTAGACCCTTTAGCGCCTCGTCTATCTGGTTGAGTAGATCCGCGAGCGCATCGGCCATCTGTGCAATCGGGCCCAGCGCGTCGCGTATCGTCTTATCGACATACTCGACAAATAGCCCGAGCTCGCCCAGCCCGTCAATGCCCTCGTTTATCCATGTCAGTAGGGACGTCAACGGACCCTCTAGACCCTGACCGATCTTCCCGGTAAGCGTCTCGAATTTCGCTTGTAGCTCGGATTGCTTTTGCTCCAGATCGCCCGAACCCTCAGTCACGGCCGCGATGCGTGGTTGCAGCGCCTCCATGATCAGCGAGAGACGCGCCGCGGCGAGCTCCTGATCCGTGAGCGCGCTCGCGCTTGACTTCCCGGTATCCGCTAGGGCCCGCGCCTGTACCTCAGTGTCCGATAGGTCGATACCTAGCTCTTTCAGCGGCTTAGATCCGCCGCCGGCCGCCTTGCCGATCAGATCGAGCACGGTAGCGGCATCGCCGCCACCGATGCCCAGTAGCGCGAGCGCGGATGCCGCTTCCACCACTTTCGGCGCCGATCCGGCTATTTCCTCGCCCGATAGATGCGCCGCTTTTCCTAGATCCGTGAACCGTGCTTCGAGCTCTAGCACGTCCTGTCGCGACTGGCCTAGTTTCTCGAACCCGTTAGCCGCATTGATAAGCGGCGCGGACAAGTCGCCTAGCTGCGCCTCCAGGCGCGCGGTAGCGTCTCCGATCCGGTCGGACTCCGATAGTGCCGTTTGCGCGAAATCGAGTACGGCATCGGCCGCGAACCCGGCAATGATGGCGCCGCCGGCAATCTTGGCCGCCTTACCGATACCGCCGATGGCGGACTCTGACTTTTTCGCGGCCGTCTGCAGCGATTTAGCATCGCCAATGACGTTTACGCGGACGGTGCTATCTGCGCGTGCCACGACGCAACCTCACTCCAGACGAGCGCCGCGCCCGATCAGCGACTATCGCTTCTTCGCGCCGAACGCGGATAAGCCATAGCGCCTCGTAGACCGTCAGCCGCTCTATTTCGCTGATGGGCTGCCGCTCGGCGCGCGCGAGCTCGATTGTGAGACGTCTAATAGGCGGAGGTTCGATAGATCGGACCAGGTTAGCGGCGTCTCGTAGTGCCGCAATGCGTGAACGAACATTCCCAGCATTCGCCGGCTGATCGGGGACCGTAGCAGCGACGACAACGGCTGGCCCGACTGCCGTTCCGCCTCTGACGCTTCCCCCATCGTCAGTGTCTCCAGGTCGAATGTCACTGTTCCTAAATCGTCCACCGCTAGCCTCCATCAATCCGGCGCCTCAGCCTCGAAACGCCTAATCATCGTATCCACCGCAGCGCGGTATCGCTCCACTACATCATCCCGGCGATGGTCGAGCGCGTCATATAGGAACGGCTGCGGCTCTATATTCCGGGCCCGCCATCCGAAATGAATGGGGCCCGCATAGGGTACGAGCGCGCGGCCGCCGGCCAGGACGGATCCGACACGCGCGGTCGCGGTGCTACGGATCGTGCGCGCCAGCCGGCCGGTTCGCCGCGGTACGAGCGTTTCCGCCTCGCGCTCTACGAGCTCGGCCGCTTCCCGGTTCGCGGGTTTCAGGTCAGACGCGCGGTCGTCTAGCTTGCGAAACGCGCGCCGTAACTGTGGTCCGCCCTCGACCTCTACTCCGGCGCGCCCACCATTGCGCGCCATGCGCTACGGGGTCGTGTCAATGGTCGGGTCGCCGTCGATCGGGAGGATAACCTCCGCCTCCGCGTACTCGTTGCCGTTGCCGCCGTAGCTGATCGGTACGAGTGTCACGGTGCCGCCGATCTCCGGGTTCGAGGTCGAGATAGCGGCCGTATCCTTGCGGAACCGGAACGTAACTTGATCACCCTTATTGGAAAACAGGTAATACGCGAGTCCCGGTCGCGTCGTATCCCAATCGATGACGGCGCGGACCCGTAGGCCCCAGGTTTCGCCCTCCGCGTCACTGTGCGAAACGCCATCGAGCGTCCGGACCGACTGCACGTCACCCGGTGTCGGGACGAGCTCTACATCGAGCGCATCCATACTGTAATCGTCGCCATCGAGCTCGAACGTGATGACTTTGAGTAGCTGCGGATTGCTCGCCATCTTCTCCCTCCGGTTAGATCGTTACTAGGCGCGCTGCGCCGATATCGGCCGTCAGATACGTTCCGCCTTGCCAGTCTCGCGCGCCATCGCGGCCGAGTGAGTCAATCCGCCATCCGTCGAGCTCGCGCAGCGTCTCTAGGACTACCTGTTTCAGCGCGTCGAGCTCGACCGCGGCCGCTTCCTCATCCCAGGCGCCGCCGACACAGATAAACCGGAACACCGCGGCTACCTGCCCGGCCATGATCCGCCCCGTCTCGCCGCCATCGCCGGCAACGTAGACATATGGCGGCTCGGCCATCGGCGCACCACTAGCGGCCACTCCGGCGCCCTGTAGCGCCGTTATCGCCTCGCCTCGCGCCGTCGCTAGCGTGGTCGCTGTCATCCGATACCCGGACTGATCCGATACAGGATGGGCTCGCACGCGCGTAGCTGCGCGGACCCCAGGCGCGCGATATCGCCATCGGGCCCGAAACTAACGATGCCGTTAGGCGCCTTGCGAGCGACGTAGAGCGCCGCGCCATCCTGCAGCGCCGCAGCGACTAGCTGCGCCTCTTGCGACGATGTCGGGGTATAGGCGCCATCGTCCAGGCGCGAGGCTATCGCGCCCTCGATCGCTGCGGCCACGACGTCAGCCCAGGCGATATCTTCCGCGTCCGTAGACGCGGCGCCCGAGCCGGCAACGTGTTGCAGGATATCCGCTCCTGTGACGTATGGCGCCGCCATCCCTTTAGGACGCGGCCATAAGCCCGGCGTTGATCAGCGCCGTAGCGACTTGACCGGCCGTGGCCGTTCCAGGGTTCACGTAGGCCGCCTGCGTGTAGTAGGCGGCTCGCTCGACTCCCTGATCATCCTTGCAATAGAGCTTGCCATCGGACTTGACGTACAGGACCGCGGTGCCCGATACCGGAGTACCGGGCGCCGTGACCTCCTGCAAGCGCGTGTTGCGATCGGTAGACATGGGTTATGGGGTGACGTCGTACGCTTCGACGATGCCGGCCGGGATGAACCGGGCGCCGGCCCCGAGCGACCAGAATGCGACGTCCCGGCCCAGGTGCGCCACATCTTCGGCGGACACTTGGAACGGCCCATCCTCGAACCATGCTGCGGCCAACGGGTTCGAGATAATGAGCTTATCGGCCGTGATGCTCGGAACGTGAATGATGGGGACGTTCGCGAGCTCGATCCGCATACCGCGCACGTCCGCCGATGACGCCCCCGCGATCGTGATCGTTGACGGGATGATCAGGTTCGCGAGCCTTGCGAATGCCGTCGTGCTTGCCAGGACGAAATCGGCCGGCTGGCCGGTCGCCGCCTGCACGGCAAGCGATCCCGTGATCAGGTTCGCGATGAATTCCGCGAGATCGTGCGATGCCAGCGCTTCGGTGTAATCGACCGTGACGGATCCACTTTCGAGCTCCGTAACGAATGCGGCATCGGTGACGGCCGCCCAGGCGGCCAGCATGATCCGGCCGAACGCGTCGAGCACGCTCGGGTTCCCGCGGCGCAGAACCTGATACGAGATATCGGCGCCGCCTGCGTACGTCTTCAGTGCTTCGGTGTCGAGCTTGATATCAATCGTGGCGGACTCAATCTCCGCTTTCTCGGCCGACTGCGCCGCCACGTAATCCGACAGCGTACCGTCGAAATACGGCCATTCGAGCGTAAGACCGGCCGTGTCGCCCAGGCCCCGCGGCCCACCGAACGCGGTGATGGCCGGCCGGCCGCCATTCACGATGCGCTTGATATCGGTCGTAACGAGATTGCCGGATGCAAGCCCAGCGTTCGCGCCGGCCGTGAACACGACATCAGCGAGCGCGCGTGCCGCATAGGCGCGCAGGTCGTCCCGCTGCGGTGTCGCACCGCTCGAAGGATCCGCCGTTGTCTCCGGCCGCGACACGTAGGCCGCGCGCATGAGCTCGCCCAAATTCTTGTACCCGGCGAACGGGTCGGCCGGCTTAGGGCCCGCGACGAATGCGCCGCGCTCGGCCATCCCGCGCACAACCTCCGTAGCGGTGTCCCGAACGAGCTGCACCATGTCATCGCGCGACAGCCCGAGCGGTGTAGCCGGCGCCTCCGCGCGCTCCGCCACGGTCGCTTCCGTCGTATCCGTCATGTTCGTATCTCCCTCCGATCGGAGCGCGATCGTCGCGCCCATATAGGCCGGCTTATAGGTTCCCGCTAACCCGGCGATAGCCGGCACTCGGGTATGAATGACCGCGTTACCGCGCCGCTTTGACGTTGCGCCGCGGACCATGAATTCCAGCGATACCCCATCGTTGCCGGCCGGGATAGTGGCCGCGTAATCCCGCGCCGCCTGCGTTTCGAGCATCCGGCCGACGTAGTGCAAGCCGGTGTCGTCTTCATCGAACCGGATACCGGCCACGGGCACGCCATTATGGGTTGCGAGGAACGGCCACGGCCGATCGGCACGCGCTGCGATCGCGTCTGCGAACGCGCCGCGTTCGAACCCTTCGGCGGCATCGGGGAATTCCTCTGCCGCTCCGAGGCTAGTGAGCTCGCCCCATTTGACAGCGTATCCCTCGATCGTCCGGCCATCGCCCTCCGCATCACTGCGGATAGCTACGGAACCCGCGTCGAGCCTGTGTAGGTCGCTCATCGGGGCGCCTTACGCTTCCGTCCCGTCGCCGGCCGGTCGCCGGCCGGCTTGTCAGCGGCCGTCTGTCGGTTCCCGATCGGTTTCGTTGACGCGACAACGGTACCGCCTCGGCCATCGGGCCCGAACGCGATACCGTGCTCGGGACACGCTTTTCCCTCTGCGAGCTCGCGCCCGTCGATCGGGCATCGATACGTCATGGTGCGATCCTCTCTAACGCGGGGGCCGGTGTGCCGCTCTCATCTAGGCCCAGGTCGGGCGGGAGTCCGAGCTCGGCGCGAACCTCGCTCGGGATCATCCAGGGTTGATTGCCGGTCGCGATCGCGTAAGCCTGCGATTGCTCCAGCACGGTACCGCGGGTCAGGTGATTTAGGCCCAGGACGACACGGCGCCCGGTCAGGTAGTTACCGGGTAGCTCATCGGACCATGCATCCGCGATCGGGCCCGCGTATCCGGGTTGCAGCGTGTAGCGCACGAGGTCGAGTCCCGCGGCCGAGGCGTTCGCGTAGGTCAGCGACCCAGCCTCGCTAGGGACGTTAACCATCCATGCCGGCATCCCGAAATAGCGCGCAATAGACGTCCCGAGCTTAGACGTAGCATCCGCTGCGCCGGCTGCCGCTAGATCCGTTCCGAGCGTGGCCGGTTTCGCGCCTTTCCCGAGTACGAGCGGCTTACCGGGGGACGTCGTGCGCTTTTGCGTGATGCGGTCCGAGATAGAGTCCGCGTCACCATTCGACAACGGCTGGTCCGTCGTGACGTACCACTGCGGGGCGCCACCCTGTTGCCAGAAATCCGAGCGGTACGAGTCTGCCGCCCAGGCGGCCGCGATAGCCTCTCTGGCGAGCCGGATCAGCGATGCAAGATCGCGGGTCATCGTCGGGAACGTCATACGCGGAACCCATCGCAGATCTTCCGGCCGCGCATCCTGCCCGTCGATCAGTACGCGCGTCGAGCTCATCCATTGCACGCGCGGAGGCGCCACGGGTTCCAGGGTGTACGGGGCCCCATCCGGCGCGATGCCGAACCGGCGCCAGAGATAGGCGCCGTTGTAGAGCGCCATGATTGCGACGAGCATCCACAACCACGTGCGCCGCGTAATGCTTGCCATCGGCCGTAGGACTAGCCGGCTATCGATGAGCTTTTCCGTACCGCGGAATTCGCCTACCTGCGCGTCAGACGTCAGGTCAGCCAATGTGCGAACACACGCGAACACGACGTCAACGGACAGCGCCACACTCTCAGTGACGTTTACGTTATAGGTCGCGTCATGCCCGAGTAGGCCGCCGGTATCGAACCCATGACGCTCGGCCGGCCGGTCGATCGCCTTACGGGTGCGCTTATCGCGTTTAGCCATCCGTAGGCGTTCGCGTGTTTTCCGACGTGATGCCGTTCGCGTGGGCGATGACGCCCTCCCGCGTAGCTGTAGACGTCTGTCGCGCGGTGCGCGTCTGCGTCTCGGAGGAAAACACGAACGCCAGCGCAGCGCCGATGAAACCGGCCATGATCGCGACCGTGTCGGCCGACGCGGCATCGCCGCGCGAAACGAAGATGACAGCGCCGCCGCCCGTGACCACGACTAGCGCGATCGCGTAAGTGAAGACGGCGCGGATTGTGTCTACCGTGGTCATGCCTCTCCGCTAGTAGCTAGGGATACGTGGCCGGCCACGCCTCGACCGGGAGGAACACCGGGAGGCGTAGCCAACGTCCGCCGACCATCGCCCGAGCAACGGACTAACCACGGCTACTAAGTGTAGCTACGCGGTGCATTTTGACAATACCTGTGTCAAAACTCGGACCGGCCCAGGTATTACCGGTCCGAGCTCCGACACGCGCCGGCCACGCTATCCGACGCGACCCGATCCTAGACGAAAATTTGGGGCGGTAGCTCCGCGTCTTCCGGCGCGATCGCGGCCCAGGCGGCCCAGGCGGCCGCGCGGATAGCCTCTACTGGTCCCTTAGACTCACGCGCCGATAGATACCATGACCCGGACTCGATCGGGTGTGATGGCCGGACGTCTCGAACCTGTGAGGCTAGGTCCGGATCCTCCGGGTGTGTTAGCCGGCCGCCGATGAGCTCGGACCGGAATAGCTCGGATGCCGCGCGCATCTGACCCGAGCCTAGTTTCACGGTCCGTATGTCGTGCTCCGATGCCCAGGCGTCTACGTGTGGAAACGCGGCCGCGGTACCGACGCACGCGACCGCTACGGCGCCCCAGGACGCTTGTAAACGGCCTAGCAGCGCCGTTAGGTCAGACGGTGCGACCGATGACGCCATCGTCCCATCGGGGCGCGGTAGGGTCGATCTATCGAACCCGGCCACACCGACATAGGCGCCGGCATCCGTCGCCCATGCCACGGTGACTGTCACGGCCGACCATGATGGCGTCGTCTCGACACCGAACACGACACGGCCGCGCTCCGGCTGATCAGCTACCGCCTGCCGCGCCCACACTCCCAGCGGTAGCCACGTGTCGATCGCATCGGCCCACAGGTTTAGCCGTTCGCTACGGAACATCGACGTATCAGCCCCGCCCGACGTCCCTACGGCCGATCGTAGCGCCGCTTCCGCGATGCGACCCTCCGCTAGCGATGGGTTCGCTTCCCGCCACGAGCGCGGATCATCGGGCGCGTACCGCTCCGAGCTCGCGTACCACGTCATCCCGAAATCGGACATGGGCTCGGCGCCGTCGATGATCCGTACACCGCGCTCCCAGAATTCCCGCAGTAGGACGGATCTATCGTCGCCGGCCGTGCTGATCGCGAATATGAGCGGCTCGGGTCGTGCGGTCGTCGTCGGTTCGAGCGCCGCCCAGGTCGCATGATCGCGCTGTGTCCGAACCTCATCGAACACGCCCAGGTCCGTCGTCTCTCCGCGTAGCGCGTCTCGCGCTTCCCGCGATCCGACGTGATACTCGCGAGCTCGCCCATACATACCGGACCGGATGCCCAGGTACCGCGTTACGTTTAGTCCGCCACGCGATGCGGGCCCGTAGCGCGCGGCCAACGGCTCTAGATCCGTCATCACGGGTTCGTAGATCAGCCGCGCCTGCCGCTTGTCATGCGCTAGTCCGATGATCCGGTGCCAGTCGGGCCCCGAGGCGTTCGTAAGCGCCCAGGCGATAAGAGCGCGTACTAAACCCGTCTTCCCTTGTTGCCGCGCCGTAGAGACGACGTAGAGCCGGTGTAGTAGCTTCCCATCGGCCCCGTACAGTAGCGCCCTGTTCAGCGCCTTACGCTGCCATAGGTCGAGCTCGAACCCCAGCACCGCTTGCGCGATCGCGGCCACGTCCGGGCCCCATGAGTCAATCCAGCCGGCCGGTAGTGGCGTCTGCCAGCGCGGCTCGGGTAGGCGCCGGGTCACAAGTCGAGCTTACGCCGCCGTCGAGCTCGGGCAGGCGCCGGCGGACCGGCGTTAGCCTCTAACGGGTGCGGGTCGATAGCGGATCCCAGGTCGCGCGCAATCTTGACGCCTAGATCGATCAGCGCGGCCGTCTCACTATTCGATGGGTACTCGCGTGGCATCGCGCTACCGTCTAGACCCTTGCCGTTGTCGCGGCCCCCGAGCGCGACCGTGACACGCTCCAGGGTCGCGCGCTCTACCGCTTGCCATCGCTCGATCAGCGCCGCGTTAGCGGTCGAGCTCGCAGACGGTCGCTTACGCGCGTGCGACCGGCCGACGTCTTGCGGTCGATCGTTAGCCGGCATCGTGGCCGCCCGGATGACAGCACCAATGGCGCGAACCGTCCGGCGCGACCCACACAAGGTGCGCTGTGTCGCCCAGGACGATGGGTTGTGGGGGCCCGTCTAGCCACGCGATGATGCTGGCCCGTATCTCGCTCGCCTCTTGATCCGTTAGAGCTAGATCGCTCGAAACGATCCATCGCCCGACCGGAACGTCCCTGATATCTATTTGCGTCATGGCGCAAGTAGCCTAACGCGGCACCATTCT
>Ga0310810_10008854_pt1 | contig 11618 bp, 8 predicted proteins | sample NCmetagenome_FD_207641 | JGI IMG/M metagenome (GOLD analysis project Ga0310810, IMG submission 207641) | Soil microbial communities from experimental microcosm in Duke University, North Carolina, United States - NC | ecosystem: Engineered > Artificial ecosystem > Soil microcosm > Unclassified ...
ACTGCACCGCGAGCGGCAAGCTGTGCATGGACGGCGCGTGCATCGACGCGTGCAACTCGACCGTGTGCAACACGCCGCCGGCGGCGACCTGCTCGAACGGCGTCTTGACGACCTACGCGGCGACCGGGACCTGTGACTCGTCGAGCGGCACGCCGACCTGCACGTACCAACCGACCTCGACCGACTGCACCGCCGACGACAAGGTCTGCGAGGTGGGCGTGGGCGCGTGCGTCGATCCGTGCGCGGCCGACACGTGCGGGTCGCCGCCCGCCGACACCTGCACCGGCGACATCGCGCACGTGCACCCGAACCCCGGCACCTGCACGTCGCCGGGCGGCGTCGTCGCGTGCGACTACCCGCCGACCGACGTCGACTGCACCGCGACCGACCAGACCTGCGACAACGGCGCGTGCGTCGATCCGTGCGTCGGCTTCACGTGCGACGCGCCGCCGGCCGACACCTGCAGCGGCAACACGCTCACGCAGCACGCGAACCCGGGCACGTGCAGCTCGCCGCTCGGCGTGCCCGCGTGCAGCTACGGCACGACCGACGTCGATTGCACGATGACCGACGAGATCTGCCAGGGCGGCGCGTGCGTCGATCCGTGCGTCGGCTTCACCTGCAACACGCCGCCCGCCGCGACCTGCGTGAACAACGTCGCGCGCACGTTCTCACCGGCCGGCACCTGCACCTCGCCGGGCGGCGTGCCCGCGTGCGGCTACGCGCCGATCGATCAGGACTGCTCGCTGAGCGGCCAGACCTGCAACGCGGGCGCGTGCACCGGCCCGGTGCTCTTCTGCCGCGTGCAGTTCCCCGAGACGATCACCGACGTCGCGACGACCACGCAGACCGTCTACGGTCGCGTCTACGTGCAGGGCGTGACCGATCAGACCGGCGGCAACGACATCAACCCGAACGTCAAGGTCGAGCTCGGCCTCGGCACCGGCAACGATCCGACCGCGTTCACCTACACCGCGGCGACGCCGAACGCGAGCTACGGCACCGGCAGCCCCAACTACGAGGCGAACAACGACGAGTACCAGGGCACGCTCGTCGTGCCGACCGGTGCGGGCACGACCGAGCACTACGGGATGCGCCTGTCGAACGACGCCGGCGCGACCTGGATCTACTGCGACGCGGGCAACGCGGGCTCGAGCAACGGCTTCGACAACCCGGGCCTCCTCCACATCGCGGCGGTGTACTTCAGCCAGTACATCGAGGGCGCCGCCAACTCGAGCAACAAGGCGATCGAGATCTTCAACCCGGGGTCGATCGCGTTCTCGCTCACCGGCTGTCAGATCCAGGTGTTCGCGAACGGCATGACCACGTCGGCCAACACCAACATCTCGGGCACGACGCTCGCCGCGGGCGGCATCTACACGCTCTGCAAGACCGGCATCACCGACAGCTCGAAGTGCAGCCAATCGACCGGCTCCGGCCTGTGGAACGGCAACGACGCGATCCAGCTCAAGTGCGGGGCGACCGTGTACGACGTGGTCGGTCAGATCGGGAAGGATCCCGGCGCGAACGGCTGGGGCACCGGCTCGAACACGACGACCGATCACACGCTGCTCCGGAACTGCGACGTGTTCGCCGGCGACACCGACGGCTCGGACGCGTTCGACCCCGCCTCGCAGTGGAAGAGCTACGCCGCCGACACGCTGATCTATCTCGGCGCGCGGAATTGTCCGCTGCCGTAGAAACGTTCGCGTCTGGTTGGCAACGCACGCTGTGTCCGCGTGCCCGCGCCCGCTAGAAACTGGCGCGCTGCGCGGACTTAGCGTACGGATTTCGTGGCATCTCGGTTGCTCATCTGCCGGGCATGCCGCGCAAGCCCGCCGAGACTCCCGCCACCTCGCGCCTCGTTCGCAAGCCCGACGTCGCCCCCAAGGGTGCCGTCCGCAAGCCGTCGCGTCACGACGAGTTCGCGGCGGAGTGCCTCCCGCACCAGCCGGAGATGTACGGCGTCGCGCTGCGGCTGACCCGGTCGCCGGATGACGCGAAGGACCTGGTCCAGGAGACCTTGATGCGCGCGATGTGCGCGTGGAGCCGCTTCGAGCCCGGCTCGAACGTGCGCGCGTGGCTCCTGCGCATCCTCACCAACAGCTTCATCAACGGCTATCGCAAGCGCCGCCGTCACGCGCGCTTCGCGACCGAGCGCCCGGGCGACGCGCTGTCGGCCTTGTACGGCGAGCCGCGCGATCAGGTCCCGCACCCGGTCGAGGAGAAGGTCGCGCACGAGCTCGGCGACGAGGTCTCGGCGGCGCTCGGCACGCTCGCGCCCGACTACCGCGAGGTCGTCGAGCGCGCGGATCTCCGCGGCGAGCGCTATCGGGATATCGCGGATGCGCTCGACGTCCCGATCGGCACCGTGATGTCGCGCCTCTTCCGCGCGCGCCGTCAGCTCGAGACGCAGCTCGAGGATTACGCGGCGGATGACTACGGGATCCGCAAGGCGGCGTGACATAGTGCCGGGCGTTGTCCACGCCTGGTGACTCAGACCGTCCGACGGTGGAGACCACCGCCGGCGATGTCGCGACGCCGCGCGCGTCGGAGCTCTCGGAGCACTCGTCGCACGAGCTCGCCGACGGCGCGCGGTTCGGACGCTACGTGATCCGCGGCAAGCTCGGCCAGGGCGGCATGGGCGTCGTGTACGCCGCGATCGATCCCGAGCTCGATCGCGCGGTCGCGATCAAGGTGCTCGCGAAGGACACGCACGTCGCGGCGCACTTCGAGGCGCGCCTGCGCCGCGAAGCGCAGGCGCTCGCTCGCCTCAGCCACCCGAACGTCGTCGCGGTCCACGAGATCGGCGCGGTCGGATCGCGCGTGTACCTCGCGATGCAGCTCGTCGACGGCGAGAGCCTCGACGGGATCCTGCGCGCGCGACCGCCGTGGCGCGAGGCGCTGCGCCTGTTCGCCGCCGCCGGGCGCGGGCTCGCCGCCGCGCACGCCGCCGGGATCGTGCACCGCGACTTCAAGCCGTCGAACGTGCTCGTCGATCGCGACGGCACCGTGCGCGTCGCCGATTTCGGGCTGGCGCGATCGGCGCGCGACGGCAGCGTGTCGGACGAGGGCGCGGCGGCGACCGTCGATTCGGGCGCGGACACGTTCGACGACGAACGCCTGACGCGCACCGGCACGATGCTCGGCACGCCGCTCTACATGGCGCCCGAGCAGCACCGCCTGGAGCCGGCGACCGCGAAGAGCGATCAGTTCAGCTTCTGCGTCGCGCTGTACGAGGCGCTCTACGGCGCGCACCCGTTCGTCGAGCGGCGCACGCGCGCGGCGATCGCGACGATCGAGTGGGAGCCGCGCCGGCCGCCGCGCTCGCGCGTGCCGCGCCGGATCGAGCGCGCGGTCCTGCGCGGGTTGCGCGCCGATCCGGACGCGCGGTTCGCGTCGATGGAGGCGCTGCTCGCGGCGCTCGAGCCGCCGTCGCGGATCGGGCCGGCGGTGATCGCCGGCGCGGTCGCGGTCGCGGCGATCGCGATCGGCGCGACGCTGTGGCTGGCGCCGTCGGCTTCGTCGGCGTCTTCGGGCGCCGAGTCGGCCGCCGCGATCGCGTGCCGCGACGGCGCGTCGCTCGCCGGCACCTGGGACGCGCGCAGGAAGCGCGAGCTGCGCGCGCGCTTCGCCGACACCGGGCGCGGCTACGCGACCGACGCCGCGCGCGACGCGATCGCGGGCCTCGACGCGTACGCCGGCCGCTGGACCGCGGCGCGCATCGACGCGTGCGAAGCGACCCACGTCTCGCGCACGCAATCGGCCGCGACGCTCGATCGCCGGCTGCGCTGCCTCGACGTGCGGCGCGCGTCGCTCGACGCGACCGCCGGCGTCTTGACCGCGGTCGTGGGCGATCCGATCGATCACGTCGACGCGCTGATCGCGAACCTGCCGTCGATCGACGACTGCAGCGCCGCGCGCGCCGGCGCCGACACGCCGAGCGAGCGGGCGGTGGTCGCCGACAAGCGGCTCGCCGCCGGCCGCGCCGCGTTCTACGCCGGCGATCCCGCGGGCGCGCGTCGGATCGGCGGCGACGTGCTCGCCGAGGCGCACGCGATCGGCGCCGCCGCGCTCGAGGCGCGCGCGCAGCTCCTGATCGCGGAGGCCGAGGACGAGCAGTCGGAGCCCGCCGCGGAGGCGAGCTATCGCGCGGCGGCCGCCGGCGCGACCGCGGCCGGCGACGATCGCACCGCCGCCGCCGCGTGGACGGAGCTGCTCGCGAACATCGCGACCGGCGGCCGCCGCCACGACGAGGCGCTCCTCCTCGAGACCACCGCGCGCGCGACCGTGCGGCGCACCGGTGATCCCGCGCTCGCGCGCCGCCTCGACGTCACGCTCGGGCGCACGCTGCCGGCGTCGCCCGAGGCGCTCGTCTACTGCCAGGCGGCGCTGGTCGCCGCCGGCGACGACGCCGACGCGCGTGCAGAGGCGCGCGCGTGTCAGGGCTACGTGCTCGCCGCGCTCGGTCGGAACCAGGACGCGCTCGCGATCCAGCGCGAGCTCGCCGACGACGCGCGCCGCCGCCACGGCGCCGATCATCCGCTGACCGGCGACGCCGAGCTCCGGCTCGCGATGTCGCTCGCGCAGCTCGGCCAGCTCGACGACGCGCTGCCGCTGTTCGCGCACGTCGCGCAGATCACCGAGCGCGTCGACGGTCCCGACAGCATCAAGCTCGCGCAGGACCTGAAGACGCTCGCGCAGGTCCAGCTCATGACGCATCACCGCCCCGACGCGCGCGCGTCCGCCGAGCGCGCGCTCGCGATCATCGATCGCGCGGTGCCGGCCGGCGACTCGCGGCGCGGGCTCGCCGAGTCGGAGGTCGGCTACCTCACCGCCGACGCCGATCCGGCGGCGGCGCGCGCGCACTTCGATCGCGCGATCGCCGCCTTCGAGGCCGCGCACCAGACCGACTCCGACGACTTCTTGGCGGTCGTGTCGCAGTACGCCGAGTTCGCGATCGATCAGAAGGACTTCGCGAAGGCGGACGCGCTGCTCGCGCGCGGCGTCGCCGTCTCCGCGACGCGCCCGCAGCGGCTCGCGCAGCTCGCCTTCTACCAGGGCTCGTCGTTCGGCAAGCAGGGCCGGCACGCCGACGCGGCCGCGGCGTACCAGCGCGCGGTCGACGCGATGGAGCCGAAGGACAGCGATCCGTTCAACATCGCGTGGGCGAAGCTCGGCCTCGGCCGGGAGCTGTGGGCCGCGGGCAAGGACCGCACGCGCGCGAAATCGCTCGTCGAAGAAGCGCTCGCCGGCTTCCGCGCCGCGCAGGCCGGCAAGGAGGCCGCGGAGGCCGAGGCCTGGCTCGCGGCGCACCGCTAGAATTTCCCCCGCCGCTTCTCCGCGACAGGAGTAGCCTGGATCGTGGAGGCGAACATGGGGCAGGGCAGGCAGGTCGAGCGTCGCCGAAATTTCCGCGCTCCGGGCCGCGGCGCCGCCGTCGTCCATGGCAGCCGAGTCGCCTTGCGCGGCGACATCGCGAACCTCTCGCTCGGCGGCGCGCTCGTGCGATGCGCGCCGGGCCCCGCGCCGATGCCGGGGCGCGGCATGCCGGTGTGGGTCGAGCTCGAGCTCGGCGGGCGCTGGGTCGCGCAGCACGGACGCGCGCGCCGCTGCGACATCGGCGAGCTCGCGATCGAGTTCCACGAGGTCGCGCCCGACACCGAAGACGTGATCGAGGATCACGTGCTCGCGTCGCTCGAGGGCGATCGCACGCCGCGCGTGGTCGTGTTGGATCCGTCGCCGAAGCGGCGGCGGCGCGTCTCCGATGCGCTGCGCCGCGCGGGGTGCGAATCGTTCGAGGCGGCGACGCCGCTCGAGGCGATCCACCGCGTCGAGAGGTCACCGGGCCCGGTCGCGGCGGTCGCGGTAGCCGAACAGATCGCGCCCGCCGCGACCGATGCCTTGGTCGACTACTTCAGCCAATCGAACCCGCGCATCCGCATCGCCGTGCTCGCCGAGGGCACCGGCCCGCGCCGCAAGCTGCCGCTCTGCGACGTCGCGCTCGTCTGCGAAGACTCCGACGACGAGACGCTCACGGAGGTCCTCGGCAGCGCGCTCGCGTGGCGCCGCGACTTCCGCGAGTGAGTCAGAGCTCGTCTTCGTGACTGCGCGCCATGACCACGGCGTCGCCGGTCGGGAAGTGCTCGCTCGTGAGCTCGCCGCGGGCGTCGGTGTAGGTCGCCCAGCCGAGGCCGTCGGCGCCCACGACGAAGTAGGGCTCTTGGCGCACGGGTGAATCGTCGGCGTCGGGATCGACGACGTAGAAGCTGCGCCACTCGTTGCGCGGCGCGGAGGTCGGCGGCTTGGTCGCGGCGAGCACGACCTTGGGATCGCTGTCTTGCGCGAGGCGCGCGAGCGCGGCCTTGGCGGCGGAGGGCAGGGCGACCTTGGCGGCGTCGAGCGTGCGGAGCGCGCGCGCGGCGGCCGCGCGCAAGGACGCGCTGCCGTCGGAGGCCGCGGCGGCGAGGCCGAGGATCGTGGCATCCGAGAGCTTGGCGCCCGACGCGGCGGCCGCGGCGAGCGCGCGCGCGGCGTCGAGGCGCACGACGCGGCTCTGGTGATGGATCGCGAGCTCGAGCGCGCCGAGCACGCGCGCGTCGACGGCGAGCTTGCCGGCCTCGGCGGTGCGCGCGAGCGCGGCGCACGCGTCGGCGGCGGCCGCCCAGCCGCCGTGCTTGATCGCGAACGCGAGGCGCGCCTGCGAATCGGCGGACGCGACCGCGGCCTGGCCCGCGCCGCCGGCCGACGCGATCTCGCCGAGCGCCCACGCGGCGTCGCCGGCGAGACGATCGTCCTTGGCCCCGAGCGCCTCGTCGATCGCGGCGATCGAGGCGGCATCGGAGGCGTGCAGCTCGCCGAGCGCCCACACCGCGGCGCGGCGGCGATCGGGCGCGCCCGCGCGCGCGATCTCGACGAGCATCGGGACGTCGCGTTGATCGCCCATCGCGGCGAGCCCCGCGATCGCGGCGAGCGCGACCGGGGTCGGCGCGTCGGCGGCGAGATCCGCGAACAGCGTGCGCGCGCGCTCGTCGGGGCGCGCGCGCAGGACCGAGCCGAGCGCGCGCACGACGTGATAGCGGGTCGGTCCGCGATCCGCGGCGGCGAGGGCGTACAGCGCGTCGGCCGTCGACGGCGCGGCGAGGTACGAGAGCGCGTCGGCGGCGGCGCGGTGGAGATCGGCGGGGCCGTCGCGCAGGACCGCGACCAGCGCGGTCGCCGCGCGCGGATCGCCGATCTCGCCGAGCGAATCGATCGCGGCGTGGCGCAGGCGCGGCGGGTTGCCCGGCGTCGACAAGGACGCGAGCCGCTCGACCGCGCGCGACGAGCGCAAGAGGCCGAGGTACTCCGCCGCGAGGATGCGGACCTCGAGATCGTCGTCGGCGAGGCGCTCGATCAAGACGTCGGCCGCGCGCGGATCCTGCCCGAGCAGCGGGCGCAGCGCGGTCATCGCGGCGAGCCGCACCTGCGCGTCGTTCGAGCCGAGCAGCCCGAGCACCGGCAGGAGCGCGCGCGGATCGCCGGTCGCGCCGAGCGCCTCGAGCACGAGGCTCTGCGCGACGCGGCCGCGATCGAGCTCGGCGACCAGCGCGTCGGTCGCGCGCGCGTCGGCGGCGTCCTTGAGCAGCTCGACCGCGGTCGTCGGATCGCCCTCGATGCGGCCCTCGAGCGACGCGACCAAGGCCGGCACCGCCGAGGTGCGCGCGACCGCGAGCGCTTCGCGCGCGGCGGTGCGCAGGCTCGGTGACGCGAGCGCCTTCACGAGCGCGGTCACCGCGGCGTCGCCGGCGGCGCCCGCGTCGGGCTGCTTCGCGATCTGCCCGAGCGCGAACGCGACCTTCGCGCGGAACGGATCGCTGCCGCTGCCGAGCAGCTCGACGAGCGTGTCGACCGCGTCGATCGCGCCGAGGTTGCCGAGCGCGCCGACCGCGAGCGTGCGCACCTCCTCGGACGAATCGTTGATCAAGCGCAGGAGCGCCGGCACCGCCGTGCGATCGCCGAGCTGACCGACGGCGCGCACCGCGGCCTTGCGCACCTCGAGCGACGAATCGCCGAACAGCGCGACCAGCGGGATCACCGCGCGCTTGTCGCGCAGCGCCTCGAGCTGCTCGACCGCCATGCGCCGCACGTCGGCCTTCTCGTCCTCGAGCCGCGAGATCAGCGGTACGACGACCGAGATCTCCCCGTGCGCACCGATCTTGCCGAGGCCGGCGACGGCGCGCAGGCGCACGCCCGCGTCGGGATCGCCGAGCGTGCGGACCAGCGCCGCGGTCGCCTCGTCGCCGCCGAGATCGCCGAGGATGTCGGCGGCGGCCATGCGCGTCTGCGCCGACGCGTCGCCGAGCCACTCGGTGATCCGCGGCGCCGCCGCGCGCGCACCGCCGCGCCCGAGCACGCGCCCCGCCTCGAGCCGGACCGACGCGTCGTCGTCGTCGAGCGCCTTCAAGAGGTACGGCGCGGTGTAGGCGACGTCGTAGTTCGCGAGCGCGGTGACCGCGTCGAGCCGCTCCTTCGGATCATCCGACTGGAGGTTCTCGGCGTCGACCTCGACCCGCCCGATCCAATCGAAGCTCCACGCGCGCGCCGGCGCCGACTGCAAGAGAAGAGCGGCGAAGGCGGCGCACGCGGCGCGGCGGAGCATGCGGCGAGTATGTCGCAACTCGCGCGCGCACGCCCGCGATCAGGCTCAGCAGGTCGTGTTGCCTGGAATCGGACAGCAGACGGTGACGGTCTTGTTCGCGCTCATCGTGGCCGTCGCGTCTTGGTTGTTGTCGTTGCCGCCGGCGTCGGTGCCGGTCCAGAAGCCCCACACGAACCCTTGAACGGGGTCGGCGTGCAGCTGCACGACGGCGTTCGGCGCGTAGACCGTGTCAGGTGGATTGTTGGGCGGCGTGAACTTGGCGCCGTTCACCGTGATGACGCACCAGTTGAGCTCGTTGACGATGTGGAGCGTGAAGCCGGGTTTCGCATCCGGCGTGCCCGGCGGCGCGTCCGCGGTCGGCGGGGCGTCGAAGATCGGCGCGTCGGGCTGGTTCGCCGGCGCGTCGATGGTGTTGACCTTGGTGTCGGGCAGCGACGAGGGCGCATCGGGCGATGAGCTCTTCGACGAGCACGCGCAGACGAATAGCAGCGAAGCCAACGTGATCCGCATAACCCTCCGGAGGGAGCTTACGGCGGAAGTCGCACTCATTGTTGTAGTTGTTGCAGGGCCCACTCGACCTTCGCGCGGATCCGATCGGGCAGCTGCAACGTGAGGAGCGCTCGATACTCCGCGGCGGCGCCCGCGCGATCGCCCGTCGACCAGAGCAGGGCGGCAAGCGCGATGCGCGGGCGCGCGTCGGTCGGCGCGAGCCCTCGGGCGGTGCGCAGCGCGACCGCCGCGCCCGCGTCATCGCCTCGAGCGTGCCGCAAGATGCCGAGGTCGTGCCAGCTCGGCGCGTTCGATGGATCGAGCTGCACGATCACCTCGAGCTGCGTGATCGCCGCGGGCACCTCGCCCCACGCCTCGAGCGTCGACGCGTACTCGCGGCGCGCGAAGATCTGGCTCGGCGGATCGGGCGCGTGCGCGATCGCGTCCTCGTACGCCTTGCGCGCGCCGGCGTGATCGCGATGCAGCTCGGCGGCCTCGGCGCGCTCGATCGCGGCGCGCGTCGACGCGGCCGGCCCGGTCGCGGGATGCGCGCACGCCCCCGCGCACGCGAGCACGATCGCGAACGCGGAGGACGACGAGCGCCGCATCAGAAGCGCATCGACATCGAGACGCCGACGCTGGATCGTCCGACGTCGGGCACGACCAGCAGGCGGGGCAGCTCGTACTCCTTGCGGCGGCCGTGCACCGCGAGCTCGCCCGAGACGTAGAGCGACAGCCCCGCCACGAGCGAGACCGCGCCCGCCGGGATCACGATCGACGACTCGCTGTGGCTGTCGAGGCGATCGTCCGCGTTGATCAGATCGAGCGTGCTGAACGACAGCGCCGCCGCGCCCAGGCCCAGGAGGATCGTGCCGGCCAGGCGCCGGCCGCCGCCGCCGCCGTTCGAGGCGCGCCGCGCGTCGAGCTCCCAGCCGCGCGCGCGGGCGGCGTCGACGCGCCGCTTCGCGTCGAGGCGATCGCGCTCGGCCGTGAGCTGCTGCTGCTCGTCGACGACCTGCTGCACCTCCGCCTCGGCGTCGGTCGCCGCCTTCTCGGCCGCATCGACCGCGGCGCGCGTCCGATCGAGCTGCTCCTGCGTCACCGCGGGCGCCGAGCTCGCGATGCGCTTGATCTCGTCGGCACGCCGGGCGCGCCGGTCGGCGCGGGCGGTGCTCGCCTTGCCCTCGAGATCCTCGAGGTAGCGCTCGGCGTTGCGCGCGGTCTTGCCCTTCGGGTGATCGTCGAGGAACAGGCGATAGTACTGCATCGCGACGCCGTCCTCGCCGTTGAGCTGGTGGGCGACGCCGAGGTTGTAGAGGTGATCGCTGCGCGGATCGAGCTCGTACGCCGCCTCGAGCTCGACGATCGCGTCGGCGAACTGCTTCTTGCTGATCAGCGCCTTGCCCGCGTCGAAGTGCTTGCGCGCCTCCTTGATCTCTTTGGGCGTCGGCGCGGCGTCGTCGGCCGCCGCGACCGCGGCGCACGCGCACAGGATCGCGAGCGCGATGGCCGCCCTCACCGGCAGGCTCCGATGCCATCGTGGATCAAGAGGCACCGCTCGGTCGCAGCGCACTGGGGCGCTTGGAGATCGGGGAACGCGTCGTGGTCGCAGTAGCGCCGGCACGTGTTGAAGACACAGCCAGCGCCGGCGACGCACTCGTTGAGCGCGTTGCACGCGCCGCCGACCGCGACCGCGCCTATGGGCACCTCGCACTGACCGGTCCCGACGTCGCCGAGATAGCAGGTCGCCGCGTGCGTGCCGAGGTTCGCGCACGCGGGGCTCGTGAGGACGTTGCAGCGCGGCGTGCAGACGCCCGCGATGCGCTGGAAGCGGACGCAGATGTCGGCACCGCACGTATCGGGCGAGGTGGTGCAGACCGGGAGGCACACCTGCCAGATGCACGCGCCGCCGGCCGTGCACGTGTCGTCGGGCGCGCCGCCGGCGCACGCCTCGCCGATGCCGTTGTCGCTGGCCGGACCGCAGATCGGATCCCCCATCGGCTGCGAGGGATCGATCGTGCACTTGCCGCTCTCGCAGCCGGCCTGCGGCACGAGCGTGCAGCCGATCATCGCGCCGTCGGGCGCAGGCGCGTCGGGCCGCGCATCGGCGGCGGCGGGCAGGCCGCCCTCGACGCAGACGAAGTGCGACACGTCGCACGACTGCCCGGGCGGGCACGTGCCGGCGCTCGAGCACTGGAGGCCCTTCGGGAAGACCGGCTCCCAGCACGCCGACAGCGCGAGCGCGGCGAGGATCGCGAAGCGCGTCATGGCGAGCCGCCCTCGATCGTGCGGCGGAGATCTGCCGCGGATCGGCGCGAGGTCGCCTCGGCCTCGCCCCAGCCATACGCGATCGCGCCGAGGAGGACCGCCACCGATCCGATCGGCACCAGCGTCTTGATCTGGTCGTCACCACGCTCGCCGCGCGCGACGAACAGGTCGTCGTCGGTCGTCCAGGCGCCCAACGTCCCCGAGCTCAGCTTGTCGGAGA
>Ga0310810_10008856_pt1 | contig 11618 bp, 10 predicted proteins | sample NCmetagenome_FD_207641 | JGI IMG/M metagenome (GOLD analysis project Ga0310810, IMG submission 207641) | Soil microbial communities from experimental microcosm in Duke University, North Carolina, United States - NC | ecosystem: Engineered > Artificial ecosystem > Soil microcosm > Unclassified ...
TCGGGGCGGGTCAGGAGGTGCCCGCAGCCGGCCTTGTTCGCCCAGTATTCCCAGGTACGCCAGGTCTCGGTCGAATACGGGCTGTAGCCGCGATTGCGCGCCGCGATCTCGCCTTCGGAGAGGTACTTGACCTCACCGCCGAGCTGTTTCGCGCGCATCAGGGCGCGGGCGTTGCGCGGGAGATAGACCGACATGCGCACGACCTCGATCAACGAGCGCGCCGCCGAGGCAAAGCCGTGGCCGCGCATCAGCGCGACATTGTGCGGCCCGAGACAGGAAGCGAGATCGCGCGCCTGCTCGATGTTCGTGACCAGCAGATTGGTGTCGCCAAACCGGTCGGCGATGTCCCAGACCGGCACCTTGCCGCCGATAAAGCTGCCGGCATGGATAAACCGTTCGAGATAGAGCTTGTGGCCATCGTCGCGCACCGGCTGTCCGTCGAGATCGAGCTCGACGATATCGTCGGGGCCGACCAGTTCCGGCGCGAGCGAGCGCGCGATCAGAAAGCGCTGTGGGTTGTCGGGATGGCGGACGCTGACATGCCCATAAGCGTCGACGACATCCTCGCGCGCGAGGATGCGGTTCGCAATGACGAGATCCTGCATCAGCGGTTTGAGATCGCTCATCGGCATCACGTCCCGAGCTGGGTCGCGAGATCCTCGAAATCCTTCGCGACATAAGTGAAATCGTGCTCGGCCTTGAAATCGCGGCTCTGTTTCGCGCCGTGCTCGTAAGGACGCGAGATGAACGCGGTCTTCATGCCGTGCTTGGCAGCCTGCACGAGATCGTTGTTATGCGCCGCCACCATCATGACCGATCCGGGGTTGTCGTCGCCGAGGAAATGGATCGCCGATTGGTACATCTCGGCATCGGGCTTGTAGTGCTGCACGAGATCGGAGCCGAGCACCGTATCCCAGGGAAGGCCGCAATATTTCGCCATGTCGGTCAAGAGACGCACCGTGCCGTTCGACAAGGTCGCGATGATGTATTTTTGCTTGATGCGGCTTAGGCCCGGCACGGAGTCGGGCCACGGCGTCAAGCGATGCCAGGTCAAATTGAACCAGAGCTTGTCCTCTTCGGTGAGACGGTCGGCGACGCCGAATTTGTCGAGCAGCTGGTCGAGCGCCATGCGGTGCAGCACGTCGAGATTGGTCCACGGCAATTCGCCAGTGCGCACCCGGTTCATCGACGGCGCATAGGCGCCGCGCCATTCATCGGCGAATTGCTGCCAATCGACGCCGGTGATGCCGCGCCGCGCGGCGAGCGCTTCGCCGTCGGCCGTCACCGCCGAGCGCCAATCGACAACCGTGCCGAACACGTCATGCACCAATGCCTGGATTTCGGTCATGGCATGTCCCTTTAGCCGATATCGATCAATAAGCGAGCTTTGGCGGCGAGGCCGAGGACGCGCCGGTAATAATACCGGAAGCGTTGGTCCTGTGTCTGGCCGCGCACAAAGCGAATGTAGATCTGCTGGATGATGACGGCGAGCTTGAAGGCAGCGAACACCTGGTGCCAAAGGATCGGGGCGGCATCAAAGCCGGTGCGGGCCGCATATCGCTCAATGGCCTCGGCACGGCTCGGAAAACCGTCGCGCCAAGTCGGCATCGAAGCGATCTCGCGCCACTCCGGGTTGTCATTGGGCTCGACCCAATAATTCAGCACATAGCCGAGATCGGCCAGTGGGTCGCCCTGCGTGCACATGTCCCAATCGAGCACCGCGACCATATGAGCGGGATCGGTGGTGTCGAGCAGGCAATTGTCGAGCCGGTAGTCGTTATGCAGCAATGCGGCGGCGCCCGATTGCGGCAGATGCCGGCCGAGCCAGTCGAGCACGGGCTGCATCGCGGCGGTGGCCTCTTCGGCTCGCTCCCCGCCTTGCGCCGCCTGCCAACGCCGGATCCAACCCGATAGCTGGCGTTCGAGAAAGCCCTCGGGCCGTCCGAGATCGCCGAGACCAATCTCGGCCGGCGGCACGAGATGCAGGTCGGCCAGCGCGTCCATCAGCGCGAAGCCGATTCGGCGATTCAAGTCAGGGCAGCCGGCGAATTCGGGCGGGATGTCGTCGCGGATTACAAACCCGTGGCGGCGTTCCTCAACGATGAATACCGCGCCGATGATGCTTTCGTCTTCGCAGAGCAGCAGGCTTCGTGGCGCCAGCGGGAAACGCCGGTGCAGCACCGAGAGCACACGGTGCTCGCGCCGCATGTCGTGCGCGCCCGGCGGGATCGGTCCCAGAGGCGGGCGGCGCAAGACGAACTCGCGAGGGGAGTTGGGATCTCCGAAACGCAGCAGGTAGGTGAGGTTCGCCTTGCCGCCACCGAATTGCCTGATCGACAGCGGCCCGTCGGCGCCCTCGAGGTGCTCGCGCAGATACGGTTCGAGGCGCGCGGTATCGAGCCGCTCATCCGGGCGCTCGTCGATCAGCTCGGCCGCTTCCAAATTCGACTGCATCAGCAACCTGTGTCCTTCGACACGCGCCTCGTCTTCGCCGCGGCGCTGCTCAGGAAGAGGAATGCTGTAAATGGCATAAACAAGAGATCCTCATCCTGAGCGCGAGCGGAGCGAGCAGTCGAAGGACGCACCAAACCCTCTCCAGCGAGGTTCTCCGTTACTTTCTGAGCTCGACCCGGGCAATGGCGCGCCTGTGCACCTCGTCGGGGCCGTCGACGATGCGCATGACGCGCGAGCGCGCCCAGGCATAGGCGAGGCCAAAATCCTGGCTGACGCCGCCACCGCCATGCGCCTGGATCGCGCGATCGATGACGGCGAGCAGCATCTTTGGCGCGACGACCTTGATCATCGCGATCTCGGCCTGTGCCGCCTTGTTCCCGACCGTGTCCATCATATGCGCCGCCTTCAGGGTCAGAAGACGGGCCTGCTCGATCTCCATGCGTGAATCGGCGATCCATTCGCGGATAACGCCCTGATCGGCCAACGGCCGGCCGAACGCGACGCGGCTTTTGACGCGCGCCACCATCGCCTCCAACGAACGCTCGGCGAGGCCGATCATGCGCATGCAATGATGGATACGGCCGGGGCCGAGGCGGCCCTGTGCGATCTCGAAGCCGCGCCCTTCGCCGAGCAGAATGTGGTCGATCGGCACGCGCACATCCTTGAACTCGACCTCGGCGTGGCCGTGCGGCGCGTCGTCATATCCGAAGACGGTGAGCGCCCGCACGACGGTGACGCCCGGCGTGTCGCGCGGCACGAGGATCATCGATTGCTGCTGGTGGCGCGGCGCATCGGGATCGGTCTTGCCCATTAGGATGAAGATCTTGCAGCGCGGGTCCATGGCGCCCGACGTCCACCATTTGCGCGCGTTGACGACATAGCTCGAATTGCCCTCGCGGCGGATCGAGGCCTCGATGTTGGTGGCGTCGGAGGAGGCGACCGCCGGCTCGGTCATCGCAAACGATGAGCGGATCTCGCCGTCGAGCAGCGGCTTCAGCCAGCGCTCCTGCTGCTCCTTTGTCGCGTAGCGCACCAGCGTTTCCATATTGCCGGTATCGGGCGCCGAGCAGTTGAAGACCTCGGGCGCAATCGGCGAGCGGCCCATGATCTCGCATAAGGGCGCGTATTCGAGGTTTGTCAGCCCGGCGCCGTATTCGCTTTCCGGCAGAAACAGGTTCCACAAACCGGCGGCGCGCGCTTTCTTTTTCAATTCCTCCATGACCGGTGGGATCTGCCAGCGCGACGGCTGCGCGTTGAGCTGCTCCTCGAAAATCTTCTCCGCCGGGTAGACATGCTCATCCATGAAGTCGCGCACCTTGGTCTGAAGGCGCTTCACCTTGTCCGACGGTTCGAAATCCATGGCGTTTCTCCGTGCGCGGCGTTACTCGCGGCCGCGGCTGAGCAGCATATGGCCGTAGGGCGCGTAGGCGGCCGCGCGGCTTGCGGCGTGATGGGTCAGGATCGTCATGACGTCGCGGCGGATCTCCTGCAGCGGGTCGGTGTCGTAGACCCAGCGCGCGCCCGAGAGCTCACAAAGCCGCTCCAACGCCCAGCCGACCTGGTGCTGCGCATAGACCATGTCGCGGCGCGCCTGCAACGCCTCGGCCGCGGTGATCTGGCGCCCGGAGCTGACCGCCTCGGTCGCCGCGCGGCGGCCGTTGCGCAGCAGCAACGTTGCCGTGTCGATCGCCGCGGCGGCCTCGCCGATCGTCATCTGCACGACCTCGGAGGCCGCCATCTTTGTCACGCCGCGCGAGACGCGGGTTGCGAGATCGCGGCACACGATGTCGAGGGCGCGGCGGCCGAGCGCAATCGCGACCGGCGGCAGCGAATACGAGACGAGAAAGCCACGCGGCGCTCGCACGACGGGATAATCGGGATGCACGAGAGCGCCCGGCGGTGTCCCGGCGAAGAGATCGCTGACCATGACGCAGCGGTGCTGCGGCACGAAGAGATCGCGCAGGATGAGCGACTTGCTGCCGGTGCCGGCGAGCCCCAGCACCTGCCAATCGTCGAGGATTTCGGTCTCGGCGAGCGGGACGAGCAGATAGGCAATCGTGCGGGGATCGCCGACCTCGCCGAGAAATGCGCCGAGGATCGCCCATTGCGCATGGTCGCAGCCGCTTGAAAAGGTGTAATGCCCGCTCAATCGCCAGCCGCCCGGGACTGGCTTCGCGGCGGCGCGCGGCGCCAGCGATGACGCGGCGACCGCGTCCGGGTTGTCGCCCCATACGTCGATTTGCGCCTGTTCAGGGTAGGAGGCGATGATCCATTGGTGCTCGCCGAGGACGGCATAGACCCAGGCCGAGGAGGCGCAGCCATAGGTCAATTCCTCGACGATCTGCGAGAACAGGCTGAAGCGGCCCTGAAGCCCGCCGAAGCGCCGGGGCTGCAGGATCTTCAGGATGCCGGCGTCGTGATATTCGGCGATCGTCTCGGACGGGACGTTGCGGGCGGCGGTCGTGGCCGGAGCGCGTTCGGCGAGGCGCGGGATCAGGGCGCGGGCGCGGTGCAGCAGCCGGCGCTCATTCTCCGGCAGATCGCCGTCATCACCGAGAAAGCGCGAGACGTCGCCTGCGTTCATCGCTCGCTTCCGCCGCTCACCGCGTCGGGTCGGCGCTGAGGCGCACGATCAATTTCCCAAAATTCTTGCCCTGCAGGAGACCGATGAAAGCGGCCGGCGCGTTGTCGATCCCCTCGACCATGTCTTCTCGGTATCGCAGCTGGCCGCTCTTCACCAAAGGCGCCGCCAACGCGCGGAACTCGCCATAGCGCTGCCAATGATCGCTGACGATAAAGCCCTGGATGTGCAGCCGCTTGCGCACGACCGACATCAGATTGGGGCCGGGGCGCGGCGTCGTGTCATTATATTCCGAGATCATGCCGCACATGATCATGCGGCCGAAATCGTTGAGGCGGGGAAAGACGGCGTGCTGCACCGCGCCGCCGACATTCTCGAAATAGACATCGATGCCGTTTGGGCAGGCCTGATCGAGCGCCGCGCCGAGATCGGCATTGCGATGGTCGAGCGCCGCGTCGAAGCCAAGCTCGTCCTTGACGTAGCGGCACTTGTCGGCGCCACCGGCGATCCCGACCACCCGCGCACCCTGGCGCTTGGCGAGCTGTCCGGCGACGGCGCCGACCGCGCCCGAGGCGGCCGACACGACAACGGTCTCGCCTTCTTTCGGCTGGCCGATATTGGCGAGACCGATATAGGCGGTCATGCCCGGCATGCCGAGGACGCCGAGCGCGGTCGAGATCGGCGCTTCGGCGGGATCGAGCTTCAACAGGCCATCGCCGGGAACCGCGCTATAGAGTTGCCAGCCATAACCGCCCATTGCGTAATCGCCTTCACGGAAGCCGGGATGGTTCGACCGGACGACCTGCCCGACGACGCGGCCCTCGATGACCGCGCCGATCTCGACCGGCTTCGCGTAGGAGCGCGCCGCGCTGATGCGGCCGCGCATATACGGGTCGAGCGACAGATAGATGCCGCGCAGCAGGACGTCGCCGGATTTCGGCTCGGGCAGCGCCGCATCGACGATATCGAAATCGCCGGGGGCCGGCATGCCCTCAGGCCGCCGCTTCAGCAACACCTGTCGGTTTCGCTCGGGCATCGTCTCCTCCGTTTCGGCTGTCCTACGGTATCGCCGATAAAGGGCGCGACCTAGCGTCTCGTGACGCGCCCGGCCGGGCCGCCTAGGATCGGGCCACGGGAGCGATTGGAGGGAGAAGGACATGGCGGCGACATTGCGCAATGCGGCGCGCGAGCGGCTCGACCGCGACGAGCTGGCGCTGGGGATCATTCTGCGCCAGGCGCGCACGGTCGATATCGCGCCGATCATGAAGGCCGCCGGCTTTGACTGGCTGTTTCTCGACCTCGAGCACAACTCGATGGATCTCGATACTGCGGTCCAGATCGCGGTGGCGGCTCTCGGCGCCGCGATCGCGCCGGTCGCGCGGGTGCCGGCGGGGCAATTATGGATGGCGACCCGGTTTCTTGACGGCGGCGGGCTCGGCATCGTCATGCCGCATGTCGATACGCCCGAAGAGGCGCGCGAGATCGCGCAGGCATTACGCTATCCGCCGCAGGGTCACCGCTCGGTCGCTGGCGGGCTGCCCCATTTCGGCTATGAGCGGGTCGGGCTCGCCGAGACCTGTTCGGCGATCAACGCGGCAACGCTCGTTACCGTCATGCTGGAGACGCCGCGCGCGATCGAAAACGCCGCGGCGATCGCCGCCGTGCCGGGCATCGACTCGCTGCTGATCGGCACCAACGATCTAGCAATGGAGCTCGGGATTCCAGGCGCCTTTGGCGACGAGCGCATTGTCGCGGCGTATCAGAGCGTCGTCGACGCCTGCCGCGCGCATGGCAAGTTCGCCGGGATCGGCGGCATCGCCGACCGCGAACTGCTGCGCCGCTATATCGAAATGGGCGTGCGGCTCGTGCTGCCCGGAAGCGATCTCAGCTTGATGGCCGCCGCGGCAGCGGAGTGCGCCGCGGCGATGCGCGCCTGCCTCTGAACGATACCAGCCCATCGCGCGCGGCGGCGCCGGAGCACGCGCTCGGGCTCGGCCGCGCGCGCCCTCACCAGGATGTCCTGCGCGGGATCCTGTTGATGTGCGCGGGGGTGTCGATGTTTCCGTTCATGAACGCCGCGGTGAAGCTGCTCGGCGCGGACTACCCGGTGGCGCAGATCGTCTGGGCGCGCTTTACAGGGCACCTGCTCGTCATGCTGCTCGTCTTTCTGCCGCAATACGGGCGGCGCCTGTTGGCGACCCGCCGACCGGCGGTGCAGATCGGCCGCTCATTGCTGATGCTGGTCAGCAACGTGATGTTCGTCGTGGCGATAACCCGGGTGCCGCTCGCCACCGCCGCCGCGATCGGCTTTACCTCGCCGTTGATCGTGACGGCACTCTCGGTGCCGATATTACACGAGAGCGTCGGCATCCGGCGCTGGAGCGCCGTTGTCATCGGCTTTGCCGGCGCGCTCCTGGTGATCCGGCCCGGCGCCGGGCTGCACGATCTGGCGGTCCTGTTGCTGCTGCTGTCCTCGGCCGCATACGCGCTGTACCAGATCGCGACCCGTTGGGTCAGCTTCTACGATGACGCGGCGATCGGCATCATCTTCACCGCGCTGCTCGGCTCGCTCGTCATGACGACAACGCTGCCCTTTGTGTTCGTCATGCCGCGAAGCGCGCTCGATTTCGCGCTGTTCGCCAGCCTCGGTCTCCTCGGCGGCGCCGGGCACTACCTGGTCATCCGTGCCTTTCAGTCCGGACCGGCGGCCGTCATCGCACCGCTCGGCTATATCGAGCTGATTGGCACGACAATTCTGGGCTATGCGATCTTTGGTAATTTCCCCGATCTGTGGATCTGGATCGGGGCCGCGATCATCATTGCCTCTGGTCTCTATATCGCCTTTCGCGAGCGGCCGCGATCCGCGGTCCGCTGACATCGGAGCCGGTCATGGACTTCACGATCCCCGACGAACTAATCGATCTGAAGGAGCACACCGCGCGCTTCGTGCGAGAAGAGATCCTGCCGCGCGAACACGATCCGCGGCTCGGGCCGCATGGGCCAAGCGAGGATTTCCGGCGCGAGCTCCTGACGCTGGCGCGCGAGGCCGGGCTCCTGTCGCCGCATGTCGGGCGCGAGTGGGGCGGGCTCGGCCTCGACCACCGCGGCAAAGCGATTGTGTTCGAGGCGGCCGGCTATGCGCCGCTCGCGACCATCGCGATGAACATCTTCGCGCCGGACGAAGCCAACATGCACCTCTTGGAACAGGTCGCCGATGAGCGGCAGAACGAGCAATGGCTGCGGCCGCTCGCAGCGGGGGACATCCGCTCCTGCTTTATGATGACCGAGCCGGCGCCGGGCGCGGGCGCCGACCCGTCGATGTTGTTGACGACGGCGCGCCGGGCGGAAGGGTCAAATAGCGGCGATTTTGTCATAGACGGCACCAAATGGCTGATCACGGGCGCGGTCGGCGCCGATCTCGCGATCATCATGGCGAAGAATGACAGCGATCCGCTCGGCCCGGCCGGCGCGACAATGTTTCTGACGCCGATGAATGCGCCGGGCATCCATATCGAGCGCGTGCTCGATACGCTCGACCAATACATGTCGGGCGGCCATGCCGTCGTGCGGCTCGATGGGCTGCGCGTCCCGGAGAGCGCGGTGTTGGGCCGGGTCGGCGAGGGGTTCCGCTATGCGCAGGCGCGGCTTGCCCCGGCGCGCCTCACCCATTGCATGCGCTGGCTCGGCGCCGCCCGACGAGCGCACGACATCGCGACCGATTACGCGCGCCGCCGCACCGCTTTCGGCAAGCCCTTGGGCGAGCATGAAGGGGTCGGCTTCATGCTGGCCGACAACGAGATGGATCTGCACACCTGCCGATTGACGATCTGGCACACCGCCTGGCTCTTGGACCAAGGCGAGCGGGCGCGCCATGAATCGAGCATGGCGAAGGTCATCTGCTCGGAGGCGATCTGGCGGGTCGTCGACCGCAGCATGCAGGTTTTGGGCGGCCTCGGCATCACCGACGACACGATCGTCGCGCGCCTGTTCCGCGAAGTACGCCCGTTCCGCATCTATGACGGCCCCTCGGAAGTGCACCGCTGGTCGATCGCCCAGCGCGTGCTTCGTACCGGTGGCACAAGCACCGCGGATTAGCCCGGCGCGGCGCCCTGAGTGAGGACCTGCAGCACATAAAGCGATTGGCTCGCGGTCATGAACAGGCGATCGCGCTTGGGTCCGCCAAACGTGAGGTTGGCGCACACCTCCGGCAGGCGGATGCGGCCGATCAGCTTGCCCTGTGCCGTGAAGCACAACACGCCGGCATAACCCAAGGGCGCATTCGAGCTGATCCACAGATTGCCGTACACATCAGCGCGCATGCCGTCCGGGCCACATTTGACACCGTCGAGCATCATGTCGCTGAAGAGACGCTGATTGCCGACCTTCTTGTCCTGTACATCGAAAGCATAGACGACGCGCTGCCCGCCCGGACCGACATCGCCCGGACCGCGTCCGGTGCTGATGACATAGAGCGTCTTGTAATCGGGCGAAAAGCACAGGCCGTTCGGGTCGGGCAGCTGTTCCTCGGTGATGACGACGTCGAGCTTGCCGCTCGGATCCCACCGATAGACGTTTGTCGACAATTCGCGCTTCTTGCCGCCAAGCGCGCCGGCATTGGGCGCCCCGATCAGCGGGTTTAGCTTGCCCTCGGGATTTGTCGGACCGCCGGTGAAATCGGGGTGGCCTTCGTTCGTGCGGTCGCCATAGGGCGGGTCGGTGAACCAGATAGAGCCGTCGATATGCGGCACGATGTCGTTTGGCGAGTTGAGCGGCTTGCCGTCATAAGAATCGGCGATGACGGTCATCGAGCCGTCATGCTCCCAGCGCACGACGCGCCGGAAGAAATCCTGGCAGGATAATTGCCGGCCCTGATGGTCGAAGGAATTGCCGTTTGTGTTCTCGGAGGGCTTGCGGAACGGGGTGACCCGTCCGTCTTCCCAGATGTAGCGGTACTGAACATTGCCGGTCACATCGCTGAAGACGAGGTATTGCCCTTGGCTCGACCAAGCCGGGCCTTCCGCCCAATTGGCGCCGGTCCATACGCGGCGAATCGGCGCGTTCCCCAATCGCACGGTGTTGAATTCGGGATCGACGACGATGACGTCCGGGTCGGGATAGATCGACGGGCGGCCCGGTGTCCAGTCGCGCGGCGGGCTCGTGATCGTGCTGGCCGGGTTGCCCAGTTGCGCATTTGGTGCGGGCTGCGCCTGCGCCTCGGCCCGGCGCGAAGCCAGCGCGGTGGCGCCGACAGCCCCGGCGCCGGCCAACAGACCGCGGCGCGACAGTGGATGGCGCGTGCTCATGCGGCTCCTCCCATGATTTCGGCCGTTAGACGGCGGCTTTGCTTGATGGTGCGTCAGCGCCCGCGGTAATGGCGATAGAACTCGACCGCTTCGGGCCCCTGCTGAAATCCGAGGATGACGTTGACGTCGCCGGGCCGGCGGCCGCCGAGCGGGATGGTTTGTTCGATATGGTCGCTGACCGCAGCGCGCTTGGCGGTCGCCGGAACCTCGATATGGACCGGGAAGAGCCGCTTGCCGAGGATCGCCTGATCGGATCCGGTCACCGCGACAAAATACCAGAGATCGACACCGGTGGCGCCGCCCGCCGCCGGGCCGCGTTCGCCGACAACGACGACATCAAGCGCTAAACGCACCGCGTCGCCGGCGCGATCGCATTTGGCCTCGATCTCGCTCAGCAAGCCGTAAAATGAGACCCCCGGCGGCTCATGCGGCTGGCCTGGCGCGAATAGCGCGGTCTGGGAAAGCGGTTTTAGGATGGCTGCCGTCGGACAGGTGCCCGGCTCCAAAATGGGTCGTGCCGCTGGTTCGGATGAGCCGAACCAGCCTGAAGCCCAGCTGCAGCCGGACAGCGCGAGAAGGCCGATCACGGCGGCCCAGCCCGCGTGCTTCGCGCGGGGCGATTCGCGCCGCACCGCGGGCGGCCCGCTACGGGCGCCCGACCTTAAAGCGGCCATCCGCGTCCCGATCAGAGTGTGTTGTGAGTGCCGTCGCAGAAGGGTTGGCCTTCGGTTGCTTTGCAACCGCAGAACCACAGCTCTTCGGTCTTCTCGGCGGTGAACGGCATCGGGGTGATGCCGGTGTCCTTGTGCGAACCGTCGCAGAACGGCTGCTTGGCGCTGCGGCCGCAGGCGCACCAGAAATAGCGCTTGCCCTCTTCGACCGTCACATTATAGGGCGCCTTTTGCGCCGGGATCGGTTCGGCCATCTTTCTTCCCTGCCATTACACTTGGTAGTGTCCCGCGCCGGTCGGCGGCGGGAGACGAGAGTCTAGGCGAGGCTTGGCACGCGCACAAGCTGGCTCGCGGGTCTGTGAAAGGCACAGCAGTCGGATGGCGGTCTACACGGAAGTCGGCGATGACGAGCTGCGGGCATTCGTAGCCCTGTACGATATCGGCGAGGTGCTCGCGTGCAAGGGCATCGCCGAAGGCGTCGAGAACTCGAATTACCTGCTGACCACCGAGCGCGACAATTTCATCCTGACACTCTACGAGAAGCGCGTCGCGCCCGAGGATTTGCCTTTTTTTATCTCGCTGATGGACCATCTCGCGCATCAGGGCGTG
>Ga0310810_10008857_pt1 | contig 11617 bp, 9 predicted proteins | sample NCmetagenome_FD_207641 | JGI IMG/M metagenome (GOLD analysis project Ga0310810, IMG submission 207641) | Soil microbial communities from experimental microcosm in Duke University, North Carolina, United States - NC | ecosystem: Engineered > Artificial ecosystem > Soil microcosm > Unclassified ...
GCAACCGTCGTCGGCTTGGGGATATTGCTGCAGCGCAACACTTGCGCCGCGAAGCAAAATGTCTAAACTCTGGGCACATGACTGGACGCCTAATTCGTGTGCATTGACCTGAAAGTTCCGCAGATGGCGGGGGATTATGCTAGGCCTCTGTCGGTCGGGCCGCTTACGGTGCCCAATCGGGTGTTTCTGGCGCCAATGTCGGGGATCACCGACGCCCCGTTCCGCCGGCTTGCCGCAAAACTGGGCGCTGGCCTCGTTGTCTCGGAGATGATCGCAAGCGCGGCGCTGATCGAAGGGCGCCGGGAGCAGCAGCGCCGGCTCGAGGGCGAGGGGTTGCGGCTCAATATCGTGCAGCTTGCCGGCTGCGAGGCGCACTGGATGGCGGAAGGTGCGCGTATCGCGAGCGGCGCTGGCGCCGACATCATCGACATCAACATGGGTTGTCCGGCGAAGCACGTCACCGGCAAGGAGTCGGGCTCTGCGCTGATGCGCGATCTCGATCATGCGCTGAGTCTGATTGAGGCAACGGTCGGCGCGGTCGATGTACCCGTGACGCTGAAGATGCGGCTCGGCTGGGACGATGCCTCGCGCAATGCGCCGGAGCTCGCGCGCCGCGCGGAGGCGGCTGGCATCCGGCTCATCACCGTGCACGGACGCACGCGCTGCCAGTTCTACAAGGGTTCGGCGGACTGGGCCGCGGTGCGCGCGGTCAAGCAGGCGGTGTCGATCCCGGTCGTCGTCAACGGCGACGTGACGAGCTTCGAGGCCGCAGTGGCAGCTCTTGCTGTCTCCGGCGCGGATGCCGTGATGGTCGGGCGCGGTGCGCAGGGTCGCCCATGGTTTCCGGGCGACCTCGCGCATTATTTTGCGACCGGCGAGAAGCGCAGTGCTCCGACGCTTGCCGAACAGCATGATCTCGTGGTCGCGCTCTACGACGAGATGCTCGCCCACCACGGCGCGCGCATCGGTGTAAAACATGTGCGAAAGCATCTCGGCTGGGCGCTCGATGCCGCGGCGGAGACGGCGTGCGTTTCGCCGGATCGTCTCAAGTCGGCGCGCGCGCATGTCCTGACCTCAGAAGACCCCGCGGACGTGCGCCGTCGCCTCTCTGCGGCCTACGGCGACTTCGGCTGGAGGGCGGCCGCGTGAGCCACGCCGAGCAGATCGTCGCGTTTCCGAACGAGAGCGCCGATACGGTGCTCAATGCGCTGCCGCATCCCATCCTGATGGTCGGGCCGGACGGCAAGATCATCGAGGCCAACGTCGCGGCGGAGTCCTTCTTCGAAGTGTCGATGCTGCTGTTGCGCCGGCATGCGTTGCGCGATCTCGTGCCCTTCGGCTCGCCGCTGCTCGCCCTGGTCGAGCAGGTGCGCAATCACGGCTCCGCGGTGAACGAGTATCGCGTCGACCTGTCGACGCCGCGCAATCCCGGCGAGCGGCTCGTCGATCTCAACGTCGCGCCAGTGCCGGAACGTCCGGGCCACGTGGTCGTGATGCTCCAGGAGCGCACGATCGCGGACAAGATGAACCGGCAGCTTACCCATCGCGGTGCGGCGCGTTCGGTCATCGCGCTCGCCTCCATGCTGGCGCACGAGATCAAGAACCCGCTGTCGGGGATTCGCGGCGCTGCCCAGCTCCTCGAACAGTCGGCCGCGGACGACGACCGCACACTGACGCGGCTGATCTGCGACGAAGCCGACCGTATCGTGAAGCTGGTCGACCGCATGGAAGTCTTCGCCGACGAGCGACCGGTCGAGCGCGAGCCCGTCAACATCCACGTGGTGCTCGATCGCGTGAAGAAGCTCGCGCTGTCGGGCTTTGCGCGCCACATCAAGTTCGTCGAGACTTACGATCCATCGCTGCCGGACGTGCTCGCGAACCGCGACCAGTTCATCCAGGTCTTTCTCAATCTGGTGAAGAACGCGGCTGAGGCGATCGGTGACCAGCCGGACGGGCAGATCGAGCTGACCACCGCGTTCCGTCCCGGCGTGCGCCTGCAGATTCCCGGCAGCAAGACGCGCGTGTCGCTGCCGCTCGAATTTTGCGTCAAGGACAATGGCGCCGGGGTGCCGGCCGACCTGATGCCGCACCTGTTCGACCCGTTCGTCACGACCAAGCCGACCGGCACGGGCCTCGGGCTCGCACTGGTCGCCAAGATCGTCGGCGACCACGGCGGGATCATCGAATGCGAGTCGCAGCCGCGCCATACCGTGTTTCGCGTGTTGATGCCGATGTTCACAGGGGACGACGCCGTGCCGGGCGGCGTAACCTGAAGAGGGAACGATGCCTGCAGGAAACATACTGGTCGCCGACGACGACGCCGCGATCAGGACCGTGCTCAATCAGGCGCTCTCGCGCGCCGGATACGAGGTGCGCTCGACCGGAAATGCCGCAACGCTGTGGCGCTGGGTGAGCCAGGGGGAGGGCGATCTGGTCATCACCGACGTGGTGATGCCCGATGAGAACGCATTCGATCTTCTGCCGCGCATCAAGAAGATGCGGCCGGAGCTGCCGGTCATCGTCATGAGCGCGCAGAACACCTTCATGACTGCGATCCGCGCCTCCGAGCGCGGCGCCTATGAATACCTGCCGAAGCCGTTCGACCTGAAGGAGCTGATCACCATCGTCGGGCGCGCGCTCTCCGAGCCGAAGGAGCGCGCGCGCGAAGCGCCGAAGGCCGAGGACCTTGGCGCGATCCCGCTGGTCGGCCGCTCGCCGGCGATGCAGGACATCTACCGCTTCGTTGCGCGGCTGATGCAGACCGATCTCACCGTGATGATCACCGGTGAATCCGGCACCGGCAAGGAACTGGTCGCTCGCGCGTTGCATGACTACGGCAAGCGCCGTTCGGGCCCGTTCGTCGCCATCAACATGGCGGCGATCCCGCGCGATCTTATCGAGTCCGAACTGTTCGGCCACGAGAAGGGTTCCTTCACCGGCGCCAACACGCGGTCGTCAGGCCGCTTCGAGCAGGCCGAAGGCGGCACGCTCTTTCTCGACGAGATCGGCGATATGCCGATGGAGGCGCAGACACGCCTGCTGCGCGTGCTGCAGCAGGGCGAATATACGACCGTGGGCGGGCGCACCCCGATCAAGACCGATGTGCGCATCGTCGCCGCGACCAACAAGGATTTGCGCATCCTGATCCAGCAGGGGCTGTTCCGCGAGGACCTGTTCTTCCGCCTCAACGTGGTGCCGCTGCGGCTGCCGCCGCTGCGCGAGCGAGCAGAGGACGTGCCTGATCTGATCCGGCACTTCTTCACGCTTGCGGAGCGCGAGGGCTTGCCGCCGAAACAGGTCGATGCAGCGGCACTCGAGAAGCTCAAGCGATACCGCTGGCCCGGCAACGTGCGCGAGCTCGAAAACCTCGCGCGGCGGCTGTCGGCGCTCTATCCGCAGGAGACGATCACCGGGGCGGTGATCGATGCCGAGCTGGTGCAGCCCGCGGTCGCGGCGCCGGACGATGAGGGACGCGGCGAAGACACGATCAGCGCCGCCATGGAGCGCCATCTGTCGCGCTACTTTTCGGACTTTGGCGACGGCCTGCCGCCGCCCGGCCTCTACCACCGCATCCTGCGCGAGATCGAGCAACCGCTTCTGTCCGCGGCGCTGGCCGCCACGCGTGGGAACCAGATTCGCGCCGCCGACCTGCTCGGCGTCAATCGCAACACCTTGCGCAAGAAAATCCGCGATCTCGATATTCAGGTGATCCGCACCAGCGGCTGATTTCCACCACCTCCCGCCTTGTGTGATTTGTGCCCCGGTTTTGTCGCAATCGGGCAACATTGTTGTAGAAATACATCAACGACATCCGGCGGCTCGCGTTGAAGCGTGTCGCCGGGGACACGGGGCCGTCTGCGTTGACCACGGAAGAAGTTGCGCTCGCCGATCCTGGCGTTGCCTCGCCATCTCGACCGTCCCTGCGCATGTTTGGGGCGGTCGCGGTCGCGCTGGCGATGCTGTCTGCGACCGTCACGTTCCTGGTGCTGGTCGGCCTCACCCCGATCATACCGACCCACCGCGTCGTCGTTACGCTTCTCCTCATTGATCTGTTCGCCTCGCTGTTGCTCATCGGCGTGATCGGGCGGGAAATCTGGCAGACCTTTTCGGCACGGCGCCGTGGGCGGGCTGGCGCCAGGCTGCACGTGCGCATCATCGGGCTGTTTTCCATCATTGCCGCCGTGCCCACCGTGCTGATCGCGATCGTCGCCAGCATCACGCTCGACCGCGGACTTGCACCGTGGTTTTCCAGCCGCATCCAGGCGGTGATCGAGAATTCGCTCACCGTCTCGCAGCTCTATTTCCAGGAGCATGCCTCCCAGATTCGCAACGAACTCGCCGCGATGGCCATCGACGTTGGCCGCGCGAAGCCGATGTTCGACACCGAACGCGAACGCTTCCGGCAATTTCTGACCGCGCAGGCGCAGGTGCGTGGCCTGCCGCTGACCTTGATGGTGCACAGCGATCTGACCGTTATCGAGAAGGCCGACATCGAAGGCGTCGGCGACATCGGACCCTCGGCAGCGGCAGGCGCGCTCTCTTCCGTGGGAGAGAATGAGCCGCAGGTCGCGATGTTCCTGGAGACAAAAAGCGTCGCGGCAGTGATCAAGCTGCGCGGCTATGACGACACTTATCTTTACGTCGCGCGTCCGCTCGACCCGCGCGTCATCGAGCAGCTCGAGGCGACCCGGCAAAGCGTGAAGGAATTCGCAAATCTCGAGTCGCGACGCGTCGGAATCCAGATCGCCTTCGCGCTGATGTACACCGTGATCACGCTGATCGTGCTGCTTTCCGCGGTATGGATCGGATTGAATTTCGCGAACCGGCTGGTCGCGCCGATCCGCCGCCTGATCGGCGCCGCCGGTCTGGTCTCGACCGGCAATCTCTATGTGCAGGTGCCGGTGCGGCGAGGGGAGGGCGACCTCTCCCAGCTCGGCGAAACCTTCAACAAGATGACCCAGGAATTGCGCACACAGCGCGACGACCTGATGCGCGCGCGCGATCAGATCGACAGCCGCCGCCGCTTCAGCGAAGCGGTGCTGGCGGGCGCGAGTGCCGGCGTCATCGGCGTCGATGCGGAGGGCAAGATCAGCATCCTCAACCGCTCGGCCGAGAAGCTGATCGGCCAGAGCGAGTCGGGAGCGGTGGGCCGCCAGTTGACCGAAGTGATGCCGGAGCTCGAGCCGCTGTTCACCGAGGCACGGTCCGGCGCGCACCGCCTGGTGCAGGGACAGATCACGATCAATCGCGAAATGCGCGAGCGCAATTTGTCGGTCCGTGTCACCACCGAGCAGTCTACCGACGAAGATCGCGGTTACGTGGTGACGCTCGACGACATCACCGACCTCGTCACCGCGCAGCGCACGTCCGCCTGGGCGGACATCGCGCGCCGCATCGCGCACGAGATCAAGAATCCGCTGACGCCGATCCAGCTCTCGGCCGAACGGCTCAAGCGCAAGTATTCGAAGGTCATCACTGAGGACAAATTGGTCTTCGAGCAATGCACCGACACGATCGTGCGCCAGGTCGACGACATCAAGCGCATGGTCGACGAATTCTCGCGCTTCGCCCGCATGCCGAAGCCGGTGATGACCGCCGAGGACGTCGCCGACACGGCGCGGCAGGTCGTCTTCCTGCAGCGCGTCGGCAATCCGGACATCGACATCGAGATTACGACCGAAGCCGAGCACATGCCGGCGAAGTTCGACCGCCGCCTGATTAGCCAGGCGCTGACCAACATCGTCAAGAACGCGACCGAGGCGGTCGCCGCCGTTCCGCCCGAGGAGCTCGGGCGCGGCCGCATCAATGTTTCGGTCAAGCGCGAGGGTGCCGACATCGTGATCGATGTGATCGACAACGGCACCGGCCTGCCGAAGGAAAATCGCAACCGTCTGCTCGAACCATACGTCACGACGCGCGAGAAAGGCACCGGCCTCGGTCTCGCCATCGTCGGGCGAATCCTGGAGGAGCACGGCGGCCGCATGGAATTGTCCGACGCACCCGATGTCGCCACTGGCGGACGGGGCGCCTGGGTGCACCTGCGTTTCGCGGCGGAGAGCGTCGCGAGCGCCACGATTGAACCGAGCGAAAAACAAGCCCTCGAGATGGCGAGTAAGTAGTCATGGCGGCCTCTGACATCCTGATTGTGGACGACGAAGCAGACATTCGCGAACTCGTTGCGGGAATTCTGCAAGACGAAGGCTATGAGACCCGCACGGCGCGCGACAGCGACACTGCGCTTGGCGCAATCGGTACGCGCCGGCCGAATCTCCTGTTCCTGGACATCTGGCTGCAGGGCTCCAAGCTCGACGGGCTGCAGCTGCTCGATAACGTCAAGGAGCATCATCCCGAGCTTCCCGTGGTGATGATCTCGGGCCACGGCAACATCGAGACCGCCGTCTCGGCGATCAAGCGCGGCGCCTATGACTTCATCGAGAAGCCGTTCAAGGCCGACCGTCTTGTGCTGGTGGCGAACCGGGCGCTCGAGAACTCGCGCCTCAAGCGCGAGGTGAGGGAGCTCAAGCAGCTTGCGCCGCAGCCCTCCAGCCTCGTGGGCAAATCGCCCGCCATCAACCAGTTGCGCCATGTGATCGAGAAGGTCTCGCCGACCAACAGCCGTATCCTGATCGTGGGGCCGTCGGGCGGCGGCAAGGAGCTGACCGCGCGCACCATCCATCAGCACTCGGCGCGCCGCGAGGCTCCGTTCGTCGTCATCAACGCGGCGGCGATCACGCCCGAGCGCATGGAATCAGAGCTGTTCGGTGTCGAAGCCTCGAACGGCTCGCAGGGGCGCAGTGTCGGCGCGCTCGAAGAGGCGCACCACGGCACGCTGTTCATCGACGAGATCAGCGACATGCCGCGCGAGACCCAGAACAAGATCCTCCGCGTTCTTGTCGATCAGAGCTTCCAGCGGGTGGGTGGCAGCACCAAGGTCAATGTCGATGTGCGCATCGTGTCATCGACGTCGCGCAATCTGGAGGCGGATATTGCCGCCGGAAAATTCCGCGAGGACCTCTATCACCGCCTCTCGGTGGTGCCGATCCGCGTGCCGCCGCTCGCCGAGCGGCGCGAGGACATCCCGCTGCTGGTCGACTACTTCATGGACCAGATCTCTCAGGCGACCGGCCTGCCGAGGCGCACCATTGGCGAGGACGCGATGGCGGTGCTGCAGTCGCACGACTGGCCGGGCAACGTGCGCCAGCTGCGCAACAACGTCGAGCGCCTGATGATTCTGGCCGGCGGCGAGGCCGACGCGGTGATCGACGCGTCGATGCTGCCGCAGGATGTCGGCGCGATGGTACCGAGCCTGCCGAACGGCAATGGCGGCGAACATCTGATGGGGCTGCCGCTGCGCGACGCGCGCGAGATGTTCGAGCGCGAATATCTGCGCGCGCAGATCAACCGCTTCGGCGGCAACATCTCGCGCACGGCCGAGTTTGTCGGCATGGAGCGCTCTGCCCTGCATCGCAAGCTCAAGGCGCTGGGAATCGGGTAACTATCCAATATCGATCTCATCCGCTCGTCCCCGCGAAAGCGGGGACCCAGAGCCAGGAACGAGACAGCTGGATGCTCCGCTTTCGCGGGCATGAGCGGAAGGGGAGTTTTCCTTGTCACGCATCGCCTATGTGAACGGACGCTACGTGCCGCACCGTGCCGCGACGGTGCATGTGGAAGACCGCGGCTACCAGTTTGCCGACGGCGTCTACGAGGTGTGCGAAGTGAGGGGCGGCAAGCTCGTCGACGAACGCCGCCACATGGACCGGCTGGAGCGCTCGCTCTCGGAATTGCGCATCGCCATGCCTATGCCGCGCAACGCGCTAAGCATCGTGTTCCGCGAGACGGTTGCTCGCAACCGTGTACGCGACGGCATTCTTTATCTTCAGATCACGCGCGGTGTCGCGCGTCGCGACCATGCCTTTCCTGCACCCGGCACGCCGCCGGCGATCGTCGTGACGGCCAAGAGCTACGATCTCGAAAAGCTGGAGCAGGGGGCGGCCGACGGGATCGCGGTGATCTCGGTGCCGGAGAACCGCTGGCCGCGCGTCGACATCAAGTCCGTATCGCTGCTGCCCAACGTGCTCGCCAAGCAGGCCGCCCGTGAGCAGGGCGCCAAGGAAGCCTGGTTCGTCGATGCCGACGGCAAGGTCACCGAGGGCTCATCCTCGAATGCCTGGATCGTGACCCGCGACGGCGCGGTGGTCACCCGGGCGGCCGATTTCGGCATCCTGCGCGGGATCACCCGGACGGTGGTGCTGGAGGTCATGGCCGAGCACGGCCTCAAGCTCGAGGAGCGCCCGTTCACAATGGAAGAAGCCTATGCGGCGCGCGAGGCGTTCATCACCTCGGCGACCAACTTCGTGATGCCGGTGGTGCGGATCGACGGCCGTCCGATCGGCAACGGGGCTCCCGGGCTCGTCGCCAGCGCCTTGCGGCGGGATTATCACGGCCACGCCGAAATCGCCTGAATCCGCCGGAATTTGCCCCGGTCTCGGCCATTCTGCGCTTGCGCGGGTTCCCGCCCTACCATCTAATGTCGGTGCCACGACCGCGTGCGGGGGCAAGCCAGCTCGCGGGGAAAGTGACAAGAAACTCGCGGGAGAGGGACCCGCGAATAAAAACGGAACAACGGCAATGGCGGCCGACCGAGCACAAAATCTGCAAGACACCTTCCTCAATCATGTCCGAAAAAGTAAGACGCCGCTGACGATCTTTCTGGTCAACGGCGTCAAGCTTCAGGGGGTCGTGACCTGGTTCGATAATTTCTGCGTGCTTCTGCGGAGGGACGGGCATTCGCAGCTCGTCTACAAGCACGCAATATCGACCATCATGCCGGGGCATCCGATCCAACTGTTCGAAGGCGCCGAGGAGGCGCCTGCGGAAAAGGTCTGATTTGGAGCCACGACGCCGCGAGGCGATTGCCGGACTGTCGAACGCGCCCGCCGAGGGTGCGACAGGCCGTGCCATGGTCATCGGCCCCTATCTGCGGCGCCGGCCGGCGCGGGGCCATTCCCAGGCCGCGGACGCCGAGCGTGCGCCGCAAGCGCGTCTTGAGGAAGCCGTGGGGCTCGCGCGCGCGATCGATCTCGACGTGGTCTCTTCCGGCATCGCGCCGCTCGCCGAAATCCGGCCCGCGACCTACATCGGCAAGGGTAAGGTCGACGAGCTTGCCGGCGTCATCAAAGGCGAAGAGATCGGCGTAGTCGTGATGGACTGCGCTCTCTCCCCGGTGCAGCAGCGCAATCTGGAGAAGGCCTGGGGCGCCAAGGTGCTCGACCGCACCGGGCTGATCCTGGAAATCTTCGGCCGCCGCGCGCGCACCCGTGAAGGCACCCTGCAGGTCGAGCACGCGCATCTCACCTACCAGAAGGGCCGGCTGGTGCGCTCGTGGACGCATCTCGAACGCCAGCGCGGCGGCTTCGGCTTCCTCGGCGGCCCCGGCGAGACGCAGATCGAGTCCGACCGGCGCATGATCGAGGAGCGCATCGCGAAAATCGAGCGCGAGCTCGAGGGCGTGAAGCGCACCCGCAAGCTCCATCGCGACAGCCGCAAGCGCGTGCCGTACCCCGTCGTCGCGCTGGTCGGCTACACCAATGCCGGCAAGTCGACGCTGTTCAACCGCATGACGCGCGCGACTGTGCTCGAAGCCGACATGCTGTTTGCGACGCTCGACCCCACGCTGCGCGCGATCACGCTGCCGCATGGCGCAAAGGCGATCCTCTCCGACACGGTGGGGTTCATCTCGGATCTCCCCACCATGCTGGTCGCGGCCTTCCGGGCGACACTGGAAGAGGTGATCGAGGCCGACATCATCCTGCATGTGCGCGACGCGACGCACGAGGATACGGCCGCGCAGGCGCATGACGTCGAAGAGGTGCTGCGCGCGCTCGACATCGACCCGAACGACCACGCTCGCATCATCGAGGTGTGGAACAAGATCGACCGGCTCGATGCGCCGGCGCGCGAGCAGCTCGCAAATGTCGCGGCGCGACGCGAGGACCGCCCGGTGCTGGCCTCGGCACTGACCGGGGATGGGCTCGATGCGCTGCTTGCCGTCATCGAGCAGCGTTTGGCGCTGCGCCGCGTCGTGCTCGATCTGGTGCTCGATCCGGCCGACGGGGCAGGGGTCTCCTGGCTGCACCGGCATTCGGAAGTGATGGCGAAGGAAATGCGTGAGGACGGGCGGCTCGGCATGACGGTGCGCGCGGACGCTTCGAATGCGGAGCGGATCCGGGGCAAGTTCCTGACCTCCGCGTCATCCTGAGGGCGATCGCGCCCAAGGACGTCAAAGACCTCCCAGGTACTTCTTGAGCCAAGCCTTAATATCGTTGAACGCCTCCTCCAGCGCCGCCTCGGACGCGAGGAAAGGCCTGCCATCGAAATACCGCGGCGGGGTTCCGGGACCGGTCGGGCTTCCATGACCCTCGTCGATCGACTTTCGCCATTTCTCCGCGTGATCCTTCCACTCCTCTTGGTCGACAAGCGTGGGGTCTCCCCGCCACACGTTCCAGGTCAGGATGTTACCGGGCGTCAGCAAATTGCCGGACGCGACGTTGAATGCATCCATCACCAGCTGATTGAAATCGTCGACGGTTGGAACGCCGATCTTCATGATCGGGCCGATATTGACTTCCAGGTTGGCGACGGCCCAGGCGGCTTTGCCGGCGATGCCCGAGGGTCCCTTCTCGTGCCTCGCAAAGTCGGGACTTTTGAACCGCGTAGACTCGCCGCTGCGCACCGGCAAGATGTTGAGCGACGTATTCTTGCTATTCCGAAGCCTGATCTTAATCGAGTTCGCCTTGCTGTCCGGGAACGGAAGGCCATTGTCGGCAAACAGCGTCCAGAAAAAAAAGGCCCACGAACTTTGTAGTGCAGCCGGGCTGAACCATATCTGACCCATGGTGGTCAGGTCGGCCGCAACGTTCGCGTTCTTGGGAGCCTTCTCGTCGACCCAGCCCCGGTTGCCGCTCACCGTCACTTCGATGTTCAGGGTGCCCCAATGAGCATGGTAGACACCTTGCTGGGGACAGATGATGGAATAGACCCGTCCCTTGTCGGTGTAGCCGACCCGGGAGATGTCCGGCGAGAACATCTGGAAAGCCCTCGATGTCTCGTCGCCCACAACGGTCTGCCAACTGAACTCGGGCCACAGCACCTTCTGCTGGCGCGTGAGCAGATTGATGTTGGCCATGTTGTCGAGGATGGGCAGCGAAGACAGGTCCGGACTTGGATAGGCGAATTTCGGATTGGATTGCGCAAATCCGCCGATCCATCCCGGCGGGATGGTCCCACCGGATCTCGCAGCCTGGCCGCGTCCGCCAGCAACCCGCTTGCTCTTCGCCATGACGTTTCTCCCAGCGTTCGGCCGCGGAATAGATTTCGACGGGAAATCTGCCGTCGGATTTACCCGAGGTAGAATACTGCCGCGTCCTGTGCGGGCGGTCCAGCGGGGTCTTGGCTTTTCGACAAAAGGGGGCGGGGCGCGGGCAATTACTTCCCGGCCTTCTCGCGCGCCTTCGCGGCATCCCACAGCGCGTCCATCTCGGCGAGCGTCGCGTCTTCCGGCCGCTTGCCGACCGCAGCCAACCCATCCTCAATGGCCGCGAAGCGCCGCTCGACC
>Ga0310810_10008858_pt1 | contig 11617 bp, 9 predicted proteins | sample NCmetagenome_FD_207641 | JGI IMG/M metagenome (GOLD analysis project Ga0310810, IMG submission 207641) | Soil microbial communities from experimental microcosm in Duke University, North Carolina, United States - NC | ecosystem: Engineered > Artificial ecosystem > Soil microcosm > Unclassified ...
AGCAGCGCATATCCACTGCTGCGTGGCGCCGCACACAGTGAATATCGGCGTTGCTGTCGGATTTACGGGCTTCCCGGCGACGACTAGCGGCACCTATCACCACGTCTTCGATCTGACGCAATCGTCAGTTTATACGGCCGGCTTCCTGGCCAATTTCGGAGGCGGCACGGCGGCCGGTGCGGAAGCGGCGCTTATTGCAGGGCTGGACGCCGGCAATGCCTACAGCAACATCCACAATTCGGTATTCCCGGGCGGGGAAATTCGCGGCCTTCTCGTCGGAGTGCCTGAACCCGCATCCATGGCTATTTTCGGTGTCGGGCTGGTTGCGCTCGGGTTCGTTCGTCGCCGCAAACCGCAGCGCGCCTGAAACAGGCTTTTCCGAGCAGTTTTCAGCTAGCGGACCTCCTAACCGAGGTCCGCTTTTTTGTTGTCGACGGAGTTTACAGCCACCCGCGGGCTCCCAAGGGCTGCGGTTCAACGCTTCTGATTGAGTAGGATGTCCTTGTAAAGCTTTGTCCATTTGGCGCTTTCCGCCATGTATCTAGGGACATCCAGGAAGGACAGTTGGAGATCCTTGGGCAGTCGCTGAAATTTCAGGTTTGTCGGCACATTGTCGTGGTCGGCCAGGACTTTCTGTCCGTCCGACAACAGAAAATCGAGGAATAGAACGGCCGCGTGCGGATGAGACGCACGCCTTGCCAGTCCTGCTCCTGCCGTAAAGGCGAACACCGGAGCGATATTCAGCTCCTCGATCGGGGCGCCGGCCCGCTTCAACGGTTCGACCTCGTGATAGTAAATCGTGAGCGCAATCGGCACTTCGCCCGAGGCGACAAGGTTGGCCATCAGCGTATGGCCCTTGCGCACGGATATGCCGTTCCTAGCGACGATGTCGCGAAACAGCGCAACGCCTTTGTCCTCGCCAAGCGCGCCAGCGACCGCCATCAGCCAATTGTTATCGTCGGCCTCGATGCCGAGCTTGCCTTTCCACTTCGGATTGGCGAGATCCTCGTAACGACGCGGCAGATCGGCTTTCTTGACAAGATTTGTGTTGTAAGCCCCGGTGAAAACGATGAGCCGCGAGGGCAGCCAGGGTGCTCCCGCGATCACCGATTCACGCATCAGATCGGCGGCGACCGGAGTCTGATACGCTTGAAGCAATTTCTCGCGGTCGATCGCGATAATCTGAGTTGAGGCCGTCTCCACCACGTCGACATCAAAGCGCCCGCCGCGCGCTTCGGTGACCGTGCGCTGAAGAATGTCTTCCGATCCACCGCGCCATAGCCGCACCTTGACGCCATATTTCTTTTCGAATGCCGCGATGACAGCGTTCATGTGCTCGGTGATCGCCGACGAATAAAGATTGAGAAAGCCTTCTTTGCGGGCGCCGGTAATGAGCCGCGCCGTGCGGTCCGGACCCGTAAAATGTGCAGGATCAGCCGGTGCCTGCGCGCGCGCGAAACCTGGCAGGATCGCGAGTCCGGCTGCCATCCCGGCCTGCAGAAAACTCCGACGCTCAATTCGCTGGATCACCGAAAACTCCAATCCGCTCATGCCGCTTTCGGCGGCAAATCGGCCAGTTCCTTCTGATACGCGTCTTCCATGCGCGGCGTCATGCCATGCTTTGCAAGCGCATCCGCGAACATGGTCCGTATCTCAGGTTTCTCGTCGGAATAATCGATCTGATCGCCGCCGATGCGCCGGCTGATCCACGCCGTCGGCACGCCCTGAGAATTCCGGATCAGCGCAACCTCATGCTTGAAGGCGAGATAGCGCGCCGGTGTCGGACCGGAATTGAAGTGCTGGTGGAGAAACTTGTTCGGCGGCACGATGAGCGTCCCGACTTGCCAATCGTAGCGTTTGGGTTCTTCTCCTTCCGTCCACATAAGCGAATAACCTTCGCCGGAGAGGATGATCACGTGCGCGCTGGGCCCGTGCGCATGCGCCTTCTTGTAGGTGCCGGTGGGGAATTGCGAAATGTGGCTCGACATCGAACCTTTCGCCATATTGAAGCGGATGTGTCCGCCGCCGGCGCCGCGCTCCTTTGCCGAAATCAGCGGCAAGTTCACCGCATCGGGAACGAAATTCGTGGGCAGCAGGAATCCCTTCGGCTCGGTCTTGGGAGAGAAGTAGTCAGGCTCGCCGGTAAACCGATTCTTGAAATCGTATGCGCTGTTGAAGACGAAATTCACATCATCATAGAGGTTCATAACGGCGGGGCCGTTGGTCACCGCGACATAGCGCACGGGGCCCTGACCCGAACCGTTGAAATGCTGGTGCCAACAATTGAGCGGAATGGCAAACATGGCGCCGGCCTTCCACTCGAAAGTGATGCGCTGACCGGTATCGTTCCAGACGCTGGTTGAACCCCGGCCCTCAAGAACGAGGACCATTTCTTCGAACAGTTGGCGCTGCGGCGCGAGACTTCTGCCGGGTGGGATTTCACACACGTAGCAATCGTTCGAGGTGCGCGAAGCGTCGTGGTTAACGTAGACGCCCGCCCCGCCGCGCCGCGGCCAGGGCTTCAGTTCGACGGTCCGCAAATTCGCGACATAATGGCCGCTGATAATCTCAAGCCCCTCAGCGCGTACCCAGCGCTGATAGGGCGTGTCGCGGTCCTTTTCGGTCGCGAACTTTTTTGCCAGCTCCTCTGATACTTTTACGTCTGCCATTGCCTGCTCCAGAAGAAAATGCGTGTGCCTACGCTCCTACGCTATCGGACACGCGAATTCCAGAATGCGGGCGGGGTTTCGAAGTGCCGGTAGCGTGATCGAGCGCTGAGGCGGGGGCGCCTACCGCACGGCGACGGAGCTTTGCCCACGACCACAAGCCGCCGGGATTCGTCTGAGACGGAGCGCTTCGTCGAAATCGATTCTGTTCGATCTGGACGGCGCGACCCGCGAGCGCGACGCCAATCCCGCCAACTTCACGACACCAGACGGGAAATAACCTCCGGCAGAGCGGCGAAGTCATCGACCACGGCGTCGGCGCCGAGTTCGTTCACCGGCACCGGTGTATAGCCATAGCTCATGGCGATGACCGGAATGTCGGCGGCGCGTGCCGTATTTATATCGACGATCGAGTCGCCGACCAGCACGGCCCGTTCGCGCCGGCCGTTGAGCGCCCTTACCACTTCCAAAAGGTGGCGCGGATCGGGCTTGCTGTAGGGGGTGCTGCCGCCGCCGAAAACGCTGGCGGGAAAGTACCGGAACAGATCCAGTTCGCGCAGCAGAAGCTCGGTCAGGTCCTGCGCCTTATTGGTGCACACGCCCAAACCCATACCCTGCTCCGCAAGGATTTCCAGGGTCTTTGGTACGCCAGGAAACGGTCTGCTGCCGCGGGCGATGTTGAGCCGGTAAAACGCAAGAAAGCGCTCGGTGAGAGCCCCCATCCGGTCCGTCGACACCTCGACTCCGGTGCGCTTGAGGGCATGCTCGAACATGGCCTTGGCGCCATGGCCGACCAAGTTGCGCAAATCGGCCGGCACCACCGGCTCGTGCCCTTCTGCGGTTAGAATCGCGTTCAAAGCCCCCAGCAAATCCGGGGCGGTGTCCACGAGCGTGCCGTCGAGGTCGAAAATCACGCTGAAAGAGGATTCCGCCATGGCCGAAGGGGCTGCCGCTCCGCCTGGCAAAATCGCCAGCAGCACGGGGACTTAGCCCAGAAACGGCCACGAGGAAAGATTAGGCAACAAAACGTCAACAGGGTGTCGGTTACTTTGTAGGAATAAAGGCTCAGAACTTTGTAGGAAGCTCCGCTCGAGGTTGAGCCAAAAGCCCGTTTGGAACGTATCTTAGGCAGATGAACCGCTCCGCTTTAGCAATTGTGATCCTTGCTGCCGGCCAGGGCACGCGGATGAAGTCGGCTTTGGCCAAGGTGCTGCACCCGATTGCGGGGAGGCCGATGCTGGCGCACGTGCTGGCGATCGCGAAGGACCTGGGAGCGGAGCACATCGTGGTCGTGACCGCACCGGGGGCTCATGACGTGGCCGGATTGGCGGCGGAATGGGGCGCCGAAGCGGTGGTGCAGGAGCGCCAGCTAGGCACGGGACACGCGGTGCTTACGGCGGAGGAGAAGCTGAAAGGCTTCGACGGCAATCTGCTGGTGTTGTTCGGGGATGCGCCCTTACTCACGGCCGCAACGCTGCGCCGCCTGATTGAACGCCTGGGCGAGAACGCGGATCTGACCACGCTCGGCTTCCGTGCCGCCGATCCAACGGGTTACGGGCGCATGGTGGCCGAAGACGATCAGCTCGTGCGTATCGTCGAGCACAAGGATGCGAGCGAGAACGAACGCCGCATCGACTTATGTTTTGCCGGCATGCTCGCCGGTCCTGTGGGCACCATCTTCGAACTGCTGCACAGGGTCGACAATCGCAACGCGCAGGGCGAGTTTTACATGACGGATGCGATTGCCATTGCGCGCAGCCGAGGCTTGCATTGCGCCGTCGTCGAAGGTTCGGAAAGCGAAATGCTTGGCGTCAATTCGCGCCTCCAATTGGCCCAGGCCGAGGCCGCTTTCCAGAGCCGGTTTCGCACCAAGCTGATGTCCGACGGCGTGAGCTTTCTTGCGCCCGAAACGGTATTTCTCTCCGCCGACACGACGATTGAGGCGGACGTCACAATCGGTCCGTATGTGGTGTTCGGTCCAGGCGTTACGGTCAAGAGCGGCGCCGAAATCCGCGCCTTCTGCCACATCGATGGCGCGACGGTAGGTAACGGCGCTATCTTGGGGCCGTTCGCGCGGCTGCGTCCCGGCGCAGTTCTGGAAGAATCGGTCCACATCGGCAATTTCTGCGAAATCAAGAACGCGCGCATCGAGAAAGGCGCCAAGGTCAATCATCTCTCCTATGTGGGCGATGCTCGCGTAGGAGCTGCCACCAACATCGGGGCCGGCACGATCACCTGCAACTATGACGGCGAGAACAAGCATTTCACCGATATCGGTGCCGGTGTCTTCATCGGCTCCGATGCCACGCTGGTGGCGCCGCTGAAAATCGGCGATGGCGCTTATGTCGGCGCCGGCAGCGTGATCACGGACGATGTCGAAAAGGGCGCGCTGGCCTTGGGGCGCGGGCGGCAAGTGAGCAAACCCGGCCGCGCCAATGAGATTCGCTCCAGAAACAGGGCCCGGAAAGACAGGAAGACGTAATGTGCGGAATTATCGGCATCGCAGGAACACGTGAGGTTGCGCCGCTTATTTTCGACGCCCTGAAGCGGTTGGAATATCGCGGTTACGATTCGGCAGGCGTCGCCACCCTGAATGACGGGCACATCGACCGGCGGCGCAGTCCCGGCAAGCTCACCCAACTCGCCAAGCTGCTTGACGACAAGCCGCTGCAGGGCATCACCGGCATCGGCCACACGCGCTGGGCCACGCACGGTGCGCCGACCGAACGCAATGCGCATCCGCATGCCTCGTCACGTGTGGCGCTGGTCCACAACGGCATCATTGAGAACTTCCGTGAGCTGAAGGAAGAGCTGCGTACGGCGGGGCACCAGTTCGAATCGGAAACCGATACCGAAGTCGCGGTCCACCTCGTCACGCACTATCTCGAACAAGGGCTGTCTGCCGAGGCAGCCGCGACGAAAGCGGTGAAGCGACTCACCGGCGCATTCGCGTTGGTGATGATTTTCCAAGGCGAGGAGCATTTGCTGATTGCAGCACGACGCGGCAGCCCGCTGGCGATCGGATATGGCCAGAGCGAGACCTATTTGGGCTCGGACGCGTTCTCACTGGCGCCGTTCACCAACCGTGTCGCCTATCTCGAAGACGGCGACATCGCGGTGGTGAAAGGGACCGACGTCGTCATCCACGACGCCGATGGCAAATGGGTGGCGCGACCTATTCACATCATTCCGCCATCCGGCGCGATGGTCGACAAGGGCACCAAGCGCCATTTCATGGCGAAAGAAATCCAAGAGCAACCCGAAGTCGTCGGTCACACGATCTCGCGCTACATCGATGCTTCCGGACCGCGCGTATTTCTTGCGCCCGAACACGTTGCATTGCTCACAAACGCTCCCCGACTGACGATCTCCGCCTGCGGCACTGCATTCTATGCAGGCATGATCGGCAAATACTGGTTCGAGAAACTGGCGCGCATCCCCGTGGACGCCGATGTCGCCTCCGAGCTGCGTTACCGCGATCCGGTGTATGCCAAGGGCGGTGTGTGCCTTTATGTCTCTCAGTCGGGCGAAACTGCGGACACACTAGCGGCCCTGCGCGACGCGAAAGCCGCGGGCCAGCACACTGCGGCCATCGTCAACGTGCCGGAAAGCTCGATCGCGCGCGAGGCCGAATTGGTGTGGCCGACTTATGCAGGGCCGGAGATCGGCGTCGCCTCGACCAAGGCCTACACGTGTCAGCTCGCGGTTCTCGCCTCTCTGGCCGTGGCGGCGGCACGCGCCAGAAACACAATCGATGAAAGGGAAGAGCGCCGCCTGTGCAATCTTCTGCTTGAGACGCCCCGCCATATGGTGTCGCTGCTGAACCAGGAACCGAAAATCGAAGCGCTGGGCCGCGAAATCGCAAAGACGCAGGACGTGCTTTACCTCGGCCGCGGGGTGCACTTTCCCACCGCGCTCGAGGGCGCCCTCAAGCTGAAGGAAATTTCCTACATCCACGCCGAAGGCTATGCGGCCGGCGAAATGAAGCACGGGCCGATTGCTTTGATCGATCGCAACGTGCCGGTGATCGTCATTGCACCCTCGGATGCGCTGTTCGAGAAGACGATTTCCAATATGCAGGAGGTCATGGCGCGCGGCGGCAAGGTCGTGCTGATCTCCGATGGCAAGGGAATCGACCGGGCAGGCGACGGCACCTGGGCAACAATCGAGATTCCGGAAACCGACCCGTTCATAACCCCGCTGCTATGCGCGCTGCCGGTTCAGCTGATCGCCTACCACACGGCGGTCGCCAAAGGCACCGATGTGGACCAGCCGCGCAACTTGGCCAAGTCCGTGACGGTGGAGTAGCGAGGCCCGTACCCAAAGCCGCGGCAGTTGCTATAGTCCGTCCATGGTTTCGAATCTTCCCGACGCCAACGTGCTCAAGCGCGCGGCGGCTGCGCGTGCACTGGACTATGTCGAAGACGGGATGAAGCTCGGGCTCGGAACGGGTTCGACGGCCGACCTGTTTCTCGAACTCTTGGCGGAGCGCATTCGCCGTGGCCTTCGGATCGTCGGCACGCCGACCTCGCAGCGCACCGCCGACAAAGCCCGCGCGCTCAGCATTCCGTTGCGCGAACTGGACGAACTGGGAACGTTGGACCTTGTCGTCGACGGCGCGGACGAAGCCGACCGGAACCTCGATCTTATCAAGGGAGGCGGAGGCGCCTTGCTGCGCGAGAAAATCGTCGCGGCGTGTGGACAGCGGATGGTCGTCATCGCAGACGAAAGCAAACTCGTGACTCGGCTCGGCGCGTTTCCGCTCCCGGTCGAAGTCATTCCCTTCGCGCATGGAACGACGCGCGAACGCATTCGCAGGGCTGCCGCGGCGCTGGGTTACGGAGACCTCTCGTGTGTCTTGCGCATCAAGGACGCCCAACCGTATCGGACAGACAACGGCAATGTGATTTACGATTGCCATTTCGCGAAGATCATGGACGCCCCTGCCCTCGCCGCGGCTCTCTCTCCCATTCCCGGCGTCGTCGAACATGGCCTGTTCGTCGGCATGGCGTCGGCTCTCGTCATCGCCGGTTCGGGCGGAGTGAGCGTCATCGAGCGAAAGTAACCGCATTATGGCTTCGCAGGGTTTCGACTTCGATTTGTTCGTGATCGGCGGCGGCTCAGGGGGCGTTCGCGCCGGACGCGTTTCTGCGCAAATGGGTGCGCGCGTCGCCATCGCGGAGAGCGACCGGTTCGGAGGCACATGTGTGCTGCGCGGCTGCATCCCGAAGAAGCTGCTCGTTTATGCCAGCGCGTTCGCCGAGGAGTTCGAGGACTCGCGCGGCTTCGGCTGGCGCGTCGAGGCAACGCATTTCGATTGGCCTTCTCTGATCGCCGCGAAGGACAAGGACGTCAGCCGTATTTCCGACGTGTATCGCGGCGTTCTGGACCAAGCCGGCGCAACCATTTTCGAAGATCGCGCCGTGCTGAAGGATGCCCATACCATTCGCCTTCAGCATACCGGCCGCGAGGTGAGTGCCGAGACGATCCTCATAGCGGTCGGCGGCTATCCGTCGCGTGAAACCGAGGTCGCGGGCTCGGAATTCTGCATCACATCCGACGAGGCGTTTCACCTGGAAAAGTTGCCCGCCAGTATCGCCGTCGTGGGCGGTGGCTACATCGCGCTGGAATTCGCGCACATTTTCCGCGGATTGGGAGCCGAGGTCTCGCTGCTCTATCGCGGTCCCAAGGTGCTGCGCGGCTTCGACGACGATTTGCGGGACGCGTTGGAGGCGTCCATGCGCAAAAAAGGCATTCGTCTGGTGCTCGATACACTGCTCACGCGCTGCGAGCGCGCCGGTGACCGCCTCAAGATCACCACCTTTTCCGACGAGACCATCCTTGCCGAAAAAGTGCTGCTCGCCATCGGGCGCAGGCCCAACTCGAAAGGCTTGGGACTGGAAGCAGCGGGCGTCAAAACGAAGCCTTCCGGCCACATCGTCGTCGACCGGTACTCCCGGACGTCCGTACCCAACATCTATGCGATCGGCGACGTGACGGGGCGTTTGGACCTGACGCCTGTCGCACTACACGAGGCGATGTGCTTTGCCGAGACGGTCTATGGCGGCAAGCCCAGCGCACCCGATCACGAATTGGTGGCGACGGCTGTTTTTACCCGGCCCGAAATCGGCACGGTCGGCTTGACGGAAGCAAAGGCGCTGGAGCGGGGACACACGATCGACATCTACAAGACCAGCTTCAGACCACTGAAACATACCCTTTCCGGGCGCGACGAGCGCTCGCTCATGAAATTGGTGGTCGACGCGAAAACCGACAACGTCCTGGGCTGCCACATCCTCGGGCCGGAAGCAGGCGAGATGGCACAGTTGGTCGCCATTCCGCTCAAAATGGGCGCCACCAAAGCGCAGTTCGACGCGACGGTCGCGGTGCATCCCACGATGGCCGAGGAGTTGGTTACGATCCGCACGAAATTCGCGACAAGGACACCGGCGGACGCTGTCCGAGCCTGATCGGCAAGGTTTCGGCCGACCGGGCTAATCCCTCATCAACTCACAATGGCCCAGGTGCCGTCCGGCTGCTGGCAGGCGCGGCCGCTCGCGGCTTGCGGCTTGCCACTGATGAAGATCTGCTGTGTGTAATTCGCGCAGCGAAAGCCATCCGGATCGTTGTAGTAATTCGCAACGCGAAAGTCGCCAAAATGGCCGGTGCTCGGATTGCGCCAGTGGTAGTCGCTGTTCGTGCGTCCGGTGTTGAAGCCGTCTGCATAGGTCTTGTAGGCGTAGCCGCGATCTTGGCAGTCGAGATTGCGCGTCAAAGCCGCGCCAAGGGCGCCGCCGACCACAACGCCGGCAATCGTGGCACCGGGGCGGCCGCCGCCGTAGCTGACGGCATTGCCCAGCGCTCCTCCGATCATCGCACCCGCGACCACGCCGGCGGGATCCACCGATTGATGACATTCCCGATAAAAGGAATCGTCGCTGTAGGTGTAAGTGCGTGCGTAGCGATGGCGCCAGCGGTCTTCGCGATCTTCGTTCGCAAAGGGCGGCGGTCCAAATCCGACAATGACCATGTCGGCAACGAGGCCGGTTGCGGCCTCGATGAGATAGGCATGGCCATCGACCGCTACCCAGCGATAGCCAGGGCGGGGCGACTCGAGGCGATATGACCCAGGCTCCACGATGTAATATTGCGGACCGATCAAGGCGGCCGGAATTCTTTCCCCCCGGCGCCAGAAGTTCCTGGCCTGGCCCGGCGGCAACCCGTAGGGCCTGTCTCCTAGTCCGGGTGGGCCATCCCATCTCTCCGACCGGTCGTGGCCCCTGCCATGACCCGGCTCCGCCGAGGCGCTGGGCGCCATCAACATCGGCAATGCCGCGATCACAACAAAAGACCGTTTCATTTGCTGTCGCCTTTCGATGCGACCACCGTCTTTGCGCGGCTTGGGTTTGGCTTGAGCTGCGACGGGCACGGTGTGAACTCGCGGTCCACGCCCGTGGTCTGGCCGGCAACGAACGTAGCAAGTGAAGCTTTGCGTTCGTTCAGCGCGACGTCGAATGCCGCTTGCGCGCTGGCGCAGAACCCGCCGATGTCGTGAATACTGTCCATGGACGAGGTATTCGCAAGGCGCGTCTTGAAGGCGTGATAATCGGCGGTCCCGCCCTGACCGTGGAGCCGTCTAAAGAATGTCTGCAGCGCGAGATCGGAAGCCTGAAGGTCCTTGCGGTACGTCAGTACAAATTTGTTGTACTGATCGACCGCGTGGCAGGACAACGCAGCGACCATGAGCTGCTGCTGAACTGCGGCGGCTCTGACAGCCGACATGTCTTGCGGATTGGCACAGGCCGCTGCGCCGGCCGCTCTCGCATTGGCGCCAACACAGGTGAGCATCAGCGCGATCAAAGCAATTCTCAATCTCGTGTTCATGCGTTCCTCATTTGGCCGCTGTTTCGGTGCGCCGGACTTTCGCGTTCGGTGCGCCGGATTTTCGCGAGACGGAGCTTGAGCCCCGGCACCTACCGGCACGAGCCAAAATGCCTCGGGGCCTTAATTCCGAGTTGTCGGCTCGTGTGAGGCTTTAAGTAAAAACTACGGAGAATCGAATGCTCAGCTTCATCGGCTGACATCGAGACTGCACGGGTCTGAACGGCGCCGTCTTCCTGCGAGACCATGCGCCGGACGCGGCCGCCGCATTCCGCGCACGGCCCCTTATGATCGTTCGAAACTTTGCGCCCGCAGGCGACGCATCCCCACCAGCCGATCATATTTCTCTCCATCCTCGAACCGCTTGTGCGGTTTGCGATCAGTGGCGAGGATAGGGCTGAGGTGTTGCCGGGGGTTTGCCGCCGGTTCGGGCGTTTTATGAAAGCTGCTGTGATAGTTTTCGGACCCCAATAAAAAACCGCCGGGAGATACGGCCTCCCGGCGGTCATGATGAACGTCGCGATCGGAAAAAATCAGCCCTGGGTGCTCATGGCTCGGGGCGCGGTGTCGTCTTCGGCAGCCTGCGCCTTGCCGCCCTGGATCAGGATCAGCTTGTCCTTCACGGCCCAGAAATTCCGCACCGACTGCAGGTGCAAATAGATGAGCTCCAATTCATCGGTCTTGGCGAGTTCCGAGAGCACCTCTCCGCTCAGCGCTTTGAGCTTCGCGCGGTCGACCACCATGAAGCCGGTCAGCGACGTCTTCTCACCCGTGCCGAGCGTGAACTCGGCCTGCATCGGCGACAGCAAGTCGTGGTCGCGCAGCTTCTTGCAAAACGCCTGGGTGCGCATGAACTGCACGCGATATTTCTGCAGGAAGTCCAGAACCCGCTCGGTGTAAACCGACGGCTTGCCTTCCGGAGTAAATAGAGCTTGCCCGCGTCCCTGGAAGTTCACGCCGGGAAACGCCTCGTCCACGCACAGTGTGAACGTCTTGCCGTCCTCGCTGGTGGAAAACACGAAAGGATAGCGACGCAAGAAAGCCGGGATATACTTCGCCTGCCAGCTATC
>Ga0310810_10008859_pt1 | contig 11617 bp, 8 predicted proteins | sample NCmetagenome_FD_207641 | JGI IMG/M metagenome (GOLD analysis project Ga0310810, IMG submission 207641) | Soil microbial communities from experimental microcosm in Duke University, North Carolina, United States - NC | ecosystem: Engineered > Artificial ecosystem > Soil microcosm > Unclassified ...
GCAGTTCCAGCGCGCCGGCACGCGCGCGTTCATCCGCCGCCAGCCAGTGGCGCAGCAGCGCCTCGGTCGCGCTGAGCGCCGCCTCGGGCACCTCCGCGGCATCCCGATGCAGCGACGACCCGAGCGCCTCGCGCACGCGCTCGCGCAACTCCGGCGGAGCCAGCGCGTCGCGATCCTTCAGCCACTCAGCGATCGTCACAACGCGGCGGTGAGCGCGGCCCGGACAATGGCCGGTGCCTGCGCGATCGCGGCGGGCAGTCGCGCCGCGTCCGGAACCCCCGCCTGCGCCATGTGGGCCTTGCCACCGCCCTTCCCTCCGGCCACCGCCGCGATGTCGCGTATGAGCTGATCTGCGCGCACACCGCGTGCGCGCAGATCGTCCGTCACGACCCCCAGCAGCGTCGTGCGACCGTCACCGAACGATGACCCGAGGACGGCGACGCCCGACCCGAGCTGCTCCCGCAACGCGTCCCCCATGGCCTGGAGTTCCTTCACGTCATTCGCGCTGACCACGCCAGCCACGATTCGCGCACCATTCGCCCGCTCCGCACTGGCCAGCAGCGGCGCCAACTGATCGCCACCGCCACGCATCGCCTCGTCCAGCCGGCGCTGCAGTGCACGACGCTCCTCCAGCAGCGACTCCACACGCCGCTCGACACCGTCCGCCGGTGCACGGACGAGCTCCGCGATCCGGTGCAGACGCTGCTCCGCGTCACGCACGTACGCATAGGCACGCGGTCCGGTGAGCGCCTCGATGCGGCGCACACCGGCGGCGACGCCACTCTCGCTCACGATCTTGCACAGCGCGATCTGCCCGGTGTTGCGCGCATGCGTCCCGCCGCACAGCTCCATGGACAGTCCCGGAATCGTCACCACGCGCACGACGTCGCCGTACTTCTCGCCGAAGAGCGCCATGGCACCCGACGCCACGGCATCGGCGTAGGGACGCTGCTCGAACACGAGATCCTCGTCCAGCCAGATCCCGCGATTGACCCACTCCTCGATCGCAGCGAGCTGCTCCGGTTTCACCGGCCCGTGGTGCGTGAAGTCGAAGCGCAGCCGGTCCGGCGTGACGAGCGAACCGGCCTGGTGCACGTGCTCGCCCAGCACCTCGCGCAGCGCCGCGTGAAGCAGATGCGTCGCCGTGTGGTTGCGCTCCGTGTCGCGGCGACGATCGGACGGCACGCGCGCCAGTGCACGGCCAAAGCGAAACTCGCCGCTCAGCGAGCCCACCGCGGCGTTCGCTCCGCCCACCTTGCGTACCTCGTCCACCTCTACGCGCCAGCCATCACCCACCACTTCTCCCACATCCGAAATCTGTCCGCCGGACTCCGCGTAGAACGGCGTCTCCCGCAGCACAACGGCCACGCGCCCTTCGGGGAGTCGGCGCACGGCGACGGCCTGCGTCTCGATCTCGATGACGTCGTATCCCACGAAGCGGGATTCCGCCAGCGCCATCGACCCGCTTGCGCGCTCCCAGGATGCCGGGTCCGCCAGCGTGTCCGCCACCATGGTGATATCGCGTGAACGCCGCTCCTCCCGCGATTGGCGCCGCTGCGCTTCGAGCGCCTGCTCGAAACCCGCGATGTCCACCGTGTACCCGCGCTCCCGCGCCATGAGTTCGGTGAGATCAATCGGGAACCCGTATGTGTCGTAGAGGCGGAAGGCGTCCTCGCCGGCAATCGTGCCGCGCAGCGCGGTCGATCCCTGCGTCGAAGCCGCGGGAGCCAACTGCTCGAAGCGCTGCATCCCGCCGTCGATCGTCACGAGGAAGCGCTCCTCCTCGGCGCGCACGGCCTGGAGGATGAGTGTCGCACGCTGACGCAGCTCCGGATACACGTCGCCCATCAGGTCAATCACCGCCTGCGCCACATGCACCAGCGTGGGCTCCGTGCGTCCCAGCAACCAGGCGTGACGCACAGCGCGGCGCAGAATGCGACGCAGAACGTAGCCGCGGCCGTCATTGGCGGGGAACACTCCGTCGGCGATCAGGAAGGACACCGCGCGGGCGTGATCCGCGAGCACACGAAAGGACGCGCCGTCCACCACGCGCGCCGACGCCGGCGCCGGCGTGCTCACGCGCGCCAGCGGATGATCCGGATAGGCAATGCCAACGATCTGTTGTGCCCGTTCCAGGAGCGGCAGGAAGAGATCCGTGTGGTAGTTGGAGGTCACCCCCTGCATGACGGCGGCGATACGCTCCAGACCGGCGCCGGTGTCCACGGACGGCTTGGGAAGCGGCAGCAACGTGCCATCGGCCTGCCGATCGTATTGCATGAACACCAGGTTCCAGATCTCCAGGAACCGGCCCGCTTCCGCGCCCTCCACGAACGCGTTGCGGGAGAACTCGGTGCGCGCGACATCAGTCCATTCGCCCTGCGCCCCGGCCGGGAATGCCCAGTCGGATGCAAAGTGCGCCAGGTCCACGTACAGCTCGGTGCACGGACCACACGGTCCGGTCTCCGCCATCTGCCAGAAGTTGTCCTGTTCGCCGAGCCCGTAGATGCGGGAGTCGGACAGGCCGGCGATCTCGCGCCAGAGCGCGCGCGCTTCGTGATCCGATTCGAAGACCGTCACGCGCACATGTGCGGGATCGATGCCGAGCTCCCGGGTGACGAATTCCCATGCGAATCGGATCGCGTCGGGCTTGAAGTAATCACCGAAGGAGAAGTTGCCCAGCATCTCGAAGAAGGTGTGATGCCGCGCCGTATGGCCCACCTGCTCCAGGTCGTTGTGCTTGCCACCGGCCCGAACGCACTTCTGGGCAGTCGTGGCGCGCTGGCCGAACGGCGCCCGCTCCTGACCCAGAAAGATCTTCTTGAACGGCACCATCCCGGCGTTGGTGAACAGCAACGTCGGGTCATCGCGGGGCACGAGCGACGCGCTGGGCCGGACAGCATGGCCCATGCGCTCGAAATATGAAAGAAATCGCAGGCGAATCTCGGAGGCGTGCATGCCGAAAATATACAGCACGCAGGGCGTGGCTGGCAGACAGTCGCGACATTGGCGCGGCTGCGCCCGCGCATCACACTACCCGGAGCCGAACGCGTCTCCTGGATCCGTGGCGGCCGCGTCGCCCGATGCCGCGTCCAGTTCCTCTCCGGCGACGTCTGCACCGATGCGTTCAAGCACACGGCGAATCGCATCGGCATCATGGCCACGGCGCGCGAGGAATGCGTAGAGCCGCCGACGTCGCGCCGGTGCACCGACGGATCGCATGGTGCGCAGCTTGCGCCGCGCGATACGCTCGAGGGTCTCGTCCATGTCGACGTCGTCTTCAACCATCGAATCGGCGATCGCCGCATCGGCGACGTCGCGCGCGACACCGCGCCGGGCCAGCTCGGACTGCAGGCGCCGCCGCGAAAAGCCGGGGCCCGCGATGCGGGAGCGCGCGAACTGGCGCGCGAAGGCCGCATCGTCGAGCAGGCCGAGCGACATCAGCCGCGCAATGGCCCGGTCAACATACGGCACGGGCTCGCCCTTCCGAATGAGCGCGAGACGGAGTTCGCGTGCCGCGCGTGCGCGAAACGCGAGGAGATCGAGTGCCCGATCATAGACTCGAAGCGCCTGCGCTTCGTCCTCAGAGGCCGGAACAGCGGCAGTCATGTCGGTGGGTGTTCGATCCGGCTGAGGCGTTGCAATGCGATGGACGTTCACCATGAATTCTCCGCGATGCCAAACGCAAAGTGCCGAGAGAAGGAAGCGCGAAACAGAGGTTTTTTCCGGGTACCCCTGATTCAGCGATCCAACCCTCGGCACAGATGCGCCAAATGCCCACGGTCGTTATTCGTCCGCGAGCTCACCCTCCACCATGACCGGCGCCTTGACGCCGAGCACGCCCTTCACCTTCTCCTCGATCTCGGCCATGAGCACGGGATTGTCCTTCAGGAAGAGCTTCGCGTTCTCTCTGCCCTGGCCAATCCGCTGGCCGCCGTAGCTGTACCATGCGCCAGACTTGTCGATAATGCCCGCTTCAGCGCCGATGTCCACAAGCAATGACGTGTGGCTGATCCCTTCGGCGTACATGATGTCGAATTCGGCCTGCTTGAACGGCGGCGCCACCTTGTTCTTCACGACCTTCACCCGGACGTGCGAACCGGTGACGTCCTCCTTTTCCTTCACCGCGCCGATGCGGCGGATGTCGAGCCGCACGGACGCGTAGAACTTGAGCGCCTTGCCGCCCGTGGTCGTTTCGGGATTCCCGAACATGACGCCGATTTTCTCGCGAAGCTGATTGATGAAGATCACCGATGTCTTGGACCGCGCGATGGCACCGGTAAGTTTTCGCAGCGCCTGGCTCATGAGTCGTGCCTGCAGTCCGACATGGGAGTCACCCATCTCTCCCTCGATTTCGGCCTTGGGCACGAGTGCCGCGACCGAATCCACCACCACGACATCCACCGCTCCCGAGCGCACCAGAATCTCGCAGATCTCGAGTGCCTGCTCTCCAGTATCCGGCTGCGATACCAGCAGATTCTCGACGTCCACACCGAGCCTCGATGCGTAGTCGGTGTCCAGCGCGTGCTCAGCATCGATGTAGGCCGCGACGCCACCCGCCGCCTGCGCGTTCGCGACGACATGCAGACAGAGCGTGGTCTTGCCGCTGGACTCCGGACCGTAGATCTCCGTGACGCGTCCGCGCGGAATGCCCCCGACGCCAATGGCAGCATCCAGATTGATCGCGCCGGTGGGAATCGCTTCCACGCGCACGCGCGCGCTATCGGAACCCATCTTCATGATGGATCCCTTTCCGCAGCTTTTTTCAATCTGCGCGATGGCCAGACCCAGTGCCTTTTTCTTGTCGTCCTGAACCGTGGAGACCGCCATGCTTCCCACCTTGAAAGTGATTGTGAACCTGCCCGGTGGATCTGGTCTCGCCTCGTGAATCTACGCCAGAACGGGGCGATTCCCATACCCGAAGAAAATACGAAGGTGACACCTCCCGGTCAAGGTCGCACGGCCAGCGCAAAGGCATTTTCGACGTGCCGGATTCGCGTCCGATGCCCCTCGATCAGCACCCCGATGACGTCGAACCGGAACGCCTGCCCGGTGCGCCCGTACCGGTCCGCCCAGACCTGCGCCGAGCGGATGAGTTCCCGCTGCTTTCGCCAATCCACCGCCTCGACCGGATGGCCAAAGCGCGAGCCGTGACGAGCCTTGACCTCGACGAACGCGATGGTGTCGCCCCGCTCGACTACCAGATCGAGGTCCCGGTGACCACTGCGGAAGCGACGCGCCCGCACCGTCCACCCGCGCGCCACGAGCCACGCTTCCGCGCAGCGCTCTCCGGCCTTGCCCGTCGCCTGGTTCGCGTTCGTCATGGTTGCAATCTGGCGGCGCAGCGCCGGGGGTCATCATCGAAACAGCGGCGCCCCCACCGCTGTATTGCGTCGAGGGCGCCGCTGATGCATGCCACCGATCGGAGTCAGTGCCTGAGCGTCACGGCTGGACCCCGTGTTGCGCGAGCAGGTTCTCCACCTCCGTGGCCTGCATGCCGATCACCGGCACGCGCTCCTTGATCACGACGCCGTCGGTCTTGCGCACCCACAGGCGCTGGCGTCCTTTCCCAATGTCCACCGCCACGATCCAGCAGGGAAAGTCACCATCGGGTGCGCGCACGGTCTCCTCGCCGATCGTGCTGAGCGCGACGGAGACCATGCCGCCTTCGCCCGGACTCACCGCCGGCAAGCGCGCCGACCCGTGCCAGCCGACGTGCACCTGGTCCAGTCCAACGAGGAACTGCAACAGGTAGAGACTCGCCACGATCCCCCGCTCGTTCCGGATGGCGACGACTCTGGTGCCCGAGTCGCCCGCGAACGTGGTGCGAATGCTGTCACTGGCGAACGTGGCGTCAATGTCCTGTCCCGGGAAGTGCGCCACCCGATGCAACGGCGTGAGATCACTGCGGCTGACGTACAGCGTTTCCGCGAGCGTCGCATTCTGCAGCTCACGTGTATCCACGATGCTCCACGCATCGGTGCCCTGATACGTGGCTGCACGCACTTCAATCGTGCGAAGGCCCAGCGGCTGTGGCGCGCCGTCGCTCATGAGACGCGTCACGTAGACTCGCTTGCCCGGTTTCAATCGTGCGGCAATGGCCGATGACACGACAGGCTGTGCGTTCGCCGGTGCACTGTCTCCCTGTGCGATCCCGGCATGCGGAACGAACAGCGCGGCGGCAGCGGCGAGACATGTCAGGCGAAGCATCAATGACATGTATCCCTCCGGAAAATTCGGGTCATACCCTGGGCCCGCAGATGCGGTCCAGATCTTCGAGGCCGGCAAGCACGTCGCGCGCCTTGGATCCATCAGGCGGACCCAGGACGCCTGCATCGTGCAACTGGTCAATGATACGCGCTGCGCGCCCGTAGCCAATCTTCAGCCGGCGCTGCAGCAGCGATGTCGAACCCAGCTGATGCTGGATGACAACCTCCGCCGCCTCGCGAAAGAGCTTGTCGCGCTCGCCGGGTTCTTCGCCGTCCGCGCTGCCACCCGAGGCTTCCATGGCGTCGCGGGCGCGCATGGTCTCCAGGATATCCGGCTCGGCCGGCGCGGGCTCATCGGGCACGAGCCCCTGTGCCTCGAATGTGGCACGGCGCGCGGCGCGGCGGTCGTCGTACCACTTCATGAGATGTTCCGTGTCCTCACTGCTGATGTACGCCCCCTGCATGCGGGCCGGCTCCGACTTGCCAGGCGGAATGAACAGCATGTCCCCATTGCCGAGCAGCGCTTCCGCGCCCACGCCGTCAATGATCGTGCGGCTGTCCACCTGCGAGGCCACGCGAAACGCGATCCGGCTGGGGAAATTGGCCTTGATGAGACCCGTGATGACGTTCACGCTGGGACGCTGCGTCGCGAGGATCAGGTGCACGCCGATCGCCCGCGCCTTCTGCGCGAGCATCGCGAGCGGCGTTTCCACTTCCCCCTGCACGGTCATCATGAGATCCGCCAGCTCATCGATCACGACGACGATGTACGGCAGCACGCCGCCGGTGTACGTCCGCTCCTCGAACGCCACATCGGGACGCTTCGGCCATTGCAGCGGCGCACCCGTCTGGGCGCGACGATTGAAGTCCTGAATGTTGCGACACCCGTTGGCCGCCAGCAGCTCGTACCGCTCCTGCATCTCCAGCACGGCCCACTTGAGCACGGCAGCGGCATCGCGATGGTCCGTGATCACCTTGTGCCGCAGATGGGGAAGCACATTGTACACGGACAGCTCGACCATCTTCGGGTCAACCATGAGGAAGCGCAGTGTGCGCGGGGTATGCCGGTAGACCAGACTCGTGATGATGGTGTTGACACACACCGATTTCCCCGATCCGGTCGCGCCGGCAATGAGCAGGTGCGGCATCTTCGCCAGATCGGCGACCACGGGCTTCCCTTCGAGGTCCTTGCCAAGGACGATGGGCAGCGCGGCGCGAGCCGTCTGATACTCGCGCGACTCCACGAGTTCGCGAAAGGCGACGATCTCGGATGTCGGGTTGGGCACTTCCACGCCAACCGCGCCGCGGCCCGGAATGGGCGCCACGATGCGAATACTGGCGGCGCGCATGGCCAGGGCGAGGTCATCCGCCAGCGTCGCAATCTGCCGCACCTTCACTCCGGGCGCGGGTTCAACCTCGAACTGCGTGACCACCGGCCCGGTCGTGCGCCCGACGATTTCGGCTTCGACGCGAAACGTGCCGAGCGCCTCCTTGAGCTTCACGCCCATCGCATCCAGCTCGCGCCGACCCGCGTCGGCGTTGTGCGGCGGGGCCTCCGTCAACAGATCCGGCTGCGGGAGTTCGTCGTCGCCCGCGTCGGGGAGCGCGGTCGAATCCAGCTCGGCCGCGATCTTCTCGTCGTGCGTGGCTCCGGCATCGACCTTTCGACGCCTGCGTCGCGGCTCGTCGCGCTCTGCATCGTTCGCGGCCGGGTCCGCAGCGGCTTCCGACACGAGTGAGGGATCAATGGCCGGCATTTCCTCCGGCGTCGGCTCGAGGGTCGCGCCAGCATCTGCGTCGGTGGCGGCCAGCGCGCCTTTCCGCTGGCGACGCGAAGGCGCGGAACTCGCCGCAGCGAGCGTGGCGGCCCCGGTTGCCGGAGGGCGCGCCCCCACCAGCATGCGCACGGGATTCCACGCCAGCGTGGCCACCATGAGGGCGCTCAACGCCAGCGCGATGAGGATCCAGGCGCCCAGCGGCCCGAGCCAGTCCCGCAGATAGTATGACACGAAACCGCCCCACATGCCCGACATCGGGTGCAGCTCGCGGCCGACTCCGAGCACAAGGCCGAGCGCCACCGGAATGAGCACGACCAGCCCCAGGAGAAAGAGCAGCCAGGAGCGATCGGTATCGGAGCGCATGCGTCCCAGAAGTCGCAACGCGTGCACGGCCGGCAGGAGCGGCACCAGAATCGCCGCGGGCAGGCCAAGCACCACCACCAGCAGGCCGCGCAGGCAGGCGCCCGCCGGACCCATGACGCTCTGTGCCGCACTGCACGACGCGGTGGGACGGCCCGCGCCAAAGGCCAGCGCCGCCGCGATGAACACGGCCAGCAGCATCAGGACGACACCGGCAAGCTCCCGCCGCAGTTGCGACCCGCTCACGATCGCTAGCGATCCCGGTCCGGGCCCAACACCGTGAGCTGCCGGTCCTGATAGACGGGAATGACGGGGAACGCATCGATGGTGCCGCAGATAGTGAGATCCTCCGCGAAACCGGCCTCACGCAGTGCGCGCCCGTGTTCGGAGTCCGCGAACAGCTCCGCGAGGCCGTCTCCGTACCGGGCGTGCAGTGCCGCGCATGCGACCGCGCCGTCACCCAGTTCAGCGCCCGGCACGTGCTCCATGACGGCTGCCACGAAGCGCCCCGCGCATGCGGCATCCTCGAGCGAGAACTGGCGATCGCGTCCGGCGCAGACTAACGTGATGGGCACGCCGCCCCGCGCCGCGGTATTCACGAGTGCCAGCACCGCCGCGAAGTTGACGTACGATCCCACGATCACATCGCGTGCACCCTGCACGGCCAGCAGCGCCGCCGTCCCATTGGTCGTCGTGAAGAGCACCGTACGCCCCTCGACCATCTCCCGGGTCGCCTCGAGCGGCGAGTTGCCCATGTCGAAGCCGGGAATGGGAAGCATGCGGCGTTCGCCCGCGAGCCGTACATCGCCGCGTTCGAACTGGCGCGCGCGCGTCACGACCTCGTCGGCGCTGTCGAGCGGCACGACATTCCGCGCGCCGTTGGCCAGCGCCGCCGCAATGGTGCTCGACGCGCGCAGCACGTCAATCACGAGCACCAGCCGTCCGGTGAGGAGCGCCGGTGCGACCGCCGGCGGCGCGAAGACCGCATCGATGCGCATCTATGGCTCTCGCAGCGCGTCAGCTTCCCGCTCGAGGAACTTCGTGTCCACCTCTCCCGCCTGAAAGCGCGGGTTCTGCATGATCCGCGCAAGAAAGGGAATCGTGGTGGTCACGCCCTCCACGATGAAACTCTCCAGCGCGATCTGCATGCGCCGGATCGCTTCCTCGCGAGTCCGCCCCTGCACGATGAGTTTCGCGAGCAGCGAATCGTAGTACGGTGGCACCGTGTAGCCCGCGTACACGTGCGAATCGAGGCGGACGCCCGGGCCTCCGGGCGGATGATAGACATCGATGCGTCCCGGGGATGGCTGGAAGTTGCGCGCGGGGTCCTCGGCGTTCACGCGGCATTCGATCACGTGACCGCGCAGCGGCGGCAGCTCCGTCACCGAGAGCGGCGCGCCCGCGGCCACGCAGATCTGCTCCTTCACGAGGTCCACGCCGGTCAGCATTTCCGTGACCGGGTGCTCCACCTGGATGCGGGTGTTCATCTCCATGAAGTAATACGAACCATCTTCATCCAGCAGCATTTCGATCGTGCCCGCACCCACGTAGTCAATCGACCTGGCGCCGAGCACCGCGTCGTCGCCCATGCGCTGACGCAGCTGGGGCGTGATGGCGGGACTGGGCGCCTCCTCAATGAGCTTCTGGTGGCGCCGCTGCACCGAACAGTCGCGTTCTCCGAGATGGATCACGTGGCCATGGCGATCCCCCATGATCTGGAATTCCACATGCCGCGGACGCGCGAGGTATTTCTCCACGTACACGTCTCCCGAACCGAACGCGGAGAGGGCTTCCGAGCGCGCGAGCTGAAAGGCGCGCGCAAAATCATCGGCATCATTCGCGACACGCATCCCCTTCCCGCCACCGCCGGCGGCGGCCTTGATGATGACCGGAAATCCGATCTCGCGCGCGAAGCCGAGCGCCTCCTCGACGTCCTCCACCGGGCCCGGCGTGCCCGGGATGATGGGAACGCCGACCTCGCGCATCGCCCGGCGCGCCGCCGCCTTGTCGCCCATCACGCGAATCTGCGCGGCCGTCGGCCCGATGAAAATGATGTTCGACGCAGCGCACGTCTCGGCGAACTCCGCGTTCTCCGCGAGAAAGCCGTAGCCGGGGTGAATGGCGTCGGCGCCGGTGATTTCGGCGGCCGCGATGAGCCGCGGAATCTTCAGATACGAGTCGCGCGCCGGTGCCGGCCCGATGCACACGTCATCGTCCGCGAACCGGACGTGCAGCGACTCGCGGTCCGCCTCCGAGTACACGGCGACGGCCTGGATGCCCAGTTCATGGCAGGCGCGGATCACGCGCATCGCGATCTCGCCCCGGTTGGCGATCAGGACCTTCTTGAACATGCGGGCTCGTGATCGTTCGGAAGGCGGCGAGCGTTCGTGCGCGGTCTCAGCGGCCGGCGTCCTTTTCGAATCCCGCCCACGTATTGTCGCTCGAGCCCTGGACGCCCTGCGCGCGCAAGGCGAACTCGCTCGGGTTCGTCGCGTAGAACATCGCGTTCTCATAGGACACCACGCCGCGCGAATACCACTGCATGAGCGACTGATCGAAGCTCTGCATGCCGTACTGCACCGTGCCCTGCTTGATGAGATCGGGAATGTTGAGTGATTTCGACATGTCGCGGATCTGGTCGCGCACCGCGGCGGTGTTGATCAGGATCTCGCAGGCGGGAACACGTCCCGGCTTGTCCGAGCGCGGCACGAGGCGCAAGGACGCCACCGCCGCGAGCGCGCTGGACAGCATGAACCGAACCTCGTTCTGCTGGTGCGGCGCGTAGAACGAAATGACGCGGTTGATCGTCTGGGTGGCGTCCGTGGTATGCAGAGTGGAAAAGACGAGATGTCCCGTGTCCGCCGCCTTGAGCGCGACTTCGAGCGTTTCCAGATCGCGAATCTCGCCGATCAGGATCACATCGGGGTCCTGGCGCAGGACCCGGCGCAGCGCCTGTCCGAAGCTGCCCGTATCGGCCCCGACTTCGCGCTGGTTGATGCTGGAATTGATGTCACGATGCAGGAACTCGATCGGATCCTCGATCGTGATGATGTTCGCGTGCCGATGCTCATTGATGAACTGCAGCATGGACGCGAGCGCCGTGGACTTGCCTGACCCGGTCACACCGGTGACGAGGACGAGTCCCCGGGGCCGCAACGAGATCTCTCCCAGGACGGGCGGCAGATTGAGCTCTTCGATGGTGCGAACCTGGTACGGCACGGATCGCATGGCGTAGGCGATGGTGCCGCGTTGCTGGTACACGTTCACGCGGAA
>Ga0310810_10008860_pt1 | contig 11617 bp, 11 predicted proteins | sample NCmetagenome_FD_207641 | JGI IMG/M metagenome (GOLD analysis project Ga0310810, IMG submission 207641) | Soil microbial communities from experimental microcosm in Duke University, North Carolina, United States - NC | ecosystem: Engineered > Artificial ecosystem > Soil microcosm > Unclassified ...
CGGTATAGCCGCGGCGGCGCGCGCCAACCAGCGTCGGCATCCTCGGGTCGTCCCAGCCTTCGACGTGGCCTTCCTCGACGAGCTGGATCAGCTTGCGCTTGGAGAGCAGGACATGGGTCAGGTTCAACCGCGCGAATTCGAGCTGCTGCGGCAGAGGTGGCTGCAGCAAAGCAGGCTGGCGCACGCCGTCCGGACCGGTCCACTCCTCCGCGAGCCGCTCGTTGAACCAGTTGTAGAGCGGCCGATGGTCCTCGAATTCGAGCGTGCAGAGCGAGTGAGTGATGTTCTCGAGTGCGTCCGACACGCCGTGGGCCCAGTCATACGTCGGGTAGATGCACCAGCGATCGCCCGTGCGGTGGTGGGTCGCATGGCGGATGCGATACATCGCCGGATCGCGCAGGTTGATGTTGCCGCTCGACATGTCGATCTTCGCGCGCAGCACGTGGGCACCGTCCGGGTGCTCTCCATCCCGCATCTCGCGCAGGAGCCGCAGGCTTTCGTCGACCGGCCGGTCGCGATAGGGACTGGCCTTGCCTGCCTCGGTCAGCGTGCCGCGATGCGCGCGCATTTCTTCGGCCGAGAGGCTGTCGACATAGGCGAGGCCGCGTTGCACCAGCGATTCGGCGAACTTGTACAAGTGCTCGAAATAATCCGACGCGTAGTATTCGTGCGATCCCCATTCGAACCCGAGCCAGTGCACCGCTTCGCGGATCGAATCGACGTACTCCTGCTCCTCTTTCGTCGGGTTCGTGTCGTCAAAGCGCAGGTGGCAGGTTCCGCCGTACTGCTGCGCGAGCCCGAAGTTCAGGCAGATCGATTTCGCGTGGCCGAAGTGCAGGTAGCCGTTCGGCTCGGGAGGAAAGCGCGTGCGAATCCTGGCCGGATCGGTCGCGCCTGCGGCATGCAGCCTGGCGGGCCCAGGCCGGCCGCCCCAGCGGCGCTCGGCGTACTTGCCCGCCGCGAGATCGGCCTCGACGACCTGCCGGATGAAATTGCTGGTCGAAGGCGGCTGCGGCGCGGGTTTCGGCATGCGGGGTTCGTTCGATCGGCCTGAAGGGACCGAATTCTAGCCGGAGGCACGAAACGCCCCTCGTGCAGGCCGCTCCTGTAGCAATTCGACGACGAAATGTCACGGGAGAAACGGCGCCCCCACGGTAGAGGTTCGTGGCATGGCGCTTGCATCTACCGCCGGAAGAAACGAGCGGATTTGCAAAGGACGATGTTTCCCATGGGCTCCAAACTGTTGCCAATGACTCTCGCGGAACTCTGCGTGCACGCGCTGCTGCTGGAGGAAGGACTGGGCGCGCGCTACGGCGAGTACGCACGGCTCACGCGCGACATGGGAGCGCACGACGTGGCCGACGCGTTCAGGGAAATGGAGCGTCTGGAACAGCAGGAGAGCAAGGCGCTGGAGGCTGGCGTGCAGGGACGCAAGCTGCCCGAACTCTCTCCGTGGGAATACGTCTGGCGCCTCACCTACGCGCCCGATGCGCTCGAGTCGCTGCCGCGCGTGCGGCCTCACGACGTGCGCGAAGCGCTGCAGCTTGCGCTTGCTGCCGAGAACCGAGCGGAAAGTTTCTATAACGACACCGCCACGCACGCGCGCGACGCGATGGTTCGCTCGTGCGCCGCGGAACTGGCCCAGATCAAGGGCCATCGCCTGAGACAGCTCGAGCACCTGATCGCGCGCCAGAAGCGCGTCGAGTGGTTCGGGCTGCGGCCGCAGGAAAGCTCCGCAAGCCCAGCGCGCTCGAAGCAGTAGCCCGTCGGGCGCGGCGCCGTCGCGTAGCGGTTGATCTGTTACCGTGTCGGCGGATGCTGCTTTTCCGCGTATTGAACGCACGGCTGGCGGAGCGGGCAGGCCGGATGCTTCTGTCCGTCTGCGGCATTGCCCTCGGCGTAGCGCTCGGATTCGCGGTCAGCCTGATCAACCGGTCCGCAGTCGAGGAAATGGCTGCCGGAGCGCGCTCGCTTGCCGGTGAGGCCGACCTGGAAGTCAGGGGCGGGCGCAGCGGCTTCAGCGAGTCGCTGTATGCAGCGCTGGCGAAGCTCGAGGGTGTCGTGGTGGCGAGCCCGGTGCTCGAAGCCGACGCCGGTGTCGCCAGTGGCAGCGGGACGATTCGTCTCGTCGGCATCGATCCGCTGCGCGCCGCGCAGATCCAGCCGGCACTCTTCGCCGACGATCCGGCGCGTCGCCTCGAGCTGCTGAAACCCGATGTCGTGTTCCTGTCCGCCGCGGCGGCCGACGCGCTCGCGCTCGTGAAGGGCGGCAAATTGCGGATCGTGGCGGGCCTTGCGACGGTCGAGCTCGAGGTCGGCGGGATATTGCCGGCTTCCAGCCTGCGAGGTGTCGCCGCCCTGACCGACGTCGCCACGGCCCAATGGCGGCTCGGCCGCCTCGGGGAGCTGAATCGCGTCGACCTGCGGCTCGCGCCGGGCGCCGATCGCGAGCGAATGCGGGCGGCGATTGCCGCGTTGCTCCCCGCGGGAGTCCACGCCGCCACGCCGGACGCGGTGCAGGAGAGCAGTGCCAATCTCTCGCGCGCCTACCGTGTAAACCTCAATGTCCTCGCGCTCGTCGCGCTGTTCACCGGCGGCTTCCTGGTCTTTTCCACGCAGTCGCTCGAGGTGACGCGGCGCCGCGCGGAACACGCGCTGCTGCGGGTGCTGGGCCTTCGACGGCGCGGCGTGCTGAGGCTCGTGCTCGTAGAGGCTGCAGCGGTCGGGGTGGTCGGCAGCATCGTGGGAATCGCTTTTGGCTACGGCCTCGCCCGGGTGGCGGTCGCGTTCGGCGGCGCAGACCTGGGCGCAGGAATGTTCCGCGGCATCGCGCCGGACTTGCAACTTCCGCTCGTCGATTGCCTGCTTTATTTTGCCGGCGGCGTGGCGATCTCCCTCGCCGGCGCGACGCTGCCCGCACTCGATGCGGCACGCGTACCGCCGGCGCAGGCGCTCAAGGCGGGCGACGAGCAGCGCATGCTCGAGCACGTAGTCACCGTCGTGCCTGGGGTGATTCTGCTCGTCGCCGCGCTCGCGCTCGCACAGGCGCCGCCCATCGAAGGCATTCCGCTCGCCGGCTACGCCTCGATTGCGTGCCTTCTCGTTGGCGGAATCCTGCTGATGCCCTGGATGTCCCGCTTCGCATTCGAGCGCCTGCCGGCGTCGCGCCGCACGCCGCTTGCGCTTGCAGCCGCGCAACTACGCGGAGCGCCGGGGCAGGCGATGGTCAGCCTCGCCGCAATCGTCGCTAGCTTCTCGCTGATGGTGGCGATGGCGATCATGGTTGCTTCGTTCCGCGAGTCGGTCGACCGATGGCTCGAGGTCGCGCTGCCTGCCGACCTGTATTTCCGCACGACGAACGCGGGCGAGACCGCGTGGATCCCGCCCGAGCTGCAGGACGCGGTGAGGCGCCTGCCGCAGTTCGAGCGCGTCGAATTCGTGCGCAGCAGCCGCGTCGCGCTCGACCCCTTGAGACCGGCTGTCTCATTGCTCGCACGGGACTCGACCCGGGATGGCCGCTCGCTCCGGTTTCCGCTGGTCGGCCGGGCCTACGAGCGCAAGGCCGGAGATCCGCCGCCCGCGTGGATCTCGGAAGCCGTGTCCGACCGCTACGGCTACGCGGTCGGCGACCGAATCGGACTTCCCCTCGCGGGCGCGAGCGGGCAATTCGTCGTTGCGGGCGTGTGGCGCGACTACGCGCGCCAGCAGGGCGCCATCGTCATCGAGCGTGCAGTGTATGTCGAGCGCACCGGGGACCAGCGCGCGAACGACGCCGCGCTGTGGCTCGCGCCGGGTGCAACGGTCGTCGACGCGACCGCGGCGCTGCGTGCGCTACCGGGCGGCAAGCTGCTCGAGGTTTCGGGCCCGGGCGAAATCAAGACCGCATCGCTGCGGATTTTCGATCGCACGTTCGCGGTGACGTATGCACTGGAGGCAGTCGCGGTGCTCGTCGGCTTGTTCGGCCTTTCGGCCAGCGTCGGCGCGATCGTGCTCGCGCGGCGGCGCGAATTCGGCATGCTTCGCCATGTCGGCGTAACGCGCGGGCAGATCGGAGAGATGCTGGCGGCTGAAGGCGGGTTGCTCGCCGCGCTCGGAGTGGCGGCAGGGCTCGCGCTCGGTTCGCTGATCAGTCTCGTCCTCGTCTACGTCGTCAATCGGCAGTCGTTCAACTGGAGCATGGACTTGCATCCGCCGTATGCGCTGCTCGCCGGGCTTTCGCTGCTGCTGGTGATCCTCTCGGCTCTCACGGCCTACGTCTCTGGCCGCGAAGCGACCGGAATCGCGGCGGTGCGCGCCGTCAAGGAGGATTGGTGAGGCGACGGTCGTTTCTTGCGGGAGCCGGGGCACTTGCGCTCGCACCTTTCGCGCACGCGGGCATCCGCTATCCCGCAGTGCGAGCGGGATACCGTCTCGAATTTCCTCGCGATCACGGGGCACACCCCGAATTCCGACAGGAATGGTGGTACGTGACGGGCTGGCTTTCGGGTCGGCGAGGCGAACCGCTCGGTTTCCAGGTGACATTCTTCCGCGCACGGCCGGACGCCGAGAGCGCGAATCCGAGCGAGCTCGCTCCGCGGCAGGTCATCCTCGCGCATGCGGCGCTGTCGGATCCGCGCAGCGGCTCGTTGAAGCATGACCAGCGCGCCGGGCGCGCCGCACTTGGCCTCGCCGGCGCGGAGCAGGCGACGACGCGAACCTGGGTCGACGACTGGCGCCTCGAGCTCGAAGGCAATGTCTATCGGGCGACGATCGCCGCGCGCGAATTTGCGCTCGACCTGGCATTCGAAGCAAAAGAGCCCCCGCTGCTGCAGGGCGAGCAGGGGTTCTCACGCAAAGGCGCAGGCGCCGGTGAAGCCAGTTACTACTACAGCCGCCCGCAGCTCGCCGTCAGCGGCACCGTCGAGAATGCCGGAAATCGCGAAAAGGTCACCGGGACCGCATGGCTCGATCACGAATGGTCGAGCCAGTACATGAGCGCAGGCGCGTCGGGCTGGGACTGGGTCGGGCTGAACCTCACGAACAAGGAAGCGGTCATGGCGTTCCGCATGCGGGACCAGCGCGGCGGCACGCTGTTCGCGCCCGCGGGCGTCCGGTTCGAGCCGCTGCGGCGCTGGCGCTCGCCGCGCACGGGTGTCGAGTATCCCGTGTCGATGCGCATCTCGGCGGCCGGCAAGAGCTATGTGCTCGAGCCGCTGATGGACGACCAGGAGCTCGATGCGCGCGCAAGCACCGGAACAATCTACTGGGAGGGTGCCGTGCGCGCGCTGGTGGACGGGCGCGAGGCGGGGAAAGGGTACCTCGAGCTGACCGGCTACTGGAAGCCGATGAAGCTCTAGAGCTTCGTCAGCAGCAAATCCTTGATCGCGGTGTCGCCGTGCATGCCTTCGGTCCGCAGCGCATACGCGCAATGCATCTCGAGGACGCCCTTGTCGAAGCTCATGCGCATCGCCGATTTTTCCTTCACGTTGCGCAGCTTGACGAGCTTCAGCCCGTCGCGCACCGCCTGTCGGCCCATGTCGTCGATGCAGATCGTGCGCAGCGCCATGTTGAGGCGATGGCAGGAAAGGTTGTCCATGAAGTTGAGCGCCTCGGCGTCGTCTGCCAGGCTGTCCCAATCGACCTCGTACGGAATTGCCTTGCCGCAGATTTCCTCGATTTCCTTCACGCGGCCCGGGAGCGTGACTTCCTGGAGCTCCTTGATCTTCCTGCGCTCGTTCAGTCCCATTCTACGTCTCCCGCACGATGTGGCGCGATTCTAGCGTGATAGGCTCGGCCGATGGCCTTCCTCGACGTCGCCGGGCGTTCGCTCGAGTATGAATGGCTCGATGGCGGCGATCCGGTGCTCGTCTTCCTGCATGAAGGGCTCGGCTCGATCCGCCAGTGGCGGGATTTCCCCGCGCAGGTCGCGAAGGCGACGGGCTGCCGCGTGCTGTTGTACAACCGCTATGGATACGGGAATTCTGCGGTACTGGCCGAGCCGCGGGTCACGGTCCGCTTCATGCACGACGAAGCGCTCGTCGCGCTGCCCGACCTGCTCGCGAAGCTCGGGATCGATTCGCCGGTGCTGGTCGGCCACTCCGACGGCGCGTCGATCGCGCTGATCTACGCAGGCGCCGGTCACCTGGCGCGGGGCCTTGCGCTGATGGCGCCCCACGTGTTCGTCGAGGAGATGGGCCTGCGCAGCATCGAGAAGGTAAGGCAGCAATTCGAAACGACCGACCTGCGCGAACGCCTGGCCCGTTATCATCGCGACGCGCGCCGGACCTTTTACCTGTGGAACGACGCGTGGCTCGATCCGCAGTTCAGGCACTGGAACATCGAGGAATATCTTCCGTCCATCGAAGTGCCGGTCCTCGCGATCCAGGGCACCAAAGACGAATACGGAACGATGGCGCAACTGAAAAGCATCTGCAGCAAGACGCAAGGCCCCTGCGAGCAGCTCGAGCTGGCCGATTGCGGGCATTCGCCTCATCGCGACCAGCCGCAGGCCGTGCTCGAGGCGATTACTGCCTTCATTGCGAGGCTGCGCTGAGATGAGCGCTCGATCGCTCGCGCAGGACACGCGGATCATCGGGCTCGTCGCGGTCGCGCACGGGCTGTCGCACTTCTATCAGATCGTCACTGCGGTGCTGTTTCCGCTGATTCGCGAGGACCTCGCGGTCTCCTACGCCGCACTCGGCGCGACGACGGCTGCGTACTACGTGGTCTCCGGAATCTGCCAGACGCTGGCTGGGTTTGCAGTCGACCGGTTCGGTGCGCGGCGCGTGCTGTTCGGCGGACTTGCGCTGTGCATCGCGGGTGCGCTGCTCGCCGGCATGGCGCGCAGCTACGAGATGCTGTTCGCGGCTGCGCTCGTCGGTGGATTGGGCAACAGCGTGTTCCATCCGTGCGATTTTTCCATCCTGAACGCGCGCGTCAGCGGATCGCGCCTCGGATACGCCTTCAGCTGGCACGGCATTGCGGGTTTTCTCGGATATGCGCTCGCGCCTGCTTTCGGTATCGGCCTCGCGGCTTCGTACGGCTGGCACGGGGCGCTGCTTGCCGCGGCGGCGCTTGGCGGACTGATCGCCCTTCTGCTGGTCGCCCAGGGTTCGAACCTGTACGTCGAACCTGCGGACCGGCGACGCGGTACATCGCATGCCGGGCTGTCCGAAGACCTGCGCCTGCTGTCGTCGACGCCGGTGCTGATGTGCTTCGGCTACTTCGTGCTGATCTCGGTCGGCTTCATCGCGATCCAGACGTTCGGGGTGGCGACGATGATCGCGCTTTACGGCGCGAACGCCGCGCTCGCCTCGGCGGCGCTCACCGCGTATCTCATCGGTGCAGCCGCTGGAATCTTCACCGGCGGCTTCATCGCGGTGCGGTCCCAGCGCCACGAGATCGTTGCCGTGGCGGGCATGGCGTGCAGCGCCGCGATCGTGTTCGTGATCGCAGGCGCCTGGATGCCCGCAGCCGCGCTGCCCGCATTGTTCGCTGCCACCGGATTCGCCAGCGGGGCGACGAACCCTTCGCGCGACCTCATCGTGCGTGCGAACACGCCCGCGGGAGCCACAGGAAAAGTCTATGGATTCGTCTATTCCGGCCTCGATGTGGGCTCGATGGCGACGCCGGTCTTCTTTGGCTGGCTGCTCGATCGGCAGCAGCCGGCCGCGGTCTTCTACTCGGTAGTCGTGGCTTCGGTCCTCACGATCCTGACCGTGTGGAACCTGCAGCGTCGCCGCATCGAGCCGGTTCCGCAGCCCCGCTAGCAAGCGTATAGTTTGCAGTCCCGCAGTCAGTACCTCTTTCCCGGAGATCCCATGAAACTCTATATGCACCCCGTTTCAATGACGAGCCGTCCGGTGCGCCTCTTTATCGCCGAGAGCGGCATCAGCGTCGACGAGCAGGTCGTCGATCTTTTCACCGGCGAGCACCACAAGGAAGCCTACGCGTCGCTGAACCCGAACCGCATGGTGCCGATGCTGGAAGACGGCGACCTGCGCCTGACCGAGAGCTCGGCGATCCTGAAATACCTCGCCGACAAGGTGGGCTCGCCCGCGTATCCGAAGGATCTGAAGCAGCGTGCCAAGGTCAACGAAATGATGGACTGGCTGAATACCAACTTCTATCGCGAGTACGCCTACAACCTGATCTATCCGCAACTGTTCCCGCATATGAAGCGGCCGGACCCGGCGGTGCAGCAGGCGACGCTGGAATGGGGCAAGGAGCGCGCCAAGGGCTGGCTGCAGATCTTGAACGACCACTGGATCGGCAAGAACCAGTATTTGTGCGGCAACCAGATCACGATCGCGGACTACCTCGGCTCAGCGTTCGTCACGCTGGGCGAGATCGTGCGCTGCGACTTCTCGCCGTATCCGAACATCCGGCGCTGGCTCGACAACATGCGGAAGCTCAAGTCGTGGCCGAAGGTAAACGAAGTGTTCGACGGCTACAAGGCGTCGGTCAAGGACCAGGCGTTCGCTGCGATCTAGCAGGACGAAGGAGGTTCCAATGATCAAGGGCCTGCATCACAACGCATATCGCTGCCGCGACTCCGAGGAGACGCGCAGGTTCTACGAGGATTTCCTAGGCCTGCCGCTCGTGAACGCATTCCCGATCCGGGAAACAAAGACCGGCCGCGCGACGAGCGCGCTGCATTCGTTCTACCAGATGGACGACGGTTCGTGCCTCGCGTTCTTCGAGGTGCCGGACATGCCGTTCGAATTCAAGACGCAGCATGACTACGACCTGCACATCGCGGTGGAAGTCTCGAAAGCCGACCTGCTGCGCATGCTCGAAAAGGGCAAGGCGGCCGGAATGGAGACGCGCGGCATCTCGGACCACGGCTTCATCGACTCGATCTACTTCCGCGACCCGAACGGCTACGTGATCGAGCTTACCGCGAAGCGCGAGGGCTCCGAGCGCGACGTCGAGCGTGCGAAGAAGGATGCGCGCCACACGCTCGAGGAGTGGCAGGCGGAGAAGCGCAAGCGCGCAGCGTGACGCTAGGCCGCGGCGGCTAGCGCCGGCGCGGCCTCGACCGCTTCCAGAGCTTCGAGCAGCAGTCGCGGATCGTTCGCCGCAAGACGTGCCGGATCGGAAAGCATCCGGCGCCACAGGCGCGCGCGCGGATGCCCGTGGTAGAGACCCAGCATATGACGGGTGACGTGGCGCAAAGCTGTGCCTGACGCCTTCTCGTTCAGCGCGTAGTCGTACATTGCAATAACGACGTCGGCACGTTCGTCTCCCGCGGAAGCAAGCAGCCATGGCTGGTGATACGCAACGCGCCCGAGCATGACGCCGTCGACCTGCTCGAGATGAGCCTCGATCTCAGGCCAGGAGGAAATCCCGCCATTGATGACGATCTCGAGGGCAGGGAAGTCGCGCTTCAGGCGATAAACAAGGTCGTAGCGCAGCGGCGGAACCTCGCGATTTTCCTTCGGCGACAGTCCTTTCAACACGGCGATCCGTGCGTGCGCGAAGAACGTGCGGCAACCCGTTTCGGCGACCGTCCCTACAAAATCGCGCACGAAGCCGTATTCCGCGTCGCGATCGATCCCCAAGCGGTGCTTGATTGTGACGGGCAGGGCGACCGCGGAGCGAATCGCACGCACGCAGCTTGCAACGAGCGCAGGCTCCGCCATCAAGCAGGCGCCGAACGCACCGCGTTGCACGCGCTCGCTCGGGCAGCCGATGTTGAGATTGATCTCGTCGTAGCCGTATTGCTCGGCCAGCCTCGCGCACGTCGCGAGGTCGTCGGGTTCGCTGCCGCCGAGTTGCACGCCGAGCGGATGCTCGCGTGGATGATGAGCGAGATGACGCTCGACGTCGCCATGGAGCAGCGCGCCGGTCGTGATCATCTCGGTGTAGAGGAACGCGTTGGGCGATACCTGGCGCAGGAAGTACCGGCAATGCCGGTCCGTCCAATCCATCATCGGTGCAACGCAAATGCGGTGCGAATGCCTCATCGCAAGTCGAGCGCCCGGCGGCGAGTGAGCTCGACCATGCAAGCCTTGCGCTCGTCGCCGGCGGGCCGGCGGCCGCATTCCGCGTCGCGATAGGCGCGCCACGTATCGCCGCTGCGCCGAAACGTGTTCGACGCGTTCTCATTTCCGGCCTTGGCGTCCGCCTGGCGCGCGTCGACCGTGTACCTGGAATAGAGCTCGACCAGCTCCTGCTCGGCAACGTTGAGCAACGTCTCGAGGCACTGGCTCGCTGCGGCACCGCCGCCGCGCCGGCATTGCGCAAGCGCAGGCGCGTCACGGCGGGGGAACCAGTAGAAGAACACCGCGCGCTTGTCGTCGGCGAGGAGACACACGAACGTCATCTCCGTCGCGGGCGCGCCGCCGCCGTAGACGATCGCGCCATTGCCGTACAGCAGCGACGACACGAATTGATTCCCGACTTTCGCCGTGTACCGGTCGATGCTCAGCTCGCGGTCCTGTTCGAACACGACTGCCTGCACCTTCGCGGTGCCTTTGCGCAGGTCGCGCTCGGCGTAGGCGCGACAGGTCTCCACGCCCGGTCCCGTGTACTGCGCGAAAACGGGCCCGGCGCACGCGCCCAGCACCAGCAGTGCGATCAGGTTTCTCATCCGCGATATTGTCCCGTGGATTGCGCGCGCAGCCGGACCATGCCGAGAAGGCTCTCGGTGAACGGCGCCGCCACTCCGGCCTTGCGCGCGATTTCGAGCGTTCCGGTCAGCAGGCCGTCGATCTCGAGGCTCTTGCCGCCTTCCATGTCCTGCAGCATCGAGGTCTTGAAAGTGCCGAGTCGTCGCGCCATGTCCATCCGCGCTTCGGGATCGATGTCCGCGTCGACGCCGGCGGCTCGGCCGATCGCCAGGCATTCGCGCATGATCGCGACCATGTAGGCCTTGACCTCCGGATCGGCGATCATCCGGTCGGCGGTTGCGAGCGTGAGCGCCGATACCGGATTGAAGCTGATGTTGCCGAGCAGCTTCACCCAGAAATCACGCTCGATGAAGCTGCTCGTCACGACTTCGAAGCCCGCTCCGCGCAGCGCTTCCGCGATCCGCTCGGTGCGCGCCGTGTTCTTGCCGCCGGGCTCGCCGAGGATGAGCCGTCCGCCCAGGTTATGGCGGATGACGCCCGGCTCGGCTACCGACGCGGCAAGGTGGATCACGCACCCGACGACGCGCTCGGTCGGAATGGCGCGCGCGATCGCTCCGTCCGGGTCGAGGCTCTCGAGGCGCAGCTTGCCGGCGCCGAACGACAGGCGGTCGAAAAACCACCACGGCACGCCGTTCATTGCGGTGACGACGCACGTTTGCGCGCCGAGGAGCGGGCCGATTCCGGCAGCGACCTCAGGCAGGCTCTGGCCCTTGACCGCAACGATTACGTAATCCTGCGGTCCCAGCCGGGAGGGATCGCTGTCGGCCGCGATGCGCGCTGTGCTCTCACCTTGCGCGGAAACGATTCGCAGGCCGCCGCTGCGGATCGCCGTAAGGTGCGCGCCCCGTGCGACGACGGATACCTCGTGGCCGGCGCGTGCGAGCCAGGCAGCGATTACTCCGCCAACGGCGCCGGCACCATAGACGCAGATTTTCATAGGGTGTGTAATCTTACCGTTCGAGGAGGCTTGCCATGTTCGCGTTCATGAAGAAGAGGACGTCCCT
>Ga0310810_10008861_pt1 | contig 11616 bp, 11 predicted proteins | sample NCmetagenome_FD_207641 | JGI IMG/M metagenome (GOLD analysis project Ga0310810, IMG submission 207641) | Soil microbial communities from experimental microcosm in Duke University, North Carolina, United States - NC | ecosystem: Engineered > Artificial ecosystem > Soil microcosm > Unclassified ...
CGCTTCGCCGATCTGTCGGAGCTGTGCGACCGGCTGGCCCAGGTGACCTTCATCGAACCGATGGAGGGGTATATCCGCCGCATGCTCTGGGCTGCCGCCGCCGACGGCGCGCTGCCGACGGAGGCCTGCGACGACCCGTGGGGCCCGGCGCTACCACAATCGGAGCGGGACGCCGTCGACGCGATGGTGCGGAGTGCGCGAGCGGCTCGCGGGTGACTTCGAGCGCTTCGCGCGCGCCTTCCCGGCCGACTTTCCCGAGTACGTTCGGGAACGCTACCGGATCGATCTGCGCGCCCGATATCTCGGCCTTTCTCTGCCACACCCGATCGGGAAGGGCTCGGGCCAGCTCAGCCTGAACCTCGATCAGCTGGAGACCGATCGCGCCGCGGGGCTCGCGTTCGTGGTACTCAAGACGGTGATCGCCGAGGATCCCTCGGGCCAACGCACGATGGGTGCCTGGGCGATTCACGAGACGAAGATGAAGGTCGAGCCGATCCGCTCCCCGTCCGGGCGGTCGGGGTGGACGGTCACCTGGAAGGGGCGGGGCTGGGACCGTTCGTTCGACGACTACCTCGCGCTGGTCCGCGCGGCCGGCGAGCTGACGCGGGCAGGGTTTCCGGCCATCCCGTCGGCCAAGTTCCACCTGCCGCTTCTGGATGAGCCGTTCCGCAGCGCCGAGTACCGCCACACCACCGTCGCCCTGGCCCGTGCCTGGGGAGAACCGGCGCTGGCGCTGGAGAAGGACTTCTCTCCCACCCTGGCCGGCGACCCCCTGGCCGATGAGCGCGATCGCGTGCTCCGCTGGCTGGCCGAGGTCCCGCGGGAGATCCGCGCGGCCGCCGAAGGCACACCGGTCCGCCTGGCACTCAAGCTGATGAATGCTCGTTACGACGACGTCTTCCAGCTCGCCATGCTCGACGCCGCGGCCGGCGCCGACGCCCTGGTCTGCTTCAACCGGCTCTGGTCCGCCGAGCGTGGCGTCGCCTATGGCGGGCCGGAGCTATCGGAGCGCAACCTCCGGGTGCTGACCGCCGCGGCCGGCCGTCTCCACCCGCACCTGGCCGGGACCGGCGACATCTGCTCCGGGCGGCGGTTGCTGGAGTACGCCCGCGCCGGCTGCGAGTGCGTCCAGCTTCATACCTTCTTCCAGCTTCCGCTGTCGGAATACCCAGCTACGGAGGGATCTCGCACCAGCCGCGCGCTCCACGCGCTGGTCTTCCACCCCGAGCGGGGACTGATCGCGGGCCTGCTCGAGCTGGAGGAGCAGGGGATTCTGCATCGTCAGGGCGGTGAGCTCCGCTTCCTCGATCTGGTGCCCTCGTCCGCTCCGGCGGCCCCCGCCACGCCGTGAGGATCGCGCGGGTCGAGCTCCGTCTGCTGCGGCTGCCGCTGGTGGAGCCGTTCATCATATCAGGCGGCACGATGACCGAGCGGACTTCGCTCGTCGTCATTCTCCACGACGAAGACGGCAACCGTGGATACGGCGAGTCGCCTCCCTTCGAGCTTCCCTTCTACTCCGATGAGACCCTGGCCGGCGCGCGCGACCTGCTCGAGCGGGTGCTGATCCCCCGGATCCTGGGAGTCGAGATCGGCGCGCCGGAGGAGCTCGATCGCGCGCTTCGCGTCGGCATCCGAGGCAATCCCTTCGCGCGGGCCGCGCTCGATACCGCGGCGTGGGATCTGGAAGCGGCCCGGCGCGGTACCGGCCTCGCCGTTCTCCTGGGTGAGCGCCTGGGCTGCACCCCCGCGGAGGAGATTCCCTGCGGCGTGGCGCTCGGCATCCCGCAGGACCGGTCGATCGAGACGCTGCGGCGCTGGATCGCGGCCGCGGCCTCGCACGGGTATCGCCGGGTCAAGATCAAGGTGGCACCCGGCTGGGACGTCGAGCCGATCGCGGCCGCGCGGCGCGAGCTCGCCGGTACCGGACTTCCGCTGACGGTGGATGGAAACGGGGCCTACGAGTGGCCGCAGCACGAGTCGGCTCTTCGGGCGATGGACGAGTCGGCGCTGCTCTACATCGAGCAGCCGCTCCACCCCGACGAGCTGGTGGGCCATGCCCGCCTGGCCGAGCGGCTTCGCACTCCGATCTGTCTGGACGAGACCCTCAGGGACGCGCGCGCGGCCCGGCAGGTGATCGAGCTCGGCGGCCCGCTGGTGTGGAACGTCAAGGTGCACCGGGTCGGCGGGCTCTCCGAGGTGACCCGGATCGTGGCCCTCGCGCGACAGGCCGGCGCCCGGCTCTGGGCCGGGACGATGCCCGAGTCGGGGCTGGGCTCCCAGGCGGCCCTTGCCGCGGCCAGCCTGCCGGAATTCGTGTACCCCTCGGATCTGGAGCCCAGCAGCCGCTGGTTCGGACCAGGGAAGGACGTCATCGAGTTGACCATGTCCGGCGACGGGCGGATGGCGGTTCCCCGCCGGTCCATCGAACGGCTCCTTACTCCCGGTAAGCTGGTGGCCGCGAGCACCCCGCTCCTGGATCTTCACCCCCCCGCGCGTTGACGGGGCGCGGCCCGGCCCGTACACTCTAGCACCTACCCTAGCGGCCGTATTCCGTACCTGGAGGCTACGTGGTCGAATACGCGCTTGTCCTCGTGCACAGCTCCATGGCGGGCCTCGGGCTGCTCACCCAGCAGGTGAACGCCTGGGTCGGGGACATCAACTGGACCCTGGTCGGCTATGCCGCTGTGTGCTTCGTGGCGTTTCGTATCGCCATGTGGGCCTTCAAGATCCCGCAATAAGCCGGAACCCCTCACCCGGCCGAAGTGATCTCGCCTACAGCACGCCCTGCCTCTCCCATCCCATCCTGACGTCGCGCACTCACTTCAGTCCTCGGGAGGATGGTATGGATTCGAGCGTCGGGTTTCAGGTCTGGGCCGCCCGGCTCTGTCTCGCGACGGTGGTAGTTCTGGCATGGGCCGGCATGTACTTCGAGAACATCCGATTCATCGCCCCGGCAGCGGGGTTTCTGATTCTGGCAGTGGTGTGCTACCTGCACCGCTCCGCGCCTTCGCCGGTCCGTCGGCTGAGCCAGTCGGGTCAGTGGCGGTCGCTCTAGTGTGCCGCTGACGCGCGAGCAGGTGCGCGAGGCGGTCGAGCGCGCCGGCGACGAGCACTGGCAGGCGCTGATCCGCCATCACGAAGACGCGTACCCGGAAAGCCGCCCGACTCCTGGCGACATCTGCCGAGCCGAGGCGGAGCGGCTCAACCAACTCGGCCTCGGCGATAACGCCGACCTGAAGCTGCTCGAGACCCGCGTCGAGCGTCTCGAGCGTACCGTCCGCATCACCCACCTGTTCGAGTCCGGCGCCAAGAAGACGCACTTCCTCACCGAACCGTTCGAAGGGTACTCCTAAGCATCACGGTCGGCGGCTACCTTCTCCCCATGCCGCGTACGACTTATCACCTGATCCCCCATACCCACTGGGATCGGGAGTGGTATCTCACCCGGGCCGAGTTCCTGCCCCGTCTCGTCGCGGCGCTCGACGACGTGGTCCAGCGCCTCGGTAGAGAACCGGGGTTTCGCGCGTTCCTGCTCGACGGGCAGACCGTCCTGGTCGAGGACTACCTCCGCGTCCGCCCCGAGCAGGCCGAGGCGGTCGGGGCGCTGGTGCGCGCCGGCCGCCTCCAGGTCGGGCCCTGGTACGTCTTGGCCGACGAGCTCATTCCCTCGGGTGAGTCGCTGCTGCGCAACCTGCTCACCGGCGCCGCCGACGCCGCACGCCTGGGCGGGCGTCTCGACGTACTCTACTCGCCAGATGCGTTCGGACATCCCGCGGCCTGGCCCTCGCTCGGGCGCGAGTTCGGCATCACCTACGGGGCACTCTGGCGTGGCCTCGGCGGCGAGCCGGGCCAGCAGGGCGACCTCTACCGCTGGCGCGACCGGGTCGGCCGGGAGGTGAAGCTCTACCACCTGCCGCCAGACGGGTACGAAGTCGGCGCGGCGCTGCCGGCCGCCCCGGCGAGGCTCCGCGCCGCCTGGGCCACCGTCGGCTCGGCGCTCCGCGCGCGGTCCACTACCGCGCACGTCGCCGTATTCGTCGGGGCAGACCACCACGCCGCGCATCCGGATCCGGAGGCGCTTCGCCTTGCGCTGGCGGAGCTGGAGCCCGAGGCGGACGTGCGCATCTCCCGCCTGGACGAGTTCCTCCGGGCCGCCTGGGACGACGCGCCCGAGACGGTGCCGCACCTGACGGGCGAGCTTCGCTGGTCATACGGCTACACCTGGACGCTGCAGGGCGTGCACGGCACCCGGGCGCCACTCAAGCGCCGGCACGCGGAGGCGGAGCTCAGGCTGGAGCGGCTGGCAGAGCCCCTGGCCGCGCTGGACCGGTGGCGGCGGGGCAGCGACCGCCGGCCCGTCCTCGACGCGGCCTGGCGCACGCTGCTACGGGCTCAGTTCCACGATTCGATCGGAGGCTGTACTTCCGACCCCGTCGCTCGTCGCGTGCTCGCGCGGGTGGAGGACGCCGCGGCCTTGGCCAGCGAGGTCGAGCGCGAGGCGCTCCATTCGCTGGCCGGCTACGATCCCGACGCCGCGCGCGAGGCCCCCGCGCAGGTCCGGCCCGAGCTCCTGCTGTGGAATCCGGTGCCCAGAACAAGAGGCGGAATCGTGGTAGCCGACCTCACCTGGTTCCGCCGCGATGTGCTGGTGGGCCCGCCCGGAGCCCGGACCCCGCGCCGGGGCCCCGCACCCACCGAGCGCGACCTTACTCCCGTCCTGGGCGGGGCCTCCTTCCAGATCCTCGGCCGTCGCCGGGCGCACGATCGGCTCGACTCCGCGAGGCACTACCCGGATCAGGACGAGGTCGAAGTGCTGCGCGTGGCGGTGGCCGCGCGAGAGATGAGTGGATTCGCCTTGGGTCGGCCCGGCGCCGCCGCCGCGCCCGGCCCGGTGCGGCCGCTCGACGGCGGCATCGGCAACGACCGCCTTGCCGTCGGAGTCGATTCCACCGGCCGCCTCCGGCTTCGCGATCTCACGAGCCAGGTCGAGCTTCCCTCGCTCCTGAGTCTCGAATCGGAGCCCGACGCCGGCGACACCTACACCTTCGCCCGAGGCAAGGGTCGGCCGGAGACGTCCACCCGATGGGAATCGCCGGTACTGCTGGCAGCGGGCCCGCTCGTCGGGGCCATCGAGACTCGGACCCGCCTCCTTGGCGACAGAGTCGGCGCGCGGCTGGTCTGCTCGCTCCACGCCGGCAGCGACGTTCTCCGCTGCACGCTGGAGCTGGACAACCAGGCCCGCGATCACCGGCTGCGGCTCCGCTGTGCCGCTCCCGGCCGGGTCCGAGCGACGACGGCCGGCGCCGCGTTCGGGGTGGCTCGACGGGATGTCTCGTCCCCGCGGCGAGCGTACCCGCGGGAGACGCCGGTGACGACCGCACCCGCGCACCGCTTCGTGGCGGCGCACGCACGGGAGGGCGGCATGGTCGTCTTTGCCCCGGGCTTCTTCGAGTACGAGGTCCGGGACGCCGCGGTGCTGGTGACGCTGATTCGGGCGGTGGGGCAGCTTTCCCGCGACGACCTGCCGACGCGCGAGGGCCATGCCGGCTGGCCCATTGCGGTGCCCGATGCGCAGTGCCTCGGCCTCGAGCGCCTGCAGTTCGGGGTTACGCTGACGTCTCCAGACCCCTCACCCGCAACACTCGCCCGCGACTGGGAGGATCTCTTTCTACCGACCAGGGCGGTCTGGGTTCGCCAGTCGCTCGGACTCGCGCCAGTCGAGGGCGGTCTGGAGCTTCGCGGCGACGACCTGGTGTTCTCCGCCTTCAAGCCGTCGGCGGATGGGCGCAGCGTGATCCTCCGCTGCTTCAACCCCGGCGACCGGCCCGCCGCCGGCGTGGTCGCCTTCGACGCTCCGGTGGGTGCCGTCGTCCGGGTCACCGCCGACGAGCGCGAAGCCGAGCCGGCGTCGCTGGCTGCCAACCGCCGCCAAGTTTCGCTCGCTCTGGCGCCCGGCGAGATCCTGAGCCTTCGGATCGATCCGGACTAAACGTTCGGCGACCCTGCCTTCATCTTGCCGGTCGCGCTATGTTGTCGCATGCCCGAGTTGCCGGCGCTGCCCTGTTATCCCTGTCCTCACCGGTCCGCCTGTTGCGCCTACGGTGTCACGTTGAGCGACGCGGAGGCTGCCGACATCAGCCGTGAGCACGGCGCCGCCGCCCTGTACCGCACCCGCTGGGGTGAATGGCGTACCCGAGTACGCGGCGGGCGCTGCGTGTTCCTCCAGGACAACGTCTGCACCATCCACTCGCGCCCGTACTACCCCGCGGTGTGCCGCGGATTCCCCTGGATCGATGCCGAGACCGGCGGTCCCTACGAGTTCGACCGCACCATCTGCCCTGAGTTCGTGCTCCGTCCCGAGCTCGTGCACATCCATCCGCCCTCGTGAGTCGTGAGCGCCGCACCCTCGCGCTCGCGCTGCTCCTGATGCTCGCCGGCGCGGGAGAGCCTGACGCCCTGAGGGCTCAGGACGATCCCGCCCTCGCGCGCGCCCGTCGGCTGCTCGCGTCCACCCCGCTGATCGATGGCCACAACGACCTGGCGTGGGAGATCCGCACCTCGCCCACCGCGCCGCGCGACGTCGCAGCCTACGATCTTCGGACGACGACGCGGGGGCACACCGATCTCGCCCGGCTGCGGTCGGGGCAGGTGGGCGCGCAGTTCTGGTCGATCTACGTTCCCGGAGAAGTACGGGACAGTGGGTATGCGCGGATTCAGCTTGAGGAGTTCGACCTGGCCCGCCGGTTCATCGCCCGGTATCCGGACCGACTGGCGCTGGCCCTCACGGCCGACGACATCGAGCGCGAGTTCAAGCGTGGCCGCGTCGCCTCCCTGCTGGGCATGGAGGGAGGGCATGTGCTGGAGAACTCCCTCGGCACGCTTCGGGTCTACTACGACCTGGGAGCCCGGTACCTGACCCTCACCCACAACGTCACCCTCGACTGGGCCGACGCCGCCCTCGACTCGGCCCGCCATGGCGGGCTCACCGAATTCGGTCGGGAGGTGGTGCGGGAGATGAACCGGCTGGGGATGCTGGTGGACCTGTCGCACGTCTCGCCCGGCACCATGAGCGATGCCCTCGACGTCACCGAGGCGCCGGTCATCTTCTCCCACAGCTCGGCCCGGGCGCTCACCGAGCACGCGCGGAACGTGCCCGACTCGATCCTGACGCGCCTCAAGACCAACGGCGGCGTCGTCATGGTGACCTTCGTGGACGCCTTCGTGTCCCAGGCGGTGGCCGACTGGGAGACGCGCTACAACCACGAGCTCGCGCTGGCGCAGGCGGCCAATGCCGACACCACGGCCCGCATGCGGGAATGGGAGCAGGCCAATCCCCGTCCCCGGGCGACGCTCGCCCAGGTGGCCGATCACCTGGAGCACATCCGTCAGGTCGCCGGACCGGATCACGTGGGCATCGGCAGCGACTTCGACGGCTTCGACCATCCCCCGGTGGGACTCGAGGACGTCAGCCGGTTTCCCTACCTGTTCGCCGAGCTGATCCGCCGCGGGTGGAACGATGACGACCTCCGCAAGCTGGCCGGACAGAACCTGCTGCGGGTCCTTCGACAGGCCGAGGCGACATCGTCACGGCTCCGCCGCGAGCGGGAACCCTCCACCCGCACCATCGAACAGCTCGACCACCCCTAGGGTGCCCGCTGCTCTCCGCCGCGCCTCGCCACCACCACCAGGGCGAAGGCGACCCCCATCGCCGAGAAGAGAAACCACTGCACCGCGTAGTTGAGGTGCGGCCCGTCGTCCACCTCTGGAGCGTCGAGCCGCAGCGGATAGCGCGGGAGCGCGCTGTCCGGCGTCTGGCGCAGCGCGATGGGAAGAATCGGGTAGGGAAAGGCGTGCCGGAGCGCCGGGAGATCGAGCCTGGCCCAGGTGGAGCGTCCCTCCACCTCGAGCGGCTGTCCCCCTCCGCTTCCGATCGGCTCCGCCAGGCCCGCCACTCGAAGCTCCCCTGGCTCATTCAACCCTGCAGTGTCGCCCCGGACGGCGTCCGGCGCCGGCACGAACCCACGGAGCACGAGCACCGCGGTATCGCTTTCTCGCAGGCGCAGCGGCGTCACCAGGTACACACCGGGAGTCTCGAGATACGCCTGGCCCCGGATCACCAGCTCGTGGCTTCGGTCGTACCGGCCTGTCCCCACGGTGCGCCGATACGCTAGACTCGCCGAATCCCGTCGGCCAGGCTCGTCCAGCGAGATCGGTGGCTCCGTGCGGGCCCGAATGATCGCCGCGTTGATCGCCCGCCGCTGGTGCAACCGAGAAAGCTGCCAGATCCCGAGTCGGGCGCAGCCCGCGGACACCAGGAGGAGCACTGCAACGGCGAGCCAGCGCCAGCCGGAGGACGTCATGGGTGTCTGCAAAGGAGGACGGTCGGCGCCGCGGAACGAAACGGCGCAAAATGGTAAGTGCCCGAACGGCAAGGACATCGGGAGCCATGCCGCGGAGGTCCGGGGTTTGCCGTAGGCTGGGCGGGCCAGTCCGCAGTCCGTTCGGAACATACACGACCGAGGAATCGCCATGGGCACGATCCGACGCGCCTTCCCGATGGTGACGGCACTCGTGGTTCTCGCTGCGGGCGTGGCGACTGGTCAGGCCGCACCTGGGCCGCGGGCGGGGTTCTGGGGCGCTTTCGGCCTCGGAGCGGGAGGTGAGGCGTACGATCTCCGCGACGGCCTCGGATACAGCGAGCAGCTGTATCGCCCCACTTTCTCGCTCCGGGCCGGCGGAACGGTCAACCAGCACGTTCGCCTCGGCGGCGAAATGCTGAGCTGGATCAACCAGAACGGTGACGCGATCGAGTCTCTCACCAGCGCGATGTTCGTGGGACAGGTGTATCCGTTCTCGACTAGCGGCCTTTACCTGAAGGGTGGCGCGGGGCTGGGCCGGAACGCGGTGGATTTTCCCGATGGATCCGGCATCGGCGACACCGGGTTCGCCGGCCTGCTGGGTGCCGGGCTGGAGATGCGCGTGGGCCGCCGCTGGTACCTCAACCCCACCGTAGATCTTGTGGAGCATCACTACAGCGGACGCGGGGTCGACAATTACCGGGAGCGGCTCGTGACCTTCGGCATGAGCATCCTCTACCAGAGGGGGCGCTGACGGCATTATCCTGCCGTCAGCCGATGGTGCAGCACATGAATTCTGATTCGACTATTCGGACCGCCGCGTCGGTCCTTCTGCTGGTTCTGGCGGGTTGCAGCAACGATCTGACCCTGCCGAGCAACTCGGGGAGCGGCCTTGGCCTGTCGCAGGTACGTGGCGACGGTCAGCGCGGTACGGTCGGTGCTCCCCTTCCCGCCCCGCTGGTCGTGCGGGTGGTCTCCTCCGGCGGCGCGGGTGTGTCCGGCAGGCGGGTGGCGTTCCTTCCCATCGGTGAGGGCTCGGCCGACCGGCTCGAGCCCGATACGGCGCTCACCAACTCCAGCGGTGAAGCCTCCAGTACCTGGGTGCTGGGCCCTCAGGCCGGCCAGCAGCAGGTGGAGGCGCGCCTCGTGGTGGACGACACGGTTCCCCAGCCGGTAACCTTCAGCGCTGAGGCTGTCGCCGCGGCGCCGGATACCCTCGCGGGGGCGAGCGCGCTGAACCGAGCCGGACGCCGCGGGGCCGAGGTGGCCGACCCTCTGGTCGTCCGCGTAGCCGACCGGTTCGGCAATCCGGTGTCCGGCGCGGTAGTGACCTGGGAGGTCACGGCCGGGGGCGGCGAGCTCAGCCTGCCGGCGTCCGAGACGAGTGCCGATGGAACGACGGCGGTCTCCTGGCACCTGGGCGACCAGGTGGGAATTCAGAGGGCCACTGCGGCGATCTCCGGGGTCACCGGCTCGCCGGTTACCTTTAGCGCCGTCGTGCTCTTCTAAGAGGTCCGCGACTGTAGCGACATCGCCACATCTGCGGCCGGAAGCTGTTTTGTAACACGTGTATTTGTAAAGACTTGCACCGGATGGCCACGGGCCAGGCCGGGCACGCATTCTGCTTTCACCCAGCGTGACTCCAACCGGTTTCAGCGTGAGCCACTTTCGTCGTCGGTGTGCTGCCTTCGTCGCGATTGCCGCGGTAGCCCTGTTCCACCTCGGCTGCGGCGATGGCGTCGGCCTGCCTGACGAGCTTGTTCCCACCGAGATCAAGGCCTTCAGCGGCGACGACCAGACCGGTCCCGCGGGCGTCAAGCTCGATCTCCCGGTCGTCGTTCGGGTGACCGATCGGAGCGGCCGGCCGGTCGCCAGCCAGAACGTGGCGTTCGCCCCGGCCGCGGGCTCGGGGAGCGTCACACCCGCTTCGGCCACCACCGACAATGAGGGGAAGGCCTCCACCTTCTGGACGCTGGGTCCTGAGGCGGGAGCTCAGTCCCTTACCGCCCGGGCCCAAGGCGGCAGCGCGCCCGACGGGCTCGATGTCGGCCTCACCGCTCACGCCGTGTCGGGGCTGGCCACGCAGATCCAGGTAGCCAGCGGGAACGAGCAGACCGGGGCGGTGAGCTCGGCCCTGCCCGACTCGCTGGTGGCGCGGGTGATCGACGCCGGGGGCAATCCCGTCGCCCACGTCGAGGTCCACTGGAGCGTGAGCGGCGACGAGGGCTCGATCTCGCCCGAGGTCGTGGTCACCGGTGAAGACGGCCTGGCGGCGGCCGAGCGGGTGCTCGGCGCAAGGGCGGGCGACCAGTCGGCCCAGGCGACTGCGCCGGGGCTCGACGGCTCGCCCCTGACGTTCATCCACACGGCAGTGCCGGCGACGCCGAGTCAGCTGATCAAGGTCTCGGGTGACGGACAGAGTGCCCCGGCCGGCTTCCAGCTGGCCGACTCGCTGGTCGTACGGCTGGTCGACCAGAACGACAACCCCATCGGCGGACGGGCGGTCACCTGGGTCGTGGGCCCCGGCGAGGGCTCGGTCGATCCGGTGAACTCTATGACCACGCCACAGGGCCTCGCGGTCACCCGCTGGACCATGCCCCCGGGCAGCGGGACCTTCTCCATCGACGCCGTGTTCTCGGGGGTCGATCCGGTCTCGTTCACCGGCACCTCCACCTCCGACGTGCCCACCAAGATCGAGATGGTGAGCGGCGATCACCAATCCGCCAGCGTCGGCGGCCAGCTGCCCGCGCCGCTCAGGGTCAAGGTCACCGACGGCAACGGCAACCCGGTGGAGAACGTCGCCGTGACCTGGACCGCCAATACCGGCGGATCGGTCGGGGCGACGAGCACCGGCACCGACGCATCGGGCATCGCCGAGGTGACCCGCACGCTGGGCATCGTTCCGGGCACCTACACCACGACGGCCGCGGTCGATGGGCTGAGCGGCTCGCCCATCACCTTCACCTCCACGGCGAACATCGGTGTGGCGGCCAAGCTCGCCATCGTGACCCAGCCGTCATCCAACGGCCAGTCGGGAGTTCCGCTCGAGACCCAGCCGGTGGTCCAGCTGCAGGATGCCTTCGGCAACAACGTTGCCCAATCCAGTCGCGGCATCACGGCCGGGGTGACCGGCGGATCCGTCACCGGCGGCACCGCCTCCACCGATGGGACAGGCAAGGCCACGTTCAGCTCGCTGGCGATCGTTGGCTCCGCGGGAGAGAGCTTCCCGATCACCTTCAGCTCCGGGACGCTGCTGCCG
>Ga0310810_10008862_pt1 | contig 11615 bp, 8 predicted proteins | sample NCmetagenome_FD_207641 | JGI IMG/M metagenome (GOLD analysis project Ga0310810, IMG submission 207641) | Soil microbial communities from experimental microcosm in Duke University, North Carolina, United States - NC | ecosystem: Engineered > Artificial ecosystem > Soil microcosm > Unclassified ...
CGGTCCCGCACCACCAGCAGCGGTTGACCTCGGACTTCTCCGCACTCATCGCTTGAAGATGCCCCGGATGCTCTTGCCGATCGCGCCGAACAGTCCTTGAAGCGCGCGCTCCGCGCGTTGCTGGAGAGTGCCCTGGTGGAGTTGGCAGAGTTGTGTCGGGACCGAGTCGCCCTCTTTGAAGTACTCGGTGTAGCTCGGACATCCATCAAGTGCGCGGCGATACGACAGCATGCAGATCTTCTCTTGCCGCAAATCGTCGGGAGGCTCGAAGCCACCGGCTGGCAGACGCCGCGCGGTTCGGCGCATGAAGTCCGCCCAGATCGGCAGCGCGACTCGTGAGCCCGAGGCGCCCTCGAAGATCTTCTGCGGTTGATCGAATCCGACCCACACACCGACGACGACGGAGGAATTGAAGCCGACGAACCACGCGTCGCGGTTCTCACTCGTCGTGCCCGTCTTGCCGCCGATCTCCCCTCTCACGCCCTGCGCACGCACGCCAGCGCCGGTGCCACGTTGCACCACGTCCTCCAGCATTGAGACCATCTGGAACGACACCGGCCCAGAGAGGATCTGTTCGCGCTCGATGTGCATCTGATGCACGGTGCTGCCGTTTGCGTTGACGACCGACACAATGCCGCGCGGACGAACGCGATAGCCCATGTTGGGAAACACCGCATAGGCGGCCGTCAGATCGATCGGGCTGACCAGGCCGCTGCCGAGCGCGAGCGAGGGCACGTCGGGCTGCTCGGTCACACCGAGGTCATTGGCCAGACGCAGTACCGGTCGTGAACCGACGCGCTGCTGCAGGAGAACGGCGGCCGCGTTGTTCGATTCGAGCAGCGCCTCGCGGAGCGTCATCGAGTCCTGCCCCGTTGCGCGCTCGTCACGCGGAATCCAGACGCCTTCCGGTGCCTGCACCGCGACCTGTCGTAGTCCGTTGATGGTCGAGACCGGCGACAGACCAGTCTCGAGCGCTGCCGCGTAGACAAAGGGTTTGAAGGCCGAGCCCGGTTGACGCTTGCTGCGCACCGCGCGATTGAATGGCGTCACCGTGAAATCGGATCCGCCGACCATCGCCAGCAGATTGCCCGACTGCGGATCGATGGCGACGAGCGCGGCCTGCAAGTCGCTACGACCGATGCGACGTAATCCATCGCGCACGGCGATCTCGGCGGCATCCTGGATCTCGGGAACGAACGTCGTATGGACTTTCCAGTCGGGAGGGTTGTCGCCGCCGTAGATGTCGCGGAACTGCTGCCGCAGGAATTCCTTGGCGTAGCCGTGACGCGCGCTCGACACTGACGACAGCGGCTGAACCTGAATCCGCTCGGCACGCGCCATCTGTTCCTGCTCGGGAGTGATCTTCTTCTCCTCGCGCATGCGCTGCAGGACAACGAAACTGCGCCGACGGGCGGCATCAAGATGCGTCCAGGGCGAGTACGACGCAGGCGCACGGATGATGCCGGCAATGAGCGCTGCCTCTCCGAGCGTGAGATCAGATGCCGGCTTCTTGAACATCTTTCGCGACATCGTCTCGACGCCGTAGATGCCGCCGCTCAGATACACGCGGTTGAGGTACAGCTGCAGGATCTCGCGCTTCGACAGAAAGATCTCGAGCAGCACCGCGAGTACGGCTTCCTGCCCTTTGCGGAAGTACGTCTTGGCGTTGGACAGATACAGCGTGCGCGCGAGTTGCTGCGTGACCGTGCTGCCACCTTGTGTGCTGTCGGAGCGGAGGTTGGAGAACGTCGCACGCGTCAGCGCGATCGGATCGATCCCGGGGTGCAGGTAGAACCGGTGATCCTCAACGGCGATCACCGCGTCCTTAAAGTAGGTCGAGATTTGCTCGAGCGGCACGTCGCGCCGCTGCTCGTCGAGACGGAACCACGGCCGGTCCGCCGCGTCGTAGAAAACCGTGTCGCCGACACCGCGATTCAGGCGGTAAATTGACCATGCATGCCGCACCGTCCATGTGCCGACGATGACCGTGATAACGGCGGCGACCACGCCGAGCACGATCTTGGCCCGTCGTGGAATCGGCGGAATCGGCAAGCGCCGGATCGACGGCAGAGTGAGTTTGGGCAGCCGCACCTGTAGGAATGGTAATAAATTATGGATACCGATGGCTTGTTCTCTTAGACGTCCGGCGCTGGCGATTGTTTGTTTCCTGAGTGCGGCTGCGGTCGGGGTCGGCCTGCTCGCGAGTCTCGAGGCACAGAGCCCGCTCGCGGAGCGAGCGGCGCTCAGCGAGCGGGACTTCCTGACGCGAATTCGTCGTCTCACGGTTGAAGGGCGACGTGCCGGCGAGGGGTATTGGTCGAAGGACGGCCGTCAGCTCGTGTTCCAGAGCGAGCGCGAACCGGGCAACCCCTTCTATCAGATCTATCTGATGGACATGGCCAGCGGCGACGTCAAGCGCATCTCGCCAGGCATCGGCAAGACGACGTGTTCGTTCATCAATCCCGAGACCGGCGATGTCCTCTTCGCCTCCACGCATCACGATCCGCGATCGAAGCAGCTGCAGGACGAGGAACTCGCATTTCGTGCATCCGGTGAAGAGCGGCGTTATTCGTGGGACTACGACCCCGAAATGGAGCTCTACGTCCGCTCCGCGAAAACCGGCATGCTCCGTCGTCTGACGAACAAGCGTGGCTACGACGCCGAAGGCAGCTACTCGCCTGATGGTCAGTGGATCGTCTTCTCCTCGACGCGCCAGGCGTACGAGCGTCCGCTCTCAGCAGCCGAACAGAAGCAGCTCGACACCGACCCCAGCTACTTCGCCGAAATCTACATCATGCGAGCCGACGCGGACGGTTCCGGACCGAAGCGTCTCACCAACGTGCCGGGTTACGACGGCGGGCCCTTCTTCTCTCCCGATGGCAAGCGGATCATCTGGCGTCGGTTCGACGAGGCCGGCCTCATTGCCGACGTCCGCACGATGAACCTCGATGGCAGCGACGAGCGACAGATCACCGACTTCGGCGCGATGAGCTGGGCGCCGTACATTCACCCGTCGGGTCAGTACGTGCTCTTCGCGTCCAACAAGCTCGGCTTCGAGAACTTCGAAATCTTCATGGTGGACATCGACGGGAAGAAAGAGCCTGTTCGCGTCACCTACTCCGATGGGTTTGACGGACTGCCCGTCCCGTCGCCTGACGGCATGCAGTTGGCGTGGACGTCGAGTCGAGGCGGCGGCCGTGAGGGTCAGATCTACCTCGCGCAGTGGAACCATCAGAAAGCGCTCGAGGCGATCACGAACGCACCACCGCGAAAGGGTCCGAAATGAGCGCAAGACGATTCGCGCGCACGCACGCGCGGCTGTTCGCGGCGGTTCTCGTTCTGGCCGCCGTCATTCCCGCCGCCGCACAGACCTCGGTGACGCGGACTTACGTCGAAACGCTCGCATCGGAAAAGTTTGCCGGTCGCGAAGCGGGCTCGCCGGGTGAGCGGCTCGCTGCCGAGTACATCGCGGCGCAGTTGTCGCGCATGGGGGCCAAGCCGCTGCCGGGACGCAGCGATACGTTTGTTCCGTTCACGTTTACGGCCGGCAGCAAGGACGGCGGCTCTCGCGCGGTCGTCGGTCAGACGACGTTCGACACGACGAAGGACGTGATCGCGCTCTCCTTCTCCGACGATGGCGAGGTTGATGCCCCAGTCGTATTCGCCGGCTACGGCATCGTCGTGCCGGAGACGCAGAACTTCGGGTACGACAGCTACGCCACGCTCGATGTGAAGGACAAGATCGTGGTCGTGCTGCGGTACTTCCCTGAGGATGCCGACCAGCAGACGAAGGGCATCCTCGCGCGCTATTCCGATCTGCGCTTCAAGGCGATGGCCGCACGGCAGCACGGCGCGAAAGCACTGGTTGTCATAACGGGACCGCGATCGCCGAACGCAGGACTGACCGTTCCGATGTCGTTCGATACCGCGCTCGCGGGATCCGGCATTCCCGCCGCGAGTGTGAGCGGCGCCGTTGCTGCGGCGTTGTTCGCCGGCGCACCGAAGACGCTCCAGGCCATTCAGCAGGAGTTGGACAGCGGTAATCCGCATGCCGCAGGGTTCCCACTCGACAAGGTTTCTCTCTCGCTGAAGACGTCGCTCGTCCGCGAGACGCAGACGGGTCGCAACGTGGTGGCGTATTTCCCGGCAACGAGTCCAGCGGCCGGCGTGGTCAAGCCGTGGATCGCGATCGGCGCGCACTACGATCATCTTGGGCTCGGACGCAACGGCAGCTCCCTGGCGGGCAAGGAAGATGCCGGCAAGCCGCATCTCGGAGCGGACGACAACGCATCGGGCAGCGCAGCGGTGTTGGCCATCGCCGCGGCCCTGAGCAAACAGCCCGTTCGTCGTCGCAATCTAATCGTCGCGCTGTGGTCTGCTGAGGAGATTGGGCTCGTCGGCTCGGCGGCGTTCGTGAACGCACCACCTGTTCCGGTGAATCAGCTCGCGGCGTACATCAACTTCGACATGGTCGGGCGGATGCACGACAACAAGCTCGCGGTGCAGGCGACAGGCACGAGTCCCATCTGGGCGAGCGTGCTCGAGCGAGCGAATGTGGCAGCGGGCTTCGATCTCACGCTGCAGGAAGATCCCTACCAGCCAACCGATGTCGCGACCTTCAATCAGGCCAGCGTGCCGAGTTTGAATTTCACGACCGGTGCGCATGTGGATTACCACAAGCCCTCCGACACGGCCGACAAGATCAACTATGAGGATCTCGATCGCATCGCCACGCTCGCGTCAACGGTCGTGCGGCGGCTGATGGACATGGACGAGGCGCCACAGTTTGCGAAGGTCGAGCAGTCGTCGCAGACCGCGGGCAGAACGGGCGTGCGGGTGTTCACCGGCACCGTACCGGACTACACCTCGAACGCGAAAGGACTGCTGCTGGGTGGCGTCGTCGGTGGTGGGCCTGCCGAGAAAGCGGGCCTGCAGAAGGGCGACGTCATCATCGAAATCGCCGGTCAGACGATCGCCAACATCTACGACTATACCTACGCCCTCGAACTGTTGAAGATCGATCAACCGGTCAAGGTGGTCTACATGCGCGGCTCCGAGAAGCGTGAGACGACGCTCACGCCAGGCGCGCGCCGCTAAGTCTGGTCCTTGGTCCTTAGGCCTCGGAGCTCGGTCCCTCGAGCATGTGCTCCGCACTCTCCGTCAGGGGATCGACCTCCTCTACCGGCCCCTGCTTCTTTGCGTAGATAAACGCGATCACGAAGATCACGACGATCAGCCCCAGCGACAGCCATCGCGGGATTTCGAACGTCGTGTAGTGCGCGTCGTGGAGGTATTCCACGCCGAGCTTGAAGCCGACCCACGCAATGATGATGAACGCGCCGTCAACGAGCGCCGGGTAGCGCTGAACGAGCACGATGAGCTGCCCCACAACCAGCCGCATCGCGACGATCCCCAGAATGCCGCCCGTGACGACGACCCACAACTTCGGCGACATCGCCACGGCGACGAGGATCGAGTCGATCGAAAACGCGAGATTGATCAACTCGACACGCACCACCGTCGCCCAGAACGGCGACAGGCCGAGCATGCCTTTCGCGGGCGGCGGTTGACGCCGATCGACGCCCTCTTCCTGCCCGAAGAAGTGTGAGTACGTGAGATACAGCAGATACAACCCGCCAAGCACCTTCACCCACGCGAGTTGAATCAGGTAGACGGCCAGCAGGGTCGCGAGAAAGCGGAAGGCGAATCCACCCAACAGCCCATAGCGCAGCGCCTGCTTATGTTGGGTGCGTGGAAGACCAAGAACCATGATGGCCATGACCAGTGCGTTGTCGGCACTGAGCAGGCCTTCGAGGGCGACGAGCAGACCGATGGTTATGAGGTCGGGGCCGGTGATGTCCAAGGGGCTCAATCCATCCTAGCCGAACCGGGGCCGGTCTCGAAGAGGCAGTCGGACAACCTTGACATGACTCGTATCAATGCCTACACTCGACTTATATCAAGTTGAAAGCAGTACCCGAACACCTATGGCAAGTGAACAACGTCTGTATTTGATCAGCATGGCGGCGGAGATGCTGGGGATGCATCCTCAGACTCTACGCAAGTACGAGCGGCTCGGATTAGTCCAGCCGACGCGCACCGTCGGCAGCATGCGCGTCTACGACCGTGAGGAGCTGGAGCGTCTCAGGCTCATCAAACGTCTCGTGGACGAGGTGGGGATCAACCTGGCCGGCGTGCAGCGGCTGCTGCAGGTGGCCGAAGTCATGCAGCGGATTCGTCCGCTTATGGAAGAGAACGCGTTGACGACTGGCGCCGGGCGGCGTCAGCTCGTCAACGAGATGCGCCGCCTCAATGAGGCGATCGGACTGTAGGCATGGAGTTCAAGGACTACTACAAGACGCTCGGCGTCGCGAAGACGGCAACGGAGAAGGAGATCAAGCACGCCTTCCGTAAGCTGGCCCGCAAGCTCCATCCCGACGTCAATCCGGGCGACAAGACCGCCGAATCGCGCTTCAAGGAAGTCAACGAAGCGTACGAAGTGCTCGGCGATCCCGAGAAGCGGAAGAAGTACGACGAACTCGGCGCCAACTGGCGCATGTACGAACACGCTGGCGCGCAGCCCGGTGGCGGACCATTCGGTGGCGGCTTCAATCCCGGCGGTACGGGCGGGCGCGCCGGCTTCCGCACGATGACGCCCGAGGAGATGGAGGAGATGTTCGGCGATTCGAACCCCTTCTCTGATTTCTTCACCACGTTCTTCGGCGGCGGCATGGGCGGCGCTACAGGCGGTCGCGGCACGGCGGGAGCTCGCCCAGGGGGCGTCCGCCAGCGTCCGGGCCGCGACATCGAGAACGAGATCGAGCTGTCACTCGAGGACGCATACAACGGCACCACGCAGCGGCTGGCACTGACGCAGGACGGTCATCGCCGCACGGTGGACGTGCGGTTTCCTGCCGGTGTTGTGACGGGGTCACGTGTGCGCGTCAGCGGCGAGGGCGAGCAAGGCCTCGGCGGCGGTCAAGCGGGACATTTGTACCTGCGCGTGCGTCTTACCCCTCATCCGGTCTTCGAACTGAAGGATCGCGAACTGCACGTGCGCGTGCCCGTGCCGGTGACCACAGCGGTACTTGGTGGCGAGGCCGACGTGCAGACGTTGTCAGGCAAGCCGGCGCGGCTTCGTATCCCGCCAGGGACACAGAACGGACAAGTGTTCCGGTTGAAGGGATACGGTATGCCATCAGTGGGCAAACCCGACGAGAAGGGCGACTTGTATGCCCGCGTTGACGTGCAATTGCCCACACAACTGACGTCTGAAGAACGAGAACACTACGAAGCGCTTCGGCGATTGAGCGGAGGCGGCGCGACGAAGAACAGCGCTGCGTAAGGCAATGAATCTCAACAAGTACACGGAGAAAGCACAGGAAGCGATTATCGGGTCGCAGAACCTCGCGAGCGAGCAGAACAACTCGGAGGTCACGCCCGAGCATCTGCTGGTCGCCCTCGTCGAGCAGGAAGGCGGCATCGTTCCGTCGATCCTGCGCAAGATGAACATCGACCCGGCAAAGGTCCAGGCCGAAGCGCGCGCGCTCTTGAAGAATCTGCCGCAGGCCTACGGCGGCGACGTGCGACTGTCGCCGCGGATGAAGCTGATTTTCGATTCGGCAGAGGCCGAAGCCAAGCGTCTGCAGGATGACTACGTCAGCACCGAGCATCTGCTGGTCGCACTCGCGACCGAGGTCGGCCGCTCCCCTGCCGCGCAAGTGTTGCAGCGCACTGGCGCGACCAAGGACGCGATCTATGCGGCGCTCACCCAAGTGCGCGGCAACCAGCGCGTCACGTCTCAGAATCCAGAATCGACGTATGAGGCGCTCGCCCGCTACGGGCGCGATCTGACGGAACTCGCCCGCAAGGGCAAGCTTGATCCGGTCATCGGTCGCGACGAAGAAGTGCGACGCGTGATTCAGGTCCTCTCTCGCCGGACCAAGAACAATCCGGTCCTCATTGGCGAGCCCGGTGTCGGCAAGACCGCCATCGTCGAAGGGCTCGCGCAGCGGATCGTCCGCGGCGATGTCCCTGAGGGGTTGAAGGACAAGAAGATCTTCGCGCTCGATATGGGTGCCCTCGTGGCCGGTGCGAAATATCGCGGCGAGTTCGAGGAGCGGTTGAAGGCGGTCCTCAAGGAAATCGCCGAGTCCGAAGGCAAGATCGTCCTCTTCATCGACGAGCTTCATACGGTGGTCGGAGCTGGCGCGGCTGAGGGCGCGATGGATGCGTCGCAGATGCTGAAGCCGATGCTGGCGCGCGGAGAACTGCACACCATCGGCGCCACCACACTTGACGAGTACCGCAAGTACATCGAGAAGGATGCCGCGCTCGAGCGCCGCTTCCAGCCAGTGCTGGTCGGTGAGCCGACGGTTGAAGACACCATTTCGATTCTGCGCGGCCTGCGCGAACGGTACGAGATCCATCACAAGGTCCGCTTGAAGGACTCTGCGTTGGTCGCAGCGGCGGTGTTGTCGCAGCGCTACATCACCGATCGCTTCCTGCCGGACAAGGCCATCGATCTCGTGGACGAGGCTGCGTCGAAGCTGCGCATGGAGATCGACTCGATGCCCGTCGAGCTCGACGAGGTCGCGCGCCGCATCATGCAGCTCGAGATCGAACGCGAAGCGCTGCGCAAAGAGACCGACAAGGCGTCGATGGAGCGGCTGGCCAAGCTCGAAAAGGAGCTGGCCGATCTCAAGGAAGATCAGACGCGACTGCAAGCGCACTGGCAGCAAGAGAAGGATGCCATTCGAGTCAGCAGCGAATTGAAAGAGCAACTCGAAGAGGCGCGCCGTCAGAAGCAGGATGCCGAGCGTTCAGGCGACTTCGCCAAAGCGTCCGAGCTGCAGTACGGACGGATTCCCGAAATCGAACGAAAGATCCGCGAGCAGGAGGAGAAGCTGCAGCAACTTCAGCAGGCGCACCGAATGCTCAAGGAAGAAGTGGACGAAGAGGACATCGCCGACGTCGTCGCCAAGTGGACCAACATCCCGGTGAGCCGGTTGATGGAAGGCGAAGTCCAGAAACTCATTCACATGGAGGAACGACTCCACGCTCGTGTCGTCGGCCAGGACGAGGCTGTCCGCGCCGTCGCGAATGCCATCCGGCGAGCCCGTGCCGGGCTGCAGGATCCCAATCGGCCGCTGGGCAGCTTCATCTTCCTCGGCCCGACCGGCGTCGGCAAAACCGAGCTGGCGCGTGCCCTCGCTGAATTCCTGTTCGACGATGAACACTCGATGGTTCGCATCGACATGTCCGAGTACCAGGAGAAGCACACGGTCTCTCGCATGATCGGTGCACCGCCCGGGTACGTCGGGTACGAGGAAGCCGGTCAGCTCACCGAGGCAGTACGGCGTCGTCCGTACTCGGTTGTGCTGTTCGACGAGATCGAGAAAGCGCATCCCGAGGTCTTGAACGTTCTGCTGCAACTGCTCGACGACGGCCGGCTGACCGACGGCAAGGGACGCACCGTGGATTTCAAGAACGCGGTGATCATCATGACGTCGAACCTGGGCAGCCAGTACATCGCGGAGGCCTCGGTGGGAACCGCACCGTCGGAAGAACTGCCGGAAGGCGTCCGGCGCAAGGTCATGGACGCGCTGCAGCAGCACTTCCGGCCGGAGTTCCTCAACCGCATCGACGAGGTGATCTTCTTCCACTCGTTGAACATCGCGCACATGACGAAGATCATCGACATTCAGATTCGATCGCTGCTCAAGCGGCTCGAGGATCGAAAGATTCACGTGGAGCTCACAGAGGCCGCGAAGCGCTACCTCGTCGCCGAGGGATACGACCTGCGCTACGGTGCGCGGCCGCTCAAACGCACGCTTCAGCGGCAAGTACTCGATCCACTTGCGCTGCGTGTGCTCCAGGGCGACTTCGGCGAGGGCGATCACGTGCTCGTCGATGTGGGAGACAATGGAATCAGGTTTGAAAAGACCACACCAGTGGCCGCGTAGACATGGCTAATCTTCGAAATCCTCAGGGGGTGAATCCACGAGACCGGCGTCCCGGCGATCGGCGTACGCTGGGATCCGCCAGCCGTCCAGGCGGACCGGTCTGGTACGTGCTCGGCGCGTTGCTGTTGCTCGCCCTGGTGCAGACCTGGTTTCTCTCGTCGGGTGGTCATCAAATCTCCTACAGCGATTTCAAGCAGGCGATTCGGGCCGGACGTGTCGCAGACGTCACCGTCGGCGAGCAGACGATCCTCGGAACCTACAAGACCGAGGTCAATGGCTCCAAGAATTTCACCGCCACGCGCATCGAGGATCCCAAGCTGCTCGAGGAGCTCGATGCCGCGGGCGTGAAATATACCGGCGAGTTCGTCAGCCGCTGGATCCCTGAAGTCCTCGGCTGGGTTCTGCCGCTGCTCTTCATCTTTGCGATCTGGAGCTACTTCTCGCGACGCATCAGCGGCGCCGAAGGCGGCGTCATGTCGTTTGCGCGCAGCAAGCACCGTGTCTTCGCCGAGGACGATGTCAAGGTCAGCTTCGGCGACGTTGCCGGTGTGGACGAGGCTGAACAGGAGCTCAAGGAGATCGTCGAGTTCCTGAGGAACCCGAAAAAGTACACGGTCCTTGGCGGTCGCATTCCGAAAGGCGTGCTGCTGGTCGGCCCGCCCGGAACAGGCAAGACGCTATTGGCGCGCGCCGTCGCCGGCGAAGCGAAGGTCCCCTTCTTCAGTCTCAGCGGATCGGAGTTCGTTGAGATGTTCGTCGGCGTGGGTGCGGCGCGCGTGCGCGACCTGTTCTCACAGGCCGAGCAGAAAGCGCCGTGCATCATCTTCATCGACGAACTTGACGCGCTCGGTCGTGCCCGCATCCAGAGTCCGATGGGGTCGCACGAAGAACGCGAGCAGACGCTCAATCAGTTGCTCGCGGAGATGGACGGCTTCGACTCACGCAAGGCGATCATCATCATGGGCGCGACCAATCGCCCGGAGGTGCTGGATCCCGCGCTGCTCCGCCCTGGCCGGTTCGATCGACAGGTGCTCGTCGACAAGCCCGATGTGAAGGGACGCGAGGAAATCCTCTCGATCCACACGAAGAATGTGAAGCTGTCGCCGCAGGTCGATTTGCGCGTGGTTGCGGCCCGCACGGCCGGTTTTGCCGGGGCCGACCTCGCCAACCTGGTGAACGAGGCGGCGCTGCTGGCGGCGCGCAAGGACAAATCCGCGGTCGACATGTCGGACTTCGACGAAGCGATCGACCGCCTCATCGCCGGACTCGAGAAGAAGCGCGTGATGAGGTTACACGATGCAATTGCCACTCGAGGATCGCTATCTGATGCAGCGACGCGAACTCCTCGCGCAACTCGCCGTGCTGCTCGGCGGGCGCACCGCCGAGGAGCTTGCGCTGGGTGAGATCTCCACGGGTGCGCAGAACGATCTACAGCGCGCCACCGATATCGCGCGCGCGATGGTCACCGAGTGGGGCATGAGCGACACACTCGGCGCCATTCACTACGACAATCCCAAGCGCAGTCGCTTCCTCGACATCCCGGTCGGTCCTGAGCGCGGCGCGTACGCTGAAGAGACGGCGCGGTTGATCGACGCTGAGATCAAACGCATCATGGGCGACGCGCATGGCACGGCGCGGCGCATCCTCGGC
>Ga0310810_10008864_pt1 | contig 11614 bp, 9 predicted proteins | sample NCmetagenome_FD_207641 | JGI IMG/M metagenome (GOLD analysis project Ga0310810, IMG submission 207641) | Soil microbial communities from experimental microcosm in Duke University, North Carolina, United States - NC | ecosystem: Engineered > Artificial ecosystem > Soil microcosm > Unclassified ...
GGCGATCGTCGAGCACCTTCGGCTCAGGCGACAGCAGCGGCTGCATCCGCATCGGCACCCACAGATCCGTTGCGGTGCCGACGATGTCGCCGAACCCGGCGGGCATGACGCCGATAACGGTCAGCGGCACGTGATTGACCGTGATGGCACTCCCGATCGCCGAGGGATCGCGGGCGAAGCGGCGCTGCCAGTAGCCCTCGCTGATGACCGCGACCGGCGTGCTCGCCCCGGCTGCGTCCACACCGCCGGCAAATGTTCGTCCCTTCGCAGCGGCCACCTGCAGGACATCGAAATAGTTGCTGGTCACGAGACGGACTTCGGTGTGTTCGACCGCGCCGCCGCTCTCCGCCGGCCGCCCGGCGATGTCGACCTCGGCGTCATACAGACGTCCGGCGGCATAGATGTCACCAAGGGCACGGATGCGATTGCGGACATCCTCGTAGAGGGGAAAGGACACGAAGTCCGTTTGAGGCGGGCCGATCCAGTTCGAACCGACCGCCGATGGCTTGCCGATGATCATCAGCTGTTCCGGATGGGGGACGGCAAGCGGACGGAAGAGCAGCGCCTGCATGACCGTGAACGTTGCGGTGTTCGCGCCTATGCCAAGACCGAGCAGCATCACGGTCGTGAGTGTGAAGGTGGGCTCCTTACGCAGCGTCCGGCAGGCGTATCGCGCATCCTGCAGCAGTTGTTCCAGAAGGACGGTGCCGCGTGCATCGCGCGCCTCCTCCTTCGCCACCTCCACGCTGCCAAAGGCGATACGCGCGAGGCGGTTCGCCTCCGCGCGCGGGGCGCCCCGGCGCTCCAGCTCCTCAGCCTCGCGCTCGAGATGGAAGCGCAGCTCGGCGTCCAAGTCGTCTTCCATCGCCGACCGGCGGACGATCGCGCGCAGCCGGTAGCGGACGTCCGCCCAGAGTTGCCGCAGCATGCGAGTCAGTTCAGTTTCAGGACGAGCGAGACGGCCGCTGTCAGCCGTGCCCAGTCATCGGTTTCGGTCGCCAGCCGGGCGCGCCCCGCGCGCGTCAGCTCGTAATACTTGGCCTTCCGGTTGTTCTCGGACTCCCCCCACGAGGCGCGGATCCAGCCCTTGCGTTCGAGCCGGTGGAGTGCGGGGTACAGCGATCCCTGCGGAATCTGCAAGGTGTCGCGCGAGACCTGCTGGAGGCGCTGGGCGATCGCCCAGCCGTGCATGGAGCCCAGCGACAGCGCCTTGAGGATCAGCAGGTCCAACGTGCCCTGCGGAAGATCGAGCTTCGAATCCGGCATGCCTTCGCCTTTCGCTTCTACAGGAGCAACGGTAGCGCACTTGTTGTAGAAGCGCAAGGGGTCGGCCGGTTCGCTTGGCACAATCGCCTGCGCCCGCCTGCAGGAGCATGCGGCTCCCGACTATGATCGGTTCATACGCGCTGCGAACCGGAGCACGGATCAGATGCCTGTCGTTGTGGTCGGCGCCGGCGCCGCAGGTCTGGTGGCCGCCATCTTCGCCCGACGGGCCGGCCGACCTGTTGTCGTCTGCGAGAAAACGCCTGACGGAGGCCGCAAGATCCTGATCAGCGGCGGCGGCCGTTGCAATATTCTGCCGGCCGCGATCGAACCCGAGCGATTCGTCACGGCGTCGCCCGCGCATCTCGTGCGGCGCGTGTTGCGCTCCTGGCCGCTCGACCAGCAGCGCGCGTTCTTCGAGCGCGATGTCGGCACGCCGCTCGTGTTCGAAGCGGAGACCCGCAAGTGGTTTCCGGCGTCTCATCGCGCGCGCGACGTGCGAGACGGCCTGGTGACGCTGGCCCGTCGAGCAGGCGTGGAGTTTCGGTTTGGATGCGAACTGCTTGACGTGACCGCGATGCCGGCCGGGTGGCGGGTCACCACGTCGCTGGGCACCATCGCCGCCGAGCGGGTCATCCTGGCGACAGGCGGGCTGTCCGTGCCCTCAACGGGGAGCGATGGCGCCGGACTCCGGGTCGCGGCGAACCTCGGTCACACCGTGCACGAGGCGTATCCGGCGCTCACGCCGCTCGTCGCCGAGCCGCCGATCCACGCGAGCCTGTCGGGCATCTCGATCGACGTGAGGCTACGCGCGCGCGACCAGTCCCGACGAATGGAGACGCGCGGCGGCTTTCTCTTCACCCATCGCGGTTACAGCGGGCCAGCCGTCCTGGACATCTCTCACGTCGCCGTGCGCAGCCGTCTGGCCGGAGGCGACCGCGCGTCGCTCCGCGTCCAGTGGTGCGATCACGATCAGCACGGCTGGCACGACATCCTCGCGAACGCAACGGGCCCCATCGTCAACGTCGTCGCGCGACACGTGCCGGAGCGCCTGGCGGACGCGATGTTGACGCGTGCCGGTATTCCCATCGGACGGACGGGATCCGAGCTGCGCCGAACGGAGCGCGCGGCGCTCGTCGAGCACCTCACCGCTTACCCACTGCCGTGGACAGGCGACGAAGGCTACAAGAAGGCGGAAGTCACCGGCGGCGGCGTCGCCCTGACCGATGTGAACGTGAGTACGCTAGAGAGCCGGGTCTCGCCCGGGCTGTATCTGTGCGGCGAGATGCTCGACGCCTTCGGCCCGATCGGCGGTTTCAACTTCGCGTGGGCGTGGGCAACCGGCCGCCTGGCGGGGTTGGCCGCGGGGTCGCTGGGGCCCTAGCTGCGAGCATGCGCAATGGCGCCACACGGAGGCTGGGAAGTCCAGTCTCCGCGCGCGCGGCATTGCCGATGGGGACTACTTCGCCGCCTGAGAGCTGTGGCCGGAGACCTGCTTCCATTCGCCGTTCTGCCGGACGAACGTGTCCGTGCTGATGATAGTGCGCGCGTAGTGCTGCCCCTTGATCATCGAGTCATACGTGCTCGTGTAAGACGCAATCGCCGTGTCGCCATAGACGTGGACTTTCAGATTCCGGATGCTCTCGCTGTTCGTGCGGTTGTTCTTCGTGTCCTTCATGTCGGTGACAAGCGATTGTTTGGTGTCCCACGTGCCCCGGCTCGTTCCTCCGCTCCAGTCATCCGCCAGGTAGCGGTCATAGAACGAAGCATCCTGGGCAAGATCCGCCTTGACCGCGTCGTTTTCCAACTGGGTGATGGCCGCGACTGTCCCGGAATCCGATGGCGTCGAACTCTGCGCGAACGCCAGCGCTGTCACCGACGCCACTGCCGCGAACACGAGAGAGAACGCAATAAGCGATTTTTTCATGAAGACTCCATTGGATCCGCCGGGACGGCGCCCACCAGAACGGCAGCGATCACCCAGCGACGCGGCCACAGTACTGCATTCGTACCGGGATGGCTGTCCAATAGCGCACTCTGCGGAGCGTTCTGAGTCGGTTCTGACGAAGCACGAAGTCGATCTCCGGCTCGGCCGATCCGGCTATAACCGAATGCGATCGGCTGCGGGGGCCGAGGTGACGGCGGCGGCGGGAACCTGGATGACGAACGCGCAGCCCTTGCCGGGCATGTCGCGGACCTGGATGTCTCCGCCTTGCGCCCTGACCGCCCGTCTCGCGATCGACAGTCCCAGTCCGAGACCGGTGCGGTCTTTTCCCCGCCGTTCACCGAAGGGCTTGAACAAATCGGTCGGGCTCACCGGAAGCCCTCCGCACTCATCCTCCACCTCGATCACGACACGTCCGTCCATCGCGCGCGCCTGCAGGGTCACGCGGCCGCCGGCCGGCGTGTACTTGAATGCGTTACTCAGCAAATTCGTGACGGCAGATGCCAGGAGCTGGCGGTCGAGGTTGACCCAGAGATCGGCATCGATCGGCTCGCTCGTGAACTGCAGCCCGTTGTACTCGGCCTGCAGGGTGGCGGCGACCGCGATGTCGCTCAGAAATGCCGCGACGGAAATCAGCTCGGGCCGCTGATGGCTGCCAGCCGTCCGAATGTCGGAGAGCGTGCTGTCGACGAGATCGCGGACTTCCGTCAGGCTGCGGCCCAACACCGCCCCGGTATTTCCGTTCACGCCCACAGTGCCCCGCTTCACGACGTCGAACGCCAGGATCGCGGTATTGACGATGTTCCGAATCTCGTGCGTGACTTGCCCCATGCGTTCGAGTTCGCCCGTCGATCGCGAGTCTGCCGTGATGCGGGCATGCTCGGTCACGGCGTCCGCAATGGCCGTGTCGAGGCACCTGTTCAGGATGTGGAATTCCTGAGTGGTAATCGGGGCATTCTGCTCGACAGCCAACTCGGTGATGGCCTGGCAGATGTCCCCATAATCGTGGACGACCTGCGACACGGTGAAACCCAACGCGAGCAGGTCTCGGCCATGACGCGTCGCGCTCTGACCAATCGCATCAGTCGAAAACGGCGTCGCGGTATTTTCCAGGCGAAGCGTCTCCACCAGCTGGGTGAGAAACATCGGCAGCCCGTTTTCCAGTTCGGCGCTGGACGCAGGCGGCCACGGGCGGGTGCTGACCTTGATTCTGGTTTTGGCGATGATCGCGTCCCGATATGTGGTGACGAATTCGTACAGCATTGAAGCTCTTTCGACGGATCGTTCCGGCGGCTTCCTTCGCGCTCGCTGCTATGTGAGTTGAACGAGGAACCAGACCACCAGAGCGGCAATGAGGAGGAGCATCACCTTGCGCATTCTCGCGGCCATCCGGCGATCGCGTTCGGCACCCCGCGCCTGCCAATTGCGCCAGCGGATATCGGCTTCCGACTGTGCGACGGACGCTACGAGATCTGTCATCGGCGTGGCGCCTGGATCCGCCGGGACATGCTCTGGCGAGGACCACTCCACGATGGGACGTGACGAAGCATTCCGTCAGTGTAGGCGCCGGCTTCGAAGCGCGCTGTTCAAAAGTGCACTTCGCGAATTGAACCGCCCGCCGCCGCCAATCAGGGTCATGACTCGGCGGCCCGTGCTCCCTTCCTGGGCGGCTTCGGCGTCAGTCGCGCAGAACGACCGTCAGTAGAGAGTTGTTGATTTTCAACCCGCCGTTGTACTCGATGAACCCGAGCTTCCGAAACTTGTTCATGAAGAAGTTCACGCGCGAACGCGTCGTACCAACCATTTCAGCGAGCGTCTCCTGAGACACTTTCGGAAGCGTCCGATGCGAAGCTTCGGGTTCGCCGTAACGCGCGAGCAGCAACAACGTCCGGGCGAGCCGTTTCTCGCTCGAGTTGAAGAGCTGATCGATGAGGTCTTCCTCGATCCGGATGTTCCTGGTCAACATATGCCGGAGAAAGCGATCCGCGAACGCGGGCCGCGTGTGGAGGTGTTGGACCATCTCCGGCTTATCGACGCTGATGATCGTGGACGGGGCCATTGCCGTCGCGGTGGCCATTCGCCGCGGCTGGCTCGCGAGACAGCCTTCGCCGAAAAAATGACCGGCCTCGAGCATGGCAATCACGGCTTCTTTGCCAGTCTGCGAGAGCACCGAGAGCCGCACCGCACCGCTGTCCACGTACATCACGCTCGTGGCGAGATCGCCTTGCGCGAAAATCGTGGTCGATGACTCGAATTCGACCCGCCGCAGCGGCACACCGGTCCAGTCAACGAGCTCGACATCCGCAACTCTGGCGCGACTGGTTGATTTCCTCGTCGCGCTTGCCGCCTTCGGCGCGGCCTTCTTCCCGGCTGATCTTGGCGTCAGGATCCTCCTCCAGCACATTGACACGACTGTTCTCCGCTGGCAAATCGAAGCCATCGCTTCGGGACGCCGCCTGCGCGTGCCGGGCGCGGTGCGGAATGACCTTTCGCCGCAGGCGTCTGCCGTCGACGATCGCGTTCCCGCACGATTGCCGGGAACTTACCGCCGCCTTTCCCGGCGGAGCTCGCGGAGCAGCCCCGTCGAGGTGCCCAGCCGGTTGTCGAAGATCCGACGCGCGACGTCGAGCAGGTCGCCCATGAGCGGATCGCGCAGCGCGTATCGGACCGACACGCCTTCCTTCTGGGCCGACACGACGCCCTGGTTCCGGAGCACGGCCAGTTGCTGCGACACGATCGGCTGATCCAGCGCGAGCGCCTCCTGCAGCTCCTGCACGGTACGCCCGCCGCGCACGAGGATCTCGAGGAGTCGAATTCGCGTGGGATGCGCCAGCGCGCGAAAGAACTGCGCCTTGAACATCTGCAGCTCCCCCGCCGCCGCCGGATCGCGGTCCCTCGCCCGCTTCTGCGCCATCACTAAATATAATATAGTAATATTAAGATACCTGAGACCGCCGGCTGGCCGTTCGAACCCGAACCGCGCACCAGAACCAGAACCAGAACCGGGAACCCGGAGAACCCCCGCACCGCCGCACCGCCGAACCGCTCATTTCCGGACATGTCTACCGCTGTCAGCCCTCGCGAATCCCTGTCCGATACGATCGACAGGCTTGCGCACCTGCTGCCCGCCCAGGGGCCCATCAGCATCTTCATCCATCACAACACCCTCCACGCGTTCGAGGACCTGCCGTTCGAGCCCGCCGTCGAGCGGGCCGCGATCCGGCTCGGACGCGAGCCGTACCTGCCCGAGGCGCGGTATCGCGACAAGCTGGCGTCGGGGCGCATCCGCGCCAGGGACGTCGAACGCCTGCTCGTCGACCAGTTGGGCGACAGCGCGGCGGAGGATGTGGCCGGCGTCGCTTCGCGGCTGGAACTCTGGAGCGCCCTCGTCCTGCACGGCATCCCCGAGGCGGTCGGTCCCGAGCTCTCCTGGGTGCTCGACGAATCCGACGCGCTGGTGCGATTCCGCACGGACGTGCCGGCGAGCGCGCGAGCGCCATCGGGCGCGCTGGGCGGACTCGACGATCGCGCGGACGATGAACGACAGGCTGTACAGCGGCTGTGGCGCGCGTGCCTCGACGCAGTACGTCAGGTCGACATGCCGCCGTTGGCCTCGCGGGAAGTGCCCGTTCGGCACGGGGACTGGCTCGTTGCCGCAAAGGGTATCGATACCGATACCTGGATTCATCCGCCGCTGATTCGATTCCTCGCTGGATATCTCGACCAGGGTCTTGCGCACTGGTCGATGCCCGGGCGGGATCTCGGCATTCACGGGTGCTTTCTGGAGATCTACCGCACATCAGTGGCGTCGCACTGCGGCCGCTGGGCACGAACGCTCCCGGCCATCGTCGCTGACGACCTCACCGCCGGGCGCGGCGCGCTCGAGTCGGTCGCGCATTCGCTTGCCGTGCTCGGCGTTGACGACGGCGAGTGCGATGCGTATTTGAGCGGCGAACTGCTGGCGCTGCGCGGGTGGGCCGGCATTGTCCGTCAGATTGAAGAGCGGCCGGACCGCGTTCCCGCGCGCGATCTCACGGTCACGCTGCGCGGCTATCTGGCGGTGCGGCTGCTGTTCGAACGGGCCGCGCTCGACGAAGCCTCGCGGAGGCTCTCGTTTGGCGGCCCTGTATCGGCGCTCCGGGAGCGGCTGCGGAACGACCTCGCGGCGCCATCGCCTCTATCGACGATCGAGCGTGCGTGGCCGCTGTTTCATGTCGCACAACTGTGCGGGCTGGACTGGTCAATCGTCGAGCAGTGGACGCCTCGGCACGTCAAGGATCTGGAAGCCGAGCTGCGGCAGCTCGATGGCGTTCGCCGGCGCTCGATCCTTCACCGGGCGTTCGAACGGACGATTCGACATCGCGTGTACGACGCGCTCTCGCAGCACACGCCCGAGTCGCCCGCAGGACCGCCCGCGTTCCAGGCGGTGTTCTGCCTGGACGAGCGGGAAGAATCGTTTCGTCGCCATCTCGAGGAGGTCGAACCCGCCTGCGAGACCTTCAGCACCGCCGGCTTCTTCAACGTCGCGATGTATCACGAGGGCGTCACCGACGCGCATCCGCGTCCACTCTGCCCGGTGACGATTCGTCCCGATCACTACGTCTCCGAGGTCGACGCAGGCAGCCATCCTCTGATGCGCCACACGCGGCGACTCCACCGTCGCGCCGTTGGCTTTCTCGGCTACAACGTCCACCGCGGAAGCCGGCTGCCTGTGCGCGGCGCCGTGCTGATGGCGGCGTTCGGATGGCTCGCGCTGGTGCCGCTCGTCCTCCGCGTCGTCTTTCCATGGCTGTCGTCACGGTGGCGGCGCATCCGTCAGACGCCGTTCGCCCCGAGTCGGACCCGCCTGCAACTGGATCGGGAAGCAATCGCGCCGCCCATCGGCAGATATTCCGGATTCACCGTGCGCGAAATGGCCGACATCGTCCGTCGCGTCATCGAAGATCTCGGCCTGCGGGATCGCCTTTCGCCGCTCGTCCTCGTCATCGGGCACGGATCGATCAGCCTCAACAACCCTCATGAATCTGCCCACGACTGCGGAGCCTGCGGCGGCGGCAGAGGCGGGCCGAACGCCCGCGCGTTCGCGCAGATGGCGAACGACCCTCGCGTGCGGCAGCTGCTGTCCGACGAGGGGATGTCCATCGGTCCGACCACGTGGTTCGTGGGTGCTCAGCGCAACACCTGCAACAACGAGGTGACCTTCTTCGATGAGGATCTCGTCCCCGACGCGTGCCGGCCGGTGTTCGAGCGGGCGATCGACGCGATCGACACGACACGACGCCGCGAGGCACACGAACGGTGCCGCCGTTTCGACGGCGTCCCGCGCTGGTACCCGCCGCCGGCGGCGCTCGCCCACGTCCAGGGACGCGCGGACGATCTCGCGCAGCCGCGTCCCGAGTACGGCCATGCGACGAACGCCTTCTGCATCGTCGGGCGCCGAACGCGAACGCGCGGACTCTTCCTCGACCGGCGCGCGTTCCTCGTGTCCTACGACCCGTCGCGCGACCATGACGGCGCAATCCTGGCGCGAATCATGGCCGCGGTCGTCCCGGTCGTTGCCGGAATCAACCTCGAGTACTACTTCAGCTACGTCGATCCGACGGGGTACGGCTGCGGTACGAAGCTGCCGCACAACGTAACCTCACTCCTTGGCGTGATGGACGGTGCCCAGAGCGACCTCCGGACGGGGCTGCCGTGGCAGATGGTCGAGATCCACGAACCCACTCGGCTTGCGATTGTCGTGGAGACCACTCGCGATCGCCTCCGGCGTCTCGTCCTGGCGAACGCGATGATTGAGCGCCTGGTGCGGCACCGATGGATCTGGCTTGCCTGCCTCGATCCCGACTCGGGCGCGTTGTGGGAGTTCCGTGCCGGCGATTTCGTGTCACATGCCCCCGAACATCCGCTGGCGGTGGTCGCGGGTGGTTCCGCGGCGTGGTATCAGGGCAAGCGCGGGTTTCTGCCGCCCGTTGCGCTTCTGCGAGAACCGCCGGCCCGGTCAGACGAACGGGGGGCACGGTCATGACGCCAGCGTTCCCGGGAATGTCTCTCGCCGTGCTGGTGCTGGTTGGCGTTGGCATGCCGGCGCTGCTGCTCGCGGTGCTCGGCGTCGCGTCACTGCTCAACCGGCCTCTGTCAGAGCGCTGGACGGGACGCCTCGCCGGCAGCGCGATGACGATCTCCTGCGCCGTGTTGATCGTGGCATTTGTCGCGTTCGGCGTGGCGCAGCAGGGCACGCGAATGATTTCGTACGGGGCGTGGTCGGCGTCGCACGAAGGGGGCATCGCGATCGAATTCCTCGTCGATCGATTGTCGCTGGCCTTCGCGGTGCTCTCGACGGCGATCGCCGGCGTGGTGTCCGCGTTCTCCAACCGCTACCTGCATCGCGAGGCGGGCTACAACCGGTATTTCGTCCTGTTCGCGATGTTCGTGACCGGCATGCTGCTGGTCGCGCTCGCCGGCAACGTCGCCGTGCTTTTCATCGGCTGGGAATTCGTGGGGCTCAGCTCGGCGCTGCTCGTGGCCTTCTTCCAGGAGCGTCCGGCGGCGGTTTCGAACGCCTTCCGCGTGCTGTCGGTATATCGAATCAGCGACGCCGCGATGCTTTCCGCGGCGGTCCTGCTGCGACACGTCGCCGGCACCGACAGCCTGTCGCTTCTGTTTGGCGGCGCCGCGGCCACGGCCGGACTGCCCGCCGCCGACGCCACCATCATTGCCATTCTGCTGATTGTTGCCGTCGCCGGAAAAAGCGCGTTGCTGCCGTTTTCGAGCTGGCTGCCGCGGGCGATGGAAGGCCCCACGCCGTCGAGCGCCGTCTACTACGGATCGCTTTCGATCCACGCCGGCTGCTTTCTCCTGCTCCGTTCCGCGCCGCTGCTCGAACGGGCGCCCGCGGCGCGGGTCCTCGCCGGCGGTCTCGGCGCGGCCACAGCGTTGTTCGCGGGAACAGCCGCGCGCGTTCAGAGCGATGTGAAGTCGTCGCTGGCGTACGCCTCGCTCACGCAGGTCGGGATCATCGTCGTGGAAATCGCGGTCGGTTGGTACACGCTCGCGTTCATCCACCTGGCGGGGCACGCGTGCTTCCGTTTGCTGCAGTTCCTGAGTGCACCGAACGTGCTCCACGATCTTCACGGGCTCGAGGACGCGATTGGCCAGCACCCGTCTCCACATCGCGGCCGTTCTCGTGGCCTGAGGACCGATCGGGCACGCCGGCTGCTGTTCCTTGTCGCGCTCGAACGCGGATTCCTCGACGTCGCCCTCGACCGGTTCGTCGTCGAGCCGTTCATTCGGATGGCGGGTCTGCTCACGCGGGTGGACCGGTGGCTCTGCCTGCAGGCCGTCGACCACGCAGCGGCGGGCGCCGACGTCGTGATGCCGGGCCGGCTGCGCGCGGCTGATGCGGCTGGCGACGGAGGCGATCAGGATGACTGACCCGCGGGTGTGGATAGCCGGTCTGATCGCTTTGCCGGCGATGGTGATCGGCGCCTCCTGGCTGCGCATCGACGTCGAGCGCCTGCGGGGCGTCGCGGTCGTCTCGGCGATCGCGATGGTGCTCGCAGCGCTGGTCATCCCCGCGACCCCCGCGTTGCGCGACTTCTCGATCACGACCTCGGTATTGACCTGGATTCCCGGCGGAGAAGACATCGTTCGGATCGACGCGCTTTCGGCCGTCCTCCTGCCGTTCGCGGCAGGACTGTGGCTGCTGACCGTCGCGGTCACGCCGCGCGCGGCGCTCGACCGGCGCGGCCTCCGGCGAACCGCTCTTGCGGCCCTGCTGACGCTCGCGTCGTTTCTCACGGCGAGCGCGGTGGTCCTGCTGCTGTTGTGGGTGGCGTCGGTGTGGGTCTTCCTGTCTGCGCTCGCGGATCCGGCGCACCGTCACCAGCGCCGGGTCGTTGCCGCGTATCTGGGCGCGTCGACGCTGCTGCTGGCTGCTGGCGTCGTGCTGCTCGTCAGTCCCGGCGTGCAGCACACAAAGATCGAGACGACGGCAATGTGGCTGATCGTCCTCGCCGCGCTCATCCGGAAAGGGATTGTCCCGTTCCACGCGTGGGTGCCGGAGGTATTCGATCACGGCCGGCTCGGCCCGGCGATCCTGTTCAACGCACCGCAGGTCGGCGCCTACATCACGGTGGTGCTGATCGTGCCGCGGGCCTCGCCAGAGATGCTGCGAACGATCGCCATTCTGGCGCTCGGCACCGCTGTGTACGGTGGAGCGCTCGCGCTCGTGCAGCGCAGCGCGCGCCGCGCGTGCGGGTACCTCTTCATGAGTCAGTCGGCGCTCGTGATGGCTGGTCTCGATTGCACGAGTGTCACCGCGCTCGCGGGCGGCCTGTTAGTGTGGCTGTCGGCGGGCCTCGGATTTGCCGGACTCGCCCGTTGCGTCCAGGTCCTCGAGGCGCGGCG
>Ga0310810_10008865_pt1 | contig 11613 bp, 12 predicted proteins | sample NCmetagenome_FD_207641 | JGI IMG/M metagenome (GOLD analysis project Ga0310810, IMG submission 207641) | Soil microbial communities from experimental microcosm in Duke University, North Carolina, United States - NC | ecosystem: Engineered > Artificial ecosystem > Soil microcosm > Unclassified ...
GCCCTACCGTGCGGCGACTGCCGGGCCCGTCACCTGGCTCACGAGCAGCGCGAACGCCGACTCGGCCTCGCCCGGCGCGAACGTGCAGTGCCCGAAGGCCACGCTGCTCGTGAGCTGGGTGAGCAGCGCCTCGGTACCGGCCGCCTCGGCCTTCGCCTGGTACAGGTCGCGCTGGAAGATCGGCACGATGGGATCCTGGGTATTGAAGAGCGTGACCAGCGGCACGTGGAGCCGGCCGGAGGTTTCGTACTGAGCCCGCATGTGGCTCAGGGCCGGCTGGTCGGCGGCGAACCGCGCGACCAGCGCATCCAGCGGGTCGGGGCCGGGCGCGCCGTAGTCGGTGCTCAGATTGTCGAACGACTGGCCGCCCAGGACCTGCTCGGCGTCGGTGGTGTTGAGGACGTTGTAGGCCAGGAGGCGAATCACGGTGAACCCGATGACTGCGGGCGGCTGCGCGAGCAGGTAGCCCAGGCCGGCGGCGGTGAGGAACTGGGCCGTCCGGGTTGGATCGGCTGCCAGCGCCGCGAGGATCTGTCCCAGCAGCGGCCCGACGACCACACCGCCGCTCGCGGTGAACGCCTGGTACTCGGTCGCGAACTCGCTGGTCAGCGCCGGCGGCACGGCGACGGCGGAGCCCGGGAGTATGGGCAGCTGGCCCGACTGATTGAAGAACGCGTCGAACAGCACCCGGATGTCGTTGAAGTAGTCGAGCTGCCGCTGGAAGCTGCCGATCGGCGGGCAGAGCGCGAGCGCTCCGTCGAACAGCCGCGGGTGTCGCTCGGCGGCGAGCACCGTGACGAGCCCGCCCTCGGACGCCCCCACGCCGTACACCGCGCCGCCCAGCGGCCCGTAGAGCTCGCGGAAGAGCGCGACCAGACGCTGGAGGTCCTGCGCGCCGTCCCGCACCACCAGCCCGTTGGCCCGGTAGCTGGTGGTCGTGAAGGCCAGGCCCAGGCCGGTGACGATCACTGAGACGCGCGTTCCGCCCAGCTCATCGTCGCGGATGGCGAGTGGTTGCTGGGGAAAGACGGAGCCCGGCGCATAGACCACCAGGCTGCCGGCCGATGGGTCGAAGCCGGCGGGCACGCAGATGAGGTAGAGCGCTCCGCTGCCGGTCAGCGCGCCTTCCGCGCCGGTCGTGCCGGTGGGACAGGCGGATGGTGTGGTCGTCGGCGCCTTCGCGAGGGCGATGTCGGCGGACGGATCGGTGGTCGAGTCGGCGCAGGCGGCGAGCGTGAAGCAGGCGGCTGCGCCATACATGAGGTGGCGCATGGGACGGGCTCCAGACGGGGGTGTCGAGCTGAAGCCATAGTTGGGCGCCGGACAACGGAGCGCAAGAGAGCGGCGATTCGGCCGGCCGTGGAATGCCTCGAGATCTCGGCGGCTGTTGCCTTGGGCTGCGACGGCAGCGAGGGGACCGCGACCGGAGTTCAGGAGGCCGCGGTCCCTCCCGCGCCCGGCCTCGGCCCGCCGCAGCGGCAGTCGAGGCAGCCGTGCTCCACGCAGGTCCCGCAGGTTCGGGCGAGCTGCCGGCGGAGCGCCTCGCGGGCGCGGTGCAGCCGCACCCCGGCGTTGCCGGGCGTGATCCCCGCCTCGTCGGCGAAGCCGCGGACGCTCAAGCCGTCCAGGTCCACCCGGCGCACCGCGACGCCGTACTCCGGTTTGAGGGTGTCCACCAGCGACAGGACGCAGGCGCAGGCCACGGCCTCCAGCTCCTCGTCCGGGCCGGGTGCCGCCGTCTCGATCTCCGGGGCAAGCGCCACCAGCGCTCGGCTCCGGGAGCCCTCGCGCCGGTGGTGGTCGATGAGGGCGTTCCGGAGCACGCGATAGAACCAGGCCGTGGCCGACTCGGGGCTCTCCAGCGAGTCGGTGCGGCCGATGCTGCGGACGAACGCCTCCTGCAGGATGTCCTCCGCCTCGTCGCGCGAGCCCACCCGCCGCTCCAGGAAGCCGAGGAAGCGGGCGTGGTTCTCGAGCAGGACGCCGAGCACCCCCGGAGTCGCCGGGTCGCGCTCGACGGTTTCGGTCTCTACTGGCATCCGCACCCGCAGCTAGATGCGACGTTGGCGCAGGGACAGCTCTCGTCACAGGCGCAGCCGCAGCCACAGGCGCAGCCCTGAGTCTTCTTGGTCGAGTCGGTCATCTGGGTACTCCTTCGCGTTGCAGGTGGTGAGGCGTCGGTCATCTCGGCCTTCATACCTGCTGACGCATGACTCCCCAAAGCATTACACCTCGTCGCCCTCGGGTACCGAGTGGCCGATCCTGCCAGCTTGACCCACCTCCCAGGGAAAAGCAAGGCGCGGCGCGGTGACGGCCTGGCTGGGGCAGGGGGGGCGAAATGGCGCGCACTGAAGCGTGCACCAACACTCAAGCTCCTCACGGCCGGTGAGGAGCTCAAGGTGGGCGCGGAGGGGATTCCGACCAGGCTCGAGCGTCTACGCGGCCTGACGCTCCAGCCTCACCTGCCGCTGCCACCTCCGACGCCGCGCGACCACCTGCGTCCGGCCGTGCCACCGTCCCACCGCCACGGTCGCCGCGAGAACGCCCACCAGGCCCGGCAGGATCGCCTGGCCCAGCCCCGCGGTCGCCATCGTCACGCCCACGGCCCCGCTCATGATGATGACCAGCCCACCCGCGGCGAGGGGCGTCAGGATCGGGCGGATCCGGAGCAGGCCAGGCAGGATCAACCCCAGGGCGCCGGCCACTTCGGCCACACCGATGAACCGGAGGAAGGCGCCCGGCATTGGGAGCTGCCTGGTCATCTCGGCGATCGGGGCCACCAGCTTGAACCCGCCGGCGAAGAGGAACAGCGCCGCGAGCAGGACCTGAACGACCCACAGGAGGCGGGTGCTCGTCCGCGAGGCGGTGTGGGTGGTCGACATGGCGTATCTCCTTGCGGTGACAGGTCTCAGGACATCGCTTCTACCTGTACGTCGAAGGAGCAGGGCTGAAATCGACATGGCCCCGGCCGAGGGGAGTCACCCTGAACGGGGAGTCACCCTGAGCGAAGCGAAGGGGCCATGCTTCTGCTCATGGCCCCTTCGCTTCGATCAGGGTGACTCGCGCCGCGTTCCGTCTCAGGCCGCCGTGCCCGACGCCTCGACCACCTCACCCCCACCGCGGACGAACGCCGCCAGATCCTCGACCACGAGCAACCGGCCGATCAGCCCGTCCTGGAGCTCGAACACGAGCGCGAACTCGCACCCACCTTCGAGCTCCCAGTGCTCGACCGTGAACCTTTCCTTCCCCCACGCGATCACCTGCTCGCCCGCCGCGGTGTAATCGATCTGCCAGAACGCCACCAGCCCGCCGAGCGCGGTGAAGTAGTCCGCCACGGCCTGCATGCCCCACTCCGGCCGGCGGTCGGGCGCAGCTTCAGCGGTCGCGACCTCGAACCGCACGTCCTCCGCGAGGAGGTCGAGCAGGGGCTCGAGATCTCCCCCGAGGAGCAGGTCCACCGCCCCTCGCACCGCAGTGATATCGTCCATCGAGAGCTCCGTCTCGTAAGTGTCCCATCCGCCTACCGGTTGAGCGCCGCCATCATCGGCTCCGGGTAGCGCAGGCCTGCCGCCGCCCCCACCGGCGCGATCACCTCCAACCGGTGCAGCTCGTTGTCGCTCAGCCTGACGTCGGCCGCGGCAGCGTTCTCCTCCAGCCGCTCGATCCGGCGGCTGCCGGGGATCGGCACCACGTTCTCCCCTCGCGTCAGCAACCACGCCAGCGCGAGCTGCGCCACCGTGGTGCCCTTGTTCCACGCCATGGCCTGGAGTTCCTCGACCAGCGCCAGGTTCTTCTGGAAGTTGTGGCCCTGGAATCGTGGGTTGAGTCGGCGCCAGTCGTTCGGTGCCAGGTCGTCGGGGCTCTTGAGAGCGCCGGTCAGGAACCCTCGCCCCAGCGGACTGTACGCGACGAAGGTGATGCCGAGCTCCTGGGTGAGTTGCAGCAGCTCGTGGTCCGGGTCGCGGGTCCAGAGCGAATACTCGGTCTGCAAGGCGGCGACGGGATGCACCGCGTGCGCCCGACGGATGGTCTCCGGCTTCGCCTCCGACAGGCCGAGCCAGCGGACCTTGCCTTGCTTCACCAGCTCGGCCATCGCGCTCACCGTCTCTTCGATCGGCGTCCGGGGATCCACCCGGTGCTGGTAGTAGAGGTCGATGGTGTCGATGCCGAGCCGGCGGAGACTCGCCTCCGCCGCGCGCTTCACGTAGGCCGGGCTCCCGTCGATGTCGTAGCCCTTGCCGTCCGCCCAGCTTCCCCTGATGACGTTGCCGAATTTGGTCGCGAGCACGACCCGATCGCGCCGGCCCTTGATGGCGCGGCCCACCAGCTCCTCGTTGCCACCCACGCCGTAGATGTCGGCGGTGTCGAGGAAGGTGACCCCCAGGTCGATCGCGCGGTGGATCACCGAAATGGAAGTGGCGTCGTCCGCGGCGCCGTAGACCGAGCTCATGCCCATGCAGCCCAGGCCGATGGCCGGGATGTCGACGCCGGTGGTGCCGAGTTTCCTTGTCCTCATGGATTCCTCTGTTGTTGTCGACTCCTCATCCGGAGCGAAGCGAAGGACCCAGCCGGCTCAGGTCCGGAACCTGTCCAACCGGGCGCGCCGCGCCGGGGTTCCGGTGCTCGTCTCGCTCGCCCTTTGCGCCGCCACGTGATCCACACTAGCATCCGTGTATTCGGGGATAAGGAACTGCTTATCCTGGTATTGGCGGTCCCTGGCTTGGGGTCCAACCCGGAGTCATCCTGAACCCGGAGTCATCCTGAGCGAAGCGAAGGAGCCATCCCCGGACGCATGGCCGGAATCGACCAAGTCAGGGCTCCGGGTGTACCGCGGGCGGAGAGCCTTTTCGGGACCAGAACGGCGAGTGGACGCCCGGCTGCTCGCACGAGGGACGACACCATGCTGAGCGACGAACGCCGGCGCGAGATCGCCGACTTCCTCAAGACCCGCCGCATGCGGCGCCAGCCGGAAGAGCTGGGTCTCCCGCGCGGGCGCCGCCGGCGCACGCCCGGTCTCCGGCGCGAGGAGGTCGCCGCCGCTGCCGGCGTCAGCGCCGAGTGGTACACCTGGCTGGAGCAGGCGCGCGAGGTCCGCCCCTCGGCGCAGGTCCTGACCCGGATCGGCGAGGCCCTCCGGCTCGAGCCCAACGAGACCCGCCACCTGCTCACGCTGGGCGGCTACGCGGTGCCGGCGAGCGGCTCGGACCTGCCCCGGTCGGTGTCGGTGAGCCTCCGGCTCCAGCGCCTGATCGACCAGCTCGACTACGGCCCGGCCTGGGTGTTCGGCGAGCGGTGGGACATCGTCGCCTGGAACCGCGCCGCGTCGGTCATCCACGGCGACCTCGCGCCGCTCCAGGGCATCGAGCGCAACGCCCTCTACCAGCTCTTCCTGGGCGACCGGATGCGGTCCATCCTGGTGGACTGGGAGCTGCACGGCCGGCGCTGTGTCGCCAAGCTGCGGGCCACCTACGCCAGTCGGGTGGACGACCCCTGGTTCAACGAGCTGGTGACCCTGCTGCGTACCCGGAGCGAAGAGTTCGAGCGCTGGTGGCATGAGAACGAAATCGAGACGGCGCAGGAGGGGGTCAAGCACTACGAGCATCCGGAGGCGGGGCGGCTGGTGTTCGACTACAGCGTGCTGGAGGTACTGGACGAGCGGATGTCGTCGCTGCGGCTGGTGGCGTACGTGCCGGCGCCAGGGACCGGGACGCGGGAAAAGATGGAGCAGCTGCTCGCGGTGCCGGAGCCGGTGCTGGACGGGTCGCTCGAATCGGTCTGAGCCTGAGATTCGAGCTGAGCCTGAGATTCGAGTCATCCTGAGATTCGAGTCATCCTGAGATTCGAGTCATCCTGAGATTCGAGTCATCCTGAGATTCGAGTCATCCTGAGCGAAGCGAAGGAGCCATGCCCAGACGCATGGCTACTTCGCTTCGCTCAGGATGACACCTCTTCCGCCTACTCGCGGAGCACCCGATCTTCCCAAGCGATTCGCACGAAGCAATGCTCACATCCGGCGAGCCCATGAGCCTCTCCAAGGTCCTTTCGGCCATCGCGCTGTTCCTGGTCTCAGCGACAGTCGCGTCCGCCCAGACCACGCGCGCCATCACCGGAGCCACCCTCATCGACGGCACCGGTGCACCACCGGTTCCCGACGCCGTCGTCCTGATCCGCGGCGCACGCATCGCCTGCGCCGGTCCCCGCACCGCCTGCCCGATCCCGGCGGGCGCCGCCCGAACCGATGCGCGGGGCGCCTGGCTGATCCCCGGCCTGATCGACGCCCACGTTCACTTCAGTCAGACGGGCTGGTTCGACGGCCGCCCCGACGCCGTGGACCTCCGCGACAGCTATCCCTACGCCAAAGTCGAGGCCGGCCTCGAGGCCCATCCCGAGCGGTTCCTCCGCAGCTATCTCTGCACCGGCATCACTTCGGTCTTCGATGTCGGCGGTTATCCCTGGACCTGGGCCCTGCGCGACCGGTTCGCCGGCGACCCCCACGCGCCGCGCATCGCGGCGGCCGGCCCGCTGCTCTCCACCATCGACTTCTGGCTCAATCTGCCCGCCGAGCGCCAGTTCATCTATATGGCGAACGACTCGGTGGTGCGCGACGCGGTGCGCGCCCACGCGGCCTTCAGGACCGACGCGGTCAAGATCTGGTACATCATGCCGCCGGAGCCGCCCGATACCGCGCGGGTCCAGGCGCTGGTCCGCGCGACGGTCGAAGAGGCCCACCGGCTGGGCCTCCGCGTCATCGTACACGCGACCGGGCTGTGGGAGGCCAAGGACGCCATCCGCGCCGGCGCCGACGTTTTGGTTCATAGCGTGAGCGACCGGCCGGTGGATGACGAGTTCCTCGACCTGGCTCGATCCCACAAGGTGGTCTACATCACGACGATCACCGTGATCGAGGGGTACCTGGAAGCGGGGAAGGGCACCGTGGACGGCCATCTGTACCCGCTGGCGTGCGCGGACTCCGAGTCGCGCGCGCTGGTCGCATCCGGCCCGGTGCATCCGCCCCACGGGCGAGCGTGGTGGACCGACACGGCGACGATCCGGCGGTCCGGCGAGGAGGCCGCGACGGCGAAGGCGAACGCGAAGCGGGTGCAGGACGCCGGCATCACCCTCGCGGCCGGGACCGACGCGGGGAATCCCGGCACGCTGCACGGACCCTCGTTCTATCGCGAGTTGGTGCTGCTGGCGGAGTCCGGGCTGTCACCGATGGAAGTGCTCGTCGCGGCCACGCGGAACGCGGCGCGTGCGATGGGACGGGAGGCCGAGCTGGGGACGGTCGAGCGCGGCAAGGCGGCCGACCTGGTCGCGCTCGGCGCCGACCCGCTGGCGGACGTCCGGAACTACCAGCGGGTCAAGTGGGTGATGAAGGGAGGGGTCGTAAGCTTCACTGCTTCCCGGTCACCCTGATGCAGCCGATCCCCGAGACCATCAATGCCGCGGTGCTGCGCACCGACTTCTCCGACGACTCGGCCTGGGCGGCGATCTGCGACGAGATCCGTGCGCCCTCCGGCACCTTCATGGCGACGGTGGACTGCCTCAACGATCCCGCGTTCGAAGGCCTGACGCCGTCCGAGGCCGCCGGGCTCGTCCGCCCTGGCTCGCGGCACACCTTCCTCTTCCTGGTGGACCGGCGCACCGTCGACGATCCCGAGCATCCGGTGGTGGCGGTGGATCTGTATGCCGAGCCTGGCCGGAGCTTTCGCGTGATTCCCTCCCAGATGTGGGGCGTGGAGAACAATCTCTCGCTCGCCAACATGGACTTCGACGAGTTCGCCGACTCAGTCGATGCCGACGGGGTCTTCCGCGGGTTCGGGTGAACGACGCGCCAGTTGAGGGATCAGCCGAGCCGGACTCGAAGCCGGCTCGGCAGACTCCTCGCTCTGCTCGAGATGACGTTCCTTGCTCGGCGTCCGTCCGGCTGCTCGGCGTCCGTCCGGCTCACGCGGCGTCGGCGGAGGGCAGCCGGGGTAGGCGATGCTCTCCGGTCGCCAGGGGCGCGATCGGGGTGGCCCGGGTGGCCTGCGAGGTGAGATCTTCGCCTTCGGCAGTCGCCTTGATCTCAGCGCCGAGCCGTGCCAAGAGGGTCTCCGCCGGCGATGCGGCCTCCACTTCGCCGGGGCGCTGCAATCTGCTCAGTGCGACGAGTCCAATCAGTCCGTGCCCACACATTTGGCCCTCTCTTCTTCTCGTAGGGTTGGGCCGCCCGAGCGGCCGTTTGGTCCACTCCGGCGGCGCGTCAATGCCGCGGGACGGGACGTACTATAGACCGGGCGCTCACGGCCGAATCACCTCGATATCACCGCTCGCAACGTCTTGCGCGTTCATACCTTCGGCAGGCCCCGCACGTGCGCGGTGCTACTGGCGTGTCGGCGGCGCCGGGGGGTAGCCCGGCCGCCTTGCACCCCTCGCTACGTCTGGCGATGCGGGACTACCCGTGCGAGGAGGTGCTCGCTCTCTCTGCACCGATACCAATGAAGGCCGGGCGAGGCGATGACGGTGCCATGAGCTCCGGGTTCAGCCGTGATCGGGTGAGGTGGACGGTACAGACGGGAACTGGAGGGATGGCCGATACCGATCTCGCGACCGGTACCGGCCCTGTGCTACGTGACTTCAGGCGGGATTCTGATAAAACCGCACCTGCAGCAGCTTGAGCCCGTTGTTGTCGTACTGCCAGAAGTATCCCTGGAGACAGGGATCGAACAGCCCCACCGTCGTTCCGCCACAGGCGGTCACGGCGGCCGCGTCCGCCAGGGGGTCGAGCGTCAGGGTCGTGAGCGCGGTCGTCACGTTCCGGAAGCTGCTCTTCCCGGTGCCGCGGACGAAGACCTCGTTCTGCGTGGAGCAGATGTCACCGTCGGCGATGGTGCCAGTGACGTCGGTGGCGCAGGTGGTGATCTTGGCCTGGCCGCCGTTGCCGAGGGCGCGGGCCCAGATGGTGTAGGTCCCGGGCAGGGGGAGCGAGAAGGAGGCCTCACCATCGGTGCCGTTCTTGTCGAGCACCGCGAACTCGCCGGCGGCGGCGCTCTGCTCCAGCATGATCTTGGTGGTCACGGGGGCGCCGTCCTTTGCGCCGAGCGATACGAAGATCACGTTGCCGCCGGCGCCGCTCATGTCGGGGTTCTTCGCCTTGGCGACGCCGATGATGTTGAGACTGTAGTGCGCCCCGCTCGGGGCGCCGGTGCCGGTGGCGGCCGTGGCGAGCGATGGGGCAGGTGATGCGGCCGGCTCGAGGCTCGAGCCATCGCCGTTGCAGCCGGCGAGGACGCCGGCCGCGAGCAGGGTAAGCGCGCGGGTCCCGCGATGGGGCAGCATGAGCATGAACCCTCCAGATGCCGGAACGAGGCACAGCGGTGAGAGCCCAACCTTCGCCGGTCACCACGTCCACCCTTGGGCCGCATTACTATCGCGACCGGATGGAATCGACACAATTCTCAAATTGTTGCCGGTGTCGAGGACGCTGACACCACCTCGGCTTTCGTGCTGCAATGGTTTGCAACGCGGCGCCTGTGGTGCACCGTCTGGCGCGTGCTCGCCTGTTCTCGGCGTCCGACCGTCCCCATCTTGCTCCCATGCCCCCGACCCGCGAGCTCGCCACCCTCACCGCCCTCGCCCAGGCGCTGAGCCGGCCCGCCGGCCTGGCCGAGTCGCTCGACGCGGCACTCGCCACCGTCGCCCAGGCCCTGGGCCTCGAAACCGGCTGGGTCTGGCTGCTCGAGGAGGGCAGCGACGAGCCCCGCCTGGCCGCGGCGCGCGCCCTGCCGCGCGTACTCGAGGCCCACCCCGAGGCGATGCACGGCGACTGCTACTGCCTCAAGACCTTCCGCGCGGGCGACCTCCGCGGCGCGGCGAACGTCAACGTCGTCTGGTGCAGCCGCTTGGCGCAGGTGGCCGAGACGGCCCAGCCCCTCGACACCGCCCTCCGCTGTCACGCCAGCGTCCCGCTCACCGCCGGCGAGCGACACCTCGGCATGTTGAACGTGGCGAGCAGCGACTGGCGGGTGCTTTCGCCCGACGAGCTCAACCTGCTCACTACGGCAGGCGCGCTGGTGAGTCTGGCGGTCGAGCGCTCCCGCCTGCGCGCCGCCGAGGAGCGGAACCGGCTGGCCCGTGAGATCCACGACACCATCGCCCAGTCGCTCGCGGCGCTCACCATGCAGCTCGAGGCCGTGGATGCGCGGGCCGGTGCGGCCGGCGACCCGCGCCTGCGCGAGTCGGCCTCGCGCGCGCTTACGCTCGCCCGCGCCACGCTGGAGGAGGCGCGGCGGTCGGTGCTCGAGCTCCGGGCGGCACCGCTCGAGGGGCGCTCGCTGCCCGAGGCGCTCGAGCGGCTCGCCGCCGAGGCGTCGGCCGGGGCCGGAGCGCCGCGCATCGAGGTCCGGAGCGGGCCAGGCGCGAACGGAGAAGGCGAGCTTCCCACCGCCGTCGAGGTCGGGCTCTACCGGATCGCCCAGCAGGCGGTCGCCAATCTGGTTGGCCACGCCCGGGCCGGCAGCGCGCTCGTCCGGCTGATCCGGGAACCGGGCCGCGTGCGCCTGCGCATCGAGGACGACGGCGCGGGGTTCGACCCGTCGGCGGTGCCGACCGGTCGCTTCGGCCTCGTGGGGATGCGCGAGCGCGCCCGACTCCTGGGCGGGACGCTGACGGTCGAGAGCGCGCCCGGCGCCGGCACGGCGATCGACGTAACGGTCCCACTCGGCGCGGCGGGAGCGGGCGCGTGATCCGGATCGCGATCGCCGACGATCACCCCGTGGTGCGCGAGGGACTGGTCGCGATGCTCGAGACCGAGCCCGACTTCCAGGTCGTCGGCACGGCCACGACCGGCGCCGAGGCGGTGGCCCTCGTCGCCAGGACGGACCCGGACGTGATGCTTCTCGATCTCGAGCTGCCCGAGCTGGACGGCGTCGGCGTGCTGCGCCGCCTCGTCGCCGAGGGCGCGCGGGTCAGGGTGATCGTGTTCACCGTGTTCGACACCGACGAGCGGATCATCGCGGCCGTCGAGGCCGGGGCGGCGGGATACCTGCTCAAGGGCGCGCCGCGCGCCGAGCTGTTCGCGGCGGTGCGGACCGTCGCGGCCGGCGGATCGCTGCTGGCGTCCGTGGCCTCGTCGGCCGTGCTGCGGCGGGTGCGGGGGGAGGTGCCGCCCGGCGGCCTTTCGCTCACCCCGCGTGAGCGCGAGGTGCTCGAGGCCCTGGCCCGCGGGCTCGGCAACAAGCAGATCGCGGCGGAGCTCGGGGTGTCGGAGCGGACCGTCAAGTTCCACGTGAGCTCGCTGTTCGTGAAGCTGGGCGCGGGGAACCGGACGGAGGCCGTGACGATCGGCGCGCGGGCGGGGCTGGTGTCGATTCGGCCGTGAGGGGGTAGGGGGAGTCACCCCGGGCGCGAGTCATCCGGAGCACGAGTCACCGCGAGCGCGAGTCATCCCGAGCGAGTCATCCCGAGCGTGAGTCATCCCGAGCCTGAGTCATCCCGAGCCTGAGTCATCCTGAGCGAAGCGAAGGAGCCATGACCCGACGCATGGCCCTTCGCTACGCTCAGGGTGACTCGAGCTCAGGATCACTCGTCCCCTGTCCTTTCGTACAGCCCACCCCTGTTCGTTTTCCATCC
>Ga0310810_10008866_pt1 | contig 11613 bp, 10 predicted proteins | sample NCmetagenome_FD_207641 | JGI IMG/M metagenome (GOLD analysis project Ga0310810, IMG submission 207641) | Soil microbial communities from experimental microcosm in Duke University, North Carolina, United States - NC | ecosystem: Engineered > Artificial ecosystem > Soil microcosm > Unclassified ...
CGATGGCTGTCACCGCGGAAGAGTGCGAGCGCATGATCGATGCGTGCGACGAGAACAAGGTGAAGCTGATGATTGCGTATCGGCTGCACTTCGAGGAGATCAATCTGCGGGTCGTCGACCTGGTTCGTCGCGGGCGAATCGGCGAGCCCAAGTTCTTCAATTCCTCCTTCTCCTTCGCGGTCCGGCCCGGCAACATCCGGACGAAGAAAGAACTTGGTGGTGGGTCGCTCTACGACATCGGTGTCTACTGCATCAACGCGGCGCGCTACCTGTTTCGCTCTGAGCCGAAAGAGGTCATGGCCATCTCCGTCAACGCCGGAAACAAAGCGCTGGAGGAGATCGACGAGTCCACCGGGGCGTTGCTTCGGTTCGAGGGCGAGCGCATGGCCGCGTTCGTGACCAGCTTCAACTCGAGCGACGTCGGTTCCTATCGCATCGTCGGGACGAAAGGGCAGGTGCGCGTGGACCCGGCGTTCGAATACGCCGAAGGGCTGGGCTACGAGCTCACCGTCAACGGAAAGACGACGCGCAAGCGTATCGGCAAGCGCGATCAGTTCGCTGCGGAGTTGCTGTATTTTTCCGACTGTGTCCTCAAGGATCGCGAGCCGGAACCGTCCGGCGAAGAGGGCATGCAGGACGTTCGCATCGTCCAGGCGCTTTACGAGTCGGCGGAGACAGGGAAAGCGGTCGCCATTCCGCCGTTCGATCGCACCAGGCGGCCGACGAGCAAGCAGCGAATCTCCAAGCCGGGTGTGAGGAAGCCGGAGCTGGTGCACGCGCGCAGCGGGACTCGCGACTAGTTGCGCTCCGCCTCAGAGAATCTCTTTCAACCGCTCCGCCGGGCGCGCGAGGATCGCGCGCGCGCCTTTCTCGACAATCGGCCGCTGAATGAGGTCTGGATGCTTCACCATCAGGTCCACGACCTCATCGTCTGAAAGGTCGCGCTCGGCCAGCTTCAGTGTCTTGTAGATCGTCTCCTTCGTTCGAAGGAGCTCTCGCGGCGTAATGCGCATCTTCCGGAGCAGCTCGATCAGCTTGGATTTCGGTATGGGATCGATGTAGTAGTCGACGGCATCGAAGTCCACACCGCTTTCCTTCAGCAGCGCGTGGACCTGGCGGCACGTCGTGCAGGTCGGCTTCTGATAAATCACGATCGTCATCGACCGATCGTTACACAGACTTGTAGGGAGGCGGGATCTCGCGCGAAGACGGCGTCAACGGGACCCGTACGCCGATGCGGGTGCCACCGCCCGGCGTCGCCGTGATCACGAGGTCGCCTTTGAGCACGCCGACGCGTTCCCGCATGCTGACCAGTCCAAGGCCCGCGTGTTCGAGCGCAACCGGATCGAAGCCGATGCCCGTGTCGGCGATCTGAAGGGAGACCTCATTGCCTTCCCGGGTCAGCTCCACGGACGCGTCTCGCGCCTGGCTATGTTTGGCCACGTTGTGCAGCGCCTCCTGCGCGATGCGATAGAGGCAGAGCGACACGCGCGGGTCGACCGCGGTGGGAAGCTCGTTCGAGCTGAACTCGATGTTGACCTGCCGGCGCTGCGAGATCTCGCTGCACAGCAGCCGCACGGACTCGATCAGTCCCAGCGTCTGCAGCCTCGACGGGTGAAGCCGGTGCGACAGATTGGACAGATCTCCGGCGATCTCGCCGATCTGGGATGACACCTGCTCCAGGCGGTTGCGATGGGTATCCGCGGCTACTTCGTCGGCGATCTGATCGACCTCCAAATTGAGGAGTCCGATCTTCTGACTCATGTCGTCGTGCAATTCGCGGGCGATGCGCTGGCGCTCCTGTTCCTGGCTCACGATGATGCGGCCGACGAGCGCGCGATTGACCTCGATCGCCCGCTTTGACTCGGTAATATCGCGGACGACGCTCAGCACGCGGCCGTTGTCTGCCGGTACGAAGCGCGCTTCGAAATGCCGGAGTTCGTCGAGCGGCAACTCGTAGTGCACGATGATCGGCTCATCCGATGTTCGTGTCCGCTCGAGAGCGTCCATGAGCATCTCCGCCAGCGCGCGCGGCATGATCTCTGCGATCGTCTTCCCCAGGAACGTTTCTGGCGGTACGAACAGCAGCCGTTGATCGCGCGCGTGGTAGTCGACGTATCTCCCGTTGCGATCGATGACGAACACCAGGTCGGGCAAGGCGTGGAGGATGGCGCTGTGGCGCAGTTCGGAGTGGCGCAGTGCCGCTTCCGCCCGCCGCCGCCGGTGGTGTTGAATCAGCAGACCCCCGATCAGAAGCCCTTGCGCCGAGATGATCAGGACACCAGCCAGGACATAGCCGCGGTACTGATCGAAAAAGGATGGGTCGCGGTAACGGACGACGCTCCCGGCAGGCAGGCGCGACTCATCGATTCCCCAGCGCTGAAGCTGGCGCCAGTCGAATTGATATTCGTAGCTGTCGAACGTCGCAACCGGGATGGCCGCTGGCTTTTCGCCACGCAGCACGCGCAATGCGATGCGCGCCGTCTCCTGCGCGTCCCTGACCGATGAATGCAGGCGGCCGCCAACGATGCCGTGGCCGAGGGCATCCTCGTGCCAGCTGTAGACCGGTGCGTTCGCGGCCCGGGCGATCGGCTCGACCGCGTCGAGCGGCATCACCGTGTGGCCCCCGGACTTGCGTTTCAAGCGCCGGCAACGTGAGTCCGGCCAGGTCGTGGAACGTGACGCGCGTGGCGAACTGTGCGCGTTGCGTTCTGAAGAGCTCGGCGTAGAGCCGATCGAAGGGCGCCACGCCGCTGATAACGTAGACGTGCTTCGTACCGGGCTCGGCGGCGAGTGCCGCGGATAACGTGCTCGTCAGATCGATCGCCGAGACGATCCCGGTCGAGTTCGGTCCACTCAGGAGACCGGGACGCGTCGTGAAGACGAGGGGCACGTCGCGAAAGAGCGTCGGATCGCGGTTCAGGAAATCGACGACCGCGGGTCCGGACGCGATGACGAGGTCGAACCCGCCATCGACATACCGCGAGTGCAGATAGGTGCTCAGCGCGCTCTGATATTTCTGATCGCCAAGGCGATTGAGATCGATGTACTCGCTGTAGTAGTCGAGGCGATTGGCGAGCGCCTCCCGGAGCACCGAGCGAAATGTATCGTCGAAACCGGGCGAGTCACGCCTGATCACGTGGAGCGCGAGGACGCGCTTGGCGTTCGCGTTGCTCGCATCCTGCCCGTGCAGGGTGACGAGCAGGCAGGCACAGATCGTCGCGATGGCGATTAGGCGGGGGGGACGCCTCGTCGAGTCCATCATTCGGGGATGAATGCGCGGCCATCATCCATCCGGGCCACGATCGAGTCAATACGCAATCAGGCCAATCAGGAGCTAGTTCACGTCGATCGCGTCGAGGCCGACGCCTGGTGTGCAGTAGGTGTCCCCGACGAGCGCGGAATGGATCGCGACGAGCAGGTCGTCAGCGGCCGAGTGCTTGAGCACGAACCCGGACGCTCCGGCGCGGAAGGCCGCGCGCGCCACCCATTGATCACCGCCGGCTGTGACGAGGATCACCTTCGTCTGTGGCGAGGCGTGCTTGATGTGGCGACACGCGTCCAGCCCGTTCACTTCAGGCATCGACAGATCGGCGATGACCACGTCGGGGGCGAGCGTGCCTGCCGCCTCGAGCAGCTCCCGCCCGTCGCGGACGCAGCCGACGACATCGCACGAGGGCTCGAGCAGGCGCCGCCATGCCGTGAGTAGTCCTGCGTAGTCATCCGCGAGGAGGACACGAGGTCGATGTTCTTGCGTCACGGAAGTTCCATCATACCCCCCCGGGGCGCGGCTGGGCTGCCCACGGTATTTCGCGGGTTGCGGCCGATGTCGCGGCGCGATTGGCGCTGGCGGCCGATTTGTCTCACTCCAACGCGGACTCACATTTGCTTCGCCGCTTCGCGGACGAATGCGTACGCGTTCAGGAGGACCTATGAAAGCACGGACGACGACATTGGTGGTGACGATGCTCTGGATGGCAGCCATTGCACTGCCGCTGGCCCAGGCACCGATCACCAAAGCCAACGTGATCAAGATCACTGCGACGATCCAGGCCATCGACCAGACGACGCGCACGCTGACGTTGCGCGATGACAAGGGCAACGAAGACACCTTCAGCGTGGGCGACGGGGTGCAGCGATTCAACGAGTTGAAGGTTGGCCAGAAGGTGAACGTCACCTACTACGAGTCGATCGTTTTCCAGCTGCTCAAGCCGGGCGAAAAGGGCGGTGGCACCAGCGTTGAAGCCGCGCTCGATCGCGCCAAGAGCGCGCTGCCGGCGGGCACGCTGGCCGTTCAGGACAAGGCCACGGTAACGGTCAAGGCGGTGGATCCGTCCGTGCCGTCGATCACCGTCACGACGCCGGACGGCCGCACCGTTACCCGGAAGATCGAGAACAAGAAGAACATCGAGGGCGTCAAGGCCGGGGACAAGATCGACATCACGTTCACGCGCGCGTTGGTGACCACCGTACAGAACGCGAAGTGAGTGCCGGCGGGTAAGGTGTCCGCGACGGAATGGCGGGCCACGACGTCCCGTGAGCGCCGCCATGTCCGCCCGTTTCATGCAGGCGGTGGAGAGTCATCGAGATGGAGAAGCTTCGACACCGGAAGATGGTCGCCCCAGACGTTGAACCGACGCTGCAGGCCACGCCGTTCCTGCCTCCCATTCGCCCCGAGGCGCCGCTGCTGACCGACGATCAGCGCATGCGGCTCGCCGCGATCGCGACCCGGATTCGTGTGGCGCCGCGCGAGATGATCTATCGCGAAGAGTCTGCGGCCACGTCGGTGTACATCATCGCTGAAGGGGTGGTAAAGGCTTTCAAGGACTTGCCCAGTGGCCGGCGCTGGGTGACGGCCTTCCTGTTTCCTGCCGATGTCTTCGGCCTTGCTGAGAACGGCTTCTACGTCCGGACGGCGCAGGCGGTGACACAGGCGCTGCTCTATCGATTCGACACCAACGTCCTCATCGAGACGCTCAAGAGCGACGGCGAGCTGCAGTTCAAATTCCTCTGCAAGGTGACCCACGAACTGCGCGAATCGCAGCGCCAGACGATTGCGATCGGACGCAAGGATGCGCTCGGCAAGCTGGCCATGTTCATCCGGCAGCTGCAGCGCGAGCCCGAACGGTCCGTCGATATCGAACTGCCGATGACCCGATCGGACATCGCCAGTTATCTCGGGCTCTCGCTCGAGTCCGTGAGCCGCGCGACGCGCTCGCTGGAGCAACGCGGCGTCGTCTGTTTTCCCCATCGGCACATGGTGCGCATCATCGACCAAGCGCAGTTCGATCGGATCGAATCGACACTCTAAGCCGGCTCGTCACCGCACGTCATTTCCCATTCGCGCGCTCCATATCAGGAAGATCCTCGTCCGCCGTTTGATCCAGATCAACGTAACGTTCTGACGGCGTCACGTAGGATGGTCGAACGTGTGAGTGCCCTGGTTACGGTACGGCTGGGAAGCGACCTCCGTGCACTGTTAAGGCTCATGTCCAAGTCGGTTGAATCACTCAGGCAGCGTCTCGCGGCGGGGGAGTCGACGGATCGTGACTTCATCGAGCTTGAAGGTGCGATCGACAGCGCGTTCCATATCAGCCGAGAGCTGGTCGCGGTGGGCGAGCCCTCGCGGTTCGATCGCTCGGTCGTGGACGTCAACGAGCTCGTCGCGCAACTCGAAAGCGTGTTGACGCGCATTCTCGGATCGAAGGTGCGGCTTGCGCTACGGCTCGAAGCCGTCGATCCCCTGGTGCAGGCCGAGGCGGTGCAACTCGAGTGGGTGTTCTTCAATCTTGCGTCGAATAGCCGCGAGGCGATGCCAAACGGCGGCAACTTCATGGTGCACACCACGTCGGTCGATCGGCCGGTTGGAACGCCATCTCGGATGCAGCGCTTCGTTCGCGTGACCGTCACCGACACCGGCCTTGGGTTGTTCGGCGACGCGCGCACGCGCGCGGTCGATCCGTTCTTCAGCACCAAAGAGGGTGCGCCCGGACTCGGACTCACCAGCGTGGCGATGGTCGTGCGGAATTTTCAGGGATGGCTGCACATCGAAAGCGATCAGTCCGGCACCAGCGTACACATCCACTTTCCTGTCCTCGGTCCCATCACACGCTAGTCGCAGCGGGCGTTGCACGCGCGTGTCCCGGAAGAACTACGTAGACCCATCGGCCAATTGCCCTTACTGGTCCAAGTCGTTAGTGTTCCAGACTTCACCCAGGGCATGACATGAACGCGAAAGCCGCTGACGATCCCTCCGCCAGCCGCGCTTTTTCGGATCACGTCGGAGGGTATCGTCATGGGAGTGTCGGCATTTCCGGGCCGCGACAACCGCCTTCCCAATATTGAACGCACCGCGCAGGACGCGTGTGCGCGACTGAGCCAGGCTTCACCGGAGTCTCTCGACGACCGGCTTCGAGACGTCCTGTCGCGCCTGATCGATGAGATGGGACTCGAAGGCGGTCTGCTCGTGCCGGCGGCAAACCAGCGCGCGAAAAACGTTGCCGTCGGGAGTGCGATGGTGTCTGGCCGGCTCGTCTCCGAGTTCCTCACACGGCCGCGTGTGCAGGGGGTGACCGGGCACAGCGAGATCCTCGTCGTGGCGGGGCCGCCGCACGGGAGCGGCAGCGTATTGCCTCCCGACGACCATCTGCACCTCTGGGCGCTCGGCATTCGAACGCTCGTGGTCGTGCCGCTGTGGCCACAGCGCTACGACGGTGGCGTCATCGCGTTGTACTCCCAGCGTCCCCAGGGTCAACTGGATGTGCCATCGCTTCGTCCGCTGCTGACGGTCGCCGACGCCATCCGTGGTCTCATCGACGATGGCCGTTCGGCGCTCACGACTGCGGTTCCCTCCCTCCAGGATCCGGACACGGCTACGCGCCGGGCGGCCGGTGGAATCGAAAGCCCGTTCGAGCGGCCGGGCACTCCGCCGATCGAGGACACGCTCGTCGGTGAAAGCGCGGCATGGCGCTACGTCGTCTTCCGGCTCGACCAGGTCGCGGCGACGCATGCGACGGTGTTGCTGCTCGGTGAGACGGGCACCGGCAAGGAACTGGTGGCGCGCGCGATCCATCGACGCAGCGCGCGGTCGTCAGGAAAGTTCGTCGCCCTCAACTGCGCGGCGCTGCCGGCCACGCTCGTCGAGAGCGAGCTGTTCGGACGCGAGCGCGGCGCGTTCACCGGCGCCCATTCGAGTCAGGCCGGCCGTTTCGAGATCGCCCATCGCGGAACGCTGTTCCTCGACGAGGTGGGAGACCTGCCGATCGAGCTGCAACCGAAGTTGCTCCGGGTCCTGCAGGAAGGGCAGCTCGAACGCCTCGGGAGCACACGCACGGTGGACGTTGACGTGCGCGTCATCGCAGCGACCAATCGCGATCTGACGGAAGAAGTCCGCCAGAACCGCTTCAGAGACGATCTCTACTACCGCCTCAACGTGTTTCCGATCACGCTCCCGTCGCTCCGGGAGCGTCGCGAAGACATCCCGCTGCTTGCGCAGCACCTGGCGAATCGGTTCGCGCGGGCGATGCCGAAGGCGATGAAGCCGATTCCCGAGTCGGTTGCGCGTGCCTTGCAGCAATACGATTGGCCGGGCAACATCCGCGAGCTCGAGAACGTCATTCAGCGCGCGATCATCCTGTCACCCGACGGCGTCATTTCGATGAACGACATCTCACTGTCCGCGGCCAAGGCGCCCACGGCGACGGTGGGGACGACGCTCGAGGAAATCGAGCGCAACCACATTCAGCGGATGCTGAACACGACGTTGTGGCGGATCGAAGGACGTCGCGGCGCGGCCGAGCTCCTTGGGCTCAAACCCAGCACGCTGCGAAGCCGGCTGCGGAAACTCGGGATCAGACGCGGGGCAGGCGCGTAGGTCAGGGTCACCCGACAGGTATCGCGATCGAGATACGGGAGCCACCGCCCAAGCGGGACGTGATTGCAAACGTCCCGTTGGCGAGGTGGACGCGCTCTTCGATGCTGAGCAGGCCAAGACCCCGCGTCCGGGCCATCGATGTGTCGAACCCGCACCCGTTGTCGGTGACGTTCAGTTCGAGCTGATTGCCAACGCGCGCGAGCGAGACCCAGACCCGGCGCGCGTTCGCGTGCTGCGCCACGTTGCGCAATGCCTGCTGCGTCGCCCGGTACAAGCACAACGCGACATCGGTCGGAACGTCCTGAAATCCGCCGCGCGACTCGAACCCGACCAGGAATGAGTGCTGTGCGGCCACCGCTTCGCAATGTGAGGCGATCGCCGCGTTCAGTCCCGCATGCTTGAGCACGCCGGGGTGAAGCGCGTGCGAGACATGTCGCACACGTTCAGCCAGCCCGCTTGCCATCTGCCGCAGCTTGATCACCTCGCTCTGCACCCGATCCTGATCGGCTACGCGCGTTTCGAGCAGACTGAGTCCGATCCCGAGAGCGGCCAGTTGCTGGCTGATGTCGTCGTGCAGGTCGCGCGCGATCTCGGTCCGCTCTGCCTCCTGGGCCAGCATGAGCCGATGCGCGAGTGAGCGGATACGCTCGTAGGCTTCCCGCAGGCTCATCTCCTTCTGGCGGAGCGCCTCTTCGGCACGCCAGCGATCGGTGATGTCCCTCCCGATACCCTGTAACTCCGTGAGCCCGCCATCCGGCGACGCGATGACGTGATCGATCCACTGCTGGCGCCCGAGGGTGCCATCGGGCAGGACGACGCTGTGCTCATCGATCCTGGCCGCGCCGCCGTTCAGCAGCGCCGCGAGGTGGGTGAGGGCGGCTGCCCGGTCGGCGTCGGGGATCAGCTCGATGAACTTGCTGCCAATCAGCTCGTCACGGCTCTTTCCGAAGTACCGGCAATAGGCCTCGTTCACGAACGTCAGCGTCGTGTCTGGCAGATAGCGGCAGACCAGATCGCTCTGGTGCTCGACGACGCTGCGATACCGCTGTTCGCTCTGGCGCAGGGCCGCCATGACCAGCCGACGGTCAACGGCCGTCCTGAACATCTCCGTGATGTCTTCGAGGAGGGCGTGGTGCGCCTGTTGATCCCCCGCGCCGGCACCATCGTCGGCGTAGGCGATTTCGATAGAGCCGGTGCGCCCGTCGGCCACGCTGAACTCAGTGCGATGCAGTGGGATGAGTCCATCGAACGTGGACGTCGTGACCTCGAAGGTGCCAAGCGCGGCTCGAATGGCCATCGCGTCGCGACGAGGCCATGAGCGTGCGATGGCTTCGGTGATCTCGTTCAACCAGTCCGTCGCTGACACGGCGTCGTCGCGCTGCAGGATGCGGGTGACGTCGTGAAGGAGCGTCAGCTCCTGTACGCGCGAGTCCAGGTCGGCAACCAGATGCATGTTGTCGGCGGCCATGGGATGCGTGATGACGCGGACGTTTCTCGAAGGCGCGATCCTATCGCACCATGCGTGCGGCGTGTACAACCGCATTCTGTGGTGAGCCGCGGCCAGACCGCGAAGGGGAACGGGAGGACCGTAAAATCCGCGCGTATCGCATGGCTACGGCAGGCACGACGGTTGCGTCACCGGCTATCCGGCACACTGCGCGGCGAGACCACACTCGGCCCACGATGTGCTCTGTCAGTTTGTTCAATGCCTGAGACACCCACAAACACGGCGTTTTGGGGCGTTCGAAGCCGCGAGATACCGCGGCGATCTGACAGCCGGAGGGCGGGGAAGCCTCCTGCAATGCATGTAGCCACAGTCAACCTCCGCGTGAAGGATGACAAGCGGTCGGAGGCGTTGAGCGCCATCGACGGGTTCATTCGTCGGATGCATGCCTGGCCAGGTTGTCTGACGTGCCGCCTCATGGCGGATGCCGGCGACAGCCAGTTGTTGTCGCTCGTGTCGGAGTGGGACAGCCGGGAGGCGCTGGACGGCTTCATTTCGTCTCGCGAGTTCCTGATCCTGCAGGGCATGCGCATGGTGCTTCGCGACGATCCGCAGGTCATCCTGGACGAGATCCTCCTTCGATCGAGGATGTCTCTTGGTACGCGGTCGCGCTAGCCGGACCGCGTTTTCCACCGACGATCTTCGAACATCGGGCCCTCACGCGCCGACGCGGACGCCGGCGCGCGGGCGTGGTCAGCCCACTGAGGGACCTGGCGAAACTGTGCAAGGAGTCAGCGTCCGCTGGCGTATGTTCAAATTAACCGGGCGCGGCGTTAATGACCAATAATTTGACCGAGATGAGCACCATGACCGCGTCGCCACGTACGCTCCTCGCCGATGACCACATGATGGTGGCCGAGGGGCTGAATCGGCTGCTCTCAGACCATTGCCAGATGGTGGGTACTGTGCTGGATGGCACCAGCCTGGTGGAAGCCGCCGTCGACCTTCAGCCTGACCTCATCATCGCGGATCTATCGATGCCTGGACTCAGCGGGCTCGATGCAATCACACAGCTGCGCGCTCGCGGTGTCACCGCCAAGATCATCATCCTGACGATGTACGCCGACCCGCGCATTGCCAAGGAAGCCATCGCAGCCGGTGCCGTCGGCTTCGTGTCGAAGCACGCCGCCGGTCAGGAACTGCTGACCGCCATTCAAGAGGTGATCGGCGGGGGCACCTACTTGAGCCCGCAGGTGGCGGCACAGATCGGCGGCCTTCCGGTCGCCGACAAGCCGCTCGCCAAGCTGACGCCGCGCCAGCGACAGGTGCTGCAGTTGATCGCCAAGGGATACCGGATGCGTGAGATCGCGAACGCGCTGCAGGTGTCGCCGCGGACGGTCGAGACGCACAAGTACGAGATCATGCGCGTCCTCGGCTTCAAGAACACGGCGGACCTCGTTCGCTACGCGACCTGGCTGGGGCTGGTCAATACCTGATCGTCGCTGCACGCCGCGACATTCGAGAGCAGTGCGGGAAACGGGGTCGGACGCCACCGATCGGACGACCGCGTGCCGGTGCTCATATCCCGATGCTGCGCCGGTGTGTGAGCCCGCAGTTGATCAGAGACGGTCCGACCCCGTCATCTGCCGATACGGCCTCGACCGTTCAACGAGACCGTTCGCGACGCCAGAGAGACCTACAAGAGCTACGCCAGTAAGGTGCGGTCGTCGGACCTCTATTCACGGACGAATTCGCATGCCGTACGGAAAAGACCCCGTCGTGAATCGACAATTATCACGATATGCCGCGGTCGGCCGGTTCTTGACGTCTACGCGGAACTACGACCTACAATCGACAACCCCCGCGTAACACTCCTGAGTGTTTCGAGCATCAATGGACCATCACGGTCGCGTTGTCTCCTTCGCCGCGCGCCCGACCGCTGCAGCCCTCCTGACGGCAGCGGGGTATTGGGTCGCGACCCATATCGGACTGATGCTGACGCCAGAGGGTCTGGCGCTGTCGCTGATGTGGCCGCCCAATGCGCTGCTGCTCGGCGCACTGCTCCTCACGCCCATGCGCCAGTGGGCGTGGATTGTGCTCGCCGTTCTGCCTGTTCACCTCCTCACCCAGTTCTGGCACGGCATTCCGCTCCTGAGCTCGGCCGGCTGGTTTGTCACGAACGTCAGTGAGGCGCTGCTCGGCGCGTTCCTCCTTCAGCGCCTGCGATCGCCGCGCGACCTCTTTCAAACGTTTGGCGGCGTCCTGCTGTTCCTGGCGGTCGCCGTCTCCGGTGTCA
>Ga0310810_10008867_pt1 | contig 11612 bp, 10 predicted proteins | sample NCmetagenome_FD_207641 | JGI IMG/M metagenome (GOLD analysis project Ga0310810, IMG submission 207641) | Soil microbial communities from experimental microcosm in Duke University, North Carolina, United States - NC | ecosystem: Engineered > Artificial ecosystem > Soil microcosm > Unclassified ...
GCGCAACCGTCAGCACTGTGCGTGCGAAGAGGCGCCGCGCCTCCATCGTGGGCGCGAGATTGCGATCGCCTTCGAGGCGGAGGGTGATGTGGTAGCCGAGGGGATCCGGCATGGAGGTGCCCGCGGTGCCGGCGACCAGGTCGCCTGTCGAGGCACAGCGGCCAAGGGGCGGGCGGTGACGATGTGGCGACGAGCGGTCAACGGCACGGTCGCGACCTTTGGTCTGCCGGCGCGGGTGGCCACATCCGTTGGAGATGGGTGGCCACATCCCGCGCAAACGTTCTGTTAGCGGCGACTTCGGTCCGCTCCGCGCGGGCCAGGCGGACACAATCGATCTGAACGCGAGGTGTTCCCCCCGGAACCTGGCCGAAATCGAGGCGACCGACGCGATCGGGCGGCCAGAACCCGCGCGAACGTTTTGTTCGACGCAGTTCTGTCCGCCCCGCGCGCTCGCAGCGGCCACGATCGACGCGACGCACGGTGTTCGCCCACCGAGTTGGCCGAAATCGAGGCGGGTGGCGGGTTCGGGCGGCCACAACTCGCGCGAACGTTCTGTTCGAAGCGATCTTGTCCGCCCCGCGCGCTCGCAGCGGCCACGATCGACGCGAATGCAGGTGTTCACCCACGAAGCTGGCCGAAATCGAGGCGGGTGGCGGGTTCGGGCGGCCACAACTCGAGCGAACGTTCTGTTCGAAGCGATCTTGTCCGCCGCGCACGCGCGTGCCGGCCACGATCGACGCGAATGCAGGTGTTCACCCACGAAGCTGGCCGAAATCGAGGCGGGCGTCGGGTTCGGGCGGCCACAACTCGCGCGAACGATTTGTTTGCTGCGAAACTGGCCGCGTCCGCACAGGACGGGCGTTGCGCGACCGGCTCGTCTCACCGCGCGCGCTCGAACCCAGCGCCGTCCGCAGGTGGAGCGCGCGATCTCGCGGGTCGCCCGGAAAGTCGGTAGAACCCAAGGGATGGACGCCGACGCGATCGTCGTGGGGAGCGGGCTCGCGGGCCTCACCGCGGCCGCGCTCCTCGCCAACGCCGGGCGGCGCGTGCAGGTGCTCGAGGCCCACGAGCACGTCGGGGGGTACGGCCACACGTTCTCGTTCACGAACCCCCGCGGCACGTTCCGGTTCAACGCACAGCTCCACTACGTCTGGAACTGCGGGCCGGGTGAGACCGTCGACGCGTTCCTCGGAAAGCTCGGCCTCCGCGAGGCGGTCACGTTCGAGCGCTACGATCCCGCGGGTTTCGATCACATGCGCGCGCCGGGCCTCTCGCTCGACGTGCCGAACGATTGGGATCTCCTCGGCGAGCGGCTGTCGGCGCTGTTTCCCGCGGCGGCGATTCGGCCGTTCCTCGACGACGTGCGCGAGCTCGAAGTCGAGCTCCAGTCGCTCCCGCCGCCGCCGCGCAGTGTGCGCATGCTCGCGCAGCTTCCACGGTACCGGCGTGTCCTGCGGTATCGGAACGCGACGCTCGCCGACGCGTTCGATCGGTTCGAGCTCCCCCAGGGCGCGCGCACGCTCCTCGCGCTTCAGTGGCCTGACTTCCTCTTGCCCCCGAGCCAGCTCTCGTTCTTCGCTTGGACGCTGCTCTTCGCCGGCTACGTGCGCGGCGCCTGGTACCCGACGCGACACTTCGAGCACGTCGTCGACACGCTCGTCGCGTTCATCCGCGCGCACGGCGGCGAGGTCCTCACGAAGAAGCGCGCGATCGGATGGCTGCGCGAGGGTCGGCGGATCCTCGGCGTGCGCGTCGAGGACGTCGACGAGGACGGCGCGAGCCTCGGCACGGTGACCGAGCACCGCGCCGCGGACGTGGTCTGCAACATGGACCCGCGCCGCGCGGCTGAGATGATCGGGCTCGAGCACTTCTCGACCGCCGTGCGACGGCGGCTCGACTACACCTACTCGCCGTCGAGCTTCGTGGCGTACTGCGCCGTCGAAGGGATCTCGCTGAAGGACCACGGCTTCGGCCGGTGGAACCTGTTCCACACCGACGATCTCGATCTCGAGCGCGCGTTTTCCCGCATGATGGACGGCGACTACTCGGCGCCGAGCTTCGCCATGACGACGCCCACGCTGCTGACCGATGCCGTCCGCGACTGCCCCGAGGGCACGGAGATCTTCGAGCTGCTCACCGTCGCCGATCACTCCCGCTTCCAGGCGCTCAAGATCTCGAGCGGCAAACCCTACCGCGACAAGAAGAACGAGGTGCTCGACGCGCTGCTCTCGACGGTCGAGCGGCACTACGTTCCGAACCTGCGCGAGCACATCGTGTTCAAGATGACGGGGAGCCCGACCACGAGCGAGCGCTATTGCCTCGCGCCGCGCGGCCACTCGTACGGCTCGTCGATGATCCCGAGCCAGATGGGTGCGGGCCGACTCGACCATCGCACGTCGCTCGACGGCTTCCACTTCTGCTCGGCGTCGGCCGGGTACGCGGGATTCGCTGGGACGATCTGGACGGGGTGCACGCTCTACGAGCACCTCACGCGAGACGCCGTGCTCTCCCCCGCTCCTGCGCGAGTTGCTTGATGCTCGCGGCGCCGAGCGCCTCCGCCACGCCCGACGCGGAGCGCACGGCTCCCTCGTGAAGCCCCTCGCCGAGCCACGCGCCGGCGAACCAGGTGTCGTGCTCTCCCTGGTGGGCCACGATCTCGTCGCGCCAGCGCACCGCATCGACCGTGTAGCGAGGGATCTCGCCGTCGAGTCGGTGCGCGAGCCCGTAGCCTCCGTGCGCACCGGCGATGGAATCGAGCCAGGCGTTGTAGCCGCACTCGCCGGCGGCGATCCGGAAGAGATCGAACTCGCTCCGCGCGTCGACGCCTCGCCGCGCGTAGAGCCCGTCGTCGTCGTGCACCAGCGTCGTCACCGAACGTTGCGCCCACGCGCCGAACCGACGCTCCTCGTCCGTGGTGGGATCGCCGAGCATCGCGAGCACCTGGTCGGGCGGCGTGGCGAACACGACGTCGTCGAAGGTCTCCGGAGCCGCGCCGCGCATTCGGATGCGAACCGGATCGCGGACGATCGATTCGATCGCCACGTCCGTGCGGATCTCGCCATCGAGGGAGCCGAGGATCCGCGCGAGGTAGCTCCAGGCCCCGCCCTCGAGCGCGTGCCATTCCTCCGCCCGGATGAAGTTCGCGAGCATGGGAATCGCCATCGCCGCCGGAAGCGAGAGCGTTTCGTCCCAGGGCGTCGACCAGGCGTAGAGGAGGAGGAGCCGCATCCAGACCGAGTAGCGATCGTCGCCGAGCCAGTCGCCGATGGATTGCTGCAGCAGCTCCGCGGGATCCGCGCTCGCCGCACGACGCAGGAAACGACGCTCGGCCTGCGCGAGCGGGCCGAGCCGCGCGAGGAGCATCGGCTGCTCGCGAATGGGTCGGCTGCGCACGAGGGCAGGGGAGTAGAGCGACGGCAGCCCGTCCTCGTGAACGGCGGTCGCACCGGTGACCGGCCGGAGGCGGACGCCCAGCAGATCGAAGAGCGCGTAGACGGTCGGGAAGTTCCGCTTCTCGAAGAGGAGCACGCCCGCGTCGAGCGCCGGTGCGCCGGGCACCGCGGGGAGGTTTCCGCCGAGTGTGCGGACGTGGCCGCCGAGGATGGGCGCCTTCTCGAACACCGTGACGTCGCAGATCTCGTCGAGGAGCCAGGCACACACGAGGCCCGCGGCACCCCCACCTACGATGGCGACTTTTCGGCGTCGCACCGGGCTTCCTTTCGTGTTGGCACTACTGTAGCCGGAGGATGACCTTTCCCCGAGTCACGTTGGACTCGACGAGAGCGTGAGCCTGCTCGACGTCGGCGAAACCGTAGGTCGCGCAGATGGGAACGGCAATCTCACCCGCCAGCACGCGCGACCAGATGCGGAGCCCGATCTCGCCGAGGAGCCACGACTTCTCCGCGACGCTGCGCGAGCGCAAGAGGCTCCCGATGATGCGCTGCCGTTTCGCGAGCAGGCGGCCGAGATCGATCTTCGCGTCGCGCCCCCCGAGCAGACCGATGAGCACCAATCGACCGTCGAGACCGAGCGACTGGAGATCGAGGTCGAGGTAGGCGGCGCCGACCGGGCTGAGGATCACGTCGAAGCCGCTGCCGTTCGTCCAGCCCTTCGCGACCTCCACGAAGGAGGCGACATCGCTCGGGTGATGGTCGAGCCCGCCGGCCGCGCCGAGACCGACGCAGAAGTCGAGCTTCTCGGAGGAGCCGACCGTGACCCAGGGGACGGCCCCGAGGTACCGCGCGACCTGGATCGCGGCCGCGCCGACGCTCGATGCGCCGGCATGGATCAGCACCTGCTCGCCGCGACGAAGCTCGCCCTCGTGCGCGAGGTTGAGCCACGCGGTCGCGATCGCCTCCACCTGCGCGGCACCTTCTTCGAATCCGAGAGAGCCGAGGGGGAGGAGCTGCCCTGCCGGACACGCGACACGCTCGGCGTAGCCGCCGCCGGCGAGCAACGCCGCGACGCGGTCGCCCACGTTCCAACCGACGACGCCTTCGCCGAGCGCCGCGATCGTTCCCGCAACCTCGAGCCCCAGGATCTCGGACGCGCCAGGAGGTGGCGCGTAGTTGCCGCGACGCTGATGCAGGTCGGCGCGGTTCACGGCCGTCGCCGCGACGTCGATCAGCACCTCCGCCGGGCCGGCGATCGGATCGGCGACCTGCTCGATCGCGAGCGATTGGTCGGGACGCACGACGACGGCGCGCATCAGGCCCGCCCCAACTCGATCGCGCCGACGACCCCCGAATCGCCACCGAGCGCGGGGGCGACGAGGAGCGTGTCGGGCGCGGGATCGCGGACGTAGCCGGCGAGGACCGTCGTGAGCTGCTGCGACACGCGCTCGCGAAGTCCCGAACGTGTTCCGACGCCGCCGCCGAGTACGACGCGAGTCGGCGCCACCGTGAGCACGAGGTTCGCCAGCCCGAGGGCGAGGAGCTCCGCCTCGATGCGCCACGCGGGGTGATCGTCGGCGAGCGATTCGGGAGGGGCCGCCCAACGCCGCTGCATTGCCGGACCGCTCGCGAGCCCTTCCCAACACGCGCCGTGGAACGGGCAGATCCCGGGGAACGCATCGCCCTTCGGTTGCGGCACGCGCTGGTGTCCCATCTCTGGATGCGAGGCGCCGTGGAGGATGCGACCGTCGACGAGCGCGCCGCCGCCGATTCCGGTCCCCACCGTCAGGTAGAGCGCGGTGCGGTGATCGCGGAGCGCGCCGTGGCGGTGCTCGCCCCAGAGCGCGGCGTTCACGTCCGTGTCGAGGGCGACCGAGACGCCGAGCGCTTGCTCGAGTGGTGCGACGAGCGGCGTCGCCTGCCAGCCGTCCTTCGGCGTGTGCGTCACGAGCCCATAGGCGGGGCTGTCGGGGTCGAGGCCGAGGGGTCCGAACGATCCGATCCCGATCGATCGGAGATCGCGCCACTCGCGAAAGAACGCGATGACCTTCGCGAGGGTTTCTTCGGGTGTCGTCGTCGCGATCTCGACGCGCGCGTCGAGTCGAGGGGGCGCCTTCGATACGGCGCAGACGAACTTCGTGCCGCCGGCCTCGATGCCGCCCCACGTCATGCGGAGCTCTGTAACCATGGTAGAGGTCAGGCCGGAGGGTGTGCATGCTCACGGTCGGACAGAAGGCCCCCGAGTTCTCGGTCCTCGATCACACGGGCAAGACCGTGCGGCTCTCGGATCTCCGCGGGAAGAACGTCGTGCTCTGGTTCTACCCAGCGGCAAACACCGGCGGTTGAACGGCCGAGGGTTGCGGGTTCCGCGACCTCAAGCCGGAGTTCGACAAGAAGAACGCGCTCATCTACGGCGTGTCCTTCGATACCGTGGAAGACAACGCGTCGTTCGTTGCCAACCAGAGCTTCAACTTCCCGCTGCTCTGCGACACCGAGCGCAAGATGGGCCTCGCGTACGGAGCGACGGAGCCCGGGAGCAACGGCGACGCGAAGCGGATGGGCGTGATCATCGATCCGCAGGGCAACGTGTCGCACTACTGGCCCGCGGTGAAGGCGCGGGACTTCCCCCAGCAGGCGCTCCAGGCCCTCGGCTAGCCGACTACGGCTCTGTGGTCCGTTTGGGGGTGTCGGCACTTCACGCAAAGCGCAGTGGGTCCGCGACCGCCAACTCCGCCGCACGCAGCCCTATCGGAGTCGGACGCGGAACACCGTCCGGCCCGGACGACTCTCCACCGTCGCGTCGCCGCCGTGGCTCTGCGCGATCGTGCGCACGAGCGACAGCCCGAGGCCGGTACCGCCACCCGCGCGATCGGTGGTGAAGAAACGATCGAAGACCTGCGGCTGGTTGGCTTCGCTGATTCCTCGACCGTCATCCTCGACGTCGAAGCCGTGCGCATGCGCGCGCACGACGATGCGGGTCGCCTGGCCGTGGCGGCGGGCGTTGTCGATCAAGTTGCGGACGACGGCCTCGAGTTGCGTCGGGTTCCCACGCACACGCGGGGCAGCGCCGTCGAACTCGACCCCGTCTTCTTCGGCGACGCGCTCCAGCAACGGGCCGAGCTCCACCTCTTCGACCGTGGGCTTCTCCTCCGCACGCGCCAGCTCGAGCAACCCGTGGACGAGGCGATCCATTCGCTGCAGATCGGTGAGCGCGTTCTCGACGAACCGCGCGCGCTGCTCGGCCGGCATCTCGGCGTCGTCGCCGAGGAGCTCCATGGTCCCGCGGAGCGTGCTGAGTGGCGTCTTGAATTCGTGGCTCACCCCGGACGCGAACTCGGTGATGTAGTGGAGCCGCGCTTCGAGGCGCTCGCGCATGGCGCTCATCGCGTCGCCCAGCTCGCCGACTTCGCGCACGCGGGATCGGGCGGCGCGGTCGAGGTCCGCCTGCACGTCGAAGGATCCTTCCGACAGCTGGTGCGACGCCGCGGCGAGACGCTTCAACGATCGCGTGCCGACGTAGGCGGCGGAGATGGCGATTGCGGCGGTCACGACGCACGCCGCGACGACGCCGAGCATGGGCTGCGGAGCCAGGAGCAGCGAGCCGATCGTGAGCGCAACGACGACGGCGTGCGAGCCGAGCAGCCAGAACCGGAGCGAGCGCGCCTTCACGGCTCTTTGCGCATCCGGAAGCCCATCCCGTGGACCGTCTCGATCGGGTCGCGGCCCGTGTCCTTGAACTTCTTGCGGATCCGCCGGATGTGCGAGTCGAGCGTGCGTCCGGACACGAAGTGCGTGCCCTCGTAGCCGCGCGTCATGAGCTCGTCGCGCGTGTAGACGCGGCCCGGCTTCGTCATCAGCACCTGGAGGAGCCGGAACTCGGTCGCCGTGAGCTCGAGCTCCGTCCTGCCGGCGAACACGCGGACCTCGTGCGGATCGAGCCGCACGTCGCCGAGCTGGAGCGTGCTGTGCGACGCGTCGGGCTCCTCGCTGCTCCGGCGGAGCACCGCCTTCACACGGCTGACGAGCTCCCGTGGCGAGAACGGCTTCGTGACGTAGTCGTCGCCGCCGAGCTCGAGCCCGAGCACGCGATCGACTTCTTCGCCGCGAGAAGACAGGAACAGGATCGGGACCTTGGATCGCTGGCGGATGCGCCGGCACACCTCGATGCCGTCGAGCTCGGGCATCACCACGTCGAGCACGACGAGATCGGGGAGCCGAGCGTCGCACGCCGCGATGGCGGCATGGCCGTCGCCTGCCTCCTCGATCTCGAAGCCCTCGCGCGCGAGCGCGTAGCGCACCACCTCGCGGAGCCGAGGGTCGTCGTCGACCACGAGGATGCGGCGAGCCAAGGAGTCCCTCCGGGGAAACTGTAGCACCGGCCGCTTCGCCGGAGCCGCGGCGAGTGTGTGCAGGAATCGTGCAGGGAACGAACCGCCCCTCCCCCTCCGCCCTTCGGGCACCTCCCCCGCCGGGCGCGGGAGGAGATGGGGCTCACACGAGCGCCTTCCCAGTCGGGCAGTCGGGGAGCAGCGGACATTCGGGACAGAGCGGCTGCGTGCGTTTGCAGATCGTCTGGCCGTGCCGGCGCAGCAGGAGGTGCGCTTGCTGCACCTCCTCGATCTCGGCCGGCACGTCGAGCTGCTCCCGCAGCGCCGAGTACGTCTGGGCGTAGTTCTTCTCGGGGTCCGTTCCCGCCGCGTAGCCGAGGCGGCAGAGCGTCCGGACGCCGTTCGATTCCAGCGCCAGCACCGCATGGTTGCCCGAGAAGAGCAGCACCTTCTCCGCACCCGGCTCGCCCTGGCCCGGGAACTTCTTCACGACCTTGCGGGCCTCCGCGAGCGGGAGCTTCACCGCCTCGTCGAGGCCGAGCTCGAGCGCTTTGTGCGCGGTCTCGAACAGTCGGAGCGCGCGTCGCTCGGGGTGCATGCCGCCGGCTTTGATGCGGTCCGAGAGATCGTTGCAGTCGAGGATGGCCTCCGGCGTCAGGCCCACCTCCTCCTCGATCCGTCGGTACACCTCGAGCCGGCGGTCGTCGTCGACGAGGTAGGCACACGCGTCCCACACCAGGATCCCGAACGGCGTCCGCGGGGGTGGGGGCTCGATGGCGCCGTACGCTCCGCGCAACCGCTCGAGGATGGTCGCCAGGTCGAGCATCTACTCGACGTAGCATCGCGGGGGACGGATCAACCTGCGCTATCATCCGATGTGCCCGAACTCTGTGCCCGCGGGAAGGCGAGCACATCGCCGTCGGAGAGGTGTCCGAGCCGCGCGAGCGCGACGGCGCGGATCCGATCGAGGTCCTACACCTGGCGATAGGCCTTGAGCATTTAGCGCGCGATCGCCGAGGACTCCTTCGCCGAGCGCCGCCGTCAGTGCATCGTTCCAGGAGAAGGGACGTGGTTGCCGATGAGCCGCTTGTGTGAGCCCGAGCCCGTCGGCCTCTCCTCGAAGGACCATTCTGTCCCCGTGTTGAACGCTGCGCTGGCCGAACCGACCCCAGCGGGCGTGCCGTCGTGGGCCCGATTCCACGCACCGGCGCGGTATCTTGCTAGAGGCGTTGCGAGGGGTCGCAGAGGTGCTGTCGAGACCGATGGTTCTGAAGGCAGTCGTCGGATGCGTATGCGTCGGTCTCGCCACAGCTTGCACGCAGCGGCACGCCGACAGCCGAGAGGACGCGCCTGACAGCGGCACCGACGCCGATGCCGACACCGACACCGACACCGACACCGACACCGACGTACCCGTCGATGCCGACAGCGATGGGTACGCTGTGGACCGGGACTGCGACGACAGCAATCCTGACGTGCACCCCGGTGCCAATGAAATCTGCATCGATGGAGTTGACAACGACTGCGACACGATCGTGGACGCGTGCGACAACCTCCTGGACGAGGTCGCGACCTTCTTAGTCGGAGAAGCGATGTCGGCTTACACCGGCCAATGGCTCTCGCGCGCGGGGGACGTCAATGGCGACGGCTACGACGACTTCATGATTGGTGCGCCAACTTGTACGCGGGCGGCAGTGGAAGGGTGCACGTATCTGGTCCATGGGCCCCTCCGCGCTGCTGGGTTTCCCGGCGCGAGCGACTATGAGCTGGCGGACTCTGACGCCATCCTGATCGGCGAGACAAATTCCAGCGGCAGCTACTTCTCCGCGTCGCTGGGTGACCTCGACCGCGACGGCTACGACGATGTCGCGATTGGCAGCCAGTCGTGCGGCGAATGCATCGACTCGGAGGATCGGGGGGCGGTGTACCTGTTGCACGGTCCGATCTCGGGTGATGAAGCTCTGGGCGATGCTGACGCAATCATCGTCGGTCAGGCGGCTGATGCACTCGGACGGGGAATCGACATCGTCGGCGACCAAGACGGGGATGGCGTAGACGATCTCCTTCTCGGTGCCGAGCGAAAGTCAAATGTAGCGGAAAGAGCAGGCGGCGCGTACGTCATCGATGCGAACCCCATTGGGATGACCGTCCTCGACAGCTCACAGATAGAGCTCGAGAGCGCGATCGAGTACGGCGATGCTGGCGAGTCGTGCATGACGCCCGGCGACGTGGATGGCGACGGGGTATTGGACCTGGTCATTGGGTCTCCGCCCAACGGTGGGACGGACAACGATGGTCGTGCCTATGTCGTCCTTGGTCCCGTCGCGGCTGATCGCGACCTTGCCGACGCTGACGCGATTCTTTCAGGAGAGCATGACAGTTTCGCAGGCATGACCGTATCGGGAGGGACGGACCTCAGCGGCGATGGGATCCCGGACATTGTGGTTGGAGCCCCGGCTACGTGGATCGCCGACGCAGCTGGTAATATTGGCAGGACCTATGTTGTGCACTCGCCTCCGGGTTCGATGAGCCTGTCAGACGCGGATGGCACGCTCGTGGGTAGCGCCACCGAAGCGGTGGGCTTTGCTGTTGACGCCCGAGGTGACTACGACCGTGACGGACTCGGCGATCTGCTTGTTGGCGTCCTCAGCGAGGGTGGCGGCGGAAAGGCGCTCCTCGTCCTCGGTCCAGTCAGCGGGACGATTGACCCGTCCGGAGCCCGGGTCTGGCGACTCATGGGAAGTGGCGCTGACCAAGCGGGCTCGGCAATCGCGCTGGCGGGAGACACGAACGCGGACGGCTTTGACGATTTCCTCGTCGGCGCACGGAATGCAAACGGGGGGGATGGTGGCGCCTACCTCGTGGAAGGCGGCTGGTAGGCAACTGACCAGCCCGTCCCCACACGTCCGACACATAGAACGTACGCTTCGCGGTCATAAAGTGCCGGCAGTAGGTGACACGCCGCTTGCGGCGATCGTCGGTTCAGGCCTGCGGGTGGTCCAGCCGCCGTCGAGGACGGGCGGGGCGGCTCCCCCGCTTACCCGCGTTGTCAGACACTCGCCGCAGCGCGAGGGTGGACGCCGGCAGGGAATCCGCGCGCCGTCTGGTCGGACCAGAGTCAAGGGTCGTCTATGCGATCGTCCGATTCTGCTTCCTCAAGCCACACCTCAATGAGGTTCGAGACCATGCGGCTCTGCGGTATGCCTGCCGTACTTGCGCGACGCCGGGAGCAGTCTCCGTTGCACGTACCGCGGCACGTACACGGTCAGACGGACGATGCCCCGACCGCAAAACTCCTACGCACGTCTGGGCGGGAGCTTACTCGACGTAGCCGAGGCTCTTCAGCTCGTCGCTCTCCACGCCGGGTGCCGTCGGCTTCGCGCGCGGCTGGAGCGAATGGTCGAGATGGATCTCGCCGACGGATCCGATGTCGCCTGGCGCGTCCTTCGCCGACAGGACGACGGGTGCACCGTCGTTCACCGACACGGAGATGCGCGCGTCCGGCACGTCGGGTGCGAGGAAGACCTCTCGCGGGAAGACCGCTCCCGCCATCCATCTCGCCTCGAACTGCGAGCCTTCGATGGTCAGCCGGGGAGGCGGCGCCGTCGACGGCGTCACCCCGACCCATGCGTCGTCGAATGGCGAGCTGCGGCCGATCCGGATCTTCGTTCGAGCTGCGAACGGAACGGGAGCCGCCACGCGCCATGCCCACACGACGGGACGTTCGAGCGCGTGCCCGAGCTCCGTCTGGAACGCGGCGAGATCCGTCACGTCCTTCCCCTGCATCTCGTGGGGATCGGTCGCGAGATCGAACGCCACGATCTCGCGCGCACGCGTGATCGACTTCACGCCGCCCTCGACGAACCCCCACTGCGCATCGCCGTAGAGGAGC
>Ga0310810_10008868_pt1 | contig 11611 bp, 10 predicted proteins | sample NCmetagenome_FD_207641 | JGI IMG/M metagenome (GOLD analysis project Ga0310810, IMG submission 207641) | Soil microbial communities from experimental microcosm in Duke University, North Carolina, United States - NC | ecosystem: Engineered > Artificial ecosystem > Soil microcosm > Unclassified ...
GGCCTTGTATTCCACTACCGGCGTCGTCATGCCACCGAACAAGCCCATCATGCGCGGCCGGCAATTCGTCGAGCAGTACTACAAGGACCGGTTCGCGGAGGGCGCGTCCGATCTCGAGCTCAAAGCCGTGGATGTCGCCGGCTCGGGCTCGCTGGCCTATGCGAGCGGCGATTACCGGCTGAATCTCGTCTCGAGCGACGGCAAGCCGCCGCGGCGCGATCGCGGAAAGTTCCTGTGGATTTTTCGCGAGAACAACAACCAGTGGTTTATTGAGTACGTCAGCTTCAGCAGCGACTTCACGCCCGGCACCTGACGCCGCTGAAGGCATTCCGGAGGATCACCATGCGCCTCCTGTCTCTTCTCGTCGTTTCGTTCGTTGCGGTCGGCACCAACCCGGTGCTGACCGCGCAATCGACGTCGCCGAAAGAGCCTGACCAACTGGTCGGGGCCTGGCGTCTGGATGTGGCCAAATCGAGGTACAGGCCGGGTCCGGCGCCACTCAGCGAGACCCGCACCTACGTCCGCGTGGGTGAGAACGTCCTCGGGGTGATCCTGCGCGAGTTTGCCAACGGCCGACGCGAGCGCATCGAGTACACGGCCAACTACGACCGCGAATACCCTGTCACCGGCACCGAGGACTACGACATGGTCGTCCTCAAGCGCATCGACCGGTCGACGTCCGAGGCCGTCCTGTCGCATGCGGGGCGCGTCTTCGGCACAGCGCGCCGCGTCGTCGCCCCAGATGGCAAGTCGATGACGATTACCTTCCGGCGCGACAGCGAAACCGGCGTGTCTGTTCTGAATTTTGCGTACTACGACAGGCTGCCTGACCCGCAACCCGAGTAGGAACTGTCAACCAAGGTTGACAGTTGGAGGTTTGGGGTCTGACCCCGGGTCAGACCCCTACCCACGACCTATCGCAGAAAGTGCCTGGTCCAGAATTTCGAGGGCGGTGTCGGCTTGCTGTTTGGTCAGCACGAGCGGGGGCGACAGGCGGATCGCGTTCTGCCCCGCGCCGAGGACGAGCAGGCCCCGCGAAAAGCAACCACGGACGACGGCATCGCGTTCCTTGGTCGCGCGCTCTTTGGTCTGCCGATCGCGCACCAGCTCCAGCCCAATCATCAGCCCGCGACCGCGCACGTCGCCGATGATGCGATGTTTCTCCATCAGCGCCTTGGCACCCTCGAGCAGATGCGCGCCGACGACCTCGGCGTTCTTGATGAGACTCTCCCGCAACAGCTTGATCGTCGCCAGCGATGCCGCGCATGAGACGGGATTGCCGCCGAAGGTACTCGCGTGAGTACCGGGCGGCCAGGAAATGATCTCCGACCGCGCGGTCGCGACACCGAGCGGCAGCCCCGACGCAATCCCCTTCGCCATCGTCACGACGTCGGGCTGCACGCCGGTGTGCTCGATAGCGAACATCTTGCCGGTGCGTCCCATTCCCGACTGCACTTCATCGACGACGAGCAGCATGCCGTGCTGCGTGGTGATCTCACGCAGCCGCTGCATGAAGACGTTGGGTGGCACGACATAACCACCCTCGCCCTGAATCGGCTCGACGACAATCGCCGCGACGTCTTCCGGCGCGACGACGTGCATGAGCAGCTGTTCTTCGATGAAGCGCAGGCACTCAGCCGCACACGTCTCCGGACGATTGCCGACCGGACAGCGATAGCAGTTGGCGTACGGCGCGTGATACACGCCAGGAATGAACGGACCAAACCCGCGACGCTGCGTGAGCTTGCTGGCCGTCAGCGACAGCGAACCCATCGTGCGGCCATGGAACGAACCGAAGAACGCGATGATGCCCGGCCGCTTCGTGTAATACCGCGCGAGCTTAATCGCGGCTTCGTTGGCCTCAGTGCCTGAATTGCCGAAGAACGACCGATGGGGACCAGGCATCGGCGCGATCGCCGACAACTCCTCGCCAAGCTGCACCTGCGGCTCGTAATAAAAGTCGGTCCCCGACATGTGCAGGAACTTGCCAGCCTGATCGACGATCGCCTTGACGACGTCGGGATGCGAGTGCCCGGTGGCCGTGACGGCGATGCCCGCGGTGCAGTCGAGGAAGACGTTGCCGTCCACGTCTTCAACCCACGCGCCCTCACCGCGTGCCATCACCAGCGGATAGTCGCGCGTGTAGGATGTCGAGACGACACGCCCATCACGCTCGATAATCGCGGCCGCCTTCGGACCCGGAAGCGCAGTCTTGAGCGACGGGCCGTTCATTTCTTCTTCCAGCGCGTGCCGGCCGGTGTGTCTTCGAGTAGGATGCCGCGGTCGGCGAGTGCCTGACGGATCTCGTCGGCGCGCGCGAACTCGCGCCGCTGTTTAGCGGTTCTCCGCTCTTCGATCAGCTGCTCGATTTCATTCACCGGCACGTCGGGCGTGGCGTCTTCGGCACGGCGCAGCGTGATGACACCGAGCACGCGATCGAAGTCCTCGATCGCCTCACGCACGACTCGCGCATCTGCCGCACTCATCTTCTTCGCCGCGATCGCGCTGTTGCCTTCACGTACGAGGTCAAACACTGCGGCAAGACCTGCTGCAGTGTTGAGGTCGCTCGATAGCGCATCGCGGAAGGCGTCACGCGCACGCCCGACTGCGGCATCGAGGTCGGCGTTGCGGACGTCACCGGCGCCGGTGGCGCTTGCCATGTCGTCTAGTTTCGCAAGAAAGTCGACGATTCGTCGCAAAGATTCTTCGGCCTGCTCGACACCGGCCCACGTGAAGTTCAGTTGCTTGCGGTAGTGCGACGACAGCAACAGATACCGCAGCGCTGAAGGCCGATAGCCTTTCGCAACGACGTCCGGCACGGTGTAGACATTGCCGATCGACTTCGACATCTTCTCGTTCTCGACGAAGAGATGCTCAACGTGGACCCAGAATCGCGAGAAGGTCTGCTTCGTCGCGCCCTCGGCCTGCGCGATCTCGTTCTCGTGATGCGGAAAGATCAGATCGACGCCGCCGGCATGGATGTCGATGGACTCCCCCAGCAGACGCACAGCCATCGCCGAACACTCGATGTGCCAGCCCGGACGTCCTGGGCCTGCGCCATTGCACTCCCACGACGGCTCGCCAGGCTTCGCCGCCTTCCACAACACGAAGTCGCGGGCATCGTCTTTCGAGTACTCGTCCACGTCGACGCGCGCGCCGGCATGGAGGCCGTCGTGATCGAGACGCGCCAGCCGACCGTACGACGGCAACGAGGCGATCTTGAAATACACGGATCCATCCCGGTTGTAGGTGTGGCCATTGCGCTCGAGCGCATGGATCATGTCGCACATGGCTGTCATGTTGTCCGGATCGGTGGCTCGCGGTAATTCTTCCGGCGTCTCGATGCCGAGCCGGGCCGCGTCTTCTCTGAACGCCCGAATCCACTGATCGGTGTATTCGCGCAGCGGCATGCCGGCTTTCTGGGCGCCGGCAATCGTCTTGTCGTCGACGTCTGTGTAGTTGACGACCTGCTGCACCTGATACCCGCACAGATACTTGAGCGTGCGCCGCAGCACATCGAGGCACACGTAGGTGCGGAAGTTGCCGATGTGCCCGCGGTTGTAGACGGTCAGGCCGCACGCATACATCCGCACGGTGTTGTCGCGGAGCGGCGCGAACTCCTCTTCCCGTCGCGACAGCGTGTTGTACAACCGGAGCATGGACCGTGATTACAGATCGAGCGCGATGGTCCGTGTAGCGACCTGCACTTCGAGAGGGCCGGTGTAACGCCGGACAACGACCGCGATCGAACCAGACGTGTGGGCGATGGATCCGTTTAAGTGCGCACCGACTGCCTCAGCGACGCGCTCGCCGAATTCGGCCGCACTCGGCTCATTGCAGCCCGCATAGCGCGCGGCCTGTTCTGCGAGCATACGAACCACCGCCGCCACTTCCGCATTGCGAGGCACCGAGACCTGGAATTCGAATGTCGTTGCGTCCACGACTACACCGAAATCCGGCTGAAGAGATGGTCGGCGCGGCGCCGGTCCGCTTCGATCTGCGCACGCAGCGCATCCACGTTGTCGAACCGCCGCTCATCGCGCAGGCGCTGCACGAACGACAACCGCACACGCCGACCGTACAGGTCGCCGGAGTAGCGCAGCAGGTGCGTCTCGATCGTCGGTTCGGTTTCGTTGAACGTCGGCCTCACGCCGATATTGGTCAGCCCGCCATGCACGATGCCGTCAATCGTCATCGTCGTCGCGTAAACGCCGTGTGGCGGGATCAGCTCGTTCTCTGTCGCCATGTTCGCCGTCGGAAATCCAATCGTCTGCCCCCGCTTACGTCCCTCGACAACCGTGCCATCCAGAAAGTACGGATGGCCGAGCAGCGCACCCGCTTCATCCATGCGGGCTTCACCGACCAGCCTGCGAATGCGCGTACTGCTGACGACGAAGTCTTTGTACCGAACCGGATCGATCTTATCGGCCCTGAACCCGTGCTGCTGCCCCAGCGTGCGCAGCAGGCTGAAGTTGCCGCTGCGGCCGTGGCCGAACAGAAAGTTCGCACCGACCCACACTTCCGAGACACGCAACCAGTCGGCGAGCACCGTGCGCACGAACGTCTCTGGCGCCCACTCCGACAGCTCGTGCGTGAATCGCACGACCGCCACGCACGCTATCCCAGCCCGATGGAGCGCCTCGAGCCGCTGCGTCTTGGTCATCAGCAGCGGCGGCGCCTTGTCGGGCCGTACGACCCGCGGCGGATGCGGATCAAACGTCATCGCCATCGGCGTGCCGCCATGTTCGGCGGCACCGCGTTTGACGCGCTCGATGATCTTGAGATGCCCGCGGTGGAGGCCGTCGAAATTCCCGAGGGCCAGCACTGGATGCACCAGCCACGGCGGCCGCGGGTCGTCCGGGAAGTGGATGGTCTCCATTCACTCCACGTCGACGCTCACGTCGAGCACCAGCCCATCATATGCCAGTTCGACGCCGGCTGGCAGGCGTGCCGAGGTGGCTGCGTGGCCCAAATCGTGGGTCGTGTGAGTGGTAAAGGCGCGACGCGGTTTGATGCGAGCAACCACCTCGAGAGCCTCGTTCAGGCTGAAGTGCGTGCTGTGCGGCCGATCGCGCAGCGCGTCGATGATCAGCGTGTCCACACCGTCAACGAGAGCCCAGGCGCTATCGTCGAGACGATTGCAGTCGGTCAGGTACGCCACATTCCCGAATCGAAAACCTAACACCGGCATGAGTCCGTGCCAGACGGGAACCGGCACGACTCGCACACCACCAACCGAGAACGGTCCGGCGATCTCATGTGGATCGAGCTCGGGAATGCCGCCGCCAAGCCGCGTGACGCCGTCAAAGATGTAACTGAACGTCTGCCGCAGCGTCTCCCACGTCGGCGCGTTCGCATAACACGGGATGGCGCCACCCTGAATCGCGTTGAAACGGCGCAGCTCGTCGAGCCCGAGGATGTGATCCGCGTGGCTATGCGTGAAGAGCACCGCATCGACTCGCGCCAATTCGTGAACGAGCGCTTGTTGCCGAAAGTCGGGACTCGTATCGACAAGCAGCTTCACGTGCGTGGGGACATCGAGATAGATGGACGGCCGCAGCCGCTTGTCGCGCGGATCGGTCGAGCGGCACACGCTGCACGTGCAGCCGATCATCGGCACGCCGTGCGACGTGCCGGTACCCAGAAACAACAGGCGCGCCGGAACCTGCGACGCTCCGCGATTCAAGGGATGATGATGCGCGAGGGTTCAGACGGGGCGCTCTTGCTTGCCTCGACGTAGCGCATGCGGAGCTCGTACAGGAGCTGCTCCAGCAACTGTCGCTCCTCAGCGGTCAGGTTGCCGCGCGTCTTCTCCTCGAGCAACGACAGGATGTCGATAATCTGTTGCGCCGCCCCGAGGTTTGCCGTACCTGATTGTCCGGTCACTGGATCCGGAACGTCGCCGAAGTGATAGGCGGCGGTGTGCGCCAACGACAACACGAATCCCACGAACGTGACGGCGGTTGGATCGTGCGGTGCTTCGGACGTGTTCTGCTCTGCGTCGCTCATGCGGTCAACCTGCAAGATCTCGAATGGTAGCATGTCGCCATGGCCGACCGTGTGGGCGAGCGATTCGAGCGTCTTGTCGAGATCATGCGCGTGTTGCGCGCGCCGGATGGGTGCCCGTGGGACCGCGAGCAGACACATGCCTCGCTTCGCCCATTTGTGCTCGAGGAAACCTACGAGGTCCTCGAGGCGATCGAAAGCGGCCAGCCGGCAAACCTCTGCGAAGAGCTCGGCGACTTCCTGTTCGAAGCCGTCTTCCTGGCCCGCATCAGTGAGGAAGCCGGCGACTTTACCATCGGCGACGCCATCGACGCCATCTCCGACAAACTCGTGCGTCGTCATCCGCACGTATTCGAACGACAGAGCGGAGAGCCGGCGCTGACGAGCGGCCAGGTCATCGAGAAGTGGGAAACGCTGAAGGCGCGCGAACGCGCGGCGGCAGGCGCACCCGCGAAAACGAAGACCACGCTCAGCGGTGTGCCGAAGACGTTGCCGGCGCTGTTGCGTGCCTACGAAGTCAGCTTCCGCGCAGCCGCCGTCGGATTCGACTGGGCAAGACCCGACGATGTGCTGGACAAGATTGAGGAGGAAGTCGAGGAAGTGCGGCGCGAGGTCGAATCGGGTGCCACAGGGAACCTGTCGCGCGCCGAAGAAGAGATGGGCGATCTGCTGTTTGCGATCGCCAACCTCTCGCGCAAGCTGGGCATCGAACCCGAGGCGGCGCTGCGCCGCGCTACGGACAAGTTCACGAATCGCTTCGAATCCATGGAGCGCGCGTTCGCCACGCGGGGAAAGCGGCTGAGTGAGTCGTCGCTCGAAGAGATGGAAGCGGAGTGGCAGGCTGTCAAGAAGAACAAACCTTGATCTACGGAGATGCCGTGTTCTTCGTGGTTACTCATAGTTTGTTCTCGTGAATGTCGCCATTCGAAGGGAGTGTCCATCTGTCTCAATCGTGACCTGCCCATCTCGATCGGTCCGCATCACCGTGACTCCAATCGACTCGAGACGCTGCAACACCTCCGCCGTCGGGTGGCCGAAGCGATTGCCGCGGCCGCAGCTGATCACCGCGATCTGAGGCCGCCAGCCTTCGAGCAACGCCGACGATGAAGACGTGCGGCTGCCGTGATGCGCGACCTTGAGGACGCGAATGCGCGACCGACTGAGGTGCGGCAGGATCGCGTGCTCGATGTCAGCGCTGATGTCGCCGGTGAGGAGCATCGCGACGTCGCCATAGACAACTTCGAGGACCACCGAATCGTCGTTGCGCACCCGTCGTCGCTCCCAGTCCGGCGGTGGCGGATGCAGGACACGCAGTTGGACGGCGCCCAGGCGGATGGTCTCCCCCGCGCGCAGGGGCGCGATAGGTATTCGCAGTCGCGCGGCATCGCGTATCAGCTCCTCGGTCGGTAGATGCCGCGGCACCCGGATACCTTCCCAGATCTGCCGCGGCCTGAAGTCGTCGGCGATCGCCACTGCCCCACCGAGATGATCCGGGTCGCCGTGCGTGACGAGCAGCGCGTCGAGCGATCGAATACCTCGCGTCCAGAGCGCCGGCGCGAGCACCCGACGGCCGACGTCGATTCCTCCACCGAATGGCGCCCCGCCCGTATCAATGAGCAGCGTGTGACCGCCGGTCTCGAGCAGCATTGAGTCTCCCTGACCGACATCGAAGACGGTCAGCGTCACTGACGACTCGGCACCTCGTCCAATCCGTGTGACATCAGTGCCGCTGACGATCGCGACGAGTGCGGCGAGATACAGGCTCGCGCTCGCGATGCGGAGACGTCCTCGGCCCGCGACCATCACGAGAAGAGCGCCGTAGTAGACCGACAGGAGCCAGACCGATGGCGGTGGCACGCGCGCGGCCAGCCACGGCGCCGCTTTCACCATGTCGGCGCTCGAGACCAATGCGCTGGCCGCGACATGCGTCGTCCATCCGGCGCCGTACGCGAGGACCGGACTCTCGCTGACGATCGTGACCGCCATCGCGGCGATCTGTACGACTCCCATTGCCGGTACCGCCAACAGATTCAGAACGAGACCCGCGCTCGTGACACGCGAGAATGCGGAGGCCGAGACTGGAAGCAGGACGGCCTCGACCGCGAGCGAGGCGATCACTGTCGCGATAATCCAAGAGAGGATGAGGGCAGCTGTAGGGCGGGTCTTGTTTTGCAGACCCGCCAACAACCCCGCGCCCCGTCGCGCGCCTTCGATCAGCGCCGTCGTGGCGCCGAACGTCATGAGAAAACCTGGATCGTCGAGGTCGAGCGGCTTGAGGACGAGGATGATGGCCGCAGCTGCCGTCGTCGCCTGCCACACTGGTGTCCGCTGATCGATGACGCGCGCAGCGAAGTAGGCGAGGGCCATCAGCGTGGCACGCCAGACCGATGGACCTGCGGTGACCACCGTCGCAAACGCGATGATCACGACGATCGTCAGGAAGGCGCCAACGCGCCCACGGACACCGACGAGAGCAAGCAGGCCGCATGCACCGGCCGCGAGAATGGCAATATTGCCGCCGGAGATCGCGATGACGTGGTAGGTGCCAGCCGCTTGGAGCGCGTCGCGAGTGTCGTCGGGAACGCCGGTGCGATCGCCGATGAGCACCGCGGCAGCAATGGCTTCTGACACCGCGCTGTGTGGGCCCACCCACGTCGCCAATGCCGTTCTCACGTGGGCGCGAACATCGGCGGCGAGCTCGTCGATAGGCCCGGCGCGCGAGACGACTTGAACGAGGAATGCACTCTTGATCGAGCCGAACAGCGCGGTTCCATCACGCGCGGCGGCCTCCTCGAAGTCCGGGACCCCATCGTTCAGAAAGCGCGCCGGCCGCCGGAACACCATCGGCGCCTCGATCGTTCGCTGCGCTCGCCATTCGAGCACACGATCGCGAGGTGCCACACCACCAACACTGACGATCACCCCGCCTTCGACGTGGTGCCAGCTCTCGCCGAGCCTGAGTGCGATGGCCTCCAGTCGCAACGAGACATATCCCTCGCGCGGCGAGGCATCCTCAACCAGCACGGCGCGCACCAGGATGGGCTCGTGATCGCGCTCCGGACCGAGCGTCGCGATGTCGAATCCACCGATCGCTCGATCAAGAAGTTGCCGCAGCGAAGGATGCATCGCGCGATCGATCGCGGTCGACGTCAGCACGACGCTCGAGACCCAGAAGCCGAGCGTGATGCATGCGAGCGTCACGCGGCTGACGTCGTAATGCCATGCGATGACACTGGCGAGGAGCAATACGGGCAGCAGCCACGGCAGCCATTGGGCCCCGTCGCCGAAGACAAGCGCACACAACGCTCCGCCAACGATCGCGAGGGCTGGACAGATGCCGACGACGGACATGCCGTCGCGCGGATGCAAGAGACGCGCATCACGACGGACGCGCGTGGCTCAGGAAGTTAGCGGATCGGTATGCAATTCCTGCGGTCTGGCTCTGTGGCGAACGGCGCAGTTTCTGCGACGCGTGTCTAGACGTCAGCCCAGCGGCGAAGCAGATTGTGATAGACGGACGTCAGCTGCACGGCTGCGGGATGCTCGGGCAGGTCCAGCGTCAGCCGCTGAATGGCGGTATCGAGATCGAACAACAGCGTCCGCTCGCCATCGTCACGCAGCATGCTCTGGATCCAGAAGAAGGACGAGACACGCGCGCCGCGCGTCACCGGAGTCACCTTGTGCAGGCTCGAGGCCGGATACAGCACCATATGCCCCGCCGGCAACTTGACCGAGTGCACGCCGAACGTGTCCTCCACCATCAGCTCGCCGCCGTCGTACTCATCCGGTTCGGTGAGGAACAACGTCGCCGAGAGATCGGTCCGCACGGTCGCACCGTTGGTTCTCGACTGACGGATGGCATTATCCACGTGATTGCCGAACGACTGGCCGCCGCGGTAGCAGTTGAACAGCGGCGGGAAGACACGCAACGGAAGCGCCGCCGAAACGAACAGCGCGTTTCGGCTCAACGCATTGAGGATGACATCACCCAGCTGCCGCGACACAGGATGGTCCTCTGGCAGTTGCATGTTGTCCTTGGTGCGCGCGGACTGATGCCCCGCGGTCACGCGACCGTCCACCCATTGGGCCGATTGAAGCAGACGACGGGCCTCGGCCACCTGGTCCGCACTCAGCACGTCGGGAATTTGTAGAACCATGAGTGCACTCAGAACTTGATGTGCGACGTCAGCAAAGCCGACCGCGGATGTCCCGGGTTGTAGCGTCCCCCGTTGTTGTTCACGTTGCGGATGTAGGTCTCGTTGGTCAGGTTGTAGATGTTGAGACGCAGGCTGAGATGCTCGTTGACCTCGTACTCGGCCAGCGCGTCCACCAGGTGATAGCCGGGCGATTTAATGGTATTCGCCGCGTTGATCCAGACCTCGTCGGTGTGGCGGATGCCGCCGCCGAATGAGAGCCCGAGTGGGAACCTGTATGTGGACCAGATGCTGCTCGACCACTTCGGGGTCAGCGTCAGTTGCCGGCCGTTGTTCGCGGCGCTCTGCGTCTGCTGTTCGCTGTCGAGGAATCCGACATTGGCCAAGAGTTCCCAGCGATCCGTCAGGCGTCCCATCGCGCCCAGAGTCACGCCCTTCACCAACTGGCCGTCGTCCTGGTTGTAGATCGGCGGAACAGCCGTCGCATCAACCGTGAAGATCACGTTGGTGTTCTTCGTGCGGAACGCCGCACCATTAAGTGACAACCGGCCGCCACCGAAGTCCCACTTGGTGCCGACCTCGAAGTTCGTAGACTCCTGCGGCTTCACGTTCGGATTGTTCTGATTGTTCGGCTGCGTGCTCAGCGTGAAATTGGCGTTGCCAGGCGGTGTGACCGATGTGCCATACGCGATGTAGGCATTGCCGGCATTGCTGATGCGATACAGCAGGGACGCCTTGCCGCTCACCAATCCATCAGAGCCTTCCAGTTCAGCGGTCGTCAGGCCTGCGGCATCCTTCGACTCGAACTGCGTGTCGTAGTGTTCCCAACGCAGTCCGCCGCTCACCTGCCAGCGATCGTTCAACTCCACAGAGTCGAAGCCGTAGAAGGCGACTGTGCGTGAATCGCCGCGACTGAACGCCCCTGATTGAGCCGGCGCGAAACCGATGACGGGGTCGCGCGGATTGGGATGAAAGATATCGACAGGTGCCCGCGTGCCGAGTCCGGTCAGCGTAGGGGCGAACTGCTCTTCTGCGGTGACTTCGATCCCGACGTTGGTCGCATGCCGCAGACCGCCGGTCGCGAAGCGCGCCGACATGTTCGTCTGATTCGACACGACATTGTTCTCGCGCTCGTTGCCCTGACGCGAGATCGTCACGAGGTTGGTCGACGGGTTAAACGCAGCGACGTTCTGCGCTACGGAGACGACGGCCTCCCGATGCGTCTTGTTGTAACGAGTCTGATTGCGCAGCGTCAGGTTGCGATTCACGTCGTGCTCGACGCGAGCCGTGTAGCTGTTCTGGCGTGCCTTGTCGAAGTCGTAGCCGAGGCTGCCGTAAAAATTGGTCTGATCCACCGGCGCCGACACTCGCTCCGTCGTCGGCGTGAGTGGCTCCGCGAGCCACGCTGCGCCCGGGATGCCGTAATCGGGCACGTTGTCCTGCCGCATGAT
>Ga0310810_10008872_pt1 | contig 11608 bp, 12 predicted proteins | sample NCmetagenome_FD_207641 | JGI IMG/M metagenome (GOLD analysis project Ga0310810, IMG submission 207641) | Soil microbial communities from experimental microcosm in Duke University, North Carolina, United States - NC | ecosystem: Engineered > Artificial ecosystem > Soil microcosm > Unclassified ...
AGGAGGACGCGCCGCGCGACGCACTGGGTCGGCCCGATGGCCGGGGTGATCACCGCCGCGCGACCGGTTCTCGTCGCCGCGGCGTTCTTGCCTGTCGTCGCCATGATCTCTCCTCGGTCGTGCGTGGCGTGTCACATCCGGCACCGCCGATAATGCATCATCCATCCTTCCTCGGCCACGGGCGCCGCGTGGTGGGGCGGGGCTCAGCTCGTGAGACCGAATCGCGCGAGCGTCGAGTCGACGAGATCGGCCCACTGATCGAACGGCATCCACACCCGGTACATCGCCTCCGACGCGTCGCGATCGGGGACGCCGTCACGGATCCGGCGGTACAGATACACGAACGCCGAGGCGCGGTTGTTGAGCGCGCAGTGCACGAACACCGGGCGCTCCCTGTTCGCGTCCATGAGCGCGAAGAAGGCGTCGACGTCGTCGGACGACGGGCGCTGCCAGTCGACGGGGATGTGGACGTACTCGAGCCCTTCGGCTTCGACGAGCTCGCGCTCGTTCGGCAGCGCGCCCGTCGAGGTGGGGAGCGCGAGGTTCACGACGATGGGGAAGCCCGCCTCGCGGATGCTCGCGAACTGCCCCGCCGTGGGCTGCCCGGCGGTGGCGATCCGGTCGGTGGCGAGGACGAGGTCTCGGATGGAGGCGAAGTCGGTCATCGGACGCGTGGCGAGTGGAGGTGATGGCGGGCCGTCACGCCCTGCTCTCGCCGCGCGCCGCGCTCATCCGCGCGAGATGGGCCTCGAACTCCCGGTCGAGCGCCGCGCGGCGCTCGCGCCAGAGCGCGCGCAGCGAGGCCTCGTCGTCGCCGCGCGCGTAGGCGGGCGAGAAGAGTGCCGCCGCGCGCTCGACGGTGACCACGACGACCGCGGCGGGCGCCGGACCCGGCGGTGCACCACCGTACGCGCGCTGCAGCGCCTCGAGGTAGGTGGGACTTCCGGCGAGGTGCAGCGCCGCCGGTCCGGCGAAGCGATAGCCGCGGCGCGAGACCTGATCGACGACGTTGAGCTCGAGCCACGGCGTGTGCGCGAGGTTCGCACGAGTGCCCGGCGAGGCGACGTCGACGAAGTAGAGATGCGCGTCGTCCCAGACGCGGATGCTCCCCTTGGGCGAGAGGCTGGGACGTCCGTCCGGGGTCACCGTGGCCGCGAAGCAGAGCTGCGCGGTCTCGATCACCGCGCGCATGTCGGGGGTCAGCGTCTGCATGGGAGGGCGCTCGTCTGGAGTCGCCGGAAAGCTAGCGCGATCCGGCCGGCCGCATCATCCGTGTCGTCGCACCCCGGCACCTCGCGCAGCGCGTGGAACACGGCGAGGCCGCGCGAGCGCGCGACGTCGTCCGCGCGCACGTTCGCGGCCATCGTCGCCGGATCGTCGCCCGTGCCCGAGCGGTACGGTCCGGCGATGAGGATCATCGGGGGTGCGACGATCCTCACGGCGGCGTGTGCGACCTGGGTTCTAGAGGCGGAACATCTTGAACAGGCCGGCGGCCCAGAGCACCGCGACGAGGAACGCGACGCCACGGCGATCCGGGCTGCAGTTCCACCAGAACTGCCAGGCGAAGCCAGTCGCGACCACGAGCAGCACCAGCACCTGCAGCACCGGTGCGACCCCGACGAGCGGCAGCGCGTACCTGAGCGCGAGGAGCACGGCGAAGGTGATGACGAGGCGCAGCCAGCCGGGAAGCCGCGAGCGCGTGCAGGCAGCGCCGGGCTGGAAGAAGGACGAGGTCATGTCGGTGGGAAAAGATGGACGTCGTCAGCGTCTCACGATCGGCGGCGGTAGGTGATCGCCAGATCGTCGACCCAATGGAGATCGTCCTGATTGAGCTGCGCCTGTCCGGAGATGGTATCGCCTCCGTCGACGAAGGTACCGACGAACCGCTGGGAAAAGCCGGGTTCGTCGCGCCAGAAGCGCCACGCCGTCGCGTCGATGCTCGTCTGATAGAGACGGAAGACTCCGCGCGAGTCGTAGTAGTGCATCTCCAGTCGCGTCGCGCCCGCCGCGGCGGGGGCGGTCCCGGTGGAGGGATCGGCGCGGCCGTGCTCCGTATTCCCGATGATCGAGATCGCATCGGGAAAGTCGGGATGATCGGTGCGGGTGCGAAGGATGAGGAAGCGCTCGCCCTCGAGCCATTCGACGTCGGCGCTTCCGTGCACGACGACGCCCGGCACCGCAGGGTGCGTGGCCTCGGTGGTCCACGTGCCGACGAGACGGTCGAGATGTCGGAGGGTCGAATCCGAGGTCATTGGAGGCGTCCCGGTCGATGCGCGCCGGGCAAGCGGTGCTGTAGCTCGGACCACCAGCCGGCATGCGCCACTGCTCTTCGCGAGATGTCGATTGTAGACCCGGGAACCGTCCGTCCACCAGACCTGGCCGCGCTGGCCGATCGGGCGCTTCGCGGCGATCACGTCCGCGCGCGCACTTTTCAGTGCGGTGCGGTCACTCGAGCTCAGGTGGACGAGCGCTCACCGATCCACAGCCGGCCGTTCCGCAGATCGAACGTCAGCACGTACTGGCTCATGAATGGCTGGCCGAGGTTGCCGTCCATGATCATGTCCGTGACGATCACCGGACTGTCGACCCTGATGCCGGGCGCGATCTCGAAGCGAAGCCGCTGCTCCTTGATCTTTGGATCGAGACCGAAGGCCTCGGCGTACTCGCGGGCGATCAGCGACACGCCGCCGGCGCCGGAATCGAGCGTCAGCCAGGTGAGGCCGCGCGGTGTGGTCACGCCGACGAACGCGTCGAGGCCGCGCGCGGACGGACCGTGTACGAGCCGCAAGGGAAGCTCCCGCATCCCCTCGATGCGCCGCGCGAGGCTCGCGGGCGTCTCGAGCGTCAGCGTCGCGGCAGTCTGGTCGAGGGTGATCGCCTTGCCGTCGAACGCGTCGAGTGACAAGAGCCCGTCGGGCGCCTCGTCGCCGGGGAACTGGCCCGTGAAATCGATCTTGCCGATGTCGACCGGCGTGAGCGACGCGTCGCCCACCACGATCCGGACGCCGTCGCAATGCGGGCCGTCGCCTCGCTTGCCGAACATGTTGTAACCGGTGGTCCTCCCCCAGAACGTGCAGGTGAGCCGAGAGGAGAAGGAATCCGTGACGAAGGTGTTCCCGCCGCCCGTGTCGAGCAGAAAGTCGCCGGGCACGCCGTTCACCGTGAGGTGCACCGTCCACAGCGCCTTCCGGAACCGCTCCAGCTTGATGACCTGCGGGGCGTCCGCCTGATGGGCGGGGACGCCTGAAGCGAGGAGCCCGAGGCTCACGACGAGAGAAGCCAGCTTGGCGAACATCGGAATGGTCGGTCAGGGTTCCTGGATGCACGGCCTGCACGGGCCGTCTATTCCAGCGACACGTCGACGGCGAAATCCGTTGACTCCCCGGCCGCGTCGTCGGTGTCGGTCACCTCCACGCACCACGCATCACGCCCCACGCCCTACGCGTCTCAACGGCATCCGCTTCCGGCGCCGGCGCTATCGCCACGCCAGCGGCGGCGCGACGTGCGTGAGGATCGACTCGATCACGTGCGCGTTGTACTCGACGCCGAGCGTGTTCGGCACCGTGAGCAGCAGCGTGTCGGCCTCGGCGATCGCCTCGTCCTCCTTCAGCATCTCGATCAGCACGTCCGGCTCGGCGGCATAGGAGCGCCCGAACACGGCCCGCATGTTGTCGATGACGCCGATCTGATCGCTGCTCTCGTCGCGACCGAAGTACGCGCGGTCTCGGTCGTTCATCAGGGCGAAGATCGATCGCGAGACCGAGACCCGCGGTTCACGGGCGTGGCCTGCGTCGCTCCAGGCTTTCCGGAAGACGCGAATCTGGCGTGCCTGCTGGACGTGAAACGGCTCTCCCGTCTCGTCCGCTTTGAGCGTGGAGCTCTGCAGGTTCATGCCGTGCTGCGCCGCCCAGATTGCCGTCGCGTTCGACGCCGAGCCCCACCAGATCCGATCGCGCAGCCCGGCGGAGTGCGGCTCGAGCCGGAGCAGGCCTGGTGGATTGGGAAACATCGGCCGCGGATTCGGACGGGCGAATCCCTCGCCCTTCAGCAGCTCGAGGAACACTTCGGCGTGGCGACGTCCCATGTCGGCATCGGTCCCGCCTTCGGGCGGCGCGTAGCCGAAGTGACGCCACCCTTCGATGACCTGTTCCGGGGACCCGCGGCTGATTCCGAGCTGCAGCCGGCCATTGCTGATCAGGTCAGCCGCCCCCGCGTCCTCGGCCATGTAGAAGGGATTCTCGTACCGCATGTCGATGACGGCGGTCCCGATCTCGATCCGGCTCGTTCGTGCACCGACCGCCGCGAGCAGCGGGAAGGGCGACGCGAGCTGCCGGGCGAAGTGGTGCACGCGAAAATACGCGCCGTCCGCGCCGAGCTGCTCCGCCGCCACGGCGAGCTCGATCGATTGCTGCAGGGCGTCGCGCGCCGAGCGTACGGCCGATTGGTGCGATGTGCTCCAATGACCGAAGGAGAGGAAGCCGATCTTCTTCATGACCTGAAGATATCGCGGCGAGGACGAGCGGTGATCGCCTCGGTGCGATGCGCACGACGAGGTGCTGCTGCGCCTCAGATGGGCGTCAGCGCCAGATCCCGCCGTCTCTCCCGCCGAGTCACCCGGCCGCCCACCACGTCCCCGATCCGCGCCAGCGCATCCCTGCCGGCGACGTCCCAGTTCAACACCGCCGCCGACCGCGCCGACGCCGCGCGCGCCATCTGCTCGTACCGCGGCCGGTCTCGCAGCAGCGCCAGCACGCGCCCCGCGTACGACTCCGCCCCCGCCGTCGGATCGTCGAGCACGCCCGTCTCGCCGTCGATCACCACGGTCGGTACGCCACCGGTCCGCGCCGCCACCGACGGCACGCCGAACGCCGCCGCTTCGGCGTACACCAGCCCGTACGCCTCCGCCAGCGACGGCATGACGAGGAAGTGCGAGCGCGCGAACAGCTCCGCCAGCCGCGCCGCGCCCGCCGCCGTGCGCTTGCTCACGAACCCTTCGACCTTCACCCACGCCGGCAGCTCGCGGTCGCCCGGCGGACGACAGCCCGCCACCGTGAGCTCGACGGGAATGCCGTGCGCCTCGATCCGCTTCGCGATCTCCACCGCGAGGTCGCCGCGCTTCCGCTCCCAGTCGACACCCACCCACAGCAGCCGGCACGACGTCCGCGACCGCTCGGCGATCGCGCGCTCGACGTCGCCGAGCGAGGGAAGCGTCTCGAGATTCGCGCCGAAAGGCACGACCGCGACCCGCTCCGCCGGCAATCCGTACGTCGTGCGCGCCGACGCGGCCGCCCACTCGCTCGCGTACAGCGCGAGCGCGACGTTCGCCGCCGCGCGATGGCCCATCGCCTCCGCATCGCGCGCACTGCGCGCCGAGAGTCGCACGAACTCCGCGTAGTAGTCGGTGAGCGCCGACGGGGTCGCGTCGTCCCAGCTGATCACGGGGACGCGCAGGCCGTCCAACGCGGCGGCGATCATCGACGTCACCGCCACCACCGCGTCCACGTCGCACGGGATCGCCTCGCGCGCCTGCACGCCGAACGCGTCGAGCGCCGACGCCTCCATGTTCGCGTGGTACGCGTGGCCCATCAGGCCGTACCAGCGGCGGCGCAGCTTCATCGCCGTCGTCCACGGATGCGTCAGCGGACCTACGCGCACGAGCGTCGCGCCCGCCCGCTCCAGCGACCGCGCGATGTGGTAGTTCAGCCCCGACCACTGGAGCACGTCGGTCGAGTCGTTCAGCGAAACGAAAGCGAGCTTCACGCAGGCTCCTCGCCGGGCGAAGAGAGGGCGAAATCCAAGCGGCCTGAAGGGTGACGCGGGCGGTGCGCCACGCGTCAAATGGGAGACGATCGTCCCGCCGTGCCGTCTCTCCCTTCCCACCCTCCCGCCCTCCCTCAGCGGCCGGTGCGCGTCTTCCTCCCCTGCACCGGCCTCGGACGGCAGCGTCGCGGGTTCGAGACGTTCACCACGGAGTGCGCCGACGCCCTCCGGAACGATCCACGGATCGACCTCACCGTCTTCGCCGGCGGCGCGACGGCCGGCGTGCCGGCGCGCGTGCGCTGGAACCTCCCCCGCGACGGCGCGCTCGCCGCGCTCGCCGGCGCGCTCGTCCGGCGCGACGGCTACTTCGTCGAGCAAGCCTCCTTCTTCCTCGCCTTCCTGCCCGCCCTCGTGCTCGGCCGCCCCGACGTCGTCTACTTCGCCGATCTCAATCTCGGGAACCTCTGCTGGCACTGGCGGCGGCTCACCGGGCAGCGCTTCAAGCTGCTCTACTACAACGGCGGCCTCACGACACGCCCCTTCACGCGCGCCGACTTCGTCCAGCAGCTCACCCCCGCCGGCTTCGACGAGGCGGTCGCGCGGGGCGAATCGCCCCAGCGCCAGGCGGTACTCCCACACGGCGTCCGTATTCCCTCGGCCTTGCCCTCGCGCCTCACCGGCGACGCGCGCCGCGCGCTCCGCCTTCCCCCCGATCGTCCGATCGTGCTCGCCGTCGGGATGCTCGACTGCGCGATCAAGCGCGCCGACTACCTGATCCGCGAGCTCGCCGCGCTCCCCGCGCCGCGCCCCTTCCTCTGCCTCCTCGGCGCCGACGGCCCCGATGCGGACGACGTCCGCGCCCTGGCGCGCGAGCGGCTCGGCGACGACGGCTTCCTCGCGCGCGCCGTGCCGCACGACGAGATCGGCCACTGGTACCGCGCGGCCGACGTCTTCGCGCTCGCGTCGCTGCGCGAAGGGTTCGGGCTCGCGTACGTCGAGGCGCTCGCCCACGGGCTGCCGATCGTCGCGCACGACTCCGCGGTGACGCGACACCTGCTCGGCGCGCACGCGACGCTCGCCGATCTCTCGCGGCCCGCCGCGCTCACGCAGGCACTCTCACGCGCGCTCGGCGCACCGCCGAGCGAGGCGGAGCGCGCCGCGCGCCACGCGTCGGCGCGCGACCGCTTCGGCTGGGACGCGCTGCGCGACGACTACGCGCGCCTCCTGCTGCGCGTCGCGGAGCTTCCGGCATGAGCGGGACCGCGACCGCGCCGCTGATCAGCGTCGTCATCCCGACGCGCGACCGCAACGAGGCGCTCGCGCGCTGCCTCGACCGGCTCGCGCCGTGCGCGCAGACGCTCGAGCACGACCGGTACGAGGTGGTCGTCTCGGACGACAGCGCGCATCAGGCAGCGCGCGAGCTGATCTTCGACCGCTATCCGTGGGTGCGCTGGAACGCCGGCGCGCGCCGCGGTCCCGCGGCCAATCGCAACGCCGGCGCGCTCGCCGCGCGCGGCGAATGGCTCGCCTTCACCGACGACGACTGTCTCCCCGAGCCTGGCTGGCTCGCCGCGTTCGCCTGCCGGTTCAGCGACGACGAGCGCGCCCTCGACGTGCTCGAGGGACGCACCACCTGCAAGGCGGGGCTCGACTCGCCGCGCCAGACGGCGCCGGTGAACCTCACGGGCGGGAAGCTCTGGTCGTGCAACTTCGCCATCCGCCGCGCGCACCTCGCGCAGGTCGGCGGATTCGACGAGCGGTATCCGTACGCACACATGGAGGACGCCGACCTTCAATCGCGCCTCCTCAAGGCGGGCTTCATGATCCGCTTCGTCGGCGAGGCGGAGGTGGACCATCCGCCGCGCCCCCTCCCGTGGGGCGCGACGCTCGCGCGCGTGCACGAGTCGAGCGTGCTGCACATGACGCTGCACGGCCCGCGGCGCGGCCTCGCGTGGTATCTCCAGAACCAGACCCGCGCGCGCCTCTCGCGCATCGTGCGCGAGAGCAAGTCGCTCGACACGATCTCCGCGCTCGTGTCGCTCCCCGTGGAGCTCGGATCGATCGCGCTCCACTGGCGCGAGTGGCGTGGCCGGGCGCGCACGCTGACGGAGCAGTCGTGACGACGAATGTGCCGGATACGGCGATCGAGACGGCCCCAGGCGAGGCCGAGTCGAGCGAGACGGCGCCGAGCGCGCCGCTGCCCCCGTCGCGCGCGAGCACCGCGCCGCAGCGCTGGTGCATCGTCACCTGCGAGTACCCGCCGATCGAAGGCGGCGTGAGCGATCACACGCGCCTTCTCGCCACCGCGCTCGCCGAGGCGGGCGACTCCGTCGACGTCTGGTGTCCTCCCGCTCCGGAGGACGCGGGCGACGTGCCGGTCGTCGAGGGCGTCACGGTGCACGTGCTCCCCTCGCGTTTCGGGCCCGGCGCGATCGGCGCGCTCCGCCGCGCGATCCGCGCACTGCCCCCCGACGTGCGCGTGCTCGTGCAGTGGGTGCCGACGGCGTTCGGGTGGCGCATGATGAACCTCCCGTTCGCGCTCATGCTGTTCGGGCTCCCGCGCCGCCGCCTCGAGCTCTACGTGCACGAGACGGGCTGGGAGCCGTCGCGCGAGCCGTGGCGCCGCGCACTCGCCGGCATGGTCCATCGCGTCATGACCTGGCTCGCCGCCCGCTCGGCGCACCGCGTGTTCGTCACGATTCCCGCGTGGAGCAGCCGGCTCTCGTTGCTCGGCATGCGTGGACTTCCGCCGGAGCTCGAGCCGGAGTGGGTGCCCGTGCCGTCGAACCTGCCCATCGACGCCGATGCGGCGCGCGCCAGGGAGCTGCGGCGCGCGATGCTCGCGGGCACGCGCCAGCGCATCCTCGTCGGGCACTTCGGCACGTACGGACGCTGGCACATGGCGCTCATGCCGCACGTCGTCACGCGGCTGCTCGACGAAGCGGGCGACCGCACCATGCTTCTCGTCGGACGCGGAGGCGAGGCGCTGCGCGACTACGTCGTCGGCGAGCGCCCCGAGCTCGCCGCGCGCATCGTCGCCACGGGCGCGCTCTCGCCGGACGAGGCGAGCGCGCACCTCGCCGCGTGCGACGTGCTCGTGCAGCCGTACGAGGACGGCGCGAGCACGCGCCGCGGCTCGCTGATGGCCGGCGTCGCGCTCGGCCGGCCGACGGTCACCAACCGCGGCCGCCACACGGAAACGCTCTGGAGCACGGAAAAGCCGGTGCACCTCACCGACTCGCCCGCGCCGCACGCGCTCGCCGGCGCCGTGACGAAGCTCCTCGCCGACGCCGCGCTCCGCGAGCGGATCGCCGCCAACGCGCGTCTCGTGCACGCCGAGCGGTTCGCGCTCGCGCGCGCCGTCGCGGCACTGCGCCAGCCGCCCGCCCCGCCGGCCGAGCCTCGAGCCGCCGAGGAGCGCTGATCATGTGCGGCATCGTCGGCCACTGCGGTCCGCGCGCCCGCGCCCTCGCGGCGCGTGCGGAATCCGCGCGCGAGGCGATGACGCATCGCGGTCCGGACGACGCCGGCCTCTGGGTCGACGAGCGCGCCGTGCTCGGCTCGCGGCGCCTCGCCGTCCTCGACCTCTCGCCGAGCGGCCACATGCCGATGGCGAGCGCCGACGGCGCGCACGTGCTCGTGTTCAACGGCGCGATCTACAACTACGTCGAGCTCCGCGCCGAGCTGGCGCGCGACGTCGCCTTCCGCTCGACGGGGGACACCGAGGTGATCCTCGAGGGGTTCCGCGCGTGGGGGTGGGACCGCCTGCTCGACCGGCTCGACGGGATGTTCGCCTTCGCGCTCTGGGACGCGCGCGAGCGCACGCTCTACGCGGCGCGCGACCGCATGGGGGAAAAGCCCTTCTTCCACGCGCGGCACGACGACGGGCTCTCCTTTGCGTCCACACTGGGCGCACTCGTCGAGCTGCGCGGCGGCGCGCCGAGAGTGAGCCACCGCGCGCTCGACGCGTATCTCACCTACGAGGCGGTCCCTGCGCCGCTCGCGATCTTCGAGGGGACGGCGCAGCTCCCTCCTGCGCACGAGATGCGCTTCTTCCCGGACACGGGCGAGCTGCGCATCGAGCGCTACTGGGATCTCCGCTTCGCGCCGAAGCGCCGCATCGCCGAGCCCGAAGCGCTCGACGCGCTCGACGACATCGCGCGCCGAGCCGTCGCGCAGCGGCTGCGCAGCGACGTCCCCACGGGCACGCTCCTCTCCGGCGGCGTCGACTCGAGCCTCGTCACCGCGCTCGCGAGCCAGGAATCGGGCCGCCCCCTCGACGCGGTGACGATGGGGTTCGACGATCCCGCGTTCGACGAGCGTCCGTTCGCGCGGCTCGTCGCGGCGCGGCATGGCGTCACGCTCCACGAGGAGACGCTCGCGCCGCACGCCGCCGCCGACCTGCCGGCGATCGTGTGGCAGTACGGCCAGCCGCTCGCCGACGTCTCGATCGTGCCGAACTACTACATGGCGCGAGCGGCGCGCCGGCACATGACCGTCGCGCTCGTCGGCGACGGCGCGGACGAAGCGTTCGGCGGCTACGCGCGGCCGATGGTCGAGCGCGCGGCCGGCATCTACCGCGCGATCCTTCCCTCGCCGCTCCGTCGCGCGCTCGGCGCGGCGCTTCGCGAACGGCCCGGCGTCCGCGCCGAGGGCGCGCTGCGTCGCCGGCTCGCACTGCTCGCCGCCGCGGGCGCGCGGCCGGCGGCCGAGGCGTTCGTCTACGACCGTGCCTTTCGCCGGTTGCGGGCCCAGGCCTACACCCCGTCGCTGCTCGGCGCGCTCGGCGAGTGGCATCCCGACGCGCTCTACCGCGACGCGTGGGCGCGCGCGGTCGCCGGCGACGACGTGGACCGCGCGCTCTACGGCGACATCTCGACCTACCTCCCCGATCAGCTTCTCGCCAAAGCCGACGTGTCGAGCATGGCGCACGGGCTCGAGACGCGCGCGCCCTTCCTCGGGCGCGAGATGCTCGAGTTCGCGGCGACGCTGCCGACGTCGCTGCGGTTGAAGGGCTGGACGACGAAATATCTGCTCAAGCGCGTCGCCGAGCGGTACGTACCGCGCGAGGCGCTGCACCGGCGCAAGCAGGGCTTCGTGATGCCCGCGTCCGACTGGCTGCGCGGCGACCTCGCGCCCTTCGCGCGCGCGACGCTCGACACCGCGCGCTTCCACGAGCGCGGCTGGATCCGTCCCGAGTCGGTGCGCCGGCTGCTCGCCGAGCACACGTCGCGGCGGCGCGACTGGGGCCAGCAGCTCTGGACGCTGCTCGTGCTCGAGATCTGGGCGCGACTCGCGCTGGATCGCGATCTCGCGCCCGGCGATCCGCTCGACGTCGGCCTTCTCGCCGCGAGCGCACGATGACCGCCGTCGCCGTCGCGCCGAGCGCGGCGCGCCGTCCGCTCGCCGCGTCGCCATTGTCGACGCTGCAGCTCGGCATGGAGTGGTTCGGCGAGCGCGCGGGCGGGCTCAATCGCGTGTACGCGCATCTCGTCCACGAGCTCGCGCGCGCCGGCGTCGACGTGCACGGGCTCGTCGCCGGGAGTGCGGACGTGGCGCGCGCGTCGGGTGGGCTCGTGCATGCCTTCGCGAGCGCGGACGCCCCGATCGGCGCGCGGCTCCGCGCGCTGCGCGCCGCATCGAGGTCGTGGCTGCGCGAGCATCCCGACGCCGTGATCGTCTCGCACTTCGCCCTGCACGGCCTCCCCGTGCTGCCGGCGGTCCGAACCCATCCGCTCGTCGTGCACTTCCAGGGGCCGTGGGGCGCCGAGTCGCGGGTCGAGGGCGCCGGCGCGGCGAGCGCGCTCCTGCGCGCGCTCGTCGAGCGCATGGTCTACCGCCGCGCGGC
>Ga0310810_10008873_pt1 | contig 11608 bp, 10 predicted proteins | sample NCmetagenome_FD_207641 | JGI IMG/M metagenome (GOLD analysis project Ga0310810, IMG submission 207641) | Soil microbial communities from experimental microcosm in Duke University, North Carolina, United States - NC | ecosystem: Engineered > Artificial ecosystem > Soil microcosm > Unclassified ...
GCCGGCAGTGCGAGAATGGGGCGCTGTGTGATCTGACGGCCGTAACGACGCAGGACCAGCCAGAGCGCCTGGTTCAGGCGTCCGGAGTTGCGGTCGGCGGCGGTCGTCATCGGGGTCCTCAAAAAGAAAAGGGCCATCACCTTCAGTCGGTGATGGCCCCTGCGAAGTCAGTTGGGGTAACGCTGGCTACATCACCGGGAAACAAGCCGGCGCGCGTGGTGGCGACAGGCCGACGCAATCGACGACAGCCACGGGCGGGTGAGCATCACAGCAAAGCAAGGAGAACACAGGCCGGCCGAGCGAGTCAATCAGGCAGCGCGAAAAAACGACGCCATCGGTCGCAACGCGCGAGGCATGCGAGTATCTGAGCTCGTGAAATTACGGCAACCGGGCGTATTCTGCGCGTGCTTCGCTGACGACCGGGATCTCAGCGTCGGCGTCCTTCCAGAGCCGAAGCAGTTCCTCGTACGCCGTCTTCGCCTTGCCAACCGGTCGGATAGCATCGGACGCAAGGACGTTGGTGGCCAGGAAGCACGTCACAGCTTCAGTGGCGGTCCAACGTTGACGATGCCGTACAACCGGTGCACCAGCTCTTTATCCGCCGCCGTGCCATTGCCAAAGTACTCGCCCCGTTTTTCGAGGTCACGAAAGAACTGTTCGATGCGCACTGCGGGTGTGAATCCGATGAGGATGCGTCCGGGCCCCGCGCCGTCATAGACAAACGCGTGCGGAACGCGTCGAGGTCCGAGGACCGAATCACCCGGGCCCAGCCGAAACCGCTGGTCGCCGATTTCGACGACGTATTCTCCGGCGAGGCAATAGAACCACTCGTCTTGTTCTTCGTGGTAGTGCTTGGGCGGACCGGACCCACGCCGCTCGATTGGCTGCTCCGTCATGAAGAGCGCCCCGCCGCTGTCCTGGGTCGCGACTTTGACGTGAATGAGGTCACCGCCCGGTAGCTTGATGATGTCGTTCGCCCGACCGGATCCGGCAGCCACTTTCACGACGGGTGGGCTCGACGCCTGGGCCGATAGAGCGATCCCTCCGAACGGAACCGCAGCGAGCGCTTCGACGAACGCGCGACGTCCGAGACCCACTCTGACCATGCCGACCTCCGGAGAAGGTTCGCTCTCGGTCAACCTGTTCGGGATTCGAACGAGGACGAATCGCTGGACCTTCTTGAGCGCCTCAGGTTAGCACTGACACGCACGCGCAACACATCCGCATGGCGAGTTCGATGAAGATTTGAAAGTCGAGCAACCGCCACGCCTGGAACGCGCAATCAATCGGGCGGCGTCGAAGCGTGGACGGTTTGCAACCGATCGCTATAATCGCGACGGACATGTTGTTACCACGTCGATGCGCGGCGCTCCTCTGCGGCGTCGGCCTCCTCGCTGTTCACGGCTGCAACTCGGGGCCGCCAGCCGGCGCAGGGCAAGCCTCAGGCAAGGCTAACCAGCCAGTCGTCGAGCGCCGGAACGTTTCCGAAACATGGCGCGTACGATCGGACACCAAATCGGTGTCGGCCGAGCACGGCATGGTCGTCAGCGATGCGCCGCTCGCCACGCGCGTCGGCGTCGAGGTTCTCCGAAGTGGCGGGTCGGCTGTCGATGCCGCCGTGGCGACCGCGTTTGCTCTCGCGGTGGTTTGGCCGACGGCAGGCAATATCGGCGGCGGCGGGTTCGCGGTGCTGAACGTGGGCGGTCACACTGCGGCGCTCGACTTTCGCGAGGTCGCGCCTGCGGCGGCACGCCGCGACATGTACCTCGACGCGGGCGGCACACTCACCGGCAAATCCGTCACGGGTCACCTGGCGGCGGGTGTACCGGGGAGCGTCGCAGGGCTGTGGGCGCTTCACGAGAAGCATGGCACAAGGCCGTGGCGCGATCTGATTCAGCCGGCAATCGACCTTGCCGACAACGGCTTTGTCGTCGACAGCGATTATCGCGAGCAGATTGGCCTCGAGCTTGCGCGCGTGCGGCAGTTTCCAGCGACAGTGCGGACGTTCCTGCCGCGCGGCGAAGTCCCTGCAGTGGAGAGCCGCGTGTCGAATCCGGAGCTCGCCCGCACCCTGCGATTAATCCAGGCGAGTGGCCCACGAGGTTTTTACGCAGGCGAGACGGCTGACCGCCTCATCGCTGAGATGCGACGAGGCGGCGGGATTGTCACCGCCGCGGATCTGGCGACCTACCGGCCAAAGTGGCGAACGCCGATGACGTTCGTCTATCGCAATCACACCGTGACGGCAATGCCGCTGCCGTCCTCGGGGGGCATCACGGTCGCGATGATTGCGCAGCAATTGGATTCGTACGATCTGCGGAACGCCGGTTGGCATTCACCCCAAGCCATTCACCTCCAGGTTGAAGCGATGCGCCGCGCCTTTGCCGTTCGCAACGAGCAGCTCGGCGATCCCGACTTTGTGACCGTGGATACGCAGCTGCTGTCATCGACCGGTTTCGCGCGCAAGCTCGCGTCATCGATCGTCGTGGATCGCGCAACGCCGTCGCTGGAGGTCAGCGGCCGCGTCGATGTGAAACCGCAGCCGAAGCACACGACCCATTTTTCGGTGACCGACACCGCCGGCAATGCCATCGCGTTGACGACGACGCTGAACTCGGGGTTCGGCTCCGCCGTCACGGTCGACGGCGCGGGATTCATCCTCAACAACGAGATGGATGATTTTGCTGTTCAGCCCGGTTCACCCAATCAGTACGGCCTGGTGCAGGGGGAGGCGAACGCCATCGCGCCTGGGAAACGGATGCTTTCGTCGATGACGCCGCTGATTGTTGCGGGCAGTGACGGGAAGCCGCTGCTCGTGACCGGCGCGAGCGGGGGCCCGTTGATCATCACCACTGTCTTCCAGCTGATGTCGAACCTGCTCGACTACGAGATGACGGTTGGCGAGTCGATGAGCGCGCCGCGGTTTCATCATCAGCAGCTGCCGGACGAAATCTCGCTGGAGGAGGGCGGCTTCCTGCCGTCGACGCTCGCCGAGCTCCAGCGCCTCGGCCACAAGCTGACGTTCTTCACGGTGCCGACGACGGGATGGACGATTGCGGCGACCATCCAACGCACGCCGCACGGGTGGGAGGGCAAGGCCGACCCCCGCCTGCATGGCCTGGCGGCAGGATACTGAACGCGGCACCCGGCTCCGGTTCAGCGAGCGCAAAGGGGGATCCGTGGCATCGAGAACAATTTCGGTGGTACTTGTCGCAGCGATCGCGGCGATGGTCGGTGGGCGCGCAACGGCATCGTTTCAAGTAAGTCGAGCGGCGGCGGCTCGAACGTCGGACCCCACCGGTCGACCGCTTCTCCTGGAACAGGACGAAGGTGAGCTCCGGACCAGGCGCATTCACACGGACAGCTCCATTCCGGCCTCCTCACAATTCATGCTGAAAGTGAGCCCGAAGAACAATGGCTCTCAGCATCTCGTCGCGGGCACGGAGGTGCTGGCGCCGGGCGCGACGTTACCGAAGCACAGGCACATGCTGCAAGATGAGATTCTGCTGATTCACAGTGGAACGGCGCACGTGTCGCTGGGTGAAGAGGAGCGCGACCTCCACGCGGGCGCACTCGTGTTTATTCCGGCTACGACATGGATCAGCGGGAAAAACATCGGCACTGAACCGATCGCGCTGACCTTCATCTTCTCGGCGCCTGGATTCGAAGAGACGATGCGGTGTAATTCCGTACCCGCCGGTCAAACACCAACCGCCATCACACCGGAGGAGCAGCTGGCGTGCGCGCACCTCGGACACTCCGAGAGCGCGGGCCGTTCGGACAAGCAGAACGAATAGTCACCGCTCCGTCTTCGATATTCCGCGGACGATATCGTCGGTAATGTGAAGCGTTAGCAAGAGGATCGACAGCAGAGAGGTGATGACCAGGATTGTGTTTTGCTCATCGGATAGTTCCGTGTTCGATTCGGCCTCGGTTGAATCTGAGACTCGAGGTTGGAGGTGGCGTCGTGGACGAGACACACACAGCAGCCGGCCGTCGGCTTGGTATTCCCGATCGCGCGCAAATGGTAGAGGGCCAGGGCGGATTGCCGAAAATACAAATCAGATCGCCTGAAGTCTCCGCCGAGATGTATTTGCACGGCGCGCAGGTGACATCCTGGAAGCCGGCAGGAACCGAAGAGGTGTTGTTCGTCAGTCGGCAGGCGCGATGGAAGGACGGCCGAGCGATTCGCGGCGGCGTGCCCGTCTGCTTCCCCTGGTTCGGAAACAACGCCGACAATCCCACGGCGCCTGCGCACGGGTTCGTGCGAACGAAGGCCTGGCAGGTCGAGTCAGTCGAGCAGCGCGACGGGGCGATCACGGTCGGGATGTTCACGGAGAGCGACGACGAGACCAGGCGATGGTGGCCGGCTGACTTTCGTTTGGCTCTGCACGTAAAGTTCGGCTCGACGCTGACCCTCGCGCTCGTCGTCACGAACACCGGGACGACAACGATGCGCTTCGAGGAAGCGCTTCACTCGTACTATCGCATCGGCGATATCAACGATGTTCGAGTGCGCGGTCTCGACGCGACGAAATTTCTGGACCAATCCGATGCGAATCTCGAGAAAGTGCAGCAAGGCGACATCGCAATCGTCTCGGAAACGGACCGCGAGTTCCTCGACACGCGCGGCCCCGTCGACGTTGACGATGTTGCGCTGCGCCGACGCGTCCGGACGGTGAAGGATCGGTCGCTCACGACGGTTGTCTGGAATCCCTGGGTGACGAAGGCGCACGCCTTGCCCGACCTCGCCGACGACGAATGGTCCGAGTTCGTCTGCATCGAGACCTGCAATGTCGGGCCGTTCGCCGTCCAACTGGCGCCCGGTCAACAACACACGATGCAGTCGGTGGTCAGCGTTAGCCGACTGTGACTGTCGGCAACGCGCTCCCGGCGCAGAATGGAAGCGCTCGGTCGGAGCATCCACGTCCGCGGAAAGGGCTGCGCCCACGACCACGATCGATTCGCATATCGCGATCCATCGTCCTCTTTCAGCCTGGTGCGGACGCAGGCACGCGAAAGGGGATCCGCATGCCCGGCAGGTCCGATCCGTACGCCGCCTTCCGACTCAATTTAGAGCAGCAACGAAAGCGCGCGAAAGACCTGCTCCGCGCGGTTCGCACCGGCGATGCGGCGGCGCGCCGTCGTCTCGCCGACGCTCTGGCTGTCCCGGTGCCAGATGCGGCGACGATCAAGCTCGCCGATGCGCAGTTCGCGATCGCCCGTGAGCTCGGGTGTAGGACGTGGCGTGACCTCCGAACCCATGTCATGGCGCAGGCCGCTGCGCGTGAGACGATCACGCAGCCTGGCTCCGCCGTTGATGCCGACATGCCGACGCTGCACGTTCGCTGCGGATCGGACATTAAAGGAGAGCTGAAGGCGGCGAGGTTCAGCGGTGACTTCCTCGCCGTGTGGGACTCGTTCCCCGTCGGGCCCGTGACGGACGCGCCAGACTGGATTGCGCAGCGTGCACGCTTTCACGCCGATACCGGTACCGGCAGCGATGTGGAGTACGACACATTTCTTGCGGAACTCACGGACGCCGATCGTCGACTGGCGGCATCCGCCAAGAGCTATGAGCGCGTCGTCATCTGGACCGAGCATGACAGTCATGACCAACTCTCGCTCATCCGCTGTCTCGCACACTACGCGCGAACGCGGTCACCGCGCGTGCTCGAGCTGATCTCAGTCAACCACTTTCCCGGCTCACAGCGTTTCATCGGACTCGGCCAGCTCCCGCCCGAAGCGATGTGGCTGCTCTGGAATCGGCGTGAACGCATCGATGCTGAACGGCTGTCGGTCTGCGCCGCAGCGTGGGCCGCGTTGACATCGGCGGATCCGCGCGCGCTCGCGGCCATCGCTCGCACGGGCACTCCGCCGCTGCCCCATCTCGGACCGGCCCTGCATCGCCACCTGCAGGAGCTGCCGTCGTCGATGAACGGCCTCAGCCTGACGCAATCCTTGCTCTTACAGATACTCGCCAGGGAGCCCGCCAGCGTTGGCGACCTGTGGCGAGTCTCGCAGGGTGAACTGGAGCCGATGCCGTTTCTCGGCGACACGATGTTCCGGCACATCCTCAACCAGATGGGACGCGCCAACCCGGCCGTCTACGATCGGTCGGTGCTCAATCCGGAACGTCCGTTCAGCGATCGCCTTGCCATTACCCAGACCGGCTGTGAGGTACTCCAGGGGGTGACCGACTGGCTCTCCCTGCAACCTCCCCTCCGGTGGCTCGGCGGCGTGCGGATCGATCCGTCAACGCCGAACTGGCGCTGGGACGAAGTGCGACAGGACGTGATACTGGCGTAAGTCCGCGTTTCGACAGAGGGCTACACGAGCTGACGCGATCATCTATTCCGAGCTGTGCCATGGTCTACACTTCCCAATACGTTTTCAGTGACGGAGGTTTCAATGCGCCGATGGCTCTGCGTCTGTGTCGCGACGGTGATGGCGATCGTCCTGAGCGGGCGGGCCTTGGTCGGTCAAGCTCCCCGCGCAGAGCGCCCAGCGATGATCGTGACGCTCCTCGGCTCCGGTGGCGGGCCAAGTCCAAACCCGAATCGTTTTGGCCCGAGCATTCTCGTCCAGGCCGGAGGACAGGCGCTGCTCTTCGATTGCGGTCGTGGCGCGACCATCCGCATTGCGCAGCTCGGGATGCTGCTGGGCGACGTCCGCCACGTTTTTCTCACGCACCTCCACTCTGATCACGTCATGGGTCTGCCCGATCTGTTGTTGAGTGGATGGGCCCAGGGACGTAAGGCGCCGCTGCGCATTTGGGGGCCTGAGGGGAGCGCACAGATGATGGATTACATGCAGAAGGCCTTTGATTTCGACATCCACATGCGACGTGACATCGATGAAAAGTTCCCGAAGGAAGGAATTACGGTGTCAACGACCGACATCAAAGAGGGCGTGGTCTTTCAGGAGAATGGAGTGACGGTGACGGCATTCCTCGTCGACCATAGACCCGTCGAACCGGCGTTCGGGTATCGCGTCGACTACGGTGGACATTCGGTAGCCATGTCGGGTGACACACGGTTCTCTGAGAATCTGATCAAGTTTGCACAGGGGGTGGATGTTCTCATTCATGAAGCCATCGATCCGAACGAGATCCGCGCACGCTTGAGTAAGCTGGCAGCGACTCAAGCCCAGATCGACAACATCGTTGCGCATCACACTACCGCCGAACAGGCCGGTGTCGTGTTCTCGCGCGTGAAACCGCGGTTGGCCGTGTACTCGCATATCTCCGACGCCGACCTGATTACGCCCGCGCGAAAGGCCTATTCAGGAGCTCTTGAGGCGGGAGAGGATCTCATGACGATCGACGTCGGCGAAACCGTGTCGATCCGTCGCGCGAAGTAGAGACGACGAAGGAGCTTGTCCTATTGCGGTCCAGCAGCGACCGGTCGTCTCCGGAGTGAAGACCGACCGTCGCTCGGGCTCAGCTGATTCGATCCGCGAGCGACGTGTCAGGACGGATCGCACAACTGGCGATCGTTGACGATTTTCGAACTTGGTTCGTCCAGAACGCAGCTTGACCTGTTCACCGAGGGATCCGGCTGAGCCACGGCGGGCGGCTGCTAACGCTCGCTTGACATCAATACGACGTCGCTTCTGTTGGCGCCAATGCCGAGCGACAGCCAGTGACCATCGGGTGACCACGCAAAGCTGAAGATTTGCCCCATATTGAAGTTCGTGATCTGCACGCGTTGCCCACGGGTGAGCGGCTGCCGCCAGATATTCGACACGCCGTTCCGGGTCACGACGTAGTCGAGGCCGCTCTCGTCCGGCGCCCAGACCGGCAACTTCATGGGGCGTGGGGTGACGTCGTCGGGTATGTCGAAATCGAACAGCCGCGTGTGATCGGTGGACGAGATGACGACCCACCGATCCGGTCTGTTGCGATCGCCCCCCTCCTCCACGGCGTCGGACGAGTAGTAAATCATTCGGCCGCTCGGGGAAGGGAGCACGTCGTAACTATCGACCACGTGCAACGGCGTCGGCGGCGACCCGCCCTCGATCGAGACGCGCCAGAGCGAGGTATGGTCTGACTCGCGCGAGGCGTACAACACCCACTTTCCGTCAGGAGAACACGCCGGATTGAAGTCGTTCGAGCCACTGGTCAGTCTGACCGCGCCGCCGGCGTTGGGCGCAACGCGCCAGATGTTGTTGCCCGGGACTGCTCGAAAGACGACGTAACGGCCGTCGCCGCAGGCGGAGATGTGCCCCGCGGCCTTGTGTCCATCAGGCAACGACAGGGTGAATCCCCGGCGGTCTTTGTGGACAGCATTCAAGCGTCCGCTCAAGTCGCGATACACCATCGTGTCGTTGTCCGGTAGCCAACTGTGACGCGAGAGCACGGGATGGTCCCAGGTAAGTTGCTCGCGCGCGTCAAGGTGGTCTCCCGGCGCAATCCAGAGGTCCGATACAAGTGTATTGACGACGCCAGCGACCGCGCTGCCGTTGGCCAGGATGTCCAGGCAACAGGGATCGTACTCGGCCAGATCGGACGTGAGGCGTTCGGCCCGGCCGCTCGGGTACCCGATGCGCCAGATCGATCCTCCAGAGAGACGGCCGAACAGGCGTCCCTCCTGCCCTTCCGAGATGACCGTAAGCAGCCCCGACCCGTCTGGGAGCCAGCGGAGACGGCCGAGGAGACTGTGGCTGGTGTAGAGTTCGCGGCTGCTGCTGTTGTCCACCGGCAGAATAACGATCGACTTCGAGCCGTTGCTCGCATCGATCACGGATGCCGCCACGACTTTGCCGTCGGGGGACCAGTCTGGCGCGAATTCGGAGAACATGAGCGGGGACGTGCGCGATGCCAGGACGCGTTGAGAGCCGCTTGCGACGGCGGCCACGACGATCTGAGGCCCTTGAGCGGCGCCGCGCTGAAACACGAACTCGCGCCCATCGGGTGAGAAACTCACGGGGGAATCGACATCCTCAAGGATAGGCGTCTCGACACCGCCGATGGTCGGGACGCGGGAGAGAACGAACATAGGACCACGCGCGCTTTGCCGCGCGAAATAGACGTACTCACTGTCCGGGCTGAAACTCAGGTACGCCAGAGCGAGCGGCTGGCGTGGAACAAGTGGCGTCTTTCCCTCGGTACCGACTCGCCTCACCCACAGGCTGTACTGGTCGCCGTCGGTCTCGACATAGGCGACGTACCGGCCGTCGCGGGAGATGGCGCTCGACGTGGCCTTTCCGCTTTCAGTGATCTTGGTTACGTGCCTCGTGAAGTTCGGGAGCGCGCTTGCCTTTTCGTTGGAGATCCACCTCAACCCGAGCACTATCGCCACGAGAGCAGTGACGCCGAACAAGGCGAAGCCTGCTCTGATGAAGGGCACTCCACGGCGACGGCCGGCTGGCTGGGAGGCCGCACCGTCGGTCGACACGGCGATTGCGGCCGAGTGATTTGAGATCGCAGTCACGCGAGCCGTGAAGCGGTAGCCGTGACCCGGAATCGTGACGATATACCGCGGCTGCTGGGCGGTTTCACCCAGTGCCTTGCGGAGCAGGAAAATCTGCTGCGTGAGGTTTCCTTCCTCCACTTCCACATCGGGCCAGACGGATCGAAGTAGTTCGTCTTTCGTGACGACGCGGTCGCTGTTTTCGATGAGAACCACGAGCGTATCGAATGCCTTGGACGTCAATGGCACGGGCGTGCCACCGGCGATGAGGAGACGCATGTCCTTCATCACCTTGAATCCTTCGAACTCCCAGTTCGGGCCGGAAGGCTCTTTGAGCATGGAACGGCCCGGATCATAGCGCTTTCCGGCGATTCTCAAACCGCGTGAGAAGAATTGAGCACGTTGTGAGGTGCGCCTGAGGATTTCGTGAGGGGCACTACGCCACCGTCGCCTTTGCGAGGACTCCTGTCCGTCCCCGCGGGAGGCGGCTATGTGGCGAGGAATGGTCGGTGTATTGCTCCTCACAATTGTCACGACTGGGGAGGGGATCGTGAACGCGCAAGCCAGGTCAGCGAGGGTTCGGCCGGAAGACGCCGCGATCCGCGCGTTGATCGACCGAGGCATAGACCAATCCGCGACGTTTCGCGTTTTGATCACTGCTCTCGACAATGCAGACGTCATCGTCTACGTCAGGTTCTCGCGATGTTTCCAAGGCGTGCCGTCGTGCCTGTTCTGGGCCGCGGCCGACACGGACGTGCGACGGCTGCTGATCAAGATCGACAGGTTCGACCGCTCACCCAACGAACTGACGGCGTTACTGGCGCACGAGCTTCAACACGCAAACGAGGTCGCTTCCGATCCGGAAATCACGAACCTCGCCTCATTTCAGCGTTCATTTGCGTCGCACGGCTGGAAGCATGCGGTTGGATTCGAGACGGAAGAAGCGCGCAAGATCTCGAAGAGAGTTGCGAGGGAGTTGAGTCGAATAGAGGTCAACGCCCATCCAAAACAGAAATGAACGAGAAAGAGTCTTGAGGCGCTCAGCCGCCGGCATTTCGTCCTTGAATCCCCTTCGGGCGCGCTGGCAAACGCAACCCACCGTACCCGACGGTGTGAGTTACTTCCTCTTTTGTTTGGTCGGCTGCCGCTTCGCCTTTGTCTTGGGCGGCAGAGTCCGCACGAAGGCTATCGCCATATCCACCCACGCGCGCACCGCGTCCAGCTCAATGGGCGGATCCAGGTAGATGTAGCCATCCATCGGCCGACCGCGCATTTCCATTTGGCGAGTGCCCGGCTTGGCGAGCGCTTGGGATTGCCGATCCTTACCCACGCGCAACAGCAAGCCGCGTTTCGACGCACCAACGAGAAGATTGCCGTTGAGCATGAAGCCGATGCCGCCGAACATCTTGACTTCCGCAACCGGCTTGACACCAGCCAGGGCGGAGCGGACTGCGCCTGCCAGCTCAGGGTCAGGCGCCGGTGATTGACTGTGTGATCGAGAGGAGGTCTTTGGCGTCACGGCTCGCTCGCTAAAGCTAGCGCGCCTGCGCGATACCGCGCAAGGGCGAGACGCGAACTGAGCGTCGATCAGAGCCGCACGTAATGCGTTCGATCGGGGTTTCCCCAATCCAAGCCATCGCGACGCGCGATCGCCGATCAGACTGGCGGCAAGCACACCCTATCCCCACCCCTAACCGAACGCTCAGCGATTCCTGAATGATCCGTTCCATTACCCGAGTCGGAAAGTTCTAGAGTGAAATCACTGGAGGCCCGCGAAAGCGCATGTCGCCTGACGGCGCCGACGTGGCAATCGGTTATCGCGTCCGTGCCTGCACCGCGGCGCGTTTCACACGCACATCCGTGCCGATGTCGATGACCATCAGATCCTCGCTCATCTCCATGCGTCCCTCGTAGGATCGCCGTGTCTCCTCGACGATTGCCGGTGTCCCAGCGCCCTTGCGCTAGCGCACGACTCCCATCATCCAGTTCTGCACGACCGACAATGGCGCCCTGGGGTCGTTTTCTATAATCGCGCTGAGTAGGAAGCGCTGGCCGTCACGCGTCACGGCGTAGGAGGGCACGGTCATCGTGCCGGCGGCGCGGAATGCAAACAGCGGTGTTGGTGTGCCGGTTGCGAAGGGACCACTATCGGCCGTCACGGAAATCGCCATCACCCTGCCGTCGAGCGAGTGGTA
>Ga0310810_10008875_pt1 | contig 11606 bp, 10 predicted proteins | sample NCmetagenome_FD_207641 | JGI IMG/M metagenome (GOLD analysis project Ga0310810, IMG submission 207641) | Soil microbial communities from experimental microcosm in Duke University, North Carolina, United States - NC | ecosystem: Engineered > Artificial ecosystem > Soil microcosm > Unclassified ...
TTTCACCCGAAGCATCCAGAGTCCCAGAGGCAGTAGCCGTCCCCGCCTCAGTAGAAACCACTTTTCCAGAATTAGTTAGTACTACCTGTCCTGAACTATTCACTGCAACACCCGATGCCGCACTCCCACCACTCCCAGTGAGCAACTGCGGCAAAGAAAGAGGTGTAATTCCTGAAGTAGCAGCAGGCGCTGTTGGGTCAATCTCCAAACTCAGTAGATGTCCCGCTTGACTCAAGCGAACTAAATTCGACCCAGGCACAGCAGCCATGATAATTTGTCCTGCTGGTGCCGAAAGTTGCCCGGTATTGACCACAGTAGCGCCCAATAAAGTTAAATGTTGTCCCGGACTAACTGCCAAATTCCCAGCATTGATAATGCTTCCTGGCTGATTTGTGGTAAAGGCAAATTTACTCGGTGTTCCGACTAAGGCAGTGTAATTATTAACACCTGTAGCATTAAACCAATTATCCCCAAAATTAATTCCATCAGCAGTAGTTGCTGTAAAGGAAGCAGGTACGTTTAAGCTAGCACTTGCGCCAAAGACAATTCCGGCTGGGTTCATCAAAAATAAGTTGGAATTGCCGCCTGTGACCTGAATTAAACCATTAATAAGTGAAGGGTCACCGCCAGTCACACGTCCCAGAATGTTCTGGATATTCGGGTTCGAGAGAAAATTGGCAGTCTGATTAGCGTCAAGACCAAACTGAGAGAAACTATGAAAGAGATTCGCTCCATCTCCTGATAAACGACCCCCCGTGATATCGATGCGGTTGCCATCGGGAGTAACCTGGGTATCAGTACCATCGACAGCAGGAATAATCGGTTGAGCAGATACCGATTTAGCCGCTTTCAATGTTAATGTAGTGATTGTGAAGGGAATACATCCTACTAGAGATAGAGTTATCAGTAGATGTTGAATTCTTTTCATAGATAATTTTTATCCTTTTCGTTTCATACCCGATTCCTCTATAGGGGGATTGCCGTCAAAATCCCTGATTTCAAAGCTGATTAAACTGGGTAGAAGTGGATAATCGATGAAGTTTTGTAATGACTAGTGTTAAAAGCAAAGCGATCCATTTAAAAGTGATTGCAAATTTCAGCGTTTGGCTGAGAGTAGCTTGATTGATTGACACTCCCCGTGCTAAAGCCGAGGGGATTCTTGGTTCATAGACTCGCCGTTAGACGACAGGATTGCTCCAATCGCCCAAGAGGGCAAATCTCCCCAAGCGTAGGTTCCCGTGTGCCCCACGGTACACAGCGCTAATTTCAGGATGTTGATGGCGGCGTTCACGTCCCTGTCTTCAACAAACCCACAATGTGGACAAACATGGGTTCTTGTTGATAGTGACTTGTTCACCTTTTTCCCACACTTAGAGCAGTTCTGGCTTGTGTTGTAGGGAGGCACTGCAATAGTCAGCTTTCCATACTTAAAGCCAAAATACTCCAACCACTGACGGAAGGTAGACCAGCCAGCATCACTGATGGATTTAGCCAGACGCCGATTTCTTACCAGCCCTTGAACATTCAAGTCTTCATAGGCGACCAAATCGTTAGATTGGATGACGGAGTACGCGACTCGCTTGCAGTACTCTTTTCGCTGCCTACTTACTCTTAAATGCTTCCGAGCATATCGGTTTCTTGCTTTGTGGTAGTTTTTCGACTGCGGTTTTGCGCCCTTTGTGAACTTCCTGGACTTCTTTCGGTTGGCTCGGTTGAGCTGACGTTCTGACGAGCGGTAAAACTGAGGACAAGGTTCTGTATTACCTTTGCTATCAGCAATGAAGAACTTTAGCCCCAAGTCCAACCCAATCATTTTTTCGGTCATCTCCGTCTCAACCCTAACTTTGACATCAATGGCAAATTGAGCGTAGTAGCCATCAGCACGACGCACAAGTCTAACCCGTTTGATTTGCTTGATGTCGTAGTAATTGAGGTCATAGGTTCCCTTAAGTTTTAAAGTCCCTATGTTCTTGCCATCTCGGAAAGTGATAGATTTCCGATTCTCTGACAGCTTCCAGCCGCTAGTTTTATATTCAACTGAGCGGCAATGCTTTTTGAATTTTGGGAATCCCTTCTTACCCTGGATTTTCTTGTTGCAATTGTCGAAAAACCGAGCAATTGCGCTCCAAGTTCGTTCTGCCGCCGATTGTCGAGCCATTGAGTTAAGTTCGCAAGCCCAAGGGAATTGGGCTGCTAGTACGGCGCAATACTTGTTGAGGTCGTATTGCCGTAACCCCTTGTTCTCCATCCAGTAGCGCAAGCACTTGTTCTGGATGAACTGAGAGGTGCGAATCGCCTCATCGATAGCGCGATACTGAGCTTCTTTTCCTTTAACTTTGAACTCGTAAACTATCATGGATTCGACCTAGCCACCACATTTCTTATGTTAATTCGTCCACATAAGGCTAGAGATTAAGTTATGTGTAGGTAGGCGCTTAAAAGCGCGACCTCGCCTTCATCCACGAGCTAAAGCTACGTGGTTTTCGGCTGCGTCCATAATAAAGTCTATTACTTTAGAGTACAAAAATTATCAATTTGTGCATCAGGGATACAAGCCATCCAGCTCATTCAAAGCGAAATGGCAATGGAACTCGAAGAATAAGAGCCATTGCCAACAAAGCGCTCACCGGATGGCAGCACTCAACTGTTGCTCGGTTCAGAATAATAGATTCTGAGCGTATAAAGTATGGGTTGAAAATTAAGAGCGATCGCATCCCTGTAAAAATCCAGTTCTACTCACTGGGATGCGATCGCTATTGGGGACACTTAAGAGCGAATAAATACACCACCCTAGTTTTTGCCTTAAAAATCATCTAAGAATGCACTAAGGCGGTTCAGCAAGGGATCGTCAATTTCCGGTGGGGGAGCCGTAGGAGTTACAACTTCTCCCTGTTTGAGTTCTGGTACGAACGGGCGAGAATGCTCAGATTTGGGCTGCTGATTGACGAGCTGGCTCAACTGCGCCAATTGCCCAGACAGTTGATTGAGCTGACGTTCTATTGCATCTAATCGACTGGATTCCCTGTGCAAAAGTTGATTCAGTTTGGGTTCTATCGCCTCCCATCGACTAGATTCCTGACGCAAAAAACGCTGCTCAAACTCAGCCAATTGGCGCTTTAGTTCAGCCACGGGTTGTTCCATCTGCCCCGCTGTGGGCGTCGTCGGTCTTACAGATTCGGGTACGCACAAAAATTGCCACAAAGCTTCTTTACAGAGGTCGCTAAACGTTTTGTGCGGTTGTTTCATTAACTCCGTCTCCACAACCGCTAACAAAGTGTCGTCAGCAACCTCTGAATTGAACGTAACCGGTTTAGTTATCTTTTTCGACCAAGGGAACATTAGTTTTAAGCCTTAGCGGAGCGAGTAGCCGATGCTGCCAACTGTGCTTCTCCATAAATATACTGCCCTAAGGCATTCGCTTGCCGGGAGGGTGCAGCTAAATGGGCATTGATTTTAGCATCTTTCAGTAGGCGTTGGATGTCATCCCAGAAGAACTCTCCACCTCCTCCGGTGAGAATCACATCCGTGACGCGCTCCGGCAGCCATGCTAACACACGGCTACAAATTTCGCGAGAATAACTCTCTTTCAGATTAGGGAGAAAATCGTCTAAATTGGTTGGCTTGGTTGCCCCCCTGGGACGGTAGAAGCGATCGCCTTTGGGTCGGTTCACTGCCGTAATCAGAGATAGAGATTGACTATCCGCTCCCTCAATCTCGGCGGCAACTTGCTCATAAAACTGGCTCATGGCAAAGGCTTCGCTCTTAGAGGCTCCTCGCGCAAACCGGAAGCTATCCACCATCAAACAATCCGTCGTTTGGTGTCCAATATCTACAATTGCCACCGAAAGCTTTGTAAAGTCTGGCCCTGGCCCTTTCTTGGGTTGAGACTCACACCACAGGAGGCTACCATACCCTTCTGGCATGACCCAAACTTTGTTGATGTTAATCGACACGGACTCGCCCCGGTAAGTCATGATGTGGGGCCCACTCAGAAGGCTGACCAACTGAGCCTTCTCTCGTTCAAACTGATCCTGGGAAAGATAAGGCAGACCGAGTATAACGGATACCTCATCTTTAAAATTGAAGTAACCGATACAGGCCAAGACTTTTGCTAGTGCATCCTCAACTTTAGATTGGCCTACGCCGAGATTAGCCCCAAAGTCTGCTGCCAGTTGACCCACAGCGTATCCCTTGCCTTGATACTCCAGCCACATATCTAATAGTGGATCGGTGGCGCGAGCTTCAAAAATACCCCCACGAGCCTGTTCCATCGACAGTTGCTTCACGTTGGCAGGAATGAAGACTACATTGTTGGGGTCGCGTGACACACAAGTCTTTGTGGATGTTCGACCTAAATCTACGCTGAGAATCGATTTCCCCATGTTGTTAGGTTGCCTGGTATTCCCTGGAGTCGTCGCCGACTTCGGGCTATTCATTGGGGTAGTTGCAGAATTCATCGGCGTAGAAGCCGAATTCATCGGCGTGGAAGCCGAATTCATCGGCGTAGCAGCAGACTGTTGAACCGTCATGAATACTCCTAATCTCTCTTAGCTTCAACAAATTATCATGCCATCCTAACAAGATGCTATACCTTGGACGGACGCAAGTTCTTGAGAAATTTATTACAACCTGCTAGAGCTGGCATCCGTAAATTTGTGTCCTAGCTTGCGCTTGATTTGGCTATTTTGTCAAAACTAAGGATATTACTCAACACAGAAATGGGTGGGATGGCATTTTTCCCACCAATAAATCCTAGCGAAGGTTTTGCTGGAATTGTCGAGTGTTAGCATTCAGACTTGGGAAATACAGCCCCAAGCCAACTGTTGCATCTCAACGTCCACAACTGAGCTGGGCGATGCTACTTGTTCTGAAACGCTATGCCAATGGAAACCCCACAGGAAACTTAGCCTTAGACTATCAGCCCAGCAACCCTCCTGTTTGGATTAACGTTGATTTCCCTTAACCGCATTTGCTGAATCATCTAAAACCTCTTTTGTTCCGGGATAAAGCGGTTGGTCAAGATTCAGCTTTTCTCGAACATTGCCAGCCGCACTTTCAATATTTTGCTTCACGGTTTTGGCTGGCTTACTAATGGCTTCGCCAATTTCTTGAGTGGATTTTGCAGCCGTTTGGGGTTGCTTATTCTCTTTAAAAAGTGAATTAACTTTCTCTTGCTCGTTTTCCCGGAACGGGCTATCCTTACTGTTCACTTGGTACTGAGTTGCTTCAGGCGTCAACGGTTCAGCCTGTGCTTGAAACGAATTGTCGTAGCTGAAAACAGCACTCAATAAAAATGCTATTCCTACAAGAGAAAGTGTTAAAATGATACGCACAAAAGTATTTTGTAGCCAAAAAAATATTCGGTTCATAAAAATCCTCTATTTCATGCTGTCTAGGCTGATGGTTAGAAATTGGGGCTTATTCCCAGCCCCAATCTATTTTCAAGATTTCAGCCGAATTTCGATGCACTTGTCTTGATGTGCTTAAACAGTTCTTAGCCTTTCGGAGCTTCTTGGAGGGATAAAGTGTGGGTGAAAACGGTTTAATTACTTACCTTTTGGTTGACCTTCTGTTGTTGCAATCTCACCAGTTTCCATCAGCATCTTGAAGCGGCGCAGCTCATCACCAATTTGTTGTTGGGGTTCTTCACCGAAAAGTTTAGCAATCGCATCTCCAACAGCTCCACCGGGTGGGTTGTACTCGATCACGACCTTTATTTCAGTACCGCGTCCAGCAGGCGCTGGTTGAAAACGCACAAACCCTGAGTTATCTATATCTGCTCCTTCAACAGAAGCCCAAGCAATTAAGCGGTTCTCTTGGTCGTTAATGATTTCTGCATCCCATTCCACACTTCCACCCATTGGCGCACTAACAATCCAATGCGATCGCGTGTCATTAATCACGCTGACATGCTTGATATGTTTCATAAAGCGCGGCAGGTGTTCAAAATTGCGCCAGAAGCGATAAAGTTCTTCTGGAGATTTGTTGCTAATGGTCATGGTCTTTTCGACCTTGATGCTTTGATTCATGCCGAGTGTGTTTTGGATGGTGTCCTGAATGCCGGTTTGGGCAGTTACGCCACGATAAAGGAGTCCCCCGCCTGCAAGAGCCGTTAACGCACCTCTGAGAGAGCCTTGCTTGAGACCTAAAAGCACCATTGCACCGCCGCCTATTAGCGTTGCCCAACGTTCAGAATCACTGACGCTGCTCGTTTCACTCGGTTTGTGCGGCTCATGGGGAACGATGTCTTGTCCTGCTGTCATTTCCTTATGTCCTCAAATTGTTGTGAATGGGTTATTAAGGGGCTAGGAGTTAGAGAATGAGGAATAAACAAGGTATTTAGCTTTCTTAGCTCGCTCTTTTTCGCCCTATTGTGCCAAGGACGTTAACAAGAAAAGCTGGCGAGGGTAGGAACAAGTTTGCTCTGCGTCCGTTCTCACTCTCATCTGCGGCATGGGGGCATTGTTCTTCTCTAGTCCCTGTTTACGAGCTAACCGTTTGAACGTGTTTGTTCTCTAATCCCTCTTTTGAGTGATCTAGGCGCAGTTCACCCGGCGGTTCCTTGCGCAGCGACTCTGGTGTTTGCTGACCCACAGAACCTTTGGCGATTGTGACACCGCCATCTGCAAGCCATAGCGCTCCAGTCACGTAGCTAGCTTCGTCAGAGGCTAAGAAAGCACACACATTTGCCATTTCCTCTGGTGTGCCGCGTCGTCCCATCAGAGCAGCCATGACGGTCATTTCTTCCATCTCGGCGTCCATTGGCCCCGTTTCTTTATGAGTCCAAGCGGTATCGATCGCACCCGGACAGAAACAGTTGGCGCGAACACCATATTTAGCCTGTTCAGCTGCTACACCCTTTATAAAAGAATGTATCCAACCTTTCGTACCACTATAGGGAGAGTTTTTCGGCACACCATTGAAACCCGCTTCTGAGCCAGCCGCGACAATATTACCTTGGGTTTTTTGCAGGTGTGGCAAGGCATACTTGGTCATCAAGAAAGCGGAACGGATATTCATCCTGATGGTTTCGTCGAAAACCTCTATGGGATAGTCCTGAGTTTCAGCCGTTGCCAAGAACACCCCAGCATTATTCACGAGGACATCTAAACGACCGTATTTGTTGATCGCAGTTTGCACACAAGTTTCAGCCTGAGAGGGTTCTGAGACATCGCCCCCATAGGCAATTGCTTCACCGCCGTATTGATTGATGGCTTCAACAACGTCCTGAATCGGGTCATCCGGTAACCCATTGACTACGACTTTTGCCCCTTCTTTCGCAAACTTGTGTGCGATCGCTTCGCCGATTCCAGTTCCAGCACCGGTAATAATAGCAACCTTTCCTTCTAATCGTCTACTCACTTTTTTAAACCTTTTTTCCCTGCACCCTCCTTTTCACACTTTGAGATTGACCTTTCCTCTGTCTGTAGTAGGGTTACTCACGTCTATCTTTGGTAGGTTTAATCCCTGTTTGTAGTTTTGTTAAGTTTCAGGGGTTGAGTTTAATAGGTATTTATGACATACACTCCTATCAGCAGCTACGATCAAGGTAAACAAGCTTTTAAAGGCTTGAATGTAGACGCTCAACTCGGTTTACTTTGGGTTGTTTACACCAAGCTCGGTAGCTCAATTACACCCGCTGCTCCAGGAGCTTCTGGCTCTGAAATTGCTCAAGGGTTGTTCAATCAAGTTAAGGAACTGCCCCATGAGCAACAGTTGCAAGTGATGCGTGATATTGCCTCAAATGCAAACACTTTAATTAGTCGGGAGTACGGGTCTTTAAGCCCTGAAACCAAACTGGCATTTTGGTACTTTTTAGCCCAAGGGATGGAAAATGGCACCATCATTCCTATGCCGCCTGACTATGAACTTCCCCAGACCGGAAAAAGCTTATTAGGCCAATTAGAGTCAATGGACTTTAACCAGCAAATCGATTTTCTCCGGGGTGCCGTATTACCAATGGGCGCTGAAGCCAAAGGTGGTGCTGAAATCTAAGGTTTCTAATGTAGGGGCTTTGCGGCTGGAAAGCCCCTACAATGCTAAAGATACAAAATTGGGAATTGCGGCTGGAAAGCCCCTACAATGCTAAAGATACAAAATTGGGAATTAGGATACTCCCCTGGTACCTAAGCTCTAAAGTCGTATTTCCCTGACTTTAGAGGTAGAACTTTTCTGGGTGGGATAGGTGCCAAGACAGAGGAGGAATGCTGGGGAGACAAGTATTTTTAACTTGAGCCTAGGATTTTTCTTTTGAAGTCTTTTGGCCTTGCATAATATCACGAAACATCTCATTTTTCCCACAGTTAGTAGTTTATCAAGCTAACAATAAACCCCTATAGTGCTATTCCCTGCGATAATTTGTTGAATAGTTAAACGTATTATTGTGTGGGCATCTATCTTAGAATATATTTAGGCAGCAGACAAGTGAATATTTAATGGACAAGGATTGACGAGCATGAAACTACTTATACTAATTTTAGTTTTTTTTTATACCGTGATTGCTCAGCGCTTGTTCACTATCTGGCTCAAATTCTTTCAACGAGATAGCAACATGTCACCGGGAGAAAAGCAACTCTCTTGGGTCGTTTTGATTGTAGGAACTGTGTTGTGGCCTATTGTGATTCCTAATGCTTATTTGGCAATCTTAGAAAAAAAATTAGAGAGTTAAAGTTGATCAGCTGACTCGCTTTAGGGCAGGCAGGATGCCTACCCCAGAAAAATGCTGCTCACCTTCTTCAGTGACCCGTGATATCCCGTGATATTAAGTCGGGTTAAACACCGACAGCCATAAGCTAACCGGTAACCGATGCACTCGTTGTTGGCATGGCAGGTTGAGTGGATTGGTCACCGATTCGTGCGTGGTAAAGTTTGGCTAAACGTTGTTCGTATTGTGCCAAGTCTGCTTCAATCTCTGTAAAGAGGGCAGTTGAAGTGGGGTCAGTGTATTGTTTGCGTAGGTTGTATGAATCAACAACACCCGTTTGGATATCGCCTAAGGTGCGACGCAAAATTGCCATATCATCACTGGAGTGTAACCAATCTTGCAAGCTGGCGTAGATATCAGCAGCAGAGGCAGAAATTGACTCAGATGCATCCAAATCCTTCAGACGTTGTTCTAGCATCTGAATATGGCTCTGCTTGTTCTCGATCATCTCATAGAGAAGCGATCGCAATTGGACATCCGAAGTCTTCTGGGCATACAGTTCAAATGCTTTTCGGGCGTAGCGCTCACCTGTCAGTGCGGTATTGAGAGCATCAGCAATCTCCCTCTTACTATTGCCCCCCCACGCTTGGGCTAACTGCCACCAATGGGCAGTAGTATCACGTTCATCGGGCAGTGCTTGCTCAGGGATGCCGAGTCCCAGGCGAGTCAGGATAGCTGTTGTGAAGATTGCCAAGTCACCCGGTTGCCTTGAGGTAATTAAGTTTCCATCCACTACCAAGGGCTCATCCATGTAGTTGGCACCCGCATTAATCATATCCTTGTGAATCGAGACAAAGCCAGTCGCATTTTTCCCCTTCAGTAAATCGCCTTCAATCAACATCTGGGGGCCATGACAAACAGCGGCAATTAGCTTACCCAATTGCATTGCTCTTTGGACAAAATTTACCGCGTTGGGGTTGTTACGCAGGGTGTCAGGAGCCATGCCATCAGGGATGACAACAGCATCGAACTCTTCAGGGCGTGCTTCGGTTACAGTTGCATCAGGCTTAATGGATACTTGTTTTTGTTTCCCTTCGTACTTTTCATTCATGCGCGAACCCAGGACAGTAACCTCTGCCCCAGCTTGCTGCAAGGCTTTGTATGGGATTTGAAACTCACAATCCTCGAACTTCTGGTCAATCAGAATCGCGACTCGTTTTTTAGTGGGATTTGTTATTGCCATTTGATTTCTTGGTTGTCCTATTAATCGTGCAAATATTGGTCATAAAGATGATTCGCCTAGGAACCCGGTTCAAGGCGCGATTACCCTTGGTGCTGCGCTTTGTAGAATCGGGTTTCATGGCTAATCTCTTCTAGAATCTCTGTCTTTCAGTAGTGGAAACACGACTGACTAGTGTTGTGTGTCAATTGCAGTTGTAATCATTGAGCGAGGTCTCCCTTGTAAGGCCAAAACCAGCACCTCATCCAGCTAAGTTGTGTTGGTTAAGTAGCCACCTCACAACAGCAACGATGTGTCCAATATTTAAGTACTGTCTTTAGGTTATGTATTTATTAAGACCTGTGCTTCGCTCAGAAGAAATAGATAGTTTTCAATATAATTGCGGGATTATTATTGACGAAACCCAAGTCATACATTCTTTGAGCAAGAGCACCCCGATTAAACATCCGTTTTGAGCTGTTGGTCATTGGTCAGAGTGCCAACTAACCCTTCAAGTTCACTGACGACGCGTTCTAATTCATCCACTAGAGGGGTTGACTCATGAGTATGGAAGGCATCTATTAAAGCTCGATAATACCAAAGTGTGCCGTTTTTCCCGCCATGAAAGCGCTCCCACAGATCATCTTTGAGCAAGCGATAGTCCTTCAGAATAGAGCGAGCATTATGCAGCTTATCAGCCGCCGAAACTAAACGAACTGAAGCAGATGCTGTGGGGATATGAGCAATATAGGCTTCTTTCCGCTGACGCCAAGGGGGTTTGGGTATCGCGTCCAACTCGCTGCAACCCTCGACAATATTGGTTACGGTATCGCCAAAGCGGCGACGGATTTCTTCACGGGTTGCTGCTCCGCCTTGGTCTTCCACAGCATCGTGAAGGAGTGCAGCGATCGCTTCATCTTCATTCGCCCCATATTCCAGGGCAATACTGGCAACACCCAGCAGGTGAGCAATATAGGGAACTCCTCCACCTTTACGGGTTTGGTTGGCGTGCAGTTGGGAGGCAAAAATTAGGGCGTCTGTAAATCGTTGTGAGAGCTTCATTTTTAGATCAAACAGGTTAAGAAAGGCTGAGATTCTGCCAGGAATGAGCTGGAGCATCCGATAAGCTAATGGTGTCACAGTCGGTCGGGACTTCGTGGCTCCAAGAAACTGTCTATTGTCACTTATGCCTTCTTTAGAAAACGCCTGAAAGCATTCTGTCAATTGACCCTACGGGCACAATTGTCTCTAATGTACTGGCGTTTATCTAATTTCAACACAGACAGACTTTTGGCTTGGGACTTGCTATCTCTACCTTTGACCAGATGGCAGCTTTGCCCACCACGATAAACTGACAACAAATATCCTCGAAGTGCGTCTCCTCAGTAGTACCCATCACTAGCCATGACCAATCGTCTTGCCCAGTCCCAAAGCCTTTATCTTCGTAAGCACGCCGAAAATCCTATAGATTGGTGGCCTTGGTGTGATGAAGCCTTGGAAGCAGCAAGGGCAACTAATAAGCCGATTTTTCTTTCGATTGGTTACTCTAGTTGCCACTGGTGCACTGTCATGGAAGGGGAGGCATTTTCCGATCCCGCGATCGCAGATTACATGAATGCCAATTTCTTGCCGATCAAGGTAGACCGGGAAGAACGACCGGATATTGATAGTATTTACATGCAGGCGTTGCAGATGATGACCGGGCAAGGGGGTTGGCCTCTCAATGTCTTCCTCACTCCGGAT
>Ga0310810_10008877_pt1 | contig 11603 bp, 10 predicted proteins | sample NCmetagenome_FD_207641 | JGI IMG/M metagenome (GOLD analysis project Ga0310810, IMG submission 207641) | Soil microbial communities from experimental microcosm in Duke University, North Carolina, United States - NC | ecosystem: Engineered > Artificial ecosystem > Soil microcosm > Unclassified ...
GCAGGCAAACGAGGGGAGTGGGACACGTTCCTGGCGGTCGCGTTTCCCGATGTTCAGGTGCAGATCCTTCCGTACAACCGCGTGATCCAGGACCTGGCTGGGATGACGCCAGGCGGATTCATGGATGCGTTGCAGAAACGATTCACGGTCAAGGCTGGACCTGCATCGCCGGCACGGAAGGGCGACGTGGCGATGTTCCTGGACGGTGCGTGGCACACCATCGTGCTGGGTGACGCCCCGGCTGGCTCGAGACCGGCGGATCGTCTCGATGTGATGCGATTGCAGGACGCCGTGCTGGGGCCGACCCTCCAGATCGGCGATGTGCGCACCGACAAGCGCATCGACTTCGTGGGTGGTGCCCGAGGCACTGCGGAGTTGGAGTCGCGAGTCCGCTCGGGCGCAGCCGCTGTCGCGTTTTCTCTATACCCCGTCGATGTCCAGGACTTGATGGCGATCACCGACGCCGGCGGAATCATGCCGCCCAAGTCAACCTGGTTCGAGCCCAAGCTCCGCGACGGGTTGCTCTCACACCAGGTCTAGCCTCGGGCTACGATCGAGAAAGCAGCCAGGAACATTGTCATGCCGACAACCACACGTCTGTTCAACTTCTCAGCCGGTCCAGCCGTTCTTCCCGTTCCCGTACTCGAGCAGGCGCAACGCGATCTCGTCGCGCTTCCCGGTGTCGGGATGTCCGTGATGGAGATCAGCCATCGCTCGAAGGTCTTCGAAGATCTGCTCGCGGGAGCGATCGCGGGGCTCCGTGAGTTGGCGGGCATACCGTCGAACTACCGGATCCTGTTTCTCCAGGGTGGCGCGAGCCTGCAATTCTCAATGGTGCCGATGAACCTGCTGAAGGCAGGCACGGCGGCCGACTACGTCGACACCGGTACGTGGGCGGTGAAGGCGATCGAAGAAGCCCGGCGAGTCGGCACGGTCAACGTGACCGGCTCGACGAAGGCGGACAAATACAACCGGATTCCCACGCAGTCCGAGTTGCAGCTCACGCCGGGCGCCTCCTTCGTGCACATCACGTCCAACAACACGATCGAAGGGACGGAGTGGAAAGCTGTCCCAGATGTAGGCACGGTTCCACTCGTCGCCGATGCATCGTCCGACATCCTGAGCGGTCCGATCGACGTTTCGAAGTTCGGTCTGATCTACGCGGGGGCGCAAAAGAATCTCGGGCCGTCCGGCGTGACGCTCGTCATCGTTCGCGAGGACCTCCTCGAGCGCTCGGACAAGAACCTTCCGACGATGCTCAGTTACAAGGTGCAGGCGGACAACAACTCGCTGTACAACACGCCGAACACGTTCGGTGTCTACATTTTCGGTCTCGTCATGCAGTGGCTGAAATCGCTGGGAGGCCTTTCCGCGATCGCCCGACAGAATCAGCGCAAGGCGGCGTTGCTGTATTCGGAGATCGATCGGACCGGTTTCTATCGTGGCACCGCGCAGACCGAGAGCCGGTCACTGATGAACATCACGTTCCGTCTGCCGAGCGAGGAGCTGGAAAAGACCTTCGACCGGCAAGCTTCGGCCGCGGGATTCGACGGACTCAAGGGACACCGATCAGTGGGCGGATTGCGCGCCTCGATCTACAACGCGTTTCCCGAAGAGGGCGTGGCGGGGCTGGTGGACTTCATGCGCGAGTTCGAGCGCACGCACGGTTAGTCCAAGTCCTAATTTGTTGCTGGCCGGAAGGATCGCCGGCGCCGGCGCCGGCGGCGCCGTGGCCGTGTGAGCTCTCCCGCGCCTTCCTGCTCGCCTGTCGTCACGCCCGAGGCTTCGATGAACCCGCGCCAATGCTCGACGGCCTCGGGCGCCTGGCCATGAATCTCGAGCCACGTGAGCGCTTCACGAAACGGCCCGCGGTGCATCAACGCGCGTCGCGCGCGTGGTGACAGTCGTGAATCAAGCAGGCGCCGCTGGAGCCCCATGATCTGGCGGAAACGCTCGACATCCCTGCGCGCGAGCGGCAGCATCCCGAGCGTGAGTCTCGGTTCCTTCTCGAGCTCAGTGCCCGCAGGCGGGCGCGGATGACCGGTCATGCCGAGCGGCACGAGCAGCGAGCCGAGAAGCACGGCATTGCTCAATGTGTCGGGCGTCTCCTCGTGTCGCTTGCGATAGGCGTCCACCGCGGCCAGTGACTGCCACAGCCGCTCCGTGGCGCCCTTTTGCAGGTCGTGAGCCATGGGCTCGAGGAGCTTGCGCTCGGCCATCATCCGGAACGCCGACTCGGAGGCACCCGATCGAAGCAGCTTGTAGAACTCTTCAATCAATCGTGCCGGTGCGCTTCGTGCGATCTCCGCACGACTGCTCGCGATCGCATCGTCGATCGGCCTGTCGATGGTGAAGCCGAGGCGCGCCGCCATGGCGATCGCCCGGAGCATCCGCACCGGGTCCTCGTGAAAGCGCTCGGCCGGATCGCCAATCGAGCGAACGATGCCCGCACGGAGATCCTCGAGCCCACCCGTGTAGTCGATGATCGAGAAGGTGCCGATGTCATAGAACAGCGCATTGATCGTGAAGTCGCGCCGGAAGGCATCTTCCTCCGGTGTGCCGAAGGTGTTCTCACGGTGGATGAGTGGGTTCGGTCCCGCGAGTCCCTCTTCCGGGCTCTCTTGCTGCTCTGCGGCGGCTTCCTCTGCGGCAGCCAGTTCCTCGGCCGTCACCTTCCGCCGAAAGGTCGCAACCTCGATGGTCTTCATCCCGAATCGCACGTGCGCGAGACGGAAGCGGCGGCCGATGACCCAGCAGTTCTTGAAGAGGCGCTTGACCTGATACGGATGCGCTGAGGTGCCGATGTCGAAGTCCTTGGGGCGCCGGCCGAGCAGGAGATCGCGGACGCTCCCGCCCACCAGATACGCGACGTAGCTGTTTTGATGGAGGCGATACAGAACTTTGAGCGCGTCGGGATCGATTTGCGATCGGGAGAGCGAGTGTGCAGCTCGCGCGACAACGACCGGGTCACCCATCGCCTTCAGATTGTAGGGGAATGCGCTACGATCCGGCTATGCGTACCTTCGTTGCCATCGTCGTGGCGCTGGTCCTGACGGGCACCGGATCGACGGCGTGGGCCGACGAGCCTCCCTTGCTTGCCAAGGCGCGGACGCTCTACAACTCCGGCGACTACGAGGGCGCGATCGATGCGGCATCCGTGGCGCGCAAGGACGAGGCGTGGGCCGATGCGGCCGCGCTGGTCGTCGCCCGTTCGCACCTCGAGCTGTACCGCGCGCGAGCCGCCGCCGACGATTTGTCCGCCGCGCGCGCGGCGCTCAGCGCGGTTCGGGCGGGATCGCTCATGCCCCGCGATCAGGTCGATCTGATTGTTGGTCTCGGGCAATCGCTGTATCTGAGCGAGATCTATGGCGCGGCCGCCGAGTTGTTCGATACGGCACTGAGCCGTGCCTCGCTGCTGGCGACGCGCGATCGCCTGCTGTTGCTCGACTGGTGGGCGACGTCGCTCGATCGCGAGGCGCAGAGTCGTCCGGCCGATCGTCGAGCGCGCGTGTTCGAGCGCATCTCGGCGCGCATGAACGAAGAGATTCAACGCGACCCCGGCAGTGCGGTGGCGAACTACTGGCTGGCCGTGTCCGCGCGCGGCGCGGGGGACATCGACGGCGCGTGGAATTCCGCGATTGCCGCGTGGGTACGCTCGACGCTCTCGCCCGACTCGACGTCGACGCTGCGTGACGACCTCGATCGGCTGGTGACGCAAGCGCTCATCCCGGAACGATCGCGAACAGGCGGTGCGAGAGAACCGCAGGAAGCGGTGGCTGCCTTGAAGACCGAGTGGGAGATGATCAAGCAGCAGTGGAAGTGACCGCGTGACGCCGGTCAGTGCTTGGCGTCCCTCCAGTTGTCAGCAATTCCCACATCGACGGTCAGCGGCACGCTGAGCGACGCTGCGCCTTCCATGTGCTGCCGCACGAAATCCGACATCGCCTCGGCATCCTCACGCGCGCATTCGAACAGCAACTCGTCGTGCACCGTCAGGATCATCTTCGCCTTGAGCCCGCTCTTGGGCAGCGCTCCGTGCAGATCGATCATCGCCTTCTTGAGAATATCTGCGGCCGTGCCCTGGATTGGCATGTTGACCGCTTCGCGCTCGGCCTGGCTGCGCATCTGATAGTTCCGGCTCGTCAGGTTCGGCATCAGGCGACGCCTTCCGAACATCGTCCGCACAACTCCTGACTGGCGGGCCTCTTCCAGTGTGCGATCGATGAAGGCACGCACCTGGGGAAAGCCGGTGAAGTAGGCGTTGATGAACTCCTGCGCAGCCTCCTGTGTCACGTTGATGTCCTTGGCAAGGGTGAAGGACGTCTTGCCGTAGAGCACCGCGTAGTTGACCATCTTCGATCGACTGCGCAGCTCGTGCCGGCTGAGGCCTGGATTGGGCCCGAACAGGTTCGCGGCCGTCCGGTCGTGGATGTCTTCGCCAGTCCGAAACGCATCGATCAGCGCACCTTCGCCAGCCAGATGCGCGAGCACTCTCAGCTCAATCTGCGAGTAGTCGGCGGAAATCAACACCGATCCAGGCGCGGCGATGAACGCGCGGCGGATATCGCGACCGAGTTCCGTCCGGATCGGGATGTTCTGCAGGTTTGGATCAGAGCTACTCAGTCGCCCGGTTGCGGCAATCGCCTGGTTGAAGCTCGTATGCACACGTCCCGTGACCGGGTGGACCATCAGTGGCAATGCATCGATGTAGGTGCTTTTGAGCTTCTGGAGCCCGCGCCACTCGAGCACGAGTTTCGGGAGCTCGTGAACCAGCGCCAGCTCCTCGAGTACTTCGGCCGCGGTTGAAAACGAGCGCGTCTTGCCTGTCTTCCTGGCGACGGGCATTGCCAGCTTCTCGAACAGGATGCGCCCGAGCTGCTGAGGCGAGTTGATGTTGAATTCCTCTTGCGCGAGTTCGTAGATACGGGCGGTGAACGACGCGAGCTGTTCCTCCAGGTGTCGCGACTGCGCGGCAAGTATTGGCCCGTCCACGAGCACTCCGGCGCGCTCGATGTCCACGAGCACTGGAATGAGCGGCATCTCGAGGTCCCGATAGACCGACTCCAGTTGCTCACTCTCGATCAGTGGCGCCAGCTTGCCGGACAGTTGCCATGCGAGATCGGCCCGCTCAGCGGCGAAACCGCGGACCACCTCGGGCGACAGGTTCTGAAATGGGACCGCCTTGGCGCCCTTCCCGCGGACGTCCTCTTCACTGTGCGCGCGATAGCCAAGGTGCTCGAGCGCAACCTCTTCGAGCACATGGTTCGAGCGATTGGCGTCCAGCAGGTAGCTCGCAAGAATCGAGTCGAAATCCAGGCCGCGGAGCGTGATGCCGGACCGCGCCAAAACGAGGGCAACGGTCTTGAGGTCATGACCGCGCTTGCCGATTGTGTCGTCTTCGAGCAAAGGCTTCAGCGTGCGGAGGACCAGGTTCGCGTCGAGCTGTGTGGGTGCGGCCGCACTCGCCAGCAGATCGTCCCGTTCGTCCTCGCTGCGATGACCGATCGGTATATATCGCCCCTGCCGGTCAGCCGTGGACACCGCAATCCCGACGATCGTCGAGCGCATCGCGTTGGGTTGGTCGGTGATCAGGTAGATCGTGAACTTGCCGGCGGTGCGCAGGTCTGCGGCGAGCGAGGCGAGCTCGGATTCCGTCGTGACGAGCGCGTAATCGCTCTGGACGGAATCAGCCGTGGGCGCGTAGTCGTTGACGAGCGTTCGAAACGCGAGGCGTGTGAACAGGTCGAAGCAACGCTCGCGCGACGCACCGCGATATTTCAGCGAGTCCAGATCGAACTCAATCGGCGTATCGGTCCTGATAGTGACGAGCTGACGGCTTTGCAGCGCCTGCTCGCGGTTCGACTCGAGCGCCTCCCGCTGCTTGGGTTTGAGGTCGGCCGTGTGGGCGAGCAGGTTGTCGAGACTGCCAAACTGCGTGAGGAGATCGATCGCGCCCTTCTTGCCGATGCCCGGGACGCCCGCCACGTTGTCGCTGGTATCGCCGACCAGTGCGAGCACGTCAACGACCTGCGACGGCTTCACGCCGAACTTTTCCACCACGCCCTGCTCGTCGAACCACACCCCATCCTCGCGCGGGTCGTAGACGCGGATGGCTCCGTCGCGAACAAGCTGGAAGAAGTCCTTGTCGATGGACACGATGGCGACCTGGTGGCCTGCGTCCACCGCCCTCGTCGCCAGCGTTCCAATCACATCGTCGGCCTCGTAGCCAGGCTTGGTGATGATGGGAACGCCCAACGCTTCACACGCCTCGTGGACCCATCTGATCTGCTCGGCAAGATCGTCCGGCATCTGGACGCGATTGGCTTTGTAGTCGGCGGCGATCTGGTCTCGAAAGGTGGGGCCGGCGAGATCGAACGACGCGGCGATGTACGCTGGTTTGTGGTCCGCGAACAGCTTTCGCAGCATGGTCACGAAGACGTAGACCGCGTGCGTGGACTGGCCCTCCTGGTTCGACAGCCCGCGCCCGCGAAATGCGTGGTAGGCGCGATACATCTGCGAACTGCCGTCGATCAGAAACAACGTCGGATGAGCCATTCGACCAACGATAATAGTCTTTCGATGCTTTCGTCGCCCCGCGTACTTCTGACGCTCGTCGCTGCGTGTTCGATCCTCGGATCCGCTTGTGGCGGCGGTGGTGGGATTCTCGGCAAGGAATACGAATACGAGGAAGAGCTCCGTCTCTACGTCGACGGGTCGGCGCGGATGGATCTGAACTCGTCGATCCCCGCGCTTGTCGCACTGCGCGGCTTCGATCTGGATCCCAATCCCGCGCTTGAAGTGGATCGCGACAAGATCCGGACGATGTTCCAGGGAACAGGTGTGGACGTCAGGTCGGTTCGCACCTCACGTCGCGATGGGCGCAGGTTCGTCCACGTTCGCGTAGACGTCAGTGACATCCGGCAACTCTCGCGCGTCGCTCCGTTCTCGTGGTCGTCCTATCAGTTCCGACGCCGCGGCGATGTGCTCGAATATGAACAGCTCGTCGGAGCCGCAGTGGGCAAGGCCGTTGGTGATGTGGGCTGGACCGGCAACGAGCTCGTCGCATTTCGGATGCATATTCCGAGCGTGATCGCGTATCACAACGCACCATCGAGACAAGTGCAGCGCGGCAACATCCTCGAGTGGGAGCAACCACTGGTCGAGCGTCTGAAGAGCGTGCCGGTGCAGGTCGAGGTCAACATGGAGCCTGACTCGATCCTCTACACGACGCTGTTGTTGTTTGGCTCGACGATTGTCCTGGCGGCAGTGGCGTTTGGTGTGGTGATCTGGCGGGTCGCCAGACACGGTCGTGAAGAAGTGGGGGCGGGCCCCCATACGAGCACCCGCCCCACGTAGCCGCTCACAGCTTTTCGAGCGCGGCCTTGACCTCGGCCTCGGTCTGCAGCTCGTTCTTCACATCGAAGGCAAGGAACGAACTCGCAATCGAGCGCGCCAGCATCCGGTCGACCTGGCTGTTCACCACTCCCTCGAGCGTCACGCGACCGCGATCCACGATGATGTGAATCGGCGGATTCACCATCGAGGCATACGGCCGGAAGTTGTGGTTGCTGTAAATCGCCCGCGCAATCCGGAAGCGCAGATCGTTGTCGAACTGCGAGACGGGCAGCACCTCGATCTGGTTGTCGACGCTCGTGACGGCCGCCACGTTGGCGACACGCTTTTCGATGTCGTTCTTCTTGTACGGCATCGTGACTTTGCCGACGAGCGTCACGTGTCCGTTGTCCACGTTGGCGTGCACGCTGTCGAAAATCGTGAAGTGTGGGTACCGCAACACCTGCTTCTGGACGTCACGGAACAACTGCAGGTTTTCGCTGTCTGCCGCGCTGGCTGGCGCGCTGAACATCAAGAGCGCAACGACGGCTGCAGTCATCAATTTGGCTAACATCGGAAACTCCCTTCGCACTACCAGCCAGTTCTAAGGCAAAGGCTTTGCCAGCCCTGCGGAGTGCGGGATCGCCGGAATCCTTCGGGAATTGACGATGGGAACTCAGCCGCGCGTCTCTTGGCGCGGACAGCGGATTTCTACTCGAGGACGAGCATCGACGCGATCCCCGCGCCGATCAGCAGAATCTGGCGCAAAGAGCTGGCATCGGTACGTCCTCTGTGCAGTCCTGGAATGAGGTCTGCCATCGCGACGTACAGGAAGCTCGCGGCGGCGAGTGCGAGGAAATACGGAAGCATCTTCGGGACGTAGTCGAACGAGACGCATGCTGCGATTGCACCCAGTCCGCTCGCACCGGCAGACAGGACGTTCAGCATCAGCGCCTTGCGTCGTGAATACCCGGCGTGAAGCAGGATGGCGAAGTCGCCGACCTCCTGCGGGATCTCGTGGGCAGCAACCGCCAACGCGGTGCTGATACCGAGAGGCACAGAGGTGAGCACGGCCGCGGCGACGACGGCGCCGTCCACGAAGTTGTGGAACGCGTCGCCGACCAGGACCGGCAGCACCGAGCCGTCATGCACTTCGCAATCGTGTGTGTGACAGTGCCGCCACAGAACCAGCTTCTCGAGGAAGAAGAAGAGCAGGATGCCGAGTAACAAAGTGCCGAGGACTCGCGTGGCTGGAAGCTGTTCGAGCGCAGACGGCAGGATGGCGAGCGTGGACACGCCAAGCAGCGCTCCGACGGCGTAGCTGACCAGCCAGGGAACAAGTCGAGCGCGGGCGGAATCGTTAAAGAGGAGAACGCCAGAAGCCACAAGGAGGCCGCCGAGCCCGCCCAGAAGACTCAGGCCCAGCGCGATCACGTACGTCGACACAACGAGCCATCATATTACGGCCGCTGCTTCCGGGTCTCAGGCGACGGGATCTACGAGGCGACGTATCCGCGTCGCGCGCGGACATTCAGATTACGGTCGCGAACCGTCACGCGGATGGAGTGCCAGCGGCCATCCTTGTTCACGGAGCTGGTGTAGCCGAGGAAGTACTGCTTGCTCAACTCGTCGGCGATGCGAGCGGTTGCGCTGTCGAGCCCGTCGAAGCCCCGGACGATCTCCGTCCGGCCGCCGGTGTCGTCGGTGATCTGGCGCAGTGCGTCCGCGTTCACCCGCTCGCCGGGACTCCGTGGCCATGACGTCGATCCACCACCGCCGCCGATCGGCGGGTATCGCCGACGGCCCCCTCCGGGGAAGGGAAACGGAATGCTCGGAGGAAACTGCGGCGGCGTGATCACCCGCGGCGTGTCCTTTCCCGTGCTGTCAACACCAAGCGCGTACACAAGTACTTCGCTTTCGCGAATCCGCTGCCGCAGCGTGCTGACGCCGATGTTGCTGTTCGTATCATTGCCGTCGGAGATGACCAGCAACGCCTTCTTGCGGTTGCGCCCCTCCTGGGCAGTCGGCAGCGCTTCTGCGACAGCGTCGTAGAGCGCGGTCCCGCCAACAGCGTTGACGCGCTTCAAGGCATCGCTAATCAGCCGCCGATCCGTGGTCCAGCCTTGCGTGATTTCCGCACGCGTTGCGAACTCGACGAAGAACAGCTCGTCCTCCTGATCGAGCAGCTTGAAGATCAGGCGCTCGATTGCGGCTCGCGCGGCATCAAGCTTTTCCGGCGACATGCTGCCGCTCGCATCGAGGAGGATGCCAAGGCTCACCGGAACACGATCGCTGCTGAAGTGTGAGACCTCCTGGAGCTGTCCGTCCTCGTACACACTGAAGTCTTCCTGCCGAAGCCCCGACACGAAGCGGCCATTGCCGTCGGTCACCGTGGCAGTGACGTTGACGAATTCCACCCCGCTTTTGAATCGAAAGCCTTCCTGTGACTGCGCGCCAGTCACAGCAGCCGCGGCGACGATGAGGAGGACGAGCGAGAAAGGAGTGCGCATCGTCAATTCCCGCGTGCCTCATTCGCCAGAGCCGCCCGTGACAGATCGGTGCGGCGGTCGACGTGAGGCACGATATGGCTGCCGTTGACAAAAGCGAGTCGATATCGGCCCGGTTCCGCGACCCGCGGCACCGAGACCCTGAAGTTTGTCTCTTTGCCCGGTGCGAGCATAGCCGGATCCAGCACGGATTCGCCGCGGGCCACGATCCGACCATCCTGTCCAAGGACAGAAACCACGGCCGACAGCGCCGGGGTAGCGGTCGCCGTCGGATTGCGGACCAGCCCGGACACGACGAGCGTTTCACCGTCGAGCGCGTGGCGCATGGACACGAGCTCGATTGACGACGCGCTCAACGGCGCGGTTGCATGACGTGCAGATCGGCGCCCGCTGTTCATGCCGACGACGAGCAATGTACTCGCACTGAGTACGACGAGTGCAGCGACGGCAAACGCCGGTATGCGGGACGAGTGCACCTCTTCAGGAACGGTAAGCGAGACAGACCGTAAGGGTGAGTGCGCGTCACCGGAATTCCCTGCACCTGCCCAGGGCGTTTCCCACAGGGGGTCGTCGAGTGCGGCAGAAAGTGCTGCAACGCGAGCATCGGAGCGCTGGCGCTCGACTCGAGCCCGGTGAAGAACGGTGGCTGCGAGCGCCACGACCGCCACAGAGAGCGCGACGACAAGTGGGATGAGCGACATCTCGGGTCTGGAGCTCACCGAAGTGAGAACTCCACCTCCACTTCTACGATGACGTCAACCGGCGTGCCCAGGCGCCTGGCCGGACTGAACTTCCAGTTTCGAACGGCCGCCACTGCGCGGTCGTCGAGACCAAAACCGAGACCCCGCAGCACTTTGACATCACCCACGCTGCCATCGGATCGGATCACGATTTCCAGGACGACGTCGCCAGTGACCCCCCGCGTGCGGGCGTCTTCTGTGTACTGTGCCTTGACCTCCCGCAGGAGTCGAGGAGGTTCTACACCGCTCCCTGGCCGGTACGGACCACCACCGGCGCCTCCCCCCGTCCCATCGTCGACCCCGGGCCCGACTCCCGGTCCAGAGCCATCAGTTTCGGGTGCGAGCGGTTTGCTGTCGCCCGCGACCAGGGCGACTGGTGAAATCAAGGTTCTTGACGGAAGCGGCTGAGGCGCGGGTTCGAACGATTGCGAGGGCTGGGGGCGGGGCCGCTGGATTCGAGTGACCGGGGCTCGAGGGGCGCTGCCACCACCTCCACCGCCGCCACCGGGACCGGGCCCTGCCAGGAAGACGAGGCGTTCGTGTGGCGTCTTGGCTGCCATGTTGACCGCTCCAGAGGTCGTCCAGAGAAGGAGCGCCAGGAGCGCCCCATGGAGCAGCGAGGAGACCACTGCCGAAAGGCCCTTCTCTTCCCGACTCGTGGTCGAGGCTGAGGCCAGAGAACTTGCCACGTCGGCAGCCGCATCCCTGCGGGCTTTGGTTCCCGCCATCACCGCGGTCTGCGTATCGAAGAAGCCGGAAGCCGCCACGGACGTCAGTTCGCCGCTGTCCACCAACCGTTGGACGGCGGCTCGCGGAACTCCAGCCGCGCGCGCGATCTCGTCTACCGTGAAAACGTCGAGTTGGGACAGCATTGACGCGCAGGTGCAGGAGGCAAATCCCTTGCCTCCGGTTGGTTCAGTAATCAGGCCGGAACTGCGGAATAAAAGCGAGTCCGACACGCGCGTGTCCCTTCAGCAGGTCATTGGAGGGCTAACTCAAACGCCGCCGCCGGCCTTCATCCCTT
>Ga0310810_10008878_pt1 | contig 11602 bp, 8 predicted proteins | sample NCmetagenome_FD_207641 | JGI IMG/M metagenome (GOLD analysis project Ga0310810, IMG submission 207641) | Soil microbial communities from experimental microcosm in Duke University, North Carolina, United States - NC | ecosystem: Engineered > Artificial ecosystem > Soil microcosm > Unclassified ...
TCGGATAGGGCGTGTCGCGGTCGTCTGGTACCGGCAGTCGCACCTCGTAGAACGTGCACACGTTCGTCTCGGTCGGTCCGTACAGGTTGAAATAACGAGGGTGCGGCAGTTGCGCGGTCAGCGTCCGCAGGTGTTTCACAGGGAACACCTCACCTGCGAACAACACGAGCCGCAACTGCTCGAGACGGCGATTGCCCAGATCGCCGTGCACCGCGAGCAGCGCGAGGATCGACGGGGCGGAATACCAGCAGGTGATGTGCTCGTCCGCGATGAGCGCCGCCAGGCCGTGCGGGTCCTTTCCGAGTTCGGCGCCGATCAGCACGATTTCCGCACCGTGTTTGAGCGGAACATGCAAGTCGAGAATCGACAGATCGAAATGAAACGGCGCGTGCGACGAGAACCGATCGTCGGGCGTCGGAGTGAACACCTCCGAACACCAGTCGACGAAGCTCACCGCGTTCTCGTGCGAGAGCATGACGCCCTTCGGCTTCCCGGTCGATCCGGACGTATAGAGAATATAGGCGAGCTGGTCGGGGGCGGGGAACACGGACGGATGGCTCGGCGCGCGGCCCCTGGCGTCAGCGGCATCCAGCGCCTGCGCCAGCGGCCGACCACCGCCAACGTCGTCCAGGCAGAAGACTGACGGGCTTGCGGCGAGAGCGGCCAGTTCCGTCTGCAACTGGTCGAAGTAGTTCCGCTCGGTGAAGGCAACCTTGACGTCGCAATTCGACAGGATGTAGGCGTTGCGCGCCGCGGGCGCCCCCGGATCCACCGGCACGTAGGCAGCGCCTGCCTTCAGGGCTCCGTACAGCACGGCGAGCGTGTCGACTGACTTCCGCAGATACACGCCAACGCGGTCGCCCGGCGCAACTCCGAGCGCACACAACCGGTCACGCACACGATCCGATAAGGCGTCGAGCTCGCCATACGTGATGGACCGTTGCCCCGGTTCTCTGACGGCGGGACGGCCGGGAAACCGCGCGGCGGCAGCCAGGAACCCGCGGTGCAGCACCGAATCGTGACGCATGGCTGCCTACGCGCGCTTCGAGCGCACGAGCTGGGCGATTCTCGAGATCGTGTCGAAGTGCTCGGGACTCGTCTCGTGTGCTGCCAGCGCCACGCCCCATCGTTCTTCGAGAAACATCGTGAGTTTCAATGTCGCAATCGAATCGAGAATCCCGCCGGTAATCAGCGGCGTCTCGGGCGTGAGCTCGTCCGGGTTCTCCCCGGGCAGGAACTGCTCCAGGATGAACCCCTTGACGGCAGCGGCGATGTCATCAGACATGAATCTCCCTCATTTCGAAGAACGCAGGCGATCTTAACAGCCCGCGTTTCGGTCAGCGATGTGCGAGTTGGTGTTCACCCCTGGCCGGTAGAATATCCGGCCGGCGCGAGATCGCGTCGTACAGCCGGTCGGCCACAAGTCGATGCCCCTTGGCATTGGGATGATCGTCCCACTCGGCGAGTCGGATGCTCTCAATCGACTGTCCGGCGAACACGTTGGAAAGATCGATCACGATGAACCCGGCCGCCGCCGCGATGCGCAGTGTCTCAGGCGTCTCCTCGTCCCAGCTGCCTGCCTGAACCTGCGGCAGGAACACGAACACTGGTGTGGCTCCGCCGGCCCGAATCCGTGCCGCAATCAATCCGTACGTCGAGGCTAGCAGTTCTCCTCGATATGGCAGGAGCTGCCTGGCCGCCGTGACGTCGTCCAGATCGGCGGTCAATCCCGCCTTTGCGACCACGTGCGCCAGCGGAGCGTAAGGGATTGCGATGCGTTTGTGGACGACTTCAGCCAGATAGTCGGCGGCGCGCGACAGTTCGCGACCCGTCGCTACATAGATCACGGCGTTCGGCTTGAAACGCATCGCCTTGTCCACCGAAACGAGGTCCTGCGGCGGCTGGTATCCGGGCACTCCGAAGTTGAGAATCTCGTAGCGGGAATACCGGCCTCGCGGGCCGTCGTGATTCAGCCGCGCCTCCATCAGGGACTCGAACGTTTCCCCATCACCGACACCCCAGCCCATCACCGTCGATGCACCGAGCATGGCCATCCGGAACGTGTTCTGAGGCGGCGTCTCGGAGTAGTCCTGATCGCGCATGCCCCATCGGTTGATGCTCACGGTGCCATAGTTCGTCTGGGAGGCGAAGGAAGGTATCAACTCCATCTGGCCGAAATCGGCGGTAAACCGTTTGAGAGCGGTACCGCGCACGTCCAGCCACGTCTCCGGCCGTTTGCTGTAAACCTCCCACAGCTGCGAGTTGAATTGATCGACGGACAGCAGGTTCTCATAATAGCCGCGCTCCAACTTCGCCACGTCGAGGCGGCTCAAGCGTCCCGACCTCAAGGACGTGATCATCGTCGCGAACTGCGGCCCGACCTGCGTGCTGATCGCCTCGACGCTGACGGCGATCAACACGAGCATGGACGCGACCGTCACCGCCAGATCTCGAGTATGGGAGTGCAAACGGAGCGTGCCCTTACCGCGGGGCATGTGAGACTCGAAAGTGCCCAGTATGATGACCGCCAGGATCAGCGACGGGAACAGCAGCACCTTGATGGTGTATTCACCGCGAAGGGCCGACCACATCGACAGCCACGACGTCACCGATTCTGCCGTCCAGAAGGACCAGATGATGCAGATGACCCAGAACGTCGCATACGTCCTGGCGGCCCGCGACAGCAGGCGTCGCCAGTTCTGATCGGCTCCCGACAGCGTGCGCTTGGGTGGGTGGCGCAATTCGATGAGGCCGTTGATCACGACCAGCACCGCGAGGATGGCCCAGAACAAGACATCTTGCGGGGCCAGCAGCATCGTGCCGCGCAGCCAGAACCACTGGTAGGCGTGCAGCGCCCACGTCATGGCGAACACCCAGAGCGTCCCGAGCACCATCGCGCGCGTCATGCCGAGCGATTTCAACCGGAATACGGCCGGATAGTAGAAGACCTTCTGCATGAAGTCCTTCCAGTAGATGTTGATCCGGCGCCAGAAGTCCGTGAAGCTCGCGGCGAGCAGGTACCTATGATGTGTTTCCGGCAGCTCGAAGCCGAACAGGTACAGCATTCCGACGATCAGATGGAACAGGCCGGAGACTCGCAAGTACAGAAGAAAATTCGTCACCAGGTACTGAACGAGCATGGCCGGGCTGATGATCTCCGCCGGCGCCAATGCCAGCTCGTAATAAATGTATCGATACAGCAGCAGGTGAATGACTCCCCGGACCATCCAATCGATTCCGCGCTGGTACGTCCGATACGCATCGGTCTTGAAGTAGTTGCGCTTGAATGCCTCGCTGTCGACGACGGGAAACAATGGAAAGCACGCATTCGGCAGCATGAAGAAGTACGCCAGAGTCGAAACCGCCGATGCGGGGCGCGACGCGTGGGACAGGTCGTACATGTAGACGATCGTCCGGAACATGAACATCGAGCCGAGAATCGGCCAGATCGCATCTGAAACCGGGGCCGGCACCCACCGGGCGCGCATTGCGGCCAGCACGACGCCCGCGACGATCAGCAGTGCGGATCGCCACCTGAACGCAATCGGCAGGTGGCACAGGCCGACGAGCATCAGGCCAATCGTGACAATCCACGCGGCGTTCCACACGTTCATCACGAGCACGATTCCGCCGAGCGAGAGCGCCAGGAAGAACGGCAGACGAGAGCGCAGCGGCAGCACCGCATGCACGGCAAAGCCGGCAAATGTCAGCAACGCGAGCCGCAGGAACCCCCCGCTCTCGATCTGGAATTGCCGCAAGAGCACCGTCAGGACTGCGAGCTGGGCGACGATTGCGAGGTATTGGAAGGGGGCGATTGTTCCCTGCGCCCGTCGCTCAGGGTTCGTTCGACTGCCGGGCTGTGCTGCGCCTTCTACGTACATTCCGAGGTCCCTCAGTTCAGACTGCCGCCAGGGAGGGGGTTCTGACAACGGCCAGCTCACACGTGGCGAAGTTCAATTCGTCTGCTTGCACGATCGCGGTTTCACCAGCAGTACGGCAAAGGCAGCGGATGTGCGTGCGCTGCCCCGTCCCGCGTGCCCACCTCCCGCAGCACGGCCTCCATCGTTCCAAACTTGAAGTCGCGCAGGAGCTGGCGCAGCCGGGATTCCGTCAGCGCGAGGTTCCGATAGTGGCGAAACGCCCCCAATCTTCCGGCGGGCAGCCGCGGTTGGTCGGGATCGATCTCCCACGGGTGCAGGTAGAAAACGACGGGGCGGCGCTCGAGGCGGTTGACCCGCGAAATGCCCCAGCGCGTATAGCGGTACGGGAATATGCGAAAGTACCCGCCGCCGGCCACCGGCAGGTTCATCGGGCCGACTCTCGTGGTCGATCCGGGAAACTCGAGAAGCGACCCCTGCGGACGATCGATTGCGTAGGGCTGGCGTTCCGACACCGGAATGCCGTACCGATCGTGCCGAATCGGGAAGATGCTGGAATCGTAGCGGTAACCTTCTTCGAGCAACGCATCGAGCGCCCAGAGCGATCGGGGCGTGATGGAGTAGCTGGGGGCGCGATAGCCGAGGACCCGCTGCCCGGACGCTTCTTCGATCAGCGATTTGGCGCGCCGGATGTCGTCCCGAAAGGCCGCAGGCGTCTGGTCGTACACCAGGCGGTGCGCGTAGCCGTGCGAGGCGAGCTCATGCCGGCGGCCCGCGATCTCCCGCACGAGTTCCGGAAACCGCTCCGCGACCCAGCCAAGCACGAAGAACGTGCCTCGAACAGCGTACTCGTCCAGGATATCCAGCAGCCGCGCGGTGTTCGCGCGTACACGGCTCTCGAGGGTGTCCCAGCTGGCGCGCGCCAGAAGGCCGTCGAACACGCTCACGTGGAAGTAATCTTCCACGTCGATCGTCATCGCATTGACGATCTGCGGCTCTGGCGGCATCACTGCGCTCCCCGGCGCATCACGACCGTTTTGATGGTCTTTGCAAGGACGAAGAGATCCAGCGCGGTCGACCGATGCTTGATATAGAACAGGTCGTATTGGAGCTTCTCCATCGCGTCTTCGACCGTCGCGCCGTACGTGTAGCAGACCTGCGCCCAGCCTGTGAGCCCTGGACGTACGACATGCCGTTGTCCGTAGAATCGGATCTCGTCGGTCAGCGAGCGCACGAATTCGGGACGTTCCGGACGCGGGCCTACGAGACTCATGTCCCCGCGCAGAACGTTCCACAGCTGCGGCAGCTCGTCCAGACGCGTGCGCCTGAGCACGCGTCCAACCGCCGTCACGCGATCGTCATTCGGGCGCGCCCACACAGCGCCCGTCTCCTTCTCGGCGTCGACCCGCATCGTCCGGAATTTGTGGACGGTAAAGACGCGCCCGTGCCGACCGACGCGCTGCTGCCGGTACAACGCAGGCCCGCGTGATGTCGCGATCGTTGCAACACCCACGATGAGCATCACAGGAGAAATCACCACGAGTCCCACCAGAGAGAGAAAGACGTCCATCAGTCGCTTGATGCTTTCCTGCGCGCGGCTCTTCCGGAATCCCTCGGAAAAGATCAACCAGCTCGGACGAAGATTCTCTATCGCAATCTTCCCCGTGTATCTCTCGTAGACCGAGGCGAGATGGTCGAAGGTGACGCCGTCCAGCTTCATCTCGAGCAGCTTGTCCATCGGCAGCGTGCCGCGGGCATCGGACAGGCTGACGACGACAGAATCGACGGCCTTCGCGCGGACGATCGCCGGAATGTCCTCGACAGTGCCGATCACCCCCGGATTGAGGACCGCGGCGCCCACCCGAGCGGGATCCGGATCGATGAACCCGATGATCTCCACACCCAACTCGTGGCGCTCGAACAGCTCGCGCGCGAGTCTCACGGCACCTTCGTTGGTGCCCACCAGCAGGAGCCGGGTGGCCGGTGCAAGATGCCGGCTGGTCCACTCGAAGGCAATCCTCCAGCCGAACAACAGCCCGATGATGAGAACGGCCGCGACGATGAACACGCCACGCCCAACGATGAGATCCGGAAACCAGTAGTACACGGCGGCGAGAATCATCGACGCAGCGGCCAGCGACTGCACCGATCGGACGAACAGCTCGCGCCGCTCGCTCAGCGTCCTGAAGTCGTACAGGTCGCCGAAGTACATGCAGAGCTGCGTCACGAACGCGATGAAGAGCGCTCTCCCGAGAATGCCGTCCGAGCCCGTGATGGTCACGGTCTGCAGACGGACATGTGCGGCGATGGCGACCGAGCCAAGGATGACGAACGCTTCACACACGATCAGCGCCACCGACCGCCGCGGAATGCTGCGAAGAATCACCGATTCACTCCGCGCGCGGCGGCGTCATGACGCCGGAGACTGGGATGGGCGCCTGACTGCATCATCAAAACAGGGAGAAACGACGGCGTATCGAAAAATGCTCGAACAGGGACGGCTTCCGGCTCGTTTTTTCGTCCGGCGTGTCGCCAGTGCCACCCGTCGTACGCGCGGGTTCGCGCGGAGGCGCTGGCGGACCATCCGGCACGCGCGCGGCCGGTTGGTCCCGCACGAGATCGAAGTCCCGGCAGACGCCTTCGACGATCTCGCGGCTCACCGGCCGCCGATCGGCCGCGAACCCTGTAATGAGCGAGTTGTCGCAGATGACGCTGATCAGCCGGGGGATGCCTCGAGAGTGTTGATAGATCGCCTCGACGGCCTGGCGCGTGAACACCAGAACGCTGTTCCCTCCTGCGATCCTGATCCGTCCGGCGATGTACTCCGCGGTTTCGGTCGCATCGAGCGGCGCCAGTTCGCACCGCAGAGCGACGCGCTGTTTCAACTGGCGCAGAGAGGGTTGATTCAATCGATCCGCCAGCTCCGGTTGGCCGCCGAGGACGATCGGCAGCAGCTTGTCGGACGTCGTCTCGATATTCGCGAGCAGCCGCACCTCTTCCAGGAGTTCATCCGGCAGCGCCTGCGCTTCATCGAGAATCAGACCTGTCTGCTGGTCGGCCGCGCGGTGGTTTTCCAGCGTCCGTGCAAGCTCCTTGAGGAGCCTGGTCTTCGAGACACTGGCGCCATGATTGAGGTTGAACGCCTCCGCGAGGAATTCACAAAACTCCGCCCTCGTGAGCGTCGGGTTGTTCAGATATGCAATCCGGGCCCCTTGCCGCTCGAACTCCTGAATCGCCGTCCGGATCAGCGTCGTCTTTCCTGTACCCGCCTCCCCGACCAGTAGCGTCAAGCCACGCCGGCTCGTCAATCCGTACTGCAGGTTGCTCAATGCCTCGCGATGCCGCGCGGTCAGCAGGAGAAACCTGGGATTGGGCGTCAGATCGAATGGCCGTTCCCGCAATCCATAGAATGCTTCGTACATTTAGCGAATCCCGTTCACGAACGCTCACATCACCGAATGATCGGCACCGACGCCTCGACGCCCACGCTTACTCCTTGCCGGCCGAAATCGGGCGTGAGCCGTGGGTCGAGCCGAACGCCCGAGCCGAAGTGGTACTGGTAATAGAGATATCGCGCAAATACCGCCAGAGTGCGCGACATCGCAAGCTGCAAGCCGGCGTTCGCTGAGGCGGAGTGGTATCCGTTGTTGGAAGAGCCGAACCCGACGTTCCCGAAGGCGTAGTCGGCGCCGGAATTGAACTGCAGCCGACGGGAAATTAAACCGCCAAACGTAGCGGTCACCGCATCTGAGAGGAACGGATCAACAAATCCTTCCCGCCAGTCGACGCCACGCCGATACCCTAGCGCAGTGGTCCAGCTGCGCCCGATCTCGTGCCGGAGTAAGGCCGTCCCTGTGATGCGGTACTGGAAACTCCTGCTGTCGGACGTCGTTAGCTGACCGCTCGAGACCACCGCGGACCCGGTCGAAAAGCTGAGCGTCGTCCGTCTCGAGAACGACAGCGCACGCCCGTAGTCGACGCCTGCATCGATATTGTTGATTCGCCGTGGTTCGGCGCCCCCAATCACCGAATAGTGGGCCGTGTTGTACGAGTAGCCCAGGTGATAGCCCAGGTGCTGAGTCAATCGATCGCTGAAACGAATTCCAGCCGCCTCGTAGCGGTAGTCGTTACCGCTGTCCGTATAGTTCACGTCCGCCACGCTGTAGAACCCGGTCAACGAGGCTCGGCGACCGAGCTCCTGTTGAACCGACGCCTCACCGCTGGACCGATACGACGTCAGCTTGAAGAGATCGTAATCAGGCACAACGCTGCTAAACGAATTGGGGTCGCCGGTGAGTGTGCTGGGGTTGAAGAACAGGCCAAGCCGGTACTGCGGCGCGTAAGTGAAGTCACCTGCAAACGCCACGTGTGTCCGCGGCCCGATACGTGTCGAGATACCCCCGCCAGCCCGATACATGTAGCTGAGGTGTGCAGGATTGATGTAGCGGTACAGCGCGGCATCGCCGTCAAGATTGACGGTGAAACGGTTACCTGTTCGCGCGTAGCTCAGGCCGGCGTTCGCGCTCGTGTACCAACCTGGATGCTGCGGAGCGCCAGGAGTCACCGGTTGTGAGGTCGTCGCGGCGAACACGTTCGTGTCATAGGCGCCGAACGCGGACGCGGTCAGCTCGAGTGATTGCTTGCTTCGGGGGTCGGCTGGCCCGCCGAACAGACCTCGGAACGGTCGGCGGACCTCTGGCGGCGCAGGATCAGTCGACGATGACGGCGGCGGCGATGCTGGTTCCGTCTGAGCACACACCACTCCCGGCGCGAGCAACGTCACGATCGCGCAGACGAACAGCGGAGTGGAGCGTGATCTCATGTTATCCAGGCGCCTCGTTTCGCAAACGCCTTTACGGCACCACGACGGTGTCGCCGGGCTTCAGCTCGATGTTCTGCTTGAGATTCTTCCGGCTGAGCACGTCCTTGTAATTGAAGGGCAGCGCCACCTGATGTCCGTTCTCGGTCCGCATCACGATGATGTGCTTGCCGTCGGCGAACTCCTGCAGACCACCGGCAAGCGCGATGAGCTGCATCACCGTCGTCGGAGCGGTCAGGGGATACACGCCGGGCTTGCCGACGGACCCTGTGATGAACACCTTGCGGCTGTTGATTGCCTTGACGACCACGCTGACATTCGGATCCACGACGTACTTCGCCGCGGCCGTCATCACTTCGTCGCGCAGCTGCTCCGGCGTCAAACCCGCCGCCTGCACGTCGTTGATCAATGGAAGCGTGATCCGGCCATCGGGCCGCACCGCCACGTCGGCCGTCATGTCCTTGTCGCGCCAGAACAGTATGCCGAGCACGTCTTCCGGGCCGATGACGTATCCGGGGGGCAGCGGCACACCGGTCGGTGCGACCGGCGCGGCCGCCGGCGGTGCCGCGGCGGCTTTTGCGGCCTGCGAAGGCTGCGACTGCGCCGGCTGCGATGGTGCAGATGGCGGGAGCGCCGGCACCTGCGCGATTCGCGCCGTCTGAGTCCCCGGGTCCTGCGCGGCCCCGACGACCGGGATGGCTGCGGTCATGAGTGCGGCGCAGATAGCGACGACCGGCTTCACCATGTTCTCCCTCACCGATATTCCTTGAACGGCAGCTGGCAATCGTGCTTGCGGAGAAAATTCAAGAACCGCTTGTAATCGCGCTGCTCCAGATTGAACAGCCGCGCCACGATCTTGTAGTTGCCTCGTGCCGCCTCGAGCCCTTTGTGGACAACGTCGCGGACATTGCCGCGGGTGATCTCACGCTGCATGTAAAGCGGGTACACCACGTTCCAGAACGATTCGCGGTCCTCCACCAGCCGCTTGTAGAGATCGTCGGCGACGGTGCGCCGCCGCTCGCGTTTCGGGCGGAGGCCCACGTTGTTGTGCGCGCGCACTTCGATCGGCAGATCGTCGCTGCTGATGGCTTCGGCGCGGCCAATGACGACGGAGCGCTCGATGACGTTTTCGAGCTCGCGGACGTTCCCGGGCCACGGATAATCGAGGAGCAGCTTCATCGCCTCGGGCGCGACCGTGCGGGCGACGTCACTCGCGCCGCCGTTTGCGGACCCGTTTCCATTCGCCCGCGAGAAGCGCTGCAGGAAGTGATCGACCAGTGCGGGAATGTCCTGCTTGCGCTCACGCAGCGGCGGGACATTCAGGTGAATGACGTTGAGCCTGTAGAACAGGTCCTCGCGGAACGTGCCCTGGGCGACCATGTCGCGCAGATTCCGGTTCGTCGCCGCGATGACGCGAACGTCGACGCGGCCGCCCGACCGATCAGCGCCGACTTTCTGCAACTCCCCCGTTTCCATGAATCGCAGCAGCAGACCCTGCATCCGCATGGTCATCTCGCCGATTTCATCGAGGAAGATGGTGCCGTCATGCGCCATCTCGAGCTTGCCTGGCTTGTCGCGATAGGCACCGGTGAAGCTGCCCTTTACGTGGCCGAACAACTCGGATTCGAGCAGCGTTTCGGGAAGGCCCGCGCAGTTGACCGCTACAAAGGGGCGCGCGCTGCGCGGGCTGAACGCGTGCACGCCGTGCGCAACGATTTCCTTGCCGACACCGCTCTCGCCCGTGATGAGCACCTTCGCATCCGAGCGCGCAATGCGCTCGATCTCCTGGCGCAAATCGATGATGATCGGGCTCGTACCCGTCAGTTCGTAGTGGCCGTTACTTCTCATCCGTTCTCCCGCAAGTCCCTGTCCCGTGTTGACGCCGCAGATAACGCAACGGCCTTCGCGCGAATACTGCCACCCAGTACATCTGGCCGACCGCGCAAAAGAGGAAGAATTCCACCGACGGCTGCAGCTATGGTCGCGAGCGGAAGAGCGTTTCCCGCGTCCCGAAGCGCTGCGAGACGATGGGGTCCTGAGGTTGCGGGGCCCGGTTGTGCAAAGAAGTCGCCACGATCACGGCGACCTTTATCAGCGCGACGAATGCCTTTATCCCCAATGGTTAGGTGACATCTTCGACCGGTATATCGGCTGGGTGGGTTGGATTCAGCGATATGGCCTCCCTGGTTAGCCAAGATCTGCAAGAGAAAAGTCGGGCGGAGAGGTGACTTTCGGCCTGGCCGGGCCCTTTTGGTGCTCAGGACGGCGACATCGGACGCCTGCCCTCGACGGCTGCGAGCGCGTCGTCAAGGGCGGCCAGGTGCTGAGCCCAGTCATGGTGTCGCTGGACGACTTCGCGCGCGCGGGCTCCAATCACACTGCTCACGGATCCGGTCCACACGCTCTCGATCGCCCGCACGAATTCGTCGGGGCCGCCGGCGACGAGCACATCGCGTCCGGCTTCGGCGCGTATGCCCTCGAAGGCCTCGCGGCTGACGATGACGGGCCGGCCCATCGCCATCCCCTCGAGAACTTTGTTTTGAATACCGCGCGCGATACGCAACGGCGCGACGACCGCCGCCGCATGCGCCAGATATGGACGGGTGTCGGGGACCTGTCCGGTGACCATGACCCCCTGACGCTCGGCCAGCTTACGCACGGCGGGCGTCGGCCGCGCGCCAACGATCCAGAACGTCGCGTCGGGGCGCGTGGCGCGTACGCGTGAGAATACAGCGTCCACGAACCACGTCACCGCATCGACGTTCGGCCAGTAGTCCATCATTCCGGTAAAGCACAGGGCGGATTGGCCTTTCCGGGAGTATGGATCCGGGTAGTCGGCATCTGGCGAGAACTGTGCGGCATCGATGCCGTTGGTAATGGTGACGACTCGACTGGCTGTTTCCGG
>Ga0310810_10008880_pt1 | contig 11602 bp, 10 predicted proteins | sample NCmetagenome_FD_207641 | JGI IMG/M metagenome (GOLD analysis project Ga0310810, IMG submission 207641) | Soil microbial communities from experimental microcosm in Duke University, North Carolina, United States - NC | ecosystem: Engineered > Artificial ecosystem > Soil microcosm > Unclassified ...
GGTCTCAAGCAAGCCTATGCCGATGCGCTGGGGACCGGCAATCTTCACGCCGCCGAAGATTTCTCCTGGTGGCGAAAGTACTTCCCTCATCAGAACCTGAACGCGTATGCGGGATTCGGCTGGTTGTTTCATAACAGCAGCTACTTTGCCCGGCCCGACAATACTGGCCGCGCGCTCTTCCGATATGTAGCCCACGTTGACTTGGATTTGTACAAGAACAAGGTCGTTCTCTACGGCGATACGAACTTCTTCACCGATCGTGAGTTGAGCAACAAGCTCAAACCTACCGAACTCGACTGGATCGTCGGCCTGGCGTTTCGGTTCAAGGATAATTACGAAGTGAGCGTCTATCGCGAACAGGATCGCTCGTTAGACAAACCGAGCACGCTCATTCAGGAGTATTGGGCGGTCCAATTGCGCTTCGCATTCGACGTGCCCAAACGATTCTTTCGAAGATCCACGAATCAGCAGTAGAGAACGTACGCATCACGCAGAATAGCCTACGAACACCAAAGACTGTCCAGGGGCGGCTGTTGTTTGCGGTAGAGGGAAGAACTTTGCTATAGTCCGCGCCGGAGAGAGAGGCGATGGGACTGGAACCCAACTACATCGTCATAGACGGCCAGACGTTCAGCAAGGACAAGCTCGCGCTCGACAACCACGTCTACAAGAACTGCCACATCGACGACTGCGATCTCTACTATAGCGGCGGCCAGTATGAGCTCCTGGACACGCATATCACCAATTCGCGGCTGATCCTTAACCATCCCGCCAAGGGCATCTACAGCGCACTGCAGATCTTTCGAATGAAGTCTCCCGGCTCGCGCATCATCTACGAGTGATACTCGGTGATGGAGTGTCGGGTTACACCGGAAATTCTAAACGCGAAACTCGCAACCTCATCACTTTTCTGAGGCAAGCGCCCAGACTTCTGCCGCCGCCCTCAGGCCGCTTTCCACCGCGCCGTTCATGTACCCCTGCCATTTGATGCTGGTGTGCTCGCCGGCAAAGAGCAGCCGGCCATGCGGCCGCGCCAGCCAGGGCCGCCAGGCGGGATCGAAGGAGGAATCGAAATACGCATAGCCTCCCTGGGCCCACCAATCGTGCTCCCAGGTGACGTGATAATGGTGTAGAAGCTCGACATCCCCCGGTTTCAGCCAGTCGAGGGCGCGCACCAAACCTTTCACCCCCTCCTGCGCCATGATTTTCTGCGTGTCTTCGCTTGCCTGGCCGCCCGCCATGAGCGTCAGGATCCCCGCCGGCCCCCCCTGTTCTTCATTGGCATCCCAGATCGCACCGGTCGGAGCGTCGGTGCCGTACGCAGGCGAGCGGCCTTTGCGTTTCCAAAAGCGCCGGTCGAACTGCAAGAGACTTTTCGTGACGCGGCCGTACTTCAGCCGTTCAAACACCCTGGCTTGCTCGCGCGGCAGGCCGGGCATGATGTCGATGGCACGAAGCGCAGGGGCCGGCGCGGCCAGAATGGCATAGTCGGCCTGTATCTGCGTCTGATCGCCGCCGCGCTCGACGGTCACGCGCACCGACGATTGATCGTCGTGGACGGCGCGCGCCGCCGTATTGAGATGCAGCGCGTCCCCCAACTCGACGGCCATGGCCTTGGGCAGGCGGTCGTTGCCCCCTTCGATGCGCCCCTCCGGCTCCGCACCGGGCGTTTCGGAAGCAAGTTGTTCGATCAACACGAGCAGCGAGAGGTCTTCGGGATCGGCCAGGAAGAAGCCGCGAAGGCCGCGTACCATCGCGCGCATGTTCCCATCGGCATCGATTTCATCGAGCCATTGCGCGACGGACCGTCGGGCGATGCTTCTGACGACCGCGCTTTCCCACTGCTGTTCGGCCCTCCGATAGGCTTCGATCAGCGGCTTGGCACGGTCGCGGATCGGCTTCCAGGCCCGCTCCCCTTTCATCGGACGACCGTGGATTTGCCCTCTGCCCTTGGCGCGCACAAAGGAAAATCCTTGCCGGAGAATTGTGCGCACAGGCAGACCGTATTGGTCCGCCAAACGTCTGATGTCTTCCTGGCTTTGGTCGATGAAGTCGCCTCCCGCCTCGGCATGTTGGCCCTTGGCGAAACCATCGCGGATGGTGAGGACCCTTCCGCCAACACGGTCGCGCGCTTCCACGACCGTCACGCGCGCGCCGTCCTTCATGAGGCGGACGGCGGCGGACAGCCCGGCGAGCCCGGCGCCGATGACGATGACCGATGTGCCGGAAAGGCGCATGGCCACAGCCTACTCCCCCGACCAGACGGGTGCCAGGGTTGGTTCCCCTAGGTCTCGCCTTGGGAGAGATCCGTCGGCCGTGAACCGCTTTTGATTCAAGTATGCGTTTCGGAAGACAAAGCCCGAAAAGGCCCAGACGGAGGGGAAGGCAATAGGATTACTTGACGATGGGGATGTTCTCGGTCTTCTTCACGATGTCGATTGGCTGGAAGACCGGATCATTAGCGCCCTTGGACGATTCAGCTTCAATGCGCTGCAGGAAGGCAGGCGGACCGGAGACGGGCGCATAGCTGAGAGTGGCTTCGACATCGAACGTACGCGTTTCCTTCGGCGTGGGAAACGAGAACGTCTCCACGCGCAACTCGTCCGGCTTCAATACCGTATCCTCGACGACCTTCGCCGCTTCGAAGTCGAAGATGGTGTGTTGTCCCTTAGCGTCCTGATACGCCCTGCCATACACACGCTTGTCGGAAAACACGGTCTTGAGGTTCTTGCCCTTGATGTCCAGTTGCAGCACGACGCTCGCCCAAGCCGGATGGGTCGTCGGAAGATTGTGAGGCACCAGGCTTTGGACCTTCACCGCGACGGTCGTTTTCTCCCCTTCGATCTTCGTCTCGATGTCGAGTTTGGCCGCTTCCTGCCGTAACTTGCCGATGCGTCCCGGAAACGTGTGGTTGGCCACCGTCCGCTTCTTTTCTCCATTCGCGGACTCTCCTGTCTGTTCCGGCATATGGCAGGACTGGCACTCCTTGCCGGACTTGGTGGCTTTGCTTTGATCCCAATTGCCGAGCAGGTCGTTCGTCTTGCCGAGATTGGCCGCCGAGGGCACGGCCTGATGACAATTCAGGCAAAGATCGGACTTGTGAAACAGTCCCAACTCCATGGACTGATGAGCGAGGTTCTGGGCAAAGTCCTTGTAAGGCCCGTACAGCACCTTGCTGCCTGCCGGTTCATACTTCGGCTCCGGAGGTTGCTTCGTCCGGTCCACCTGCTTGATCAAATGGCACTGCGAGCAGGCCACGCCATCCATCTGCGGATCCCCTGACTTAGCCTGATCGATGAAAAACTGGACCTTGTCCGGGAACTCCCGCACGTGCGGGGCATGGCACCGGAAACAGAGGGCTTTGTCTTTGCCGGCAGGCGACGTCAAAAACGCGTCAAGCGATGCGCGGAACGCGGGCGAATGGATCGAGCGCGACAACGGCGAGGTTTCCCACTCTTCGAAGACCCGTTCATGGCAGCGTTTGCACTTGTTGGAGTTGGGAAACGCCTTGTCCATGGTGATCGGCGCTTTGCCGTCCTGCTGCGCAAAGAGGCGGTCGGCCAACAGATGCGAGATCGCGCCGCCGAGCAGCACAATACCCGCGACGACGATTGACAGACCTGCCTTGTGCTTCACGCGCCTTATCATCAAATCCTTCAGAGGTTCTTGGCCCGGTAGGTCAGCATCCGGGGCTGTGTGTACTCGTCCAGAATCTTCTTGGCGGTTTCCCGTTCCTTGTCGTCCTTGAGCGTCGCGAGATATTTGTCTCTCAGCGCCGGTTCCGCCGTCGGAATCAACGTATAGCTCAGCACCGCTTCCACGGAGGCGGGCGCCGCGCCCCCCGGCACCGCGAACGAGAACGGGACCTTCCGCGTGTTGCCGCCTTTGATGAAGGGATCAGGAATCGGCCCGCGAAGGATCTTGTCGAAGGGCAATCCGAAATGCTTGGTCTCCTGCGCCAACACCTTGCCCTTTGCGTCCTTGATTGAGATCGCCAGGTCGAATTGCTTCAGGACCGGGTCGCCGTCCGGGAAGGTGTGCGGCAGGCTGCCGACCTTGACCAGCGCCGTCCCTTCGACTTTATCGCCGGATTTGCTGGTGTCGATGTCGATCCGCGGCATCCACTCGGCTTGGAGGTTGCGGTTCTTGAGGAGGATGCCGGGAATCACGACGCCTCGGAAATAATGGCGGCCGATCGACCGCGTCATGGCGCCCCGTTTGGAGGTGGAACTGCCCGTGGACTGCTCCATGTGGCAGTCCTGACAGATCGTGCCTTGCAAAATTTCTCCTGGCAGATCCTTCTGCGTGACGTCCTTCACCTTGTCGAAGTGGCAGGAGGCGCAATAATTGGCGCCGCGGAACAATGGCACTTGCACCGCCTCATGGACGAGGTTCTCTTCCGGATCCGCGTAGGGACCGTGCATGGTCTTCCCCGGTTCGATCTTGAACGTCGGCGGCGGACCATTGGTGCTTTCCTTGATCAGGTGACAGGAGGCGCAGCCGATGCCTTCGATCTGCGGCTTGCCCGAGACGACTTGTGCGGCGATTTTTTCTGCGTACTGCGGAAACACCGTGGTGGAAGGCACGTGGCAGGACAGGCAGCGCTTGCGCTCGTCCGCCGTCGGATTCGTCTGAAGCCATATGCCAAGCACCGTCCGAAAGACCGGCGACTCGAGCGAGGTCCCGTGCAGCAGCGCAGCGTCCACGCGGCCGAAGGTTTTGAGGTCGGGAGTCTGTTCGCGCGCCCCTTTCCATTCTTCATAGTGGCGGTCGTGACACTGCTTGCACTCTTCAGAGCGGATGAACACCTTTTCGATCTCGTCAACCCACTTTTCGGGACTCTGCCCGTTCGACACTTGGCCGTCGGCCTTTTGCGCGACCGCGCCCTCCTGATAGAAAAGCGTGGCGCCGATCATCAGAAGGACGAGGCACGCCGCAGCTATGCGTTGTTTTGTCACTGGTTTCTAGTCCCGCTTGCAACCGACGAAGTGAAAATTCACTCCCCAGCCGACCGGATCGCCGGGATCGGCCGGTTCGTAGGTCCCGACTGTGAAATTACATTCGTTCATCGCCTTCTGGATGTACCGTCCGAACTCCAACATATTTTTCACTTCATGCTTGTCGATCTCTTTGATGACGGACCGCACCTTGATGCCGGCGTAGTCGGCGCGCGAATTACCGATCACTTCGAACACCGCCACGCCCTGTGGCCTCTGCAGATTCAGCTCCTTCTGAATCTCCTCGTCCACGTCGCCGACGACGACGCCAAAGTCTTCGCCGAGTTTGGCCGCCAGGTCCGCCGTCATCGCCTGGGACTCGGCCGTCCCGTTGGCGCCCGTCTGCCCATGAACCTGAGCCATGGATAGCCCGAAGCACAGGACTCCAGACACAACAAGGGCCCTTCCCCAGCGAAGGGCCCCGGTGCTGCCGTCCACACGACTCTTGCGATATGCCCCCAAAGTCGGCGCCTCGTGATGACCGATCACCCGCCCGAGGGTGTCTCGTTCATCCCACCACGAAACCTAGATTTTCGCAATCGGATCAATGACCAACTGAAACCACGGCGCCACCGCCTTTTGACCGTTCCGCTCTTTGTTTTCCCCGTTCCAGACGGCGAAAGAGACAGTTTGGATGCGGCCGGGAACGAGCTTCGCCTCGTTGTCCTGCTCCTCGGCGCCGAGCGGCCGGCGCATCACGACGTGCCAGACCCCATCCTTCCACGTCGCCTTGCCCTGCACCCGCCCCTGCTTCTCCTTCGTCGTCAGCGTGCTGAAGCCGCCGCCGATCAAGTCTTCGACCGAGGACACGCGGCGCGGAATGACCTCGAAGGTCCGCACGCCTTCCCGCTGCTTGTCGTTGCTGCGGGCGGCCCGCCGATCGATGTCGCTCTGCCAGTCGGCCTTCCAGTGCCAGATATTGATGTAGTGGTCGAGCTGGCCCATGCAAAAGAAGGCCGGCGCATCGCCGAGCGGCAGGCCGATGGCCACACCGTCGCGGAAAGTGCCGGGTGTCAGCCGGTCGTTCTTTGTATTGTCCTGCCATTCCAAAAGAAACGCGATGTCGCTCCCATTGTGAATGGAGCGGACGGTCAAGGCCCGTGCGGTCGGCTCCGGCCAGACGGGCCGGGTAATCACCTGGCCGCTCAACGGTAGCGTCATCGGAGGAACCTTCGCCCAGGTGGGATCTTCAGGCGTCGTCGGTAGATCGCCCTCGATCAGGTGGGAGCGAATCACCATGCCTTCGGAGCTGACGAGCGGAATGCCCATGCCGCCCAACACTGCGGCCGACACGAGAATGCAGAAGAAGAAGAGGAGGAGGGAACGAGAAGGTTTCTTGGTCGTCTTGCGCAGCATGCTCATGTCCTGGTTGACCAAGCCGAGAGCCGGCGATCGGGAACCGCGTGCGGATCAGTCTGCCGAGTCCGCCGATTCACCATACCACTGAAATCTCAGATTTCAAATCTCAGATCTCGCATTGCCGACCGCAGACAAAAGACCTGAGCGACCCATTGAAGCGAATTCGGGTTTCTACCAAAGGCGGACGCGCCGGATTTTGTTCTCGCCGCGCTCGCAGATGTAGAGGTGCCCGACCGAATCCAACGCGAGACCTACCGGCGAATTGACGACTGCTTCGACGCCCAGCAGGCCGTCGCCGTGCTTGATGGCGCCCGACGATTCCTTGGCGACGAACCGCGCTGCGCCGCAGCCGCCCATGTTCTTATCTTCGTAGCCGCTGTCGCCGTTCCCCGCCACCGTCGTGATCATGCCGCTGGCGGCATCGACGCGGCGCACGCGATGGTTCATGGTGTCGGAGACATAGAGATTGTCTTGCGCATCAAAGACCACGGCCTCAGGCGCATGCAGCATCGCACGGGTGGCCGGTTTGTTGTCCCCGTCATAGCCGTAGCGGCAGACGCCGGCCAGTGTGGAAATTACCCCGGTCTTCCGATCGATCTTGCGGACGCGGTTGCTCCCCTTGTCCACGATGACGACGTCGCCCTTCCCGTCCACGGCGATGCCGACGACATCGTACAAGCGGGCCTCCATGGCGGGCTTCCCATCATCCAGATACATCGACATGTCGAGGCCGTCCGAGCAGACCGGCATGAGCCAGCCGTGATCGTCGCTGAAGTCGATGCCAATGGCGTCGCCCGAGAGCACCACGAGATTACGGGCCACGAGCGGCTGCTCCCGCGCATCGTCTTCGGCCGACCAGGCACCGGCGATGGTGGTGACCATGCCGGTGCGCGGATCGTAGCAGCGGATCTTGTGGGCCTGCGTGTCGGCGATGTACAGCACGTCGTCTTTGTCGAAGGCCATGGCCGAGGGCCACGTGAGATTGACCTCGAGCGCCGGACCGTCCCCGTTAAAGCCATGCTGGCCGGTGCCGACGATCGTGGTGATCACGCCGGTGTCGCGGTCGACTTTACGGATGCGGTTGCTGCCGGAGTCGCAGATGTAGAGATGGTTCTGGGAATCGAAGGCGAGGTCGAGCGGCAGATAGAGACCCGCTTCACCGCAGGGTCCCTCGTCGCCGCTGTAGCAGGTTTCACCGATGCCGGCGAAATTGTGCAGCGTGCCCTCTTGAAGGTCGACGCGCCTGATGCGGTCTGACCCGGACTCGGCAAAATAGAACCAGCGCTCATGCTTGTCGAGCGCGGCATGGTGCGGCAGTGGAATACCAGCCTTCACCGCGCGCTTGCCGTCTCCGGTGCTGCGCGCCTTGCCGTTTCCCGCAAAGGTTTCGATGTACCCGGTAGCGAGCTGAAGTTCCGTGTCCATGGCGTCCCGATCCGTCTCGTCGCTCAAGCGCGCGTCGCGGGCTGCGCAATCGGCTGTTCCACGGACGGCGCGGGAGCGGACTGGATCGACGCCTGGGCCGCGGCCGTCTGCTGCTGGGCGGCGGCTTCGGCCTCGGCTTCGATGGCCTCGGCTTCATGCACCGACTTCTTGAAGCCCTTGATCGCCTTCCCCAGTCCCTCTCCCAGTTGCGGCAGCTTGCCTGCGCCGAAAATGATCAACACGATGAACAGGATCAGGATCAGCTCTGTAAATCCCATACTTCCAAACATGATGTGTTCCTCCAGTAAGGTAAATCAGGATGCGCTGGTTTTACTCCGTTTGGCAAAGCGTTCTTTCAACCGCTGACGGGCCTGTTCGGCCTGCTCGAACATCTTGCATTTGTCGTACACGCTGATCAGATTGTAGTAGGCCAACGGCTCGTCCGCATTGTGCTCGACCGCGTCTTCCATCACTTTGATCGCCAGATCCGACTTTTTGTGATTGAGCGCGAGCTCCATCAGCTTGAAGCTGCCTTCGAGATGCTTCGGGTCCAGCTCAAGCGTGCGCAGATAGCACTGGATAGCCGCATCGATCGTGTTGTAGTCGGAGACCTGCGGATTGTCCAGCTCGACGTAGACGCCTGCGAGATTGTACCAGGCCATCGGATCATCCGGGGTGATTTCCACCAACCGCTCATAAAACCCCTTGGCGTCCATGTACTTTTTCTTGTCGCCGCACAGCCTGCCGAGATTGAAAAGCGCCAGCACGTCGTGCGGGAATACGTCCAGGGCGCGCTTAAACTCGGTTTCCGCTTCGTCCGCCATGTTCTTGGTCGCGTAAATCGTGCCGAGATTCGAGTAATACATGGCCAGGGAACGGTTCATTTCCGCGCGGATGCCTTCGGCCATCTCGATCGATTTCTTCACTTCTATCAGGGCGTCGTCCAGCCGGCCTTTGCTGAAATAGAGTTCGCCCAAACGACACCGGGCTTGAAAATCGTCCGGCTCGGCGGCCAGCAGCTTTTCAAGTTCGGCGATTTCCTCATCCGGGTTCAGCGGGTGATCGCCGGGATCCACCGCTGCCCTGCTCTGCTCTGAAGACGTCGTTTCTTCCATGACAAGCCCCTATGGCAAAAGATTACACATGTCCGCCCACCAACGAATCGGTAGTTCTCATCACCGGCTGGTCCGCGACTGCGTCAGACGCATCGCGCCGATGACGGTCCATCGCCAACAACATCACCCCCAGGACCACCATCAGCGTCAAATTGGAGTACATCAACGCATAGCCCGCGATAAACATCAGCCCCAAACCGTAGCCCGCCAGCCGTCCCATCGTCAGCAGCTTGATGACGGTATAGGACCAGCAGAGCAGGCCCGCCATATACAGTGCGAAGGGAAGATAAAAGGTGTATCCCATTCCAAACTGGAAAATCCACCCGATGCCGTCCGCGGCTTTGCGCACGCTATAGGCGAGCGTCGGATTGTATCGGTTGAGGAGATAGTCGAGGAAGAACATCGTCACAAAAATGGCGGCAGCCGTGCCATAGAACCAGATGGCCCGGTGCCGCTGGCGCTGGTTGCGCGACCGGAACGAGACGCCCCGACCGTACGCCCAGAACACCACAATGCTGGCCAGGACCATAAAGGCTTCACCCATCCGGTGCGCTTCATAGACCATCGGCGGCGCAGCCACGGTTCCTGTAAAACTGAAGAAGGTCGAGACGATCTGATAGTAGAGCCACCCGCCGACGCCGAGCAGATAGGTCACACCGAGGAGCCGGTGGGAGCGGTCATGATGCGCCGATAGGTATTCGCTCATCAACAGGACGATGGCTGCGAGGGCGACGCTGTTATAGATGGTCGAGCCGAGCATGGACGGCGGCACGAACAGGAAGCCGATCGTCAGCAGTAATAAGAGCGCAATGCAGGGCACGATGAAGCGGGTCAATCCGGTAAAACCGCGAGCGGCCATCCGATTGACCAGGCCGATCGTCAAGCCAAGGAACAGCAAAATGGCGACGACGTTGAGCAGCCACTGCCCGACTTCGGTCAAGGCGGTAAAGGTCGGAATGATCCATTGATGATCGGCGGCCAGCTTACTGAGGTGCATGCCGAGCCGGGACACCAGCCGGTAGAGGATCAGCTCGAGAAATGCCACCAACAGCACGAGCTTGATCGTGTATTGGAAGAGGAGCGGCTGATCGCTCAATTTCCCGGTGATGCGTTCAATGGTTGCTGCAGTTGCCGGCACGAATGCTCCCACGACCGTGAAAAATTATACCGAACCGCAAGACAACAAGGTGAACACCGCCTGCGTCGTCATGATTGCGCGGCGGTTACCGCGCCGCGCTCTTCCGCCTTGGCCCGCGCGATGTACAAGAGTCCGTCCGCCATCGAGTAGTTGAAGGGCAGCTCGCACACCACTTCGCTGACTTTTTCGTAGACATACTGGTAGAGCCGCTCGGCCTGATCGGGCGTCATACCTTCCTGAACCTCGTAGAAGAATCCCAGGCTCAGGTCTTCGGCCGACGGCCGCATGATCCGCCGGATGCCGTAGCCGCCCGGGTCGCTCATGATCGGGGCCTCCTTTTCGAGATCGAAGAGACAGGGCTGGCAGGAGAAGCCGTAAGATTCGTTCAGCTTTTTGTTCTCCACGATGAAGTTCATCGTCTCCAGCGCTTCCTCTTCCTTCTCCGTCGGGAAACCCACGATGATGTAGCAGTGGACGGCAATGCCGAGATCCACGCAGTCGCCCGCAATCCGCCTGACCCACTCCTGCTGAATGCCCTTCTTCATAAAATCCATGATCCGCTGATTGAACGACTCGAGCCCGAAGACGATCTTGAGGCAACCGGCGTCCCGCATGGAAGTGAGCAGCTCGCGCGTCAGATGCTTCTCAAAGCGCATCTCGCAGGTCCATCTCACGTCCAGCCGCCGCTCGATCATTTGTTGGCAGAGCCGCTTGGTCGGCGACAGCGCGAAGCATTCATCGGTAAAGAAGAAGTTGCGCACGCCGTAGCGCTGTTTGAGCCATTCCAGTTCCTCGATCGTGCGGCCCGGCTCCTTCTGCCGGAAATTCTGGTGATCGAGCGTCAACGCGCAGAAGGCGCAATCCTTGTAGTAGCAGCCCCGCGAGAACTGCACCGGGAGCACCGGCTCGGGTGAAAGATACCGGCCCAAGGGGAAGCCGTCATAGTTGGGCGCCGGCAGTTGATTGACGTTCTCCGAATAGAAAGGCTGATTCACGTTGATCTTGCCGTTCTGGCGATAGATCAGATTGGGCACCCGGCTGAAATCCTTCTTGCCCGCCATCTGGTTCACGAGCTCGAGCAAGGCGGTCTCGCCCTCGAAGACCACGATGTCGTCGGTAATATCGAAGAGGGTTGGACAACGGCGGAGATTGTCGACCAACCGCGTGAAGATGCTGCCGCCGATCGTCAGGTGGATCTCCGGAGCCGCTTCTTTGATGAGCCGGCAGAGCGTGAGGCCAGGAATGATCTGGGAGGTGGCGGTGATGGAGACACCGATCAGCTCCGGACGGTTGTCAATGATCGAAGGCAGAAACCGGTCACGAAACAGTCGAATGTAGGGGTTCTGCTGCTCGTCGCGAATGACCTTCATCAGGTCCTTCGAGGAATAGATGGAATACGTGCTGAATTGATTGTCTACAACCGTGAGTCTGGTGGGGAAATAGACCGTGGAAATCACTTCCAGCCACTTGTCGATCAAAAAGAGGCTTTCCCGGTAGGCTTCCATGTCGTAGAAACCTTCGCCGCGCAGTGTCTCCTTGGCCGGCTCGATGCGATCGATGAGATACGG
>Ga0310810_10008881_pt1 | contig 11601 bp, 13 predicted proteins | sample NCmetagenome_FD_207641 | JGI IMG/M metagenome (GOLD analysis project Ga0310810, IMG submission 207641) | Soil microbial communities from experimental microcosm in Duke University, North Carolina, United States - NC | ecosystem: Engineered > Artificial ecosystem > Soil microcosm > Unclassified ...
CTCAAGGTTCGAGTGACCCTTATCTCTCAGTATTCGGAGAAGCTGCACTGGTCAGTAAGTCATGGCTCGATCCAGATCCTGTTCAGACAGCTCAGCTCTTTGGTAATATGGTAGAATCTATCACGACCGGAAAGAAATCTTCGTACCAAGCTATCGAAGATACGGGGCAGCAGTTCGACGCCTTGATCAGACAGGCAACATCACAGTAATCCGCACATATGAAAAAAACTCTTTTCTCACTCTTTACCCTCAGTTTACTGCTTACACCAGTCGTTTTTGCTCAAGGTGTGCAGACGCTCACTTCACCAGCGGCGAGTGAAGATCCTACACAATCATCGTTCAGAATTGTGGTGTGCGATGGGCCTGATAATCCGGCCATCAACAAACCTGTTCCTCTATATGACAATAATGGCAAGCCAACTGGCCAGACTCGACCCTATGTCGTATGTAATTTTAACGGAGCAATGCTCACTGTTCAACATCTTATAAATATTGCTATGGTGCTCGGTGTTTTTGCGGCTATCGTACTCTTCACATATGCAGGTTATCTCATGTTGAAAGGCACAGATAGCGACAGAAATAAGGCAAAAGATATTTTTCCAAAGATTTTGTGGGGATTTGTCATCATGCTGTCGGCTTGGTTCATCGTGTATCAGATTTTGAGCTGGCTTACAGGGAACTCGGCCTTCACCAAGTTGCTTGGCAACCCATAATTATTTATTCATATGAATTTTTCACACATGAAAACAAAAATTGTATCGGTCGTAGTATTGGCCATCCTCATGCTTCCAGTGGCAAGTTTTGCGGCTAATGATGTAAGCACAAACCCTGATACAACTTTACCTAACTACTATGGTTCAAATCCTACACCAGCCACTGATGTACCTGGCACGATGACTGGTTCACCATCTCAGCCTGCAACCATGACTGGATCACCGATCGATCCTACAAATACAAGCGCCGCAAAGCAAAATACAAGTGCTGGTAGCAACAACAGCAATACTGTCACCACACTTTCTAATCCGCTCAAAGGAGTCAATTCGATCAGCGATCTTATCTTTACCTTTATGAAGATCGTCAGTTATCTTGCGGTCATCTTTGGTGTGATCATGCTCATGTGGGTCGGTCTCCAGTTCGTCCTTGCTCGCGGTAACCCTGAGGAGATCAAGAAGCGCAGCAACCAGCTCCTGTGGGTGGTTGTGGGTATCGGCGTCATCTTGGGCGCGCGTATACTGATTACGGTGATCATCAATACGCTCCAGTCAACAGGGACTGTCAATCCGGCGGTGATCCAGAGTGCGCAAAATGCGATTAATAACCAATAATATTATTCATATGAAAAAAATACTTATTCCACTATTCGCTTTTATTATCCTTGTCAGCCCGGTCTTGTCGTTCGCAGCGATCGGAGGAATCAACATAAATCTCACTGGGGGAGCGTCATACGGTAATACATACGGTAGCAATTACAACAGTGCAGGTTCTGGTACGCAGTGTAGTACAGGCAATCTGACTCTTTGTTCGCTCATCGAGCGAGTCATCGGCTACTTGAATCAAATCCTCTTCCTTCTCATCGCATTGTCAGTGGTTGTGTTCGTATACTATGTCTTCAAATATTTCATCATGCCGAATGAAGATCGAAAGCAAGCTGGCACATATGTGATGTACAGTGTTATTGGCTTCTTCGTCATCTTATCGATGTGGGGATTGGTCAATATCCTTCAAAATACGTTCGGTATAGGGAACTCGAGCTTCTCGCATAGTTCATGGAACGATATTACAAACGTCTTTCCTCATTAAAAGCGCCTAACTAATCCACATATCAGGTTGCCCCTCTTGAATGAGTCGAGGTATACTTGATACATAGTATTATATTTATTATCCATTAGCTTATAAGAAAATGAAAAAAATCATCGCACTCGTTGCCGCTTTCGCTCCTGCACTCGTCAGTGCTCAGGCGATCACTGATGTGAATACCCTCACATACAAGTTGACCAATATCGGTAATACCATTATCGAGATCCTTATCGCTTTTGCAGTTTTGTATATCATCTTCAACGTCGTACGTTACATCATGGCTGCTGAAGATCCAGAAAAGCGCAAGTCGATTGGTGGTGCAGTTCTCTGGGGTATCGTTGGTCTCTTCGTCATCCTCTCTATCTGGGGTCTCGTCAACATTCTCTCAAATACATTCAGGACAAATACGAACGCTCCTACTCAGAATTTCCCGCAGCTGAACTATCCTCCACAGGTTCCTTAAAAGTAACGTATGGATACCTTCGCTAAAGTTATCGACCCGATCATCACCAATATCGTCGATCCGATCATTATGCTCATGTTCGCCGTGGCGATCATCGTGTTCGTCTGGGGCATCGTAGAAATGATGATGAACGGCGATGACTCGTCTGCACGTGAAAAGGGACGATGGCACATGCTCGCAGGTATCATCGGTTTGGTCATTATGACATCTGCGTGGGGTATCGTATATTTCATATCAAATACGATTTCAGGCCAGTAAGAGAAAATAAGATTCAAAAAAACAGGCGGGGAATAAAATTCCTCGCCTGTTGCGTTTGTTTTACTTTTGAGCGACAACCAATCTTCGATGATACCACTTTGTCAACTGATACATCAGAACTTCTGAATCATCAGCTGCCATTACACAAATGTGTGTCGTTTTTGTTCCTTCTCCGTGATCAAGATCCAATGGGACATTGTCGCTGAGAATAATGGGTTTGATATCATGATCAGGATCCCATACGACGCATTTTGCGCCAAGTCTGCCGAGGCTCGCCGAGATCCCGTAACGCCCATTGCCATCGTGGAAATCAAGCATAACTTTTTCACCTTTCAGCAGTTTGAGTTCGCCTGATTTGACCACAACAAGAATGTTCGTCACGGGCGGATCTTGCGATTCTCCATTCACCACATAACCAGCGATCAACGGACTAGCCTCTGTCAGGACTGTTTCAGTCTGTGTCGTCGATGTGAAGAACGGTGTCAGGTCTCGAATCTGGTATCTTGCGACGATGAATGCTGCCACAAGGAACAGAAGCGCACAGCACACAAAACGGCCGGCAAAATTGACCCACGGCCGCCATGTCCACTGGACATAGCCTGTCTCAGGATTGCGGTTCACAAAAAACATGGTGAACGATAACCAATAGACATGTATCTTTCTCAGAATAGTTTCCATTACAATTCTCCGGTTGTGTAAGCGCATTTTTGTGCACTTACTGGTTGTTGTTTACTGACGTTATTTTAAAGGTCATTGTGTCCCAATGGGGCACATCTCACACTACTATACTATATTATCATGTTTTACTTGAAAAGTCAAGTTAGTATTTCGTTAAAAAAAGCCCGTAGATTTGCATCTACGGGCTGTGTAATGTGTTGTTATTAGCGGTGTTTTCCGCCCACTTGTCTGCGGCTCACATTTGACGCCACAACCATTCGGGGATTGTTTCTTGCTTTCACAATGCCAACGTTACCGTAATTGCCTTGATAATTACCATCCAAACATACTACGCCTACGGGTTGAACAGGAGGCAAGGGGATGGGGTTATATGCAGGCCACCGTCTTACAGGTGGGTAACAGTTTCTTCTGTGATGGTCATCGTCCCAGCCCCCGTTCCACCCAATCGAATGGTTGTAGTCGGCATAGCTTTGAAGCTCTATGCCAACACCAACGATCGGTCGTGTCTCAGAGCTGCAGATAACCTGCGTGCTCGGCAGCGGAGCCTGCGACAGGTCCTCACTGATGATTTCCTGACACTCCTCGCTTTGGTCGCCGCTATCTGTTCCCTGGAGCACTGCTTGCTTTGGGGCAGGTGGTGGCGTAGGTTCAGGAGCGCACTGTGTCTCATTCTTTTGGAACTGGACAGGACAGGGCACTTTGACCACTGGCGGGGGGAGGACATATACCTTGATGCCGAAGTTGCAGTTGTTGTTGCTGCTGATGGTCCCGGTGTTGTTGAATGCCTGAACGGCACCGACACCATTTGTCGAACAGCCGCTTGTGGCGAACGTCGAACCGATCGGGATATCATTGGTGCCCATCGTGCCACCCCAGACGCCAGCCCACGTGGGTTGAGGCGCAGGAGCGCTAGAATAGTGCGACCAGTAGTTGCTCATCAGCAGTCCAGCGATTATCGCCAAGCCGAGGATGCACGCAACAGCCAGTGCCCAGCGCCAATTTTGTTGAGCACCGAGCACTTCAGCAGGCGTGAAGCATGTCGAGTTCGTAGATGAACGAGCCGCCGGAGCTTTCTTGATTGCTTCGATGGTGTCCTTCAATGACTTGACCTGTTCCTGCAACTTCTTGATCGTTTCAGAGCCGGCAATCTCGCCATTTGCGAGTTTTTTCACCTGCTCATCAAAGCCTTCGCTGATGGCAAGGTCGTTTTCGCTAATCAGGCGTCGGACGTCGTCTTCGCCATATTTTTTCTTCAACTCCTTCTCGAAGCGATCCATTTCATACTGAACTTGGATGATGCTGGCGAGAGTGGAACTCATGAAGAAGCTGATCGTGGCGAGCTCGCTATCCGCGCGCATTTCGTTGCCGACCTTCCCACCGAGGACAGTCACATAGACATGGTATTTGCCGCCGGGCTTGAGGGGATAGTTTTCACCTCTCCATTCCATCCCAGCCAATCCAATACTACATGACTGACTTGCATCAACTTTGTCGAGCTTAACGCCGAGCGTAGGCTCATGCTTTTTACCTTCGATAAGCACTGCAGAGTCAACGACAATGACCTCCATGCCGTGCGGAGCACCGCCTGCCGGAGGATTGAACACAAGTGTGTCACCATTCGGGCTGACCTCGAGGCCAGTTACCGGATTCATAGGAATCTTTTTCATTCTTCGGTCCTTTCGTTTTTGAGCATTTCGCTCAGGAATTTAAACCCTTTTGTTATTGGTTTTTCAACGTGCTCTTGAGGTTTTCACCTCCGAATGCACTTTAGTACTATACTACTACAAATATGGGTAAAAGTCAATAGATACAAAATCCCCATATAGATCACAAAGTGACTATACAGGGATTGGTAGATTCGATCGCTATTTGGGAAGAACTGGCTTGGGTTTGCGTAGCTTATTGATTTCGTGCTTGATAGCCTCAGCTACCAAGTCCAGATCTTTTTCCATGTCTTTGTATCTGACACGGACAAACGATGCTTTAAGATTATGGCACGAATGCACAAAATGCGTGTGAGCTGACCAGACTACTGTCTTGATACCGAGTTTCTCAGCGTGAAAGGCCACGCGAAAACGAGTTTTTTTGCTTCCCGATTTGATGGCGACCAAATCGATGTGCCCAGTGCTTTTCTTGAGTGATTCCAGGGCACCGATCGCTGCGTCATCATCAACGAAACCAGCGGTAATGCTGATGTTCTTGACATGCAGCTGATCGAGCATGGCCAAAAGTTTGAGTGTCAGTTTCTTGTCTGCTTCAGGGGCGCCTGCATAGAGCAGGATGTTCACCATTTCATTTATTTCATGAGACATAACTTTGTATTGTTGATTGTTCAGGGTTCAAAAACAAAATAACACAAAAAATGCTGAAGGTCAATTTTGTGCTGGGAGGGAGACTCGAACTCCCAAGGATTACTCCGCATGCTCCTAAGGCATGTGCGTATACCAATTCCGCCATCCCAGCAAATTATTTGATTGTTTATTATATTACCATGTTTGTGGTCACGAGTATTTTCTTGCTAGAAAATCTCGCGACCCCGCCTCGGCCTCGTCAGGCCTGCGGCTCGCACAAACCTACGTGCCCTCGGTTTGTGCGCCCAGTAGGGATCGAACCTACGACCTTATCCTTAAGAGGGATCTGCTCTACCAGCTGAGCTATGGGCGCATCTCATTTATTTCTAAACGAACTCAAACAATGTAACAGGTTTTTATTAATTAGACAAATCACTTGAGTTTTTTTTCATGGTATGTAATACTGTTCCACATGGTAAACCGAATGCGTGCAACGCGAGCTCATCGCGACAATAGACGTTCTCATCATGCTCTCGATGCAGCGCGTACTTCTGTTTGCCAGAACTGTAAAGCTGCTCACAAGACTCATGCAGTCTGTATGAACTGTGGATGGTACAATGGCCGTAAGGTCCTTGATCTTACAGTCGCTGCTACAAAGAAAGCGGCAAAGGCAGCAAAGTAAATTAGTCTCATTCCTAATTAACCTAATTCCTGATAAACAAGGATTTTAGGTCAATTCGAAATTAGATCAATTAGAAATGTAGGTTCAGTCACCTAACAATGTTCTTCAAATAAACTCATGGCAAATAGACATTTATCACGCTCAGTTGTCCTCCAGGCACTTTTTGAGTGGGATTTTTGTGGCCGAAAAGACACTACAGCTTCAGCTATCATCCTGCGCGATGCAAAAGAATTCGCACCAGGAGTAGCTGATGTTTCTTTTATGGACGAGCTTATGAAGGGCATTCTCGCAAAGCATGGCGAACTCGATGACATCATATCGAAGGCTGCTCCCGAATGGCCAATCGACAAGATCTCTCCGATAGATCGTAACGTACTCCGTCTCGGTCTCTATGAGCTTCTCTTTGCGGATCGTGTCGAAGTACCAGCAAAGGTGGCTATCAATGAAGCGATTGAGCTTGCAAAGACTTTCGGTGGTGAGACAAGTGGTCGTTTCGTCAATGGTGTGCTCGGTGCAGTTTACAAGGAGCTCGGAGAACCAGGTAAAGACGCCCAGCCGATAAAGAAAAAGAAGGTCGAAGTCCCTTATGAGCAAATGCCAATTCAACACTTGGGTGGTGCAGTGGTATATGCTCGTGATGGCGTAGATGTCTATATGGCATTCGTTTATGACGTTTTCGGTCACTGGACACTCTCAAAAGGTAAGATTCCTCCAGAAGTTGATCCAAAGCAGGGAACTATCAACAAGGTGATGGAAGAGATTGGTCTCGAAGTAAAGATAGTCGCTGATCTTGGTGAAAATGAATATATCGCAAACGACCCTGAGATTGGCAAGATTCGCAAGCAAGTACACTACTATCTGGCAGAGTCAGATTTCAAGACACTTACACTTGCCAAGAAGCCAGGTCTTGCTGATGCAAAATGGTTCAAGCTTGATGCAATATTGGAACTTAACTTTTATAACGATATTCTACCGATCGTTGCAAAGGCTGTGACTATTGTGAGTGAAGAGAAGGCGTAACACGAATCCACGAATATGCGCACGAATACTACGAATAAATCGCATGAAAATTAATTTCGAAAACTTAGCTGAACATATCAATGTCACCTTTAATGACATAGCTCTTTTGCGTACTGCGTGCACACATCGCTCATATATCAATGAAAATCGCGAATCAGGACTTGAGCACAATGAGCGTCTCGAATTTCTCGGCGACGCCGTACTTGAACTTGTGGTAACGAGTTTTCTTTTCCGTAAATTTCCCAAAAAGGCAGAAGGAGAGCTCACGGCATTTCGTTCTGCAATCGTAAACACAGTCAGTCTCGCCAAAGTTGGTGATAAGATTGGCCTTAATGACTATATGCTCCTCTCAAAGGGTGAAGCAAAGGATACTGGCCGTGCCCGCGCCATCATCCTTGCAAACGCAGTTGAAGCTGTCATCGGTGCTATCTATATGGATAGCGGATATGATGCATCGGCAAACTTTATCTCTGAACATATTTTAAATATTATTGATATTGATGAGATCGTAAAGAACAAGACCTGGATCGACGCAAAGAGCATGTTCCAAGAGAAGGCTCAGGAAAAGGCAGGTGTGACGCCTTCGTATAAAACTCTCAAGGAGACAGGTCCAGATCATGATAAGAAATTTACTCTTGCAGTATTTCTCGGTGATGTGCAGGTAGCAACTGGAGAAGGTAAGTCAAAGCAAGAGGCTGAGCAGAAGGCGGCAGAGGGTGCGCTCAAAGCTAAGGGGTGGTGAATTGCCATTTAAGTTGTCCACTTATTGCCTAGGTATGTAAAAGGGTACAATATAAAATATATGCGGATTAAATATTTTTTAGGAAGTTTTTTATTTTTTTATCTTATATTAGTTAATAATGTTTCTGCATCAACTGATTTAATTCGTGTTGTCCACAGTGATCAAAGTGTATCTGTCTATAATGCAACCTCAAGTTCCGATTCTGCTCAAGGACAAGCTCTTTTGACAGCAATAGCGGCTGCAGTAGACGGTGATTCAGTGTATCTTTCTTCAGGTACTTTTGACATAACTGGAAGCATGATTAGTTTATATAAGCCGTCAACATTGATAACGCCAATTTTTCATTATGGTTCAGGTGACAAAGTGACTGGAGGGATTAGTTACAAATATCATATTTCGGCATTAGTAAACGGGACATGGGTCTCTGCATACGATACGAATATGCTTCCAGATAATAATTCTGGCAATAATTTTTACATACAAGTGACGTGGCCTGCGGTGCCCAACGCTTCAATGTATCAGATAGATTTTTTTACTGATGATGCTGGCTCATGGTTTGCTTCATATGCAACGACGTCACTCACGTTTAATGATGGTGACGGTACTGTTTTTGACTCATATCAGTACCAAATGCCAACTGGTCACATAAATCTGCATGGGTCAGGCAAATATGACACTATAATCAAAAGCACAAATGTTGAGGACGGTATTCCTGTCCTCTCTTTTGCTGATGGTTCAGAGGTTTCTGATTTATCACTAGTTGATTTGAACACATCGGGCTATAAGTATATTATTTCAAATAATCTTTCTGGTGATTATGGCGATAACGGTTTTATCCATGCATCATTTAAAAATATTTATGTTCATGGCATAACTGATGGTTTTTACGTTAATCTCAATCAGTCTGGTGTTCCTCCTGTAACAGATATATCCTCTACATTGGTCAATGTGTCAATCGATACAAAATATGACACATTCAATTGGTCAAGTAGAAATAGAGTCAATATCTATCAGAGTGATATAACAGCCACCGTTAATCCGTTACTATTTGTTGGCGCGTATTCGCGAGGAATTCAAGGTGTAGCTGCAAACGTCATCAATTCTTATAATACGATAATTAATGTAAGCGGCTCAGATGCAGCCAATTACGCAGTATCAACTAATAACAATTCCTTAGTAAATCTATTTGGTGGATCGCTCTCATCTTCTGGAACAGGCGCCAAGGATATTTTTATTGGTACAGGTGGGGTTAATGTTACTGTAGAGACATCCTATGATCACCAAAAAACTACAGGCACGATAAATACTATCAGTGCAGTTGCTCCTATGATCACTGACGCCACGAGCACTTTGATCGGCGCCGCATCAGCCACTTTGAATGCGATGTTGCTAACTGATGGTGGGGCAACAACTACAGTGCGAGGATTTAATTTTGGTAAAACTTCAAGTTATGGGCAATCAGCATCTTCGACAGGAGAGTATATTTTCGGCGCTTTCTCTCAAGACCTAACAAATTTGGATTGTGGTGCTGTGTATCATTATCAAGCTTTTGCAAGTAATATTATCGGATCAACAAGCACTTCCGACCAGACGTTTACTACAAATCCGTGTCCTACAGTTACGATACCTAGCTCGTCAATTACTACTGTTTCCCATAGCGGGGGGTTTGTTTCGCCTTCCTATCTTGCGACGCTTCTTGCTCCAAGCGCCTCAACTACAGTTTATCTAAATAGCCTTAAAACATCTCCCACAATTACTGGTACCTTCAATCGTTCATTGCAAATGGGTAGCAGTGGCTCTGATGTCAAAAACCTTCAAAAGTATTTAAATACGCACGGATTCCTGGTTGCTGTTACTGGTCTAGGTTCACTGAACCATGAAACTATATATTTTGGTCTGCTAACACAAAAAGCTTTGGCTAAATTCCAAGCAGTGCATAACATTCTTCCGTCAATAGGGTATTTTGGGCCAAAAACGAGATCATATATTATCAGTTCTGAGGCTGTACAATAGTTTTTAAAGATATAAAAGGTTACAATAGCTACGAACCCGAACTTTTTATGCTTTACATACAACGAGAGTTTTTTGGTCCTCTTGCATATGAGCGACCTGTTCATCGCAATTCAACTCAACTAAGGGTTATACATGGCGTGGGATTTCTCTCACCTGCGAGCAAGTCTGATCCAACCCAAATTGAGTGTCAGCACATTCAGCGTTCATGTCCGCACGTAAGGCCTGACTGTGAACATTGCCCACAACTCAAAGAGCGTTTGGCATTGCTCGCTCAGCCTCGAGTTCTGTCTCCAAAGTGATTCTTTCATCCCTCCACACCCTTTGGTCTGGAGGGGCTTTTTTATGCTAAAATATATCTACTCATGGCCATAGGCCACACCTGACTATCATGTATCTGAAATCCCTCGAAGTATCCGGCTTCAAATCATTTGCCAAAAAGGCGACACTCAATTTCACCTCATCGATCACAGGCATCGTAGGGCCTAACGGTTCAGGTAAGTCCAATACCGCTGAAGCATTTCGTTTTGTGCTCGGCGAGCAGTCGATCAAGTCGCTCCGCGGCAAGCGCGGCGAAGATATGATCTGGAATGGCGGCGGTGACGGCCCATCAGCAGCTGGCAGAGCGAACCGGGCATCGGTCAAGCTTTCTTTCGATAATTCACAGCGCATGTTCGCATCGATTGATTTCGATGAAGTCACTATCGAGCGCATCGTCCATCGCGACAATAGCAATGAATATCTGCTCAATGGCACCGCAGTGCGTCTCAAGGATATCATCGAGCTGCTCGCTACTGCTCATGTTGGCGCAACTGGTCACCATATCATCTCCCAAGGAGAAGCTGATCGTATTCTTTCTGCGTCTATCCGCGAACGACGCGAGATGATCGAAGATGCCCTCGGTCTCAAGATATATCAGTGGAAAAAACTCGAAAGCATCCGCAAGCTCGAGCGAACCGAGGAGAATATGAAGCAAGTCGAGTCGCTCCGTCGCGAGATCGCTCCACATCTGCGCTTTTTGAAGAAACAGGTTGAGAAAGTGGAAAAGGCAGAAGAAATGCGTCGCGAACTCATTTCAATATATAAAGTATATTTCGCTCACGAAGAGCATCACATCACCGCCGAAAAGACACGTTTGCATGCAGAGATTGCTGGACCTAAAAAAGAATTATCTGACCTCGAGCATGCGCTCAATAAAGCAAAAAATATCCTGACTGCGTCAAAAAATAAAGATGTGACTAGCGATGAGCTTATTTCTCTTGAAAAGAAATTGGCAGAGACGCGCACAGAAACTGATACGGTTGTGCGCGAGCTCGGTCGTATTGAGGGTGAGATCGGTGCCAATAAGCGCGCGAAAGAAAAAGAAGAGAGCAGAATGAAGCAGGAAGAGTTCAAGACGGTCTATTTGAAGGATGTCGAAGATGTCGTTAAAAAGATCGAAGAAGATGAATCGCGATTGACGATCAAAGAGATCATTCTTGCACTTCGCAATTTCATTAAAGGGCATCGCTCAACCAATGATTCACAGTTCATTGCCGAGATGGAAAAAGAAATCACTCGTTTGTCTGATGAGAAGAAAAGCTTTGAGCATAAGAGGGCAGAGCTGGCTGATTTTGAAAAGAAGATTGTCGGTGAATATAACGCTCTCAAACAGAAGATC
>Ga0310810_10008882_pt1 | contig 11601 bp, 11 predicted proteins | sample NCmetagenome_FD_207641 | JGI IMG/M metagenome (GOLD analysis project Ga0310810, IMG submission 207641) | Soil microbial communities from experimental microcosm in Duke University, North Carolina, United States - NC | ecosystem: Engineered > Artificial ecosystem > Soil microcosm > Unclassified ...
CGCCGCGTACGGGCTGGTGGCGATCCCGCACCTCCACATCATGGAGAAGAACGAGAAGGGTGAGCCGCAGCTGATGGACCTGCGCATCCGCACGCACGGCACGCCCGGCTACCGATCGGTCAAGCGCGGCGAGAGCAACGGCTGCCACCGGTTGCACAACTTCGAGGTGCTGCGCCTGACGGCGTTCTTGATCAAGCACCACGAGAACGTGCGCGACGGCCTCGTGCCCGAGGACTACGTCCGCAAGCTGACCTACAAGGGCCAGGAAGTCGCGCTCGAGAGCGAGAGCAAGGGCTACCGCTTCAAGATGACGCCGCCCATCCCGGTCAACGTCCTCGAGGGCGACGTCAAGGGCGACGCCAAGGCCGTCAAGCGCCTGGTGCCGCTGGCCGCGGTTCCGTAGGACGCGACTTTCGCCCCCGCGCGCTGTCCGATCGGTCATGAGCGAACCACTCGAGGGGCTACTGCCGTTGTTGAAGGAGGCGGCATGGCCGGGCCGCGAGGCAAATGCTTGCACGCCGCTGACGGGCCTGCCGATCGCCGACCAGCCGCTGGTCGTGTTCGGATGGGATCAACCGCAATCGTTCGCGATGATGAACCGCAAAGCGGCGGGCGACCGACCGATCGAGTCTCTGACCGCCGCTGCTGTCGCGAACCTGAAAAAACGTCGGGCGACGTGGGAGGCGATCGACATCAAGGCGGGGTGGTTCAAGAAGATCCGGTTTCTCGTCTGCAGCGACGACTTTCTCGCCGCTGAACGGATCCTGGACGCCGACTTTCTGATTGATGCGCAGCGCAAGCTGGAGGCGAAGATGCTGGCCGTGGGAATTCCACGACGGGGTTGCCTGATGGCGACCGACGGAGCGCGCTCGCCCGAGCTGCTCCAGCGCTTCAGCCAGGCGGTGGCGGGGCAATTCCATCGCGGTGAATCGCCGCCCATCACGCCGACGGTGTTCGGCGTCGCCGACGGCAAGATCGTGGCGGCGCTCGACGACGGCGGCGCCGGCGACGGGATGAAGGACCGGGTGCGCGAGGAGGCGGGTGACGAGCCGTTCCTGCAGACGCTGCAGCTGAAGGCGGCCGGCGCCGTGCAGCAGATCGTCATCGCCATCGGCGGCAGCCCGCCGCGGCGGCTCGACGCGACACTGCGTCGCGCGTTCGCCGAAGCGGTGTCGCGCGATACGTCCGCGAAGCTGCGGGTCCGTATTGCCGTCGTTCCTGACATCACGCCGCGGACGCCAGAGCTGGACGCGTGGCTCGAAGGCCTTCGCAAGGACCTTCCGCAGCTCGCCTCCGAGGTAGCCAAAGGAAGGGCGGTCGACGTCAGCGTCACCTACGGCCAGCCCGGCCCGTAGCCGCTAGCCGCCGGTCTAATTGCGCGGGATAACCAGTTCGACCTCGACGGTCGTGCCCTGGCCGGGCGTGGAGAGCAGCCTGAACTCACCGCCGCGGGCGAGGATCCGTTCCCGCATGCCGGGCACGCCCAGGTGGCCGCGTGTCGCGGCGTCGTCGAGCGTGACAGGATCGAAGCCGCGCCCGTCGTCCCGGATCGACAGCGCCACGCAATCGCCTGCTCGGGCGACGTGGACGTCGATGCGGCGCGCGCTCGCATGGCGGAGGACGTTGGTGATCGCTTCCTGCACGACGCGGAAGCACGCGATCTCGTGGTCGGCGGGCAGTCGGGGCTGCGCCTCGTCGGGCAGCTCTGCGGCGTGCAGCTCGATCGCGAGGCCCGATATCGCGGCCTGGCTCTGAAGGTACGCGCGCAACGCGGAGACGAGGCCGACCTCGTCGAGGAGGGGCGGGCGCAGATCGATGGAGATCCGGCGCACGCGCGCGATCAGATCGTCGACGATCGCCAGCGGCTGTTCGAGCGAGCCTGCAGCGTCCGCGCGCGCATCGCCGCGCGCCGCGACCTGCAGGCGCAGCTTCAGCGCGGTCAGCGTCTGCCCCAGCTCGTCGTGCAGCTCGTGCGAGAGGAAGCGCCGCTCGTCCTCCTTGGCCGTCTCCAGCTTGTCGTACGCGGCGCGCAGCCAGCGCAGCGCCTCGTTGGCCGCCCGCGAGTTCGCCTCCACTTTTCGGACGACGGCTTCAACCACGCTGATCAGCAGGAACGCGAGCAGCGCGTTGATGCCGCCGATCCGGATCCAGTTGCGCAAGATAAGCGGATCGCTCGCGGCGGCGTTGATCGTCAGTCCGTGGCCTTGCGCCAGCAGACCCACGCAGATGTAGGCGCACAGCGTGACGATGATGAACGCGACGCCCAGGGATCGGCTGATGCTGAGCGACGCGAGGATCGTCAAGGTGATGAGCGCGACGCTGAGCCCGGCGGCGAGGCCGTTCCGGCCGAGGAAGTAGAAGGTGACGGCGAACGCCGTCAGCAGCATCAGGCGCGCGCGTGTGGCGATCGGCCCGGGGGCCAGACCACAGAGCGGCACCAGGATCCCGACGCCGGAGATCGCAAGCGTGTCGAGTCGGGTCCACGATCCCGATCGCAGCAGAATCGTCGCGAGGACGATGGGCGGCGCCACGAACGCGGCGAGACCCAACATCGCGCGCTGCACCCCCTCCCGCCAGGCCATCGCCCTTTCATACACCCGCGTTCAGGCGAGGCCCAGGCGATCGAGCAAACGGTCGAGCCGCAAGGCAAGGCCGAGGTCCGAGGTGGTGTGGGCATGATCCATCGCCGCGAAGAGGTGCGTCTGCTCGAGGTCGAGGCGCTCGGGGTGGCGCTCGAGGAGATCGATCGTGCGGGCGACGAAGCGCGGCGGGTCGAAGCGGGTGTGGCCTTCGATCGCATGGCGGATGGTGGCGTGTAGCGCCCATCGGCCGGGCAACGGCTGCTGCACGAGGTGCCAGCGCGCGAGGCGCGCGAGGGCGGACCGCGCGGCGCGGCCGGTGCGCGCGAGCGACGCGAGGGATTCGGCATCGATGTGATCGCCGGGCAAGTGCGCCAGCACGGTGAGCAGCCGCCGTCCCATGACGCCGACGCGCGGCCACGCCCACCGGACGAGGAGGCGCAGCTCGGGAAGATCGTCCTCATGGGCGATCGCCGCGACCCGCGCGACGCCGCGGCGAACCAGCCAGTCGTGGAGCGCGCCGGCCGTGACCGCCCCGGTCGTGACAAGCGCGTTGCTGATGTCGAGCGCCAGTGGATTCCAGCGCAGCAGCGCGGTCAGCCGCGCGACGCGCGGGAACGGGCTGCGGCCGGCGGTCACCAGCGGCGGCACCACCGGGAACACGGCGACGCCCGACAGCAAGCAGCGGCGCGCGGTCAGCAGCCAGCAGATCGGCAGCCGGTCGAGCGCGTTCAGAAAGCGCGCCATCTCGGCGTCGTCCTCGTGGTTGTCGAGGACGATCAGCGTTCGGCCGCGATCAGCCAGACGGCGGCGCAAGCGCGCGAGCCGGCGCGCGCGATCGCGAAAGCCGCCGAGCGGGACCTTCATCCGGATCGCAAGCATGTCGATCAGCGTGCGGTGGTCCCAGCGGCCGACGCGGAACCACTCGCGTCCGCCCGGGATCTCGCGGCGCAGTCGATGGCCCAGCGCCGCGGCCAGCGTGGACTTTCCGCTGCCGCCGGCGCCGACGAGCGCGAGGCGCGGGCTCGTGCCCGCGCGGCAAGCCGCCTGCAGCGTCTTCAATTCAGCCGTTCGGCCCCGAAACGGATCGGGCCTCGGAGGAAACGCCATGGCGCTGTGTACCATCCAGCTGCCTCATCTTGGTTGCACATGTCACGCGGCCTGCGCAGTTCGTGCGAGCGATCTCCGCGAAAGACGCGGGCCTGGCGTTGGCCCGATTCGTGCCTATCCATTCACGCCATGTTCAGTAAAGGATCGACCTGGCCGCCCGCCACGACGACGCGGCCGCGGGTATTTTCTGGAACCATGACGCCGGCGATCAGCGACCGGCAGGAAAGTGGTCGGCCGGCGACGGAGTCAGCCGGTGGACGCGGCGACAGCCGCCCGATGGAGTCCGACTGGGACGCCATCATCGATCGCGCGACGGACTAGCTGCTCCCGCGCGAAGCGCGGGTGTGCAGCTATTTCTGAGATTTGCTCGAGGCCCCGCTGCGTGTTGAGATTCGCGGCGAGGGCGCAGTGAGCCGACGCGGCGTCACCTTCTGATGAAGTTCGCGGTGACGGTGGTGGCGCCACCGGGCTATCCGCACGCGGCGGCGTTCGTCGAGCTCGCCGAGACGCTGCACGCGGCGCTCACGGCGCTCGGCCACGATTCGCTGCTCACGACCGAGGGGCGGCTTCCCGGCCGCCAGCACATCGTCCTGGGCGCGAACCTCTTGCCGGGCTATCCGCTGCCGCTCGCGCCCGACGCGATCATCTACAACCTCGAACAAGTGCAGGCGGGCTCCAGCTGGTTCCGCCCCGAGTTGCTCGAGATCTTCCGGCGCTACACGCTCTGGGACTACAGCCGGCGCAACATCGACGCGCTCGCGGCGCTCGGCGTCGAGGTCGCGCGCCACGTCCCCATCGGCTATGTCCCGGAGCTGACGCGCATCGAGCACGCGCGCGCTCCGGATCTCGACGTGCTCTTCTTCGGCTCGATGAACGCCCGCCGCATCGCTGTCATCGAACGTTTGCGCGCCGCCGGTCTGCGCGCGGAAGCTGTCTTCGGCGCCTACGGCAAGCAGCGCGACGACCTCATCGCGCGCGCGAAGGTCGTCCTCAATCTTCATTACTACGAGGCGAAGGTGCTGGAGATGGTGCGCATCTCGTACCTGCTGGCGAACCGTTGCTGCGTCCTGTCGGAGGTGAGCGCGGATCCCGAGGAAGATGGCGCGCTGGCAACGGGCGTGGCCTTCGCCGCGTACGACGACCTCGTCGCCCGCGCGCAAGAGCTCGTGGCCGACACGGCGCTGCGCCAGCGCCTCGCCCAGCGCGGCTTCGAGCTGATGCGCGCACGTTCCGCCGTCGATTATTTGCGAGCCGCTCTACGCTGACCCCGCTACTACCGTAGTGACATGTCCACCATTTCCGCGCCGCTGCCGGTGCACGAATCCGCACGCATCCGCGGCGTGCACGTTATCCCGCTGCGCGCCGTCACCGACGATCGCGGGTACTTCTTCGAGAGCTTCCGGCGGTCGTGGCTGCCGCCCGGCGCGCCCGAGATGGTTCAGGGGAACGTGTCGTTCTCGCAGCCGGGCGTGTTGCGCGGGATGCACTATCACCTGCTCCAGTCCGACTTCTGGCTGGTCCCGTCGGGGCACGTACGCGCCGCGCTCTTCGATCTGCGCGCGACGTCGCCGTCGCGCGGCGTCTCGCAGGTGCTGGACCTCGGCGAAGACCACCCCTCGGCGGTTTACATTCCTCCGGGCGTGGCCCACGGCTTCTACGCGCTGTCGGCGTCGTTGATGACCTACCTCGTCGACCAGTACTTCGACAACAACGACGAGAAAGGCATCCGCTGGGACGACCCGGCGCTGGGAATCGATTGGGGCGCGCGCGATCCGATTCTTTCCGCGCGCGACCAGAAGAATCCGCTGCTCGCCGACGTTCCGGCCGAATCCCTTCCGCTCTGACGCGGCGAGCGGGCCGTGCAACCCGGGGCCAGGCAACCCGCGCTTGCGACATTGGTCGTACAATGCGGCTGCGTTGTCGCTGCACGATTTCGAGCGCTTGCAGGCGCAGCTGAAATCGGTCGCCGATCCGATCGGCTTCCTCGCCAATCTTTTTGCGCACGCGCCGGTCGGATTCGGCGTCTGGACTGCCGACGGTCGTCCGCTGCTGACCAATCAGGCCTTCATGGACATGTTTCGCGTCGAGCCGCCGCCCGAATACAACGTGCTGAAGGACGACCTGCTCGCGGCGAACGGGATGCTGGCGCTGTTCCAGCGCGCGTTTGCCGGCGAGACGGTTCACGTGCCGACGTTCTGGTACGACCCCCGCGAGTTGAAGATCATCAACGTCACCGAGGGGCGGCGCGTGGCGGTGTCGATGACAATCTTCCCGGTGTTCAAGCCGAACGGCGAGATTGACTACATGGCCGCCACCTACAAGGACGAGACCGACATCATGCTGGCCCACGAGCGCCTCCGGGAGATGAACGAGAACCTGGAACGCACCGTGGAAGCGCGGACCGCCCAACTCCAGGCCGTCAACCGCGAGCTCGAAGCGTTCAGTTATTCCGCGGCGCACGATCTGCGTGGGCCACTCCAGGGGCTGACGGTGCTCGCCCAGCTCCTGTTGGCTGAGCATGGGGAAAAGCTGGGCGCCGATGCGAGCGGGCTCTTACGGCAGATCCAGAGCGGTGCGTTGCAGATGGGGAAGCTGATCGACGCGCTGCTTGCCCTTTCGCAGGCGAACCGCAGCGAGCTGTGCCCCGAGCCGGTCGATCTCGCGGGCGTTGCGCGCTCGGTGGGCACGGCGCTGGCCGCGGCGGATGCGAATCGAGCGGTCGAGCTTGTCGTTGCGGGCCCGCTCGACGCGACCATCGATCCGGTGCTCGCGCATACGCTGATCGAAAACCTCGTCGAGAATGCCTGGAAGTTCACGGGTAAGACGCCGCGCGCGCGGATCCAGGTCGGCGCGACGGACGTCGGCGGGATGCGCGTATTTTTCGTGCGCGACAACGGCGCGGGCTTCGACATGACGTCGGCCGAGAAGCTCTTCACCGCGTTCCAGCGCATGCATACGGCGAGCGAATTCCCCGGATCGGGCATCGGTCTGGCGACCTGCCACCGGATCGTCGACCGGCACGGTGGTCGCATCTGGGCGGAGAGCCGGGTGGGTGAGGGCGCGACGATATTCTTCACGCTACCGCCATCGAGCTGAGCTCGGACGAGCATGCGAGATCTGTTCGCCGTGGCGGCATGTCTGATGCTCGGTAGCGCGCTCGCGTGCAGCGGCGGGAAGGGTGCGCCGGCCGCCGATGCGGGGCCGCTTCCCGACGCCGGGCTGGACGCCGCGATCGACACGGGATCCGGCGGCGACGCGCCGCCGGCCGATGCCTCCGCGGACGTCGCGAGCAACGCGGCCTGCCCGTGGCGGTTGCCGGGGGTCGCGGGTGGCGTGCGGCAGGATCCCGTCACGATCGCGACCCCGTTTGCTGCCCCCGACGATTCGCTGACCTTCGCGCCGCCGCTGATCCCGTGCGCGGTCTTCAAGATCACGGACTACGGCGCGCAGGGCAACGGCACGACCAAGAACACGGACGCGATCGCGCGAACGATCGCGGCCGCCGTGGCGGCGGGCGGCGGCGTGGTCGACGTGCCGGCGGGGAACTGGCTGACAGGTCCGATCCACCTGGCGAGCCGGATCGAGCTGCACCTCGAGCCGGGCGCGAAGTTGCTGTTCAGCCAGACGTTCGCCGACTACATGCCGCCCGTGCTGACCCGCTGGGAAGGGCTGGACGTCATGAACTGGTCGCCTTTCATCTACGCGCGCGACTGTACGGACGTCGCGGTGTCGGGCCCGGGCGCGCTCGACGGGCAGGGCGCCGCGTGGGCCAGCTGGAAGACGCCGTCGATGCGCGAGGACCAGCGCATCTACGACACCTACATCGCGCGTCTGCCGCTCGATCCGGCCAACCTGCCCGCGCCGCCCGTGTCCGCCGTCAATCCTGGCCTGCGCCCGGCGTTCGTCGAATTCAACGGCTGCGACAACGTGCTGGTCGACGGGCCGTCGATCACGGGATCGCCGTACTGGACGTTGCACCCGCTCTATTCGCGCAACGTCATCATCCGCAACGTTCACATCGATACGACCGCCACGATGTCCAACGGCGACGGCATCGACCCCGATTCGTCCACGAACGTCCTCATCGAGCAGAGCACGTTCGCGACCAGCGACGACTGCGTCGCGATCAAGTCCGGTCTCAACGAGGTCGGCATCGCGGTCGGCAAGCCGAGCCGGAACGTCGTCATCCGCGATATCACCACGTCGGCCGGGCACGGCGGCGTCTCGATCGGCAGCGAGGTCTCGGGCGGCGTCCGCAACGTGTTCGTGACGCGCTCCAGCCTGCTCGGCCTGTCGCAGCCGGTGCGGGTGAAGACGCTGCCCGGGCGCGGCGGCACGATCGCCGACCTCTGGTTCGCGGACAACCTGACGGTGGACTGGAACGTGACAGCCATCGAGCTGACGACGAAGTACACGGCGTCGACGATTCCGCCCCACGACACCAGCCTGCTCCCCACGCTCGCCGGCATCACGCTCCGCGGCGTCACCGGATCCGGAACCGGTCCGGTCTACACGATCACCGGCCCGCTCAGCGGCCTCGCCTTCGACAGCGTGACGCTGACCGGAAGCGCCGGGACGTGCACGCAGGCGCCCGGCACGACGCTGGCCCGGACGACGCTATCCGGCGTGCCCAACAGCGCGACCACACTGCCGTGTAACTGAAATGGCCAAACGCTTGCCGAACCGCCCGGTCCGGCGCAGGCTTCGGTCGTCATGAGGTCGTTTTTGATCCATTGGCTCTTCACGGGTGTCGCGCTCGCCGTCGCCACGCACTTTGTTCCGGGCATCGTGGTCAGCTCGACGGCCGCGCTGGTGTTCGGTGCGCTGGTGCTCGGTCTCGTCAACGCGATCGTGCGGCCGGTGCTGGTGGTGCTGACGCTGCCGATCACGGTCGTGACGATTGGGCTCTTCTACTTGATCGTGAACGGCGTCGCCTTCGCGCTGGCGGCGGGGTTGGTCCCTGGGTTCGCTGTCGCGTCGTTCGGGGCGGCCATCGTCGGGGCACTGGCGGTCAGCTTCGTCTCGTTCCTGCTGAACTGGTTGCTCCGCCCGACGCCCTCGTCCTCCGACGGAGGGCGGGCCGCCCCGGGCGTGTAAACTTAGGAGCCGGATGTTTCGCTCGCTGCCGATCGTCGCGACGGCGTTGCTGATGGCGTCCGCGGCGCGCGCCGACGATACCCGCCGGCCCGTCGACGACGACTGGCCCGTGCAATCGACGGGTCCGCTCGCCGTCGACGGCGGCCTCGTGCTCGCGCTGCCGGCGACCTGGCAGACGGGCCTCTCCAGTGGTGTCGGCGCGGGCGTGACGTACGGCCGGCGCTTCGCTTGGGGCGTACGCGGGTCCTGGTCGGGCGCCACGGAGTCCTCGCTGGTATGGACGGTTTCGCACGACGACTTCCGCCTGCGCGGCGTCGCGGCGCTTCAGCAGCCGGTCGGGCGCGGCGTTCTGGCGTTGCGCCTCGGGTTGGGTCCGACGTTCGTCTACGAGCACCGAACCCGGAACCAGGGCGCGCGCGCCGGACTGACGGGATCCGATCTCGAAACGTCGGCGCTGGCCACCTTTCCGGGCGCAGATCTCGAGGCGGTCGTCACGCTGCACGTCGTGGGGCGCTGGTCGCTCACGCTGGGCGGCGGACCGACGGCCATCGTCGCGGACGGGGCGCTCCACGGCGGGTGGACAGCGCAGCTCGGCGCGGGGTGGCAGCCGTGAGACGAGTCGCCGTCTCGTTCCTTGCGGTGTTGCTCGTCGCCGGGTGCGGGAAGCTCGAAGGGTTCGGCGGTGTCGCGCCGCCGCTGGCGTCGTTCAACGTCGTGCTCCACGGGGATCTCGCGCCGCTGCGTCCGGCCGGCGTCGCCGACGTTCACGCGTTGCGCGTCGGGCTCGTCTGGGGCGCGCAATGGCTGACCGAGCCGTTCTGCGTGCTGCCCGCCGAGTCCACCGACGTGACCGCCGTGATCGACGCCGGCTGCCGCGATCCGTTCGGCTTCGTGCCGGCCGCCGTGTCGGTCAGCGTTCCCATCGACGTCGAGGTGCCGACGACGTTGACGCTGGTGCAGCTGCCGGCCGCGGATGTGATGGTGGGGGACGTGACGTCGCGGATCGCGTTCGGCAGCCTGGTCGTCTTCGACGATCGCGACGACTCGGGCACGCTGGAGCTGTCCTTCCCGCAACGCGCGCCGTCGGGGGGAGGCGGCGGGCGAGATCGTCCGCCGCCCGGCATGCCGCAATCGGCCGACATCATCTACGGCGCGAGCTTCTTTACGATGACCGCGCCCGATCAGCGCGTCGCCTACCGCGAGGGTGCGTTCGACTCCGCGAGCGCGTTCTACCCGCGCGCCGGTTGCGAGCCGCCGCCGCGGCCCGGGTTCTCCGTGCTCGGCGCGGCTGGCTTCTCGGCGGCGACCGCGCTGGCGTCGGTTCTTGCCGGGACGCTGCCGCCCGAGGATCCGTCCAAGTGTTCGGAGGCGGCGCCGGCTGACGCCACGATCGAGATCGCGGCGCAGGCGCCGGCGGACGTGCAAGAGGTGGGGTGCGACGAGCGCACGGATGACAGCAGCGTTCGCTACCGCGAGCCGCCAGCCAGCTCGCCCGACCTGGCGAACCGGGTGGTGGCGTGCGCGCACCTGCCGACATTCGACACCGGAGCCGGCAGCCCGGCGTCGGATCTCATTCAGGTCGTCGTCTCGGGGCACCCCTTCGATCGGTGCAAAGGACTGACGCACTACACGCTGCGCGGGTGCCGCGAAGACGTGAACTGTCCGATCCCCGATTGGGACTTCACGGCCAGCCCGCCCGCGTGGTGGCCGCAATGCGGGCTGTGACGGGCGTCAGCCGCGTCGCCCATCGCCGCTGGACGCCGGCAGCGGTGTTGTTGCTCGCGCTGGTGGCGGCGTCGTCGCCCACGTTCGCGAAGGACGACGAGGGTCCGCCGCGCTTCTCGCTGCCGACCGAGAGCGATCGCGACGCCTGGCTGCGCGCCGGTTTTCGGCTGAGCCTCGGCGCCGTCTACGGGCGCCTCGCCGGACTCGAGGGCGCGCCCAGTGGACGATTGCTCGGAGCGACGGTGCGCCTCGGCCTGCGGCTCGACGCCGGCTGGTCGGTGCTCGCGTCGTTTCAATACGCGAGCGCCTCGGCGCCGGGCGGCCTGTCGGGGCTCCGTTTCGCGGGCACGATCGATCCGACCTGGCACGCCACGCGGCACCTCGCGCTGGCGCTCGGCCTCGGCTTCGGCGGCATCGTCGAGGGGCGCACGGGCAGGCCCGACGTCGCCCCGCTGCCCGACACGATCGAGACGTCGTACACGTTCCCCAGCCCTTCGCCGCCGCTGCCGAGTTGTAGCGGCGTCGGCGCGACGGCGCTGGCGCGCGCCGAGTGGACGATCATCCTCGGCCCGCGCACGGCGACGAACCTGGGCGTCGAGGCGGTCGGCCAGTGGACGGGCTGCGTGGCGGATACCGGGCGCGTCGAGCCCGACACCGGGCAAGCGATTGTACGGCGCCAGTACTGGCCGCACGTCGGCGCCGTCGGCACATGGAGCTTCACGTGGCGTTGAGGCGCGGTGCGCTCGCGGCGGCGACCTTCGCGCTGCTCGCGCAGCGCGCGCGCGCCGCCGAGGCACCGCCTGCGCTCGACGCGGGCGCGCCGGCACCCGACGCGGGGGCGCGCGACGCGAGCGCCGCCGACGGCGCCGTGGATGCCGGTACGCGGGCGCCCGACGCGGGCGCCGACGCACGCGCCGTCTTCGAGCCGCCGCGCGCGCTCAGCGACACGCAGGTCGCGTATCCCGCCGATGCGCCCCCGATTCACGAGCCCGTCCTGGTGACGGTCAACCTGCTCGTCGACACGACGGGCACGGTCACGAAGGTCGACCTCCTGACGCCACCCGCGCCGCCCTTCGACGCAGCGGTGATG
>Ga0310810_10008883_pt1 | contig 11601 bp, 12 predicted proteins | sample NCmetagenome_FD_207641 | JGI IMG/M metagenome (GOLD analysis project Ga0310810, IMG submission 207641) | Soil microbial communities from experimental microcosm in Duke University, North Carolina, United States - NC | ecosystem: Engineered > Artificial ecosystem > Soil microcosm > Unclassified ...
AGCGGCCGCGACCCCGTCTCTTCGTCCAGAACGCGCAGCTCGCCGAGGCGCGTGTAGAGCTTCTCCTCCGCCTTTTCGCGGACGCTGCACGTGTTGATCACCAGCACGTCAGCATCCCGGTCGTCGTCCGTTCGGACGTACCCGGCCTGTTCCAGGAGCCCGGCCATCCGCTCCGAATCGTGCTGATTCATCTGGCAGCCGAACGTTTCAATAAGGTACTTCTTGGACACTGAATCCTTCTGGCCGTCGGTCAGCTTCGCTTTCGCCTTGCGTTTGCTTTCGCCTCGAGCATTTCACGCGCGCCGGCAAGGACCGCCGCCGTCACGTCGGTGCCGCCGATCATCCGGCCGATTTCGGCCTCCCGCGCGGCGCCGTCGATTCGCTGCACTCTCGTGGAGGTGCGGCCGTTCCGGACGCTCTTTTCGATCTGAAAGTGCGTCGCACCATAGGCGGCAATCTGCGGCAAGTGGGTGATGCACAGGACCTGGAACTGTTTCCCGAGCCGCTGGAGCCGCGCTCCAACAGTATCTGCCACCGCGCCCCCGATGCCGGCATCGACCTCGTCGAAAATCAGCGTCTTCCCCGGCGCGTCGGTTGTCGCGAGCGTCTTCAGCGCGAGCATGACCCGTGACAGCTCGCCGCCGGACACGATCCGGGCAAGCGGCCGGAGGTCTTCGCCCGGGTTCGGAGAGATATAGAACTCCACGTCGTCGATACCGCGTTCGGACCAGCGCTCTTCTCCCCCGCCGTCAGCGAACCTGACGTCGCATTGCGTCCGCGGCATCGCGAGGTCGGACAGCGCACGTTCGAGCGTCCGCGCGAAGCCGATCGCGGCCTCGCGCCGCTGGCGTGAGATCGCACGCGCCGCCGACAGGAACGATTCGCGGGCCTGCTCGAGTGCCGCATCGAGATGCGCAAGCGTCTCCGTCGCGTGCTCGAGGTCGTGCAGTTCCTGACGAAATGATGCCGCCTTTGCGATCACGTCCGACAGAGACGGACCGTGCTTCTTCTTCAGACGCTCGAGCAGCGCGAGCCGGTCCTCGGCTTCCTGCAGGCGGGCCGGAGAGGTATCGATCCCTGCGATATACGACCGGAGGAAGAAGGCAAGGTCCTCGAGCTGGGACTTGATTCCCGAGCGCGCGTCCAGGTACGGCGCGAACTTCGGATCGACCGTCGCGAGATCCGCGAGACGTTTCCAGGCGACACCCAGCGAGGCGAGCGCGGCGCTCTCCCCATCGTACAGCGCTGCGTACGCTTCGCCGCACAGGCGCTGCAGCCGGTCGGCATTGCCGAGCACGCGTCGCGTCGCCTCGAGTTCTTCGTCTTCACCCGTTTGCGGATTGACACGCTCGATCTCGGAAAGCTGAAAAGCGGCAAATTCCGCCCGCGATGCGCTCTGCCGGTCACGTTCGGCCGCGCGCTGACGTTCGTCATCGAGTGCCCGCCAGCGCCGGAATGCGCCGGCGACCTCCGTTCTTGCTGCCGACAGGTTTGCGAACTCGTCGATCAGATCGAGGTGCGATGCCGGATCGAGCAGCACCTGGTGCTCGTGCTGTCCATGCATATCGACGAGCGTTCCCGCGATCTCTCGCAGCGCCGCCGTCGTGACCAGCGACCCGTTCACGAACGCGCGGCTTCGTCCCTGTGCGGACACCTCGCGCCGGACGATGGCTTCCTCCCCACTTTGCATCTCAAAGATAGCCTCGACCACTGCCGTCTCCTCGCCCGTACGGACGAGCTCGGCGGAGCTGCGGCCGCCGACGAGCAATCCCACGGCGCCGACCAGGATCGATTTGCCGGCGCCCGTCTCGCCCGTCAATACATTCAGGCCCGGAGCGAACTCGAGTTCGAGCACGTCGATCACCGCCAGATGGCGGATGCTGAGGAAACGGATCATCGCGAGCGGAAGTACAATCTTATCAGATGTTTGACAGTAGATGAGCCACGTGATACGCTGCGCCCGTCCGCATTGTCCCAGCGGTGCGGCGACCCGTGGTATCCGGCTTGAATGGCCCGGTCCGCCCGGACGCAGGCCATCGCCGGACGTCGTTCAACGGAGGCTGTTTGCATATAGATGCGTTCCTCCTTGCGCTGCAGGCGCAAGGGACGCCGGATACTGGGACCGGCGGTATCGATTTTCTCGAGCTCATCGCACACGCCACATGGCTGGCGAAGAGCGTCCTGCTCATCCTCCTGGTGTTCTCCGCAATCTCCTGGGGCGTCATTCTGTTCAAGCTCTGGCAGTTCCGCCGCGCAGAGCGCAAGACGTCCACGTTCCTGCAGGTGTTTCGCAAGAGCACCAAGTTCTCGGAAGTGCAGTCGATCTGTACCAGCGTCTCCGAGAGTCCGCTCGTCGGCATTTTTCAATCCGGCTACGCCGAGTTGAACTCGCAGCTCCGATCTCCGCGCGGCGATATGGACGCGGCCAAGCCAACCGCCGTCGCCACGCGTCCAACGCTCAAGAGCGTCGATGCGGTCGATCGCGCGCTGCTGCGCGCGACGACGATGGAGGTCGGCAAGCTGGAAAAGCACATTCCGTTTCTCGCAACGACTGCGAGCATCACGCCGTTCATCGGCCTGTTCGGTACGGTGTGGGGGATCATCTACGCGTTCCAGAACATCGGCACGCAGGGCTCGACGAGCCTTGCCGTCGTCGCGCCCGGCATCGCGGAAGCGCTCATCGCGACGGCCGCCGGCTTGTTCGCCGCGATTCCCGCGGTGTACTTCTATAACCACTTCACGAATCGCGTGAAGGAGTTCGCCGCCGACATGGACGATTTTGCGCTCGAGTTCCTGAACATCTCCGAGAGGAACTTCACCTAGCATGCCGAAGGTGCAGCCGGCAGGTGGCACGAACGGTGGCCGGCAGCGGCGCGGCCGGAGCGCGCGGGTCGCCACGTCTCTCGCCGAAATCAACGTGGTGCCGCTCGTGGACGTCATGCTCGTGCTGCTCATCATCTTCATGGTGACCGCGCCGATGATGACGCAGGGCCTCGCGGTGAATCTGCCGCAGGCGCGCCGCGCGGCGGCGCCGCTCACCAGGCCGATTTACCTGACGATCCCGAAGGACTTTCCGAAGACGCGCGTGGTGCAGATCAACGACGATCCGGTCCGCGTGGACATCCTGCAGGAGCGCATGCGCCAGGCGCTGCTCAATCAGTCCGAGAAGAACGTGTTCGTCCGTGCCGACGCCAGCATTACGATCCAGGACTTCATGACCGTCACGGACAAGCTGAAGGAGGCGGGCGTCGAGCACGTGGGAATGGCGACCCGTCCGGTAAACCCGCGCTGATGGACGCAGTCACCGAGATTCTGATCGATCGGTCGCACGAAGCAAGCCGCCTCGGACGCCTCGTGCTGTTATCCCTGCTGCTCCACGGCGTAATCCTCGCGGCGATTGCGTTCCTGCCCTCGTCGTGGGGACATCGGGACGACAATGCGGCGGTGATGACGATCCAGCTCGGCGGCGCGGAAGGGCCATTCCAGGGACGGCTTCAGGAATCGGAGCGTCCGGTGCAGGAAGTCGCGCCGCCGAAGGCGAAGCCGCAGCCGGAGGCGCCGCCGGCGCTCGCGAAACCGGAAATGGTCGAGCCGCTGAAGACGGTGAAGACCCCGCCCAGGACGGCCGCGAAGCCAGCACCCGAGAAGACCCAGGCGCAGCTTCATGGACGGACGCCGACACGCGGCGCCGAGGTGAAGGAAGGCACCGCGCGCGTGCAGACGGGCGGCTCGCAGACGCCGTTCGGCGGTCTCGCGACGGGCGGCGGCGGCGGCGGCGCCGCCTACACCGATATTCAGAATTTCTGCTGCCCCGAATACCTGCTGACGATGACCCGCCTCATTCAGACGAACTGGCGGGCCAATCAGGGGCAGGACGGCAGCAATCAGCTGCGGTTCACGATTCATCGCGACGGCCGGATCACGGACGTCAGCGTCGAGCAATCGTCCGTGTCGCAGTTTCTCGATCTGGCGTCGCAGCGCGCGGTGGTCACGACAGGGCAATTACCGCCGCTGCCGGCGCAGTTCACGGGAGATCACCTGACGGTGCATCTCGTCTTTCAGTACAGACGGTGACGATGAGACGAACAGCCTTGTTTCTTGCGGGCGCGGCGGCGCTCACCTCGTTGACGCTCCTCGCGCAGCAGCAACAGCAGCAGCAACCACCATCGCAGCCTGCACCGCAGCAGCAGAGCGAAGTACGGATGACCATCAACGGCCCGCCCGGAGTCCCTCCGAAGGTGGCGGTGGCGCCGTTCATCGCGCTCTCGACCGACGCCGAAACCGTCGCCGCGGCGAAAACGATCGGCGACGTGTTGTCCGATGACCTCGCGTACGAACGCGAGTTCTACATGATCGGCAAGGACGTGCTCGCGACGATTCCCAAAGCGACGTCGATGGACGCGATTCCGCTCGAGCAGTACAAGGAGCTCAACGCCAACGCCATCGTCATCGGCAGCGTGCGGAAGACGGGAAACGGCGTGGCCGTGCAGGTGCGCGTGATCGACGTGCAGACGGGGAAAGCGGCGTTCGGCAAGGAGTACAGCGGCTCGATCGCCAACCCCCGCGCATACGCACATACGGCGTCGGACGAAATCTTCAAACAGTGGGTCGGGCTCAACGGCGTCGCCCGCACGAAGCTGACGTTCTCCTCCGATCGCGACGGCGAACGGATGAAAGGGCCGGCAGGCGACCGGGAAATCAAAGAGGTCTACATCGCGGACTACGACGGCGCGAACCAGCGCCGCGTCACCGCGACACACACGCTGAACATCACGCCGGTGTGGGCGCCGGACGGCAAGTCAATCGCGTACACCTCCTACCGCCGCGGCTATCAGGACATTTTCGTGTCGTACATCTACGAAGGGCGCATGGAGACGCCGGCGAATGGCAGCTGGGCCAAGCAGAATTACCTGCCGGTGTTTTCACCCGACGGCACCAAGATCGCGTTCACGTCGACGCGCGACGGCAATCCCGAGATCTACGTCATGAACAGGGACGGCAGCGGGATCCGGCGGATGACCGACAATCCGGCGATCGACGTCACGCCGACCTGGGCGCCATCCGGTAACCAGATCGCGTGGACCTCGGATCGGACCGGCAACCCGCAGGTGTACGTGATGAATGCCGACGGCACCGGGCAGCGGCGCATCACGACGTCCGGCTATTGCGATCGGCCGACCTGGTCGCCTGACCCGTTCAACGAGATTGCGTACGCGATGCGGGTCGGCGCCGGGTTCGACATCATGGTCTACAGCTTCGCGAGCGGCGAGTCGCGGCGGATCACCGACGGCATCGGCAGCAACGAGAGCCCCGCGTTCTCGCCGAATGGCCGCCACATCGCCTTCGCGTCGACGCGCCTGGGCAAGCAGCAGATCTTCACGATTGCCCGCGACGGCAACGATCTGCGGCAGATCACCCGCGAGGGCAACAACGGATATCCGAACTGGTCGAGGTGACCGGCTCGCCATGGTTCGGAGGTGCGGGTTCGGCGGTTCGGTGCTGGTTCTCGAGTTCTGAGTTCTGGGTTCCAGGTTCTAGAGGAGCGAAAGAGAGATGAGAGAACGACGTGTGATGATGTGCGCGCTCGTGCTGGCTGCGGTGTTCGCGGGAGGCTGCGGGAAGAAGAAACCGCCGGTCGCGCGTCCGGTTCCTCCGCCGCCGACGGAAACGTCGCCGACGGGCGAGCGTCCGCCCGCGCCGCCGGAGCCGGTCCGCGAGAACCCCATCGTTCCCGCCGAGCCGACGATCTCCGACGACCCGCTGGCGTCGGGCGATCTCGAATCGATCAACAAGAATTCGCCGTTCCAGCCGGTGTTCTACGCGCTCGACAGCTCGGACGTCGACGCCAAGGGACAGCAGTCGCTGAATGCGGACGCCGAGATTCTCAAGAAGTACTCGACGTGGACGATCACCATCGAGGGACACTGCGACGAGCGCGGCACTGCCGAGTACAATCTGGCGCTCGGAGAGCGGCGCGCGCTGGCCGCGAAGACCTATTTGGTGTCGCTCGGGATCTCCGCCGACCGTCTGCGAACGGTGAGCTACGGCAAGGAGTTCCCCTTCGACCCGGGGCATGACGAGTCTGCGTGGTCGAAGAACCGCAGGGCGCATTTCGTCGTCACGAGCAAGTGAGCAGCGATCGCCCAACGATCTGCGGATCATGAGGATCTGACACGGTTGGCGGGATCGAGGCTCCTGAGAACCTTGATCCCCGCTCCTGGATCTTTGCGTATGCTTGAGTGTTGTGTCCTCCGATGGAGAGGCCTGTCCGCCTTTAGGATCCGAATCATGAAGATCTTTCGATCCGTCGATCTCGCCTGGCAGTTCCGTCTTGCGGTCGTCGCGCTCGCGCTGGCGTTGCTCGCGCCAGGGAGCGCATATGCCGCGGCCAACAAGGAACACGCCCAGCTGATGGCCGAGATTCGCATGCTCCAGGAGCAGCAGCAGCAGCTCCAGGCGATGCTCGGCAATCTCGGCGACGCGATGAAGGCGCTCTCGGCGAAGCTCGACGACCAGGCCGGAGCGACGAGGAAGGCGATGGCCGATCAGGCGCTGACGCTGAACGGCATCGGCGACACGGTTCGCGTCCTGCGGGAGAAGGTCGACGACACCACCGTCCGCGTGTCGTCCGTGTCGCAGGAGATCGCGGCGCTGCGTCAGGCGCTGGCGGCGGCGCAGGCCGCCGCTCCTCCGCCCGCGATAGCGCCGTCGGCGACGGGCGGGGAGCCGGGCGCGCAGCCGACAACGCCGTCGACGCCGGTTCCCTCTGCGAGCGCTCCCCCGTCGGTCTCGGTAGGACAGTCGCCGCAACAGGCGTTCGACTCGGCGTACGACGACTACACGGCGTCGCGCTACGATCTCGCGATCGAGGGATTCAACTCGTTCATCCGGGCGTTTCCCAGGCACCCGCGGGCAGCGGAAGCGCAGTTCTACATCGGGCAGTCGTATTTCAACGAAGGCAAGTACGGCGACGCACGTCAGGCGCTGCAGCAGGTCATCGACACCTATCCGCAGTCCCCGTCCGCACCGGAGGCGTATTTCAAGCTCGGGCAGACCTACGAGCGCATGAACCAGATCGATCTGGCCAAGCGCGCGTATGAAACGATCGTGAAGAATTATCCCGACACGACGATGTCGGTGATTCTGGCGAAGCAGGCGCTCGAGCGGCTCAATCGCAAATAGGCGGCGGCTGTCAGCACTCAGGACCGGCCGGGGGCTGACCCACTCCGGCCGGTTTCTTTCCCTCTTCGGTCTTCTTCTTTCCGGCGTCAGAACGGAATATCGTCGTCGGTCAGCTCGCTGACGGGCTCTCCCATCGGCTCCATGTGCTCACCGGCGCCGGCCGATGCGGTCCGGCGCTGGGCACCCATGCCACCCCCGCCTCCGCCACCACCCAGCAGCACGATGCGGTCGCCGCGGATCTCGGTCGTGTAGCGCTTGTTGCCGTCCTTGTCGTCCCACTGCCGTGTCTGCAGGCGGCCTTCGACGTAGATCTGCTTCCCCTTGACGAGGTACTCGGAGAGGCTCTCGGCGGATTTTCCCCACAGCACCACCCGGTGCCACTCGGTTTTTTCCTGCTTCTGTCCGCCCTTGTCGTTCCACACTTCCGTGGTTGCAAGATTGAGCGTCGCGACCGGCGCGCCGCCCGGCGTATACCGCAGTTCCGCGTCGCGCCCGAGGTTGCCCACCAGAATCACCTTGTTCACACTGCCCATGGCCATCATCCTTTCGGTAAACCGCCGCGCCCGCGGCGGTGATCAACGAAGTTCCGGCTTCCAGCGGCCAGCTCCCGTCTCTTCGAGGAAGCCCGTCCTCCTTCCGAGCTGCCAGCGGGAAACTGGAGGCTGGCAGCCTTTTCGTCTACGTCGACTGCCTCCCGTAGCGGTCCTCCAGCCGGACGACGTCGTGCAGTTCCGGCGTCGAGACCTCGAAGATGTCGCAGTCGGTGATGGCGGTCATGCGGTGGACCGTTTTCGGCGTGACGTGCACCGCCTGTCCCGGCACCATCTCGCGGGCCACCAGTCGATCGTCCTCCTTGATCTCGAAGAGCATTCGACCGGTCCAGAGAAAAATCGTTTCGTCCTTCAGGTTGTGATACTGCAGGCTGAGCGCGTGGCCGGCGTTGACGTGAATCAGCTTGCCGACATATCGCTCGGTCTTCGCCCAGTGCAGTTCGTAGCCCCACGGCTTCTCGACTTTCGTTACCTCGTTCACTGTGACTCCTCAGCGTGACAGAACAGGTCACGTCTTCGCCGGCGACAGGAACTCCGCGAGCGTCCGTTCGACATCCGCCGCGGTGGCGGCCTTCAGCGCGCGGCTCGCGAGGCGCGCCGCGTCCGGTATCCGGAGGCCGCGCACGACCTGCTTGGCGATCGGAATGGACGCCGGATTCATGCTGAACTCCCGCAGCCCGAGACCCGCGAGGAGCGGCAGCACTATCGGATCCGCGGCCATCTCGCCGCATACCGACACCGGCAGCCGCCGCCGACGAGTGCCACGCACCACGTGGCGCAGCACGCGAAGGATCGCGGGGTGCAATGGTTCGTACAGGCTCGACACCCGATCGTCGGTGCGATCGACGGCGAGGCAATATTGAATCAGATCGTTCGTGCCGATGCTGAAGAAGTCGGCCTCCTCCGCCAGCAGATCGACGGTGAGCGCCGCCGACGGGACCTCGATCATGATGCCAATCGGCACGTCAGGAACGGAGTGGCCTTCCCTTCGCAGGGCATCGGCGGCACGCGAGACGACGGCCCGCGCCGCCCGGAGTTCTTCGACGCCTGTGACGAACGGAAACATGATCCGGAGCGGACCGTGCGCGGCGGCGCGCAGGAGCGCGCGGAGCTGCGCCTGAAACAATTCGTCGAACGAGAGGCTGAGCCGCAGTCCCCTGAGGCCGAGCGGCGCGCGGCTGCCTTCGGCGTGTCCCGGCATCCCGAGCTGTGATTCGCTCACGTCGAACGTCCGGACCGTGACGCGGCCGCCTCCCATGGCGTCGAGCAGCCTCCGGTAGACCGCGTATTGCGCGTTTTCGTCCAGGCTGGTGACGTTCGTGCCCGCCAGGAGGAATTCCGATCGATAGAGGCCGACCCCGACGGCGCCGCGTTCCCTGGCGCGCGCAGCCTCCTCGGGAATCTCGACGTTCGCCTCGAGGCGCATCTCGGTGCCGTCGAGCGTCACCGACGGCAGGTCGCGGTACTCCGCGAGCGATCGTTCGTACGCGCGGCGTTTGCGCGACCGCGAGTCGAGGTCTGCGAGCGCCTCGGCGCCGGGGTCGACGACGACTTCACCGGTGCTCCCGTCCACGGCCACGAGGGCTCCGGGCTCGATCGCCACGCTGGCGTGCCGCAGCCCCGCCACCGCCGGTACGTGCAGCGATCGCGCGAGGATTGCCGTGTGGTACGTCCAGCTGCCGGCATCGGTCACGAACGCCGCGAGGCGCTGCCAGTCCAGCTGCGCCATGATCGACGGGCTGAGTTCATCCGCGACGAGGACGAGCGGTCCTTCGAGATCCTTGAACAGGTCGGAGGGGTCGACGGTGCTCCGGAGGTTCATGCAGAGGCGGCCGACGACGTCCTCGACATCGCCTTTCCGTTCGCGGAGGTACGAATCCTCCACGCCGTCGAAGAGCGCGCTGATCTCGTCGAGTGCGCGCCGAAGCGCGGATGCGGCATTGAGCTGTTCGTCGCGGATGATGGACGCCGCGCGGTCCACGAGCATCGGGTCGTCCAGCATGAGCAGCTGCGCGTCGAACATGTAGGCGTGCCCGGCCCCGGCTGCCTGCTCGATGCGTTGTGTGATGCGCTGCAGCTGCGCCCGCGCCCGCGCGCGCGCCTCGTCCAGCCGTTCGAGTTCTCTGGCGACGCGCCGCTCCGGAATACGGAACCGCAGATCGCGCGCGCCGCGCGTGACGACGAGCGCGCGGCCGATGCCGACTCCCGGAGAGACGCCGAGGCCGTTCAGGCGCATGACTCCCCTTCACCGGATTCCAGAGCGCCGCCCGCGGCCTCATCGAAGCCGCGCCGGACCAGATCGCAGAGCGCGGCGATCGCCGCGGAGGCATCGGGCCCGTCAGCCGCGATCGTGATCGACGTGCCCTGCGACGCGGCGAGCAGCAGCAGGCCCATGATGCTCTTGCCGTCCATCTCGCGGCCGCCTCGCGACACGCGGATCCGCGACACGAACCGCCCGGCGGTGTGGACGAACTTGGCGGCGGCACGCGCGTGCAGGCCGAGCGGGTTCGTGATCGTAATGGTCGACTCCACGCTCGTCTCAGCCTTTCTCGCCGCGCAGCAAATCCGATGCGACCCAGATCGCGTTGCGGCCGTGCTCTCGCATCTCTCGAGCGAGCGCCAGCAGGTCGGGCTCGCGCGGCGGCCGCGCCAGCTTGATCAGCATCGCCAGATTCACGCCCGTGATCACTTCGACCCTGCCCGCTTCGAGAAACGTCACCGCGAGGTTGGCCGGCGTTCCGCCGAACATGTCCGACAGCAGCAGGACGCCCGCCGGTGCCTCCGCGTCGTCGCCCGCGGCGGTGCGGACCCGGTCGATGGCCTGCGCGATCGCGTCGCGCGCCTGGTCCACGTCCTCGTGCCAGCCGATCGAGACCGCCGCGAACGTCGGCAGATCGCCGACGATCATTTCGGCCGCGTTCAGGAGCTCCGCCGCCAGCTGCCCGTGCGTGATTACGACAACTCCCAGTCGCATCTTCACACTAGTCCACGGCGATGTCGCGATGGCGTACGCGGAGCTGCACGCCCTCAATCCGCGCCAGGCCCTTCTTCAACGCTTCGGCGATCATCACGGATCGATGCCGTCCGCCGGTGCAGCCGATGCCGATCGTGAGGTAGGTCTTGCCTTCGGCCACGTATTGCGGAATCAGGAACTGCAGCAGGCTGATCGTGCGATCGAGGAACTCGCGCGTCGCCGGCGCCCGTTCGAGAAAGACCCGGACTTCACGGTCGCGTCCCGTGTGCGGACGGAGTCCAGGGACGAAATGCGGGTTGGGCAGGAACCGCACGTCGAACAGCAGGTCCGAATCGACCGGTATGCCGTGTTTGAACCCGAAGCTCAGTACCGTGACGACCAGGTTGGCGTCGGGCGCGTGGCCGGCCTGAACGTTCCGGAACGCGTGGCGCAGCTCGTGAACGGTCAACTGCGACGTATCGACGACGTGGTCGGCCAGGCGGCGCAGAGGCTTCATGCGCTCCCGCTCTTCGCGGATGCCTTCGATGGCCGATCGATTCGGCGCGAGCGGATGCGGGCGGCGCGTCTCGCTGAACCGTCGCACGAGCGCTTCGTCCTGCGCGTCGAGGAAAATGAGAACCGGATTCAGGTTCCGCATCCGGCGCAGCCGCGCCAGTACCTTCGGCAGCTCGTCCAGCATCCGCCCTTCGCGAACGTCGACGACAACGGCGGCGCGGGCGATTTCGGTGCCGGCGCGCAGCGTCAGCTCCGCAAGCGTGGGCAGGAGCGCCACCGGCAGGTTATCGACACAGAAATAGCCGAGGTCCTCGAGCGCGCGAATCGCCTGCGACTTGCCGGACCCCGAAAGCCCGGTGAGCACGACGAAACGGGACGAGACCGCTGTGCGCGCGGCGC
>Ga0310810_10008885_pt1 | contig 11601 bp, 16 predicted proteins | sample NCmetagenome_FD_207641 | JGI IMG/M metagenome (GOLD analysis project Ga0310810, IMG submission 207641) | Soil microbial communities from experimental microcosm in Duke University, North Carolina, United States - NC | ecosystem: Engineered > Artificial ecosystem > Soil microcosm > Unclassified ...
GCCTCCTCCCGCGCAATGCTATCCCTGCAGCGCGGTCCTGAGGCGCGGCACGAGGAAGTCCAGGAAGGCGCGGACCTTCAGGGCGAGCGGCCGCTGCCCGGCGTGAACGACGTGCACCGGCACCGCCGGCGGCTCGAACTCCTCCAGCGCGAGGACCAGCGCCCCGCGGCGCACCGGCTCGGCGGCCTGGTAGGAGAGCAGGTGGGCGATGCCGAGCCCGGCGACCGCGGCATCCACCGCCGCTTCCGCGCCGTTGACGGCGAGGCGCGAGCGGATCGGCACGCCGGGCTCGCGCGCCGCGGAGAACGTCCACGAGCGCGGCGAGGCGATGCCCTCGAAAGTGATGCAGTCGTGCTTCGCCAGATCGCCCGGCGAGCCGGGCAGGCCGCGCGCGGCGAAGTAGGACGGGCTCGCGCATACCACGCGTCGTATCGCGCCGACCGGCAGGGCGACCAGGCTGCTGTCGGCGAGCGGGCCGATGCGCACCGCGACGTCGATGCGCTCTTCCGCGATGCTGACCACGTGGTCGGCGAGCCTCAGCCGCAGGTCGATCTCGGGATAGGCCTTGAGGAACGCGACCGCGATCGGTGCGACGTGCACCCGGCCGAAGACCGCCGGCGCGGTCACGCTCAGCTCGCCCCGCGGCGCGCGGTATTCGCCCGCGGCCGCGCGCTCGGCCTCGGCGACATCCTCCAGGATGCGCCGGCAGGCGGCGACGTAGGACGCGCCCGCCTCGGTCAGCGCAAGCCGCCTCGTGGAGCGCTCGAGCAGGCGGGCGCCGAGCCGGCGCTCGAGCTCGGAGACCTTGCGGCTCACCGTGGCGAGCGGCATGCGAAGCCTTCGCGCGGCGCCGGAGAGGCTGCCGCATTCCACGGCTGCGACGAGGACCGACATCGCCTGGAGGCGATCCATGCGGCACTTCCAGGAAATGGAAGGATGGCTTGCAGATATACCGGCTTCTCGGCCGGGGCGGAAGGCCCTAGCGTAGGCACATGGCCAAGAACGTTTCGGACACTTGGGAGCGCGGCGACCCCTACGAGCGCTACGTCGGCCGCTGGAGCCGCCTTGTCGCGCCGCAATTCCTCTCGTGGCTGGCGCTCGCGCCAGGGCGGCGCTGGGTCGACGTCGGCTGCGGCACCGGCGCGCTCGCCGCCGCGATCCTCGACCGCTGCTCGCCGGCGAGCGTCGCCGGTGTGGAGCCCTCGCCGGGATTCCGCGAGGTCGCTGCGCGCAACCTCGGCGGACGCGCGGCTTTGCACGCCGGCAACGCAGCGCAGATCCCTCTCGCGGACGCGAACGCCGATGCCGTCGTCTCCGGCCTGGTGCTGAATTTCGTGCCCGACACGCAGGCCGCGCTGCGCGAGATGTCGCGGGTGGCTGCCGGGAACGCTACGGTGGCCGCCTACGTCTGGGACTACGCGGGAAAGATGGAGCTGATGCGAGTCTTCTGGGATGCGGCCGTGGAGCTCGACCGCGACGCGCAAGCCCTGGACGAAGGTCCCCGCTTTCCGCTGTGCCGGCCCGACGCCTTGGAACAGGCGTTCTCGACAGCCGGGCTGCACGACGTGCAGGTGACCTCGCTCGACGTGCCGACGCGCTTTCCCGGCTTCGACGACTACTGGCAGCCGTTCCTCGGCGGCCAGGGTCCGGCGCCCGCCTACGCCATGTCGCTCACCGAAGAGGCGCGTGCGCGGCTGCGCGAGCGAATCCGCTCGCGGCTTCCGGCGCAGGCCGACGGCGCCATTGCCCTGGTCGCTCGCGCGTGGGCCGTTCGGGGCCGCGTGCGCAAATAGCGATGGCGGCATCGCGCATCACGCCGCAGCTCGAGCGTTTCATCGCCGCGCAGAGCAGCTTTTTCATCGGCACGGCGAGCGCCGACGCCCAGCCCTACATCCAGCACCGCGGCGGCCCGCCCGGGTTCCTGCGCGTGCTCGACGAGCTCACGCTCGGGTTCGCCGACTTCTCCGGCAATCGCCAGTACGTGACCGTGCGCAACCTCGCGCAGAACCCGAAGGCCTACCTGTTCCTCATCGACTACGCCGAGCGCCGGCGCATCAAGATCCGCGGCGAGGCGCGGGGGGTGGACGATCCGGCGCTCATCGCGCGCCTCATGCCGGACGGCTACGACGCCACGCCGGAGCGCGCGATCGTCTTCACGGTGCAGGCGTGGGAGGCGAACTGCCCGCGCCACATCCCGCGGCTGATGGCGCCTAGCGCTTGACGCCGCCGAGGCGCTCGAGGATCGCGCACACCGCGGCGGTGTCTTCCTTGGCGAAGCCCTGCGCCATCGCGGCGTTGTAGATCGCCGCCGAGGCGTTGAAGAGCGGCGTGGGCACGCCGTGCTTCATGGCGAACTCGCCGATGATCTTCATGTCCTTCTGCCAGACCTCGACCTTCATCGTCGCGTCGCCGTACTCGCCCGCGACCATCTGCGGGCCGCGCACCTGGAACATGCGCGAGCTTCCCGCGCCGTCTCCGGCGACCTTGAAGATCGTCTCGGGATCGAGGCCGGCCTTCATGCCGAGCACGAACGCCTCGGCGGCCGAGACGTTGTGGATCGCCACCAGCAGGTTGGCGACGAACTTCATCTTGCTGCCGTTGCCGAACTCGCCGAGGTAGTAGTGCGCCCGCGAGAAGCCCTTGAGGAAAGGGACCGTCTTCTGGAAAGCCGCCTTGTCGCCGCTCGCGTAGACCACGAGGTCCTTGGCGCGGGCCTGGGCGCCGGTGCCCGAGAGCGGGCAGTCGAGGAGGGTGGCGCCCTTCTTCGCCAGCGTTTCGCGCGCGCGCTCCTTCTCCTCGATCGGCAGCGTGCTCGTCTCCATGACGACCACGCCCTTCCCGGAGAGCTCGCGCGCCACCGCGTGCAGCGCCTCGGCGCCGGGCAGCGAGGTGATGAGGACGGGCGCCTGGCCGGCGACCGCGGAGGCGGCGGCGAGCGGCAGCCCGCCCGCCTTCTTCAGCGCGTTGCGCGCCGCGGGCAGCGGGTCGTAGCCGTAGACGCGAAAGCCGGCCTTGCAGAGATTGCCCGCCATGGCCGAGCCCATGATGCCGAGGCCGATGACGCCGATGGTCTTCACTATTTCTTCTTGGACTTCTTCGCGCCGCCCACCGGCTTCGCGTTCACCAGCACCACGGCGATGATGCACGGCTCCGTGCCGCGCACGCTCCAGGAGTGGTTGGTGCCGCGCTGGATGAATACGTCGCCGGGCCGCAGCAGCGTCTCGCCCTTCTCCAGCACCGCGTACATCTCGCCCTTCAGCACGATGATGTAGTCCACCGTGCTGGTCTTGTGCATCATCGGGTCGGACGAGTGCCGGTCCTGCGCGTGCGCGGCGCCGATCGCCTTGAAGCCCGCCGAGCCGTCCGCGTCCTTCGGCCGGCTCGAGTCGGGCGGGAACTCGACGATGCGGAAGATCGTGCCGTTCCGCGGCGGCTCGAGGCGGACCGGCCGCGCGGCCGCGTCGCCGTGCCCGTCGTTGTCGGCGGGGGCGCCGGTGGTCTCCCACAGGTCGGTGAGGGCAAGGCCGGGGAAGGACGGCATCTCCTTCACGTTCGGCGCCGGGCCGTCGGCGATGATGGTCGATTTTCCGTCCTGATCGTGGCCGGTCAGGACCCGCCGCACGCGCCAGATCATGCGACGGCGTCGCTCGCGGCGATCTTCTTGCGGGCCTTCACGCCCGCGTCGGGCGCGAGCTTGAAGTCCCAGGTCAGCTTGAGGAACGGGTTCGGCATGCCGAGGCGCTTCGCCTCCGCGGCATCGTTCACCTTGACGTACCTGCCGATGAGCGAGTCCTTCACGGCGAACACCGCGTCGCCGTCGAGGTACGGATCGCCCTCGACGAACACGTGCGTGATCACCTGCTGGTAGCCGGGCGCCGAGACGATGGCATGCATGTGCGCCGGGCGCATGTGGTGGTTGCCGGTGGCGCGGATCAGATCGCCCACCGGGCCGTCGACCGGCACGCTGTAGAACTTCGGCTTGTAGCTCTTGAACGCGTACTCGCCTTTTGCGTTCGCCTTGACGCGGCCGCGCAGCTCGAAGCCGCCCTCGGTCTGCACGTCGTAGATGCCGTCGGCCTTGGCCTGCCAGATGTCGAGCAGGGCGTTGGCCACCGGCTGGCCGTCGAGCGAGACCACGCGGCCGCTCACGTACACGTCCTCGCCCTTCAGGCTCGCGCCTTCGCGCAGGTCGGCGCCGTACTCGTACTCCTTCGCGCCGTGCGCGAAGAACGGCCCGAGCACGGTGGCCTCGGTGGCGCCGGGCACGGTCTTGTGGTTGAGCGCGACGATCATCATCGACAGGCCGAGGATGTCGGAGAGCAGGATGAACTCCTGGCGCTTGTCGTCGCACTTCTGGCCCACCGCGGTGAGGTACTTGATGCCCTCGAACCATTCCTCCTCGGTGAGGTGCACCTCGCGCGCGAAGGCGTGCAGGTGCTTGACGGCGCTGGTGACGATCTGGCGAAACCGCTCGTCTTTCGCCTTCTGGAAGCGCTCGACGACGGCGGCGGTGAGGGTGTCCTCGTTGAACTGGCGCATGGCGGCCTCCTTGGGATGCGCAAGTGTATTATCAAATGCAAGCGCATGAGGCTCGTCACCTTCACCGTGGGAAGCGCCGCGCCGCGCGCCGGCGCGCTGGTCGAGGGCGACCGCAAGGTGCTCGACCTGCAGGCGGCGTACGGGCGGCTCTACCATGGGACGTCTCCCGTCCTGGACAGCGTGCTCGCCATCGTCGAGGCGGGCGAGCAGGCGCTCGACACGCTCGGCCAGCTGGCCAGGAGCCCGAGCCCGGCGGTCATGCACGCGCGGGACGACGTGCGTCTGCTCGCGCCGATCCCGGCGCCGCCGCAGATGCGCGATTTCCTGTGCTTCGAGCGGCACCTCGTCCAGGCCTTCCAGGCGATTGGAAAAAAACCTCCCGCTGCGTGGTACGAGCGGCCGATCTTCTACCACCCGAGCCGCTTCTCGGTGTGCGGCCCGGACGCGGACGTGCCCTGGCCTTCGTACTGCGAGAAGCTCGACTTCGAGCTTGAGTTCGGCTGCTACATCGGCCGCGCGGGCAAGGACATCCCGAAGGAGCGCGCGCGCGAGCACATCTTCGGCTACACCATCTTCAACGACTTCTCGGCGCGCGACGAGCAGACGAAGGAGATGGCGGGCCAGCTCGGTCCGGGCAAGGGCAAGGACTTCGACAACGGCAACGCCATGGGGCCGTGCCTAGTCACCGCCGACGAGGTCGGCGACCCCTATTCGCTCGAGATGGCGGTGCGCGTGAACGGCGAGGAATGGGGGCGCGGCAACTCGCGCGACATGCACTGGAAGTTCGAGGACTGCATCGCGCATGCCTCGCGCTCCGAGACGCTGCACCCGGGCGAGTTCTTCGGCTCCGGCACGGTCGGCAACGGCTGCGGCCTGGAGCAGATGCGCTTCCTCGAGCCGGGCGACCTGGTCGAGCTCGAGGTGCAGAGAATCGGCATCCTCAGGAACCGCGTGGTTCGCTGAAACGCTTCGCCGCGTCGCCTCATCGAATGATCGTCGACAAAGGAGCTATCCCATGGCACGCCTCGTAAAGCGCACCCCGCAGGAACCGACCAAGTACACGCTCGACGGCAAGGAAGTCTGGCTCTGCAAGTGCGGCCTGTCGAAGAACCAGCCGTTCTGCGACGGCTCGCACAAGCTCACCAAGGGCGAGGAGGCGGGCAAGCTCTACTGGTACGACGACGCCGGCAAGCGCCACGAGGTCGCCGACGCCTTCGGCGGGATCCGGACCTTCTGAATGCGCACGCGGCTCCTCGGCAAGCAGGAGGTCGCCGCCGGCACGATGGCTTTCCGGCTGGAGCGGCCGGCGGGCTTCGACTTCCAGGCCGGGCAGAACATGCTCGTCACCCTGGTCGAGCCGCCGGAGCTCGATGCGCAGGGCCCGAGCCGCACCTTCACCATCGCCTCGGCGCCGCACGAGCCCGAGCTGCTGATCGCGACCCGGATGCGCGACACGGCCTTCAAGCGCGTCCTGAAGAAAGCGCCGCCCGGCACGCCGGTGGAGATCGACGGCCCGGCGGGCTTCATGGTGCTGCACGAGGATGCGGCGCGGCCGGCGGTGTTGCTCGCCGGCGGCATCGGCATCACGCCTTTCCTTTCCATGGCGCGCGACGCCGCCCACCGGCGGCTGCCGCACCGCATCGTCCTCTTCTATGGCAATCGCCGCCCGCAGGACGCGGCATTTCTCGAGGAGCTGGGGTCGATCGAGAACCCGAACTACCGCCTGGTCGCCGCAATGAGCGAGGCGCCCGAATGGCGCGGCGAGAAGGGCTTCATCGACCGCGCGATGCTGGGCCGCCACCTGCCCGAGCTGAAGGCGCCGGTCTACTACTTCGCCGGGCCGCCCGCGATGGCGATGGCGATGCAGCAGATGCTCTCGGGCGCCGGCGTCGCCGACGACGACATGCGCTCCGAGGAGTTCTACGGCTATTGAGCGCTACTGCAGCGCCATGCGGCGCTCGCGACCGTAGTAGGCCGCGTTCGATGCGCCGACGCGCCGCTCGGGCCCCCGGTAGCCGAGCGGGGAAACCGCCACGCCGTGCTCGTACACCATCTTGCCGCCGAGCCAGCCGGAGACGCCGAGGAGCAGGACGGCGAGCACGGACAGCCAGATCGCGCCGTCGCTCACGCCGCCGCGCCGCAGCCAGGCGTTGATGACGTAGAGCACCACGATGCCGAGATTGAGCGACATGTGCATGACGCCGATGCGCTGGATCCCGGAGGGCAGCGACAGCAGGTCGACCAGGCCGGGCAGCGCGGCGAGCAGGGCGCCGACGATGCCGCCGATCATCGTGTACCAGGCGACGACCTCCCAGTTCGGGCTCGACGCGCCGAAGCGATGGACCAGGTCGCAGAACAGGGAAAAGAGCCACAGGCCGATGGGAATGGGCACCAGCATGGGGTGGATGGGATGCCGGGCAACGCTTGCGGGTGTGTGCATAAGTACCTCCTGCCGATTGCCCAGCAAATAGCGTGCGGGAATAGGCCGGAATGCGCCGGTGTTCTTAGCGCGTGATCAGCCACGAACCCGCCTTGCTCGCCCGCCTTCGCCGCTACGCGCGCGCCCTGGCGGGTCCCGGCGCCGCGCCGGAGGATCTCCTGCGCGAGACGCTGGATCGCGCCGCGCAGACGCCGCAACACTACGGCCAGGACCGCGCATCGCGCATCGCGCTATTCACCCTGATGCACGAGGTGTATTCGCACGGCGCGACGCCGGGGGCCGCGCACGAGTTCGACCGTGCGATCAGCGCGGTGCCGCCGGAGCAGCGCGAGGTCTTTCTCCTCGTTACTGTCGAGGAAATGAGCTACGAGGACGTGGCGAAGACCCTCGGCATCCCGATCGGCACGGTGATGTCGCGCCTCTACCGGGCGCGCGAGAAGCTGCGGGCGGCGCTGCTCGGGCGGGCGCGCCTGAAAGCCGTGAAATAGCGCCCCTGAAACGCCCGGCCGGCTCGCATCATCCAATGGTCAAGGAGCCGGAATGACACAACAGCCACGACCCGCAGTCGATGCGAACGCCCCGGACACGGAGCTGGCGGCGCGCGCCGGCCGCGGCGACAGCGCGGCGTTCGAGGTGCTGATGCGCCGGCACAACCGGACGCTGTTCCGCACCGCGCGCGCCATCCTGCGCGACGACGCCGAGGCGGAGGACGCGCTCCAGGAAGCGTACCTCCAGGCCTACCACGCGCTGCCCGGCTTCCGCGCCGAGGCGCGCTTCGCCACCTGGATGGTGCGCATCGTCGCCAACGAGGCGCTGATGCGCCTGCGCAAGGAAACGCGCCGCGCGCAGATCGTGCCGATGCAGTCGGCCGATGCCACGCCCGGCCTCGAGGAGCTTCCGGACAATCCCATGGATCATCAGCGACCCGAGCCGTCGGCCGAGCGCGCCGAGGTGCGCCGCCTCCTGGAAAAGCAGATCGACGCGCTGCCCGACGCATACCGCACGGTGTTCATGCTGCGCGCCGTCGAGGAGCTTCCGGTGGAGGAGGTCGCCGCCGTGCTGCAGATGCCGGAGGCGACGGTGCGCACGCGCTTCTTCCGCGCGCGCAGCCTGCTGCGCGAGGCGCTGGCGCAGAAGATCGACCTTGCCTACGCCGACGCGTTTGCCTTTGCCGGCCAGCGCTGCGACCGCATCGTGTCGGCGGTGCTGGCGCGATTGAAGACCCCCTAGCTTTTTTTCCCACAGGAGAACCCATGAAGGCATTCGCCGCTGTCCTCGCTTTGTCTTTTCCGCTCGCCGCGCTCGCGCAGGCGCCCTCCGACCCGCAGATCGCCGGCATCGTCGTGACCGCGAACCGGATCGACGTCGACGCGGGCAAGCTCGCCAAGGCGCGCAGCAAGAACAAGGAGGTCCAGAAGTTCGCCCAGCAGATGATCACCGACCATACCGCGGTCAACAAGCAGGCCGGCGCTCTCGCCAAGAAGCTGAAGGTCAAGCCGGAGGAGAGCGACACGTCCAAGAGCCTGAAGCAGGGCGCCAAGGAGAACATGGCCAACCTGAAGAAGCTCAAGGGCCCGGCCTTCGACAAGGCCTACGTCGAGCACGAGGTCGCCTACCACGAGCAGGTGCTGGGCGCGATCGACAAGGTGCTGATCCCGAGCGCGCAGAACGCCGAGCTGAAGGGCCTGATCGAGAAGGTGCGGCCGGCGATCGCCGCTCACCTCGAGCACGCGAAGATGCTGCAGGAGTCGCTCGGAAAAAAGTCGTAGGCAGCAACCATCTCGTGGCGATCGAGGGCATGAAGTTCGCCCCCGAGCGCCTCGAGGTGGCGGTGGGCGACACGGTGACCTGGACGAACCGGGACCTCGTGCCCCATACGGTGAGCGCCGCGCGCGCCGGCGTCGAGTCCGGGAACATCGCGCCGGGCGCAAGCTGGAGATTCACCGCGCGGCGCGGCGGCACGATCGACTATCTCTGCCGCTACCACCCCGGGATGAAAGCGGTAGTCGTAGTCAGATAGCGCGCCTGCCCTGCGCCGCCCGGCGCAGGGGCGCGGCGCCTGTCGGCGAAGCTCGACGGGCTTCGCTGGTCTGACCGGAATATTCCTGCAAGGAGCCGACCGGCCGGCGTCGTCCATCCGGGACGCGGCGCTCCCCTTGGATGGAGCATGGCGGGCCTGCCGGCGATGGCCGATGCTGCACTCCGGAGCTCGCTTGGCGCACGGTCCGCTCAACTTCCTTTCGCCCGGTCCCGCGTCGCAGCCGGTGCCGGCGGCCTCGCCGCCGGCCCCCGCCGCGGATCTCGGGATCGAGGTGCTGACCAGCACGGCGCAGTTCGCCGCGCTGGCGCCGGACTGGAACCGGCTGCATGCCGAGGCGAGGGCGGCGAGCGTCTTCAACTCCTGGATGTGGCTCTACGAGTGGTGGCAGGCCTACGGCGCCGGCCGGCGGCTGCGCCTGCTCGTCGTGCGCGAAGGCGAGGTCCCGGTCGGCGTGCTGCCCCTCTATCTCGAGCGCACGCGGCTCTTGGGGATGCCGTTGCAGGTGCTGCGCCTCGTCGGCATCGGCGGCGACACGCATCCGGACGACCTCGGCCCGGTGCTCGCGCGCGGCGCGGAGCGGCACGCCGCTGCCGCGCTCGCGCACGCGACCCTCGCGCTGCCCGGCGCCGACGTCTGGCTCTTCAACGATATCGACCCGGCCTCGGGATTCCCGGCCGCCCTCGAGGCGGCGGCGCGCGCGCTGGGCCTGCCGCTCGCCGAGCGCGGCGCGACGCGCATTGCGCTCATCGATCTGCCGCGCACCTGGCCCCAATACCTGCAGTCGCTGGGGCGCGACGCCCGCTGGCGGCTGCGCCGTTCGCGGCGCCGGGTGGCCGACGCCGGGCGCACGCGCTTCTTCGTCTGGAGCGATCCGGAGCGCCTCGAGGCCGCGCTCGATCGCCTCGCCGAGCTGCACCGCGCGCGCTGGGCGGCTGCGGGCGGCCGCAGCCGCGCCTTCGGCACGCCGGCCTACCTCGGCTTCCACCGCAGCGTCATCCGCTCGCTCTTCCGGCGCGGCTGGCTGCGGCTGTACTGCCTGGAAGTGGACGGCGCGCTCGCCGCGATGATCTATTGCTACCGCTTCCGCAACCGCGTCTACCTGATGCAGGCGGGCTTCGATCCGAAGCTCGCGCGCCTCGGCGCCGGCAAGGTGCTGCTCGGCTACGCGATCGAGCACGCGATAGGCGAGGGCAACGAGGCGTTCGATTTCCTGCGCGGCGAGCATCGCTACAAGGACGAGCTCGCGACGCGCCACCGCGAGACCCGCAACCAGGCGGTGTTCGCGGCGACGCCCGCCGCGTTGCTCTACCGGCTGAGGTCCGTGTGGCTACCGATGCTCAAGGCGCGGCTGCAGCGCCGGCCGCCGCCCGGGTTGAGCCTGTGACGTCCGGGGGGGCACGAGCGGCAGCATCGCCACCGCGAGGCGGCCGGCGCCATGGGCGCCCACCGCGACCCGCTGCACGGTGCGCCGGTCCTTCCAGGCGCGGGCGTAGCTCGTGTTCTCGCGCGCCGTATGCGAATCGATCCACTGCGGGCCGGGGTTCTCGAGGAACTGGCGCACGTTGTCGACCTCGCCGACGATGCCGGGCGAGCAGCTCGCGTAGGCTTCGTCGTAGGCGATCTTGAAGGTGAACGCGCCGTCGCCGCCGAGGATCATGGTATGGCGGGCGAGCGGCCGGCCGTCGAGGTCGAGCCCGGTGATCGCGAGCCGCCCGCGCCGGTGCGCCTCGGCGAGCGCCGCGGTGAAGAAGCGCCGGTCCCCTTCGCGGCAGGCGATGGCGCTGCCCGCGCTTCCCTTCCAGCCGCTCGCCTCGAGGCGGATGAACTGCTCGGTCCAGGCGCCGATATCGTCGCCGGGCGCGAGGCGCACCGGCTCGAGCCGGCCGGCGGCGGCGAGGCGCGAGCCCCAGCGGCGCAGGTTGTTCTTCATGTTCGAGTTGTAGCGCGTGCGCGGATCCCGGCCGCGCAGCAGCACCGCGCGCAGGTACGCATCCGTCACCAGCCACGGAAAGCCGCCGTCGCCGGCCGTCTCGGCGAGCGCGCCGTAGAACGGGCCGCCGGCGGCGATCCACTCGAACTCGAAGGCCGGCGCGAGGCGGCTGCGCAGCAGCGCCTCGATGCACGCGCCGGCGCTCTTTTCGCGCACCAGCGGCGTGCCGACGAGCATGTTGCGGTGGATCCAGGAGCGCGCGCCGGCCACCGGCAGCCGGCGGAAGCGGCGCTCGACGCGCAGCGGGAAGAGCGCGGACAGGATGCCGTCCTGCCAGACCGCGAAGCAGCGGAAGTCGGCGCCGCCGTAGGCCTCGAGCGCCGGCAGCAGCAGCCACGGCTCGTAGAACGGGTTCGGCTCGGCGGCCTCGGCGGCGAGCGCCTCCCATTCGGGCGCCAGCGCGCGCAGGGCGTCCGCGTCGTGAAAGACCCGGGTGGTGATCTTCATGAACGCCCAGAGCGTACAAACGGCGCCTTTGCCGACGTGGGCGGCGTCCCTGCGCCGAACGGGCCAAGGGCATGATTCCGGTCGTCTCGCTCGGCGGCCTGCACCTGGTGCGCGCGCTCGGCATGGCGGGCATTCCGGTGCTCA
>Ga0310810_10008886_pt1 | contig 11600 bp, 12 predicted proteins | sample NCmetagenome_FD_207641 | JGI IMG/M metagenome (GOLD analysis project Ga0310810, IMG submission 207641) | Soil microbial communities from experimental microcosm in Duke University, North Carolina, United States - NC | ecosystem: Engineered > Artificial ecosystem > Soil microcosm > Unclassified ...
GGGGACGCTGAATGCTGCGGCTTTCGGCATCGGGGCTCTCCTGTGTTCGCGGGTCCCGAAGCATCTTTCACGGCATCAACCTGGAGTTATCGGCAGGCCAGGCGATAGCTCTGGTGGGGCCCAACGGCTCCGGGAAGTCCTCGCTTCTCCGGCTGATCGCGGGCCTCCTGCGGCCAGCCGCCGGGCGGATCGACCTGACGGGAGGTAGCGCGGAGCAGACCCCCGCAGAACAGGCGCACTATCTAGCCCATCTGGACGCGCTCAAACCGTCCCTGACGGTTGCCGAAAACCTTGAGTTCTGGGTCAGCTATCTGGGGGGCGACGTGGCCCGTGTGTCCGCCGCGCTCGGGAGCGTCGGCCTTGGGGCGCTTGCCGATCTTCCCGCCGCGTACTTGTCGGCCGGGCAGCGGCGCCGGCTTTCGCTCGCGCGTCTGGTCGCAGTGCCACGCCCGCTCTGGCTGCTGGATGAGCCGACCTCCGCCCTGGATGCGGCCGGGCAGGAACGTCTCGCCGACCTGATGCGGCAGCATCTTGCTGGCGGCGGGCTAATTGTCGCGGCCACCCATGGGCCGCTGGGGATCGAGGCAAGGGAAATCAGGTTGGGGGCAATCCCATGAGCCCCCTCCTCGCCGTCCTCCAGCGCGACATGCGCCTCGCCGTGCGGGTCGGGGGCGGCGCGCTGATGGGCGTGCTGTTCTTCCTCATCGTGGTGACGCTGGTTCCATTCGCGGTCGGGCCGGATCTCGCGCAGCTCCGCCGCATCGGGCCGGCGATCCTCTGGCTCGGTGCGCTGCTCGCCTCCCTGCTCACGCTCGACCGCCTCCTCGCCGCCGATCAAGAGGGCGGCTCGCTCGACCTCCTGCTGATGGGCGCGACGCCGCTGGAACTCGTCGTGCTCGCGAAGGCCGCGGCGCACTGGATCACAACCTGCCTCCCGCTAGTGATCGCCACCCCGCTGCTCGGCCTGTTCCTCAACCTCGAGCCGCTCGCAATCGGCGCCGTGGCGCTCACGCTGCTCGCCGGCACCCCGGCGCTCACCTGCATCGGCTTGATCGGCGCGGCGCTATCGGTCGCGCTGCGGCGCGGCGGGCTGCTGCTGCCGGTGCTGGTGCTGCCGCTGACGGTCCCGGTGCTGATCTTCGGCGTCGCGGCTGCGAATGCCGCAATCGTCGGTCCGATGAGCTTCGGCGCGCCGTTCATGATTCTCTGTGCGCTGAGCCTCGGCAGCCTGGTGCTCGGCCCGTTCGCGGCCGCCGCCGCGCTGCGCCACCTTGAGTAAGATCAATGCCGTGCCGCTCTCCCAATGTTGAACATGGCGAGGCGCCGCCGCATTGCGGCCGCCGCCAAGGCTTACTAGAGAACCCCGCATGGCGCTGATCGACCTCGCCAATCCGACCCGGTTTCTCGCGCTCACGGCTCGCATCCTGCCGTGGCTCGCGATCGCGACCGCAATCGTGTTCGCGATCGGGCTCTATCTCGCGTGGTTCGCGCCCGACGACTACCAGCAGGGCGCGACCGTGAAGATCATGTTCATCCACGTCCCCAATGCGTGGCTCGCGATGGCGGTGTGGAGCGTGATGACCGTCGCGTCGATCGGCACCTTGGTGTGGCGTCATCCGCTCGCCGACGTGGCGGCGAAGGCGGCAGCGCCGATCGGCGCCGCATTCACGTTCCTCGCGCTGGTCACCGGCTCGCTGTGGGGCCGTCCGATGTGGGGCACCTACTGGGTGTGGGACGCGCGGCTTACCTCGGTGCTCGTCCTCTTCCTGATGTATCTCGGCGTAATGGCGCTGTGGCGCACGGTGGACGATCCCTCGCGCGCCGGCCGCGCCGCCGCGATCCTCACACTGGTCGGCGCCATCAACCTGCCGATCATCAAGTTCTCGGTCGACTGGTGGAACACCTTGCATCAGCCCGCCTCCGTGTTCCGTCCTGGCGGCCCGACCATTGCTCCCTCGATCCTCACGCCGCTCCTCGTGATGGCGCTCGCGTTCCTGCTGTTGTTCGTCACGCTGCACCTCGCCGCGATGCGCAACGAGATCCTGCGGCGGCGGGTGCGCACGATGTGGCTGATGCAGGCGCACGCGGCATCATGAATCTGGGACCGCACGCCGCGTTCATCATCGCCGCTTATGCGGCGGCGATTGCTGTCGTCATTGGCCTGATCGCCTGGGTGATCGCCGATCATGCGGCGCAGCGCCGCCTGCTCGCCGACCTCGAGGCGCGCGGGGTGACGCGTCGCGCCGAGAAGGAGGCCGCATGAGCGCGACCGTGACCGAGCAGAACCCGCGGCGGCGGTTCTTTGTCCTGCTGCCGCTGATCGTGTTTCTGGCGCTCGCGGCATTGTTCTTCTTCCGCCTCGGCTCGGGCGATCCGTCGCGCATTCCATCGGCGCTGATCGGCCATCCGGCGCCTGCAACGAACATGCCGCCGGTGCCCGGCCTGCTCAACCATGACGGCAAGCCGACGCCCGGCATCGATGCGGCGGAGTTCAAAGGCGCGGTGACGCTGATCAACGTGTGGGCCTCATGGTGCATCCCGTGTCACGACGAGGCACCGCTCTTGAACACGCTTTCCGAGGACAAGCGCATCCGCCTCGTCGGCATCAACTACAAGGACCAGCCTGACAACGCCCGCCGCTTCCTCGGCCGCTACGGCAATCCATTCGCCGCCGCCGGGGCCGACCAGAACGGCCGCGCCTCGGTGGAATGGGGTGTCTACGGTGTGCCCGAGACCTTCCTGGTCGGCCGCGACGGCAAGATCGCCTACAAGCTGGTCGGGCCGATCACCGAGGCGAATCTGGAGCGCGTGCTCAAGCCGGAAATCGAGAAGGCGCTGGCAAACTAGGCCACCGCCCTCGCCGCCGCCCGCCCCGCAATCCGTCCTGAGAAAATACACCCGCCGAGGAACGTGCCCTCGAGCGCGCGGTAGCCGTGCAGGCCGCCGCCGCCGAAGCCTGCGACCTCGCCCGCCGCATAGAGGCCAGGCAAGGGCTCACCACCGGGCTTGAGCACCCGTGAGGACAAATCCGTCTCAAGCCCGCCAAGGGTCTTGCGGGTGAGCACGTGCAGCTTCACGGCAATCAGCGGCCCCGCGTCGGAATCGAGAATCCGGTGCGGGTTCGCGACGCGGATCAGCCTGTCGCCGAGATACCGGCGTGCCGCGCGGATCGCCATCACCTGCGCATCCTTGCCGAACTTGTTGTCGATCTCGCGATCGCGCGCCACGATCTCGCGCGTGAGCTCGGCCGCATCGATCAGCGGCTCGCCGGTCAGCGCATTCATGCCCATGACGAGTTCGGGCAGAGTCTTGCGGACCACGAAATCAGCGCCGCGCTCCGTGAAGCGCTGCACCGGCGCGGGCGCGCCCTTGCCGATGCGGCCCAGCACCAGCTTGAGGCTTCGCTCGGTGAGGTCGGGATTCTGCTCCGAGCCGGAGAGCGCGAACTCGCGCTTGATGATGCGCGCGTTGAGCACGAACCACGAATGATCGTGGCCCGCGCGCGTGATCGCCGCGAGCGCGCCGAGCGAGTCGAAGCCAGGAAAGAGCGGCACCGGCAGCCGCTTGCCGCGCGCATCGAGCCACAAGGGCGACGGTCCGCTCAGGATCCGGATGCCGTGGCGCGCCCAGATCGGCGCGTAGTTCTCGATGCCCTCCGGGTAGTGCCACATGCGGTCGGAATTGATGAGGCTCGCGCCAGCCCGTCGCGCGATACCGAGCATCAGGCCGTCGACATGCTCGGGCACGCCCGAGATCATCTGGCGCGGCGGGTCGCCCAGGCGCTTCGGCCAATAGCGCCGCACCAGCTCGTGATTGCCGCCGATGCCGCCCGAGGTGACGACGATCGCCTGCGCCCGCAATGCGAACGAGCCGGCCACGGCGCGCGAGCTCGCGGTGCCGCGCGCCGCATCGCTTGGCTCCAGTACGTCACCCTCGACGCCGTCGATGACGCCACCAGTTGTGCTGAGTCCCGTGACGCGGTGACGAAAGCGGAACGTCACAAGGCCACGGCTCTCGGCCTCGCGCACGCGCCGCACGAACGGCTCGATGACGCCCGGCCCGGTGCCCCAGGTCACATGAAAGCGCGGCACCGAATTGCCGTGGCCAGTCGCGAGATAACCGCCGCGCTCGGCCCAGCCGACGATCGGGAAGATCCTCAGTCCCTGCTGGCGCAGCCAAGCGCGTTTCTCGCCCGCGGCGAAATCCACATAGGCTTCGGCCCAGCGGCGCGGCCAGTGATCTTCGGCGCGATCGAAGCCGGCCGAGCCGAGCCAGTCCTGCAGGGCGAGGTCGCGCGAGTCGCGCACGCCGAACCAGCGCTGCTCGGGTGAATTCACGAAGAACAGCCCGCCAAACGACCAGAACGCCTGGCCGCCGAGCGAAGCTTTCGGCTCCTGATCCAGGATGATGACGCGGCGGCCAGCATCCGCGAGTTCGGCGGCGGCCACCAAGCCGGCCAAGCCCGCGCCGACCACGATGGCGTCTGCGTCCATTCGCCTTCCTCACGTGGAGGCGAATGTTATGCGGTTAACCAATCGGAATACAGATGAGGCGCGCCGGCCTACATTGCGTTGCCGACTTTGTCCCAAAGAGCGGTTTTGATCTGGGTGCCGAGGCCGTAGACAGTGGTCACGATCGCAACCGAAATACCGGCGGCGATCAGCCCGTATTCGATCGCGGTTGCGCCGCTCTCGTCGATGCGGAAGCGCCGTGCCAACCTTCCGAACGAACGCACTACACTCATCACTTCGCCCCTCGTTGTCTCCCGAGGCCTCAGAGCAGGGTCATCAGGTGCGCCACCAGCGGCACGTCCGCCGGCGGCATCGGGTACTCGCGCAGCCGGTTCGGCCGCACCCAGGCGAGCTTCTGCCGTTCTTTCGCGGTCACCATTCCGTCCCATCGCCGGCACACATAAAGCGGCATGACGAGGTGGAAGTCCGGATAGGTGTGGCTCGCGAAGGTCAGCGGCGCGAGGCAGGCCTCCTTGACGACGATACCCAGCTCCTCCTCGAGCTCACGGATCAGCGTTTCTTCGGGCTTTTCGCCCTTCTCGACCTTGCCGCCGGGAAATTCCCACAAGCCCGCCATCGGCTTGCCCTCGGGACGTTGTGCAAGGAGCACGCGCCCGTCGGGATCGACCAGGGCGCAGGCAGCGACCAGAACGATGTTCACTGTCCGCGCCTCACGACCCTAGGCGGTGCCGGGTTAAGGACCGATCAACATACATGTGGAAACTGAACCTGAGTTGGCTAACCGCAATCGTGCAAATTGAGACGATTACGACCGGTAGTCGCCGTTGATGGCGACGTATTCCTTGGTCAGGTCGCAGGTGAGCACCCGGTCGCGGCCTTTGCCAAGCCCAAGCGCCACGCGCAGCGTAATCTCCGGATTTTTCATGTAGGTCGAAACGGCATCCTCGTCATAGCCAGGATCGCGCGCGCCCTTGTGCGCCACGCGCGTGTCGCCGAACCAGATCGACACCTTGTCGCGGTCGGCCGGCTCGCCGGCCTTTCCCACCGCCATCACGACGCGGCCCCAGTTCGCGTCCTCGCCGGCGATCGCGGTCTTGACCAGCGGCGAGTTCGCAATCGAAAGCGCGATGCGTCGGGCCGATTTTTTTGAGGTTGCACCCTCGACGATCACCTCGACGAGCTTGCGCGCACCTTCGCCGTCGCGTGCGACCTGCTCGGCGAGATTGGCCAGCACCTCCCTGAATGCGGCACGAAATTCTTTGAGCTTGGGATCACTGGCGCGCGCAATCTTGCCTGCGCGCGCCGTGCCCGTCGCGAACGCGAGCAACGTGTCCGAGGTGGACGTGTCACCGTCGACCGTGACGGCGTTGAATGTGTCGGTGACCGTATCCGAGAGGATTGTCTGCAAGGCAGGAGCCGCGATCGGCGCGTCGGTGAATACAAACGAGAGCATCGTCGCCATGTCGGGCGCGATCATGCCCGCGCCCTTCGCGATGCCGTTGATGGTCACGGTCACGCCGTCGATCTTCGCCTGTGCGGTCGCGACCTTCGGAAACGTGTCGGTGGTCATGATCGCCTTGGCAGCTTCGAAGAAAAGACCAGGCGCTGCCTTCTCGGCCAGGCTCTGCATCACGCCGTCGAAGCGCTGCGCGGGCAGCGGCTCGCCGATCACACCCGTGGAAGCGAGGAACACCTCAGCGGCTTTGCAGCCGGCGGCCGCGCTCGCGAGCTTCGCGGTGAACGCGGTCGCCTCGCGCCCGGTCTTGCCGGTGAACGCATTGGCGTTGCCGGAATTCACCACCAGCGCCCGCGCCTTGCCGCCTTTCAGTTTGGCCCGGCACCACTCGACCGGCGCCGAGGGGCATTTGGAGCGCGTGAGAACGCCCGCAACCGTGGTCCCTTTGTGGAACAGAGCGAGCAGCACGTCGGTGCGGCCCTGGTACTTGATGCCGGCCGCGCCTGTCGCGATGCGCACGCCCGCAATGTCCGGCATCTCGGGAACGTGCTTGGGTGCAAGCGGTGAAACGGCGTGAGACATGGCGGTGGCCCGGTATACGACTCAAGAAAATGCCCGGCGCGGCGGCCGGGCATTGACGTGACATTACACCAAAGCGGTTCCGCGGATCAATTCTACTTCTTCTGCTCGGCGGGCGGGGCGGCTGGCGCCGCGGGCGCAGCGGCCGCGGGAGCCGGCGCGCCGATCCGCTCGATCTTGCCCTCGGCGCGCAGTTTGGTGATCACCGCGCTCTGCTGGCGGCGCACCACATAGCTCTCGAGCTGGTCCTTGACCTTGTCGAATTCGGGCGGCTGACGCATCCGCGTGTCCTCGACCTTGATCACATGCCAGCCGAACTGCGACTTCACCGGATCGGAGAGCTGGCCCTTTTCCAGCTTGAACGCAACCTCGGAAAACTCCGGCACCATCTGGTCCTTGGTGAACCAGCCGAGGTCGCCGCCGTCGGACGCACCCGGGTCCTTCGATTTCTGCTTGGCAAGCTCGGCGAAGTCGGCGCCCTTCTTCAGCTCAGCCGCGACCGCCTTCGCCTCATCCTCGGTCTCGACCAGGATATGGCGCGCGTGCACCTCGGGCTCGGCCTTCATCTGGCCGACCGCCTCGTCATAGACCTTGTGCAGCTCGGCGTCGGTCACCGCCGCCTTGGCCTCAGTCTGCAGGTAGCTTTCCATCAACAGCTTGGTCCGCGCGTAGGCGAGCTTCTGCTTGAACTCGTTCGAGTCGGCCATCTTCTTGGCTTCGGCCGCCTTGGCGACCAAGAGCATGTCGCCCATGAAGGTGATGAGATATTCGCGCTTGGCTTCCGGCGTCATCTGCGGGATGTTGCTGCCGAGATCCTCCTCGGCCATTGCGAGATCGCTCTGCCGCACGTCGGTCCCGTTCACCCGTGCCACCACCGGGTCGTCCTGGGCGCGCACAGGCGAGCCCAAGGCCGCTACCAGCGCGAATACGGCAAGACTTGCGCCGGCAAACGCCGGGGGGGCAAAAGACGACAGCAGTTTCATGAAACGATCCTTGGGTCCGGGATAATGCCCCCGCGATCGGCGGCGGACACTCGCGCAATCGCATGCTGTTTGCAACGCCGGATGACGGGGCACGGCTAACAACGGCGTGAGGATCGTTTCGCGGCAAAAAGCGGCAAATTCGAGCCAATTGACAAGGTTCTGACCCCCTCCTATCTCTCGGGAAGCACCTCGCAGGCCCGTCCGGCGGGGCTCTTTATGTTGGCCGCCGCTTAAAGCCCGAAAAGCGCCATGCTCGAGGCGCATCGGCGCAGGCCGCATTGCCAGAGTGCGGAACGTCTAAGGATTTCATTGCTCATGTTCGCCGGTCTCGCCCGCAAGCTGTTCGGTTCCGCCAACGACCGGCGCATCAAGAGCTACCGCCCCCGCGTCGAAGAGATCAACGCCCTCGAAAAAGAGCTGCAGGCGCTCTCCGACGACGCGCTACGCGCCCGTACCGAAGCATTCAAGAAGGAATTGGCCGACGGCAAGACGCTCGACGACATCCTGGTTCCCGCCTTCGCCACCGTGCGCGAAGCCGCCAAGCGCACGCTCGGCCAGCGGCACTTCGACGTGCAGCTGATCGGCGGCATGGTGCTGCATGAGGGCCGCATTTCCGAGATGAAGACCGGCGAAGGCAAGACGCTGGTCGCAACGCTGCCGGTCTACCTCAACGCGCTGTCGGGCCGCGGCGTACACGTGGTCACCGTCAACGACTACCTCGCCAAGCGCGACGCCGAGTGGATGGGGCAGATCTATAATTTCCTCGGCCTCACCGTCGGCGTGATCGTGCACGGACTTGAAGACCCGGAGCGCAAGGCGGCCTATGGATGCGACGTGACTTACGGCACCAACAACGAGCTCGGCTTCGATTATCTGCGCGACAACATGAAGTACCGGATCGAGGACATGGTGCAGCGCGGCCATGTCTACGCGATCGTCGACGAGGTCGACTCGATCCTGATCGACGAGGCGCGCACGCCGCTGATCATTTCCGGCCCGCTCGACGACCGTTCGGATTTCTACAACACGATCGACACCTTCATTCCAAAACTCGAGAAATCGGACTACGAGGTCGACGAGAAGCAGCGCACGGTCAACCTCTCCGAAGCGGGCATGACCCGGCTGGAGCAGTGGCTGCGCGACGCGAAGCTCTTGAAATCCGACTCGCTCTACGACGTTGAGAACGTCTCGGTGGTTCACCACGTGAACCAGGCGCTGCGCGCGCACAAGCTGTTCCAGCGCGACAAGGACTACATCGTGCGCAACGGCGAGGTCGTGATCATCGACGAGTTCACCGGCCGCATGATGCCGGGGCGCCGCTATTCCGAAGGTCTGCATCAGGCGCTCGAAGCGAAAGAGCATCAGCCGATCCAGCCCGAGAACCAGACGCTCGCTTCGATCACGTTCCAGAACTACTTCCGCATGTACGAGAAGCTCGCTGGCATGACCGGCACGGCGCTCACCGAGGCCGAGGAGTTCCTCGACATCTACAATCTCGAAGTCCTCGAAGTCCCGACCAACCTGCCGCTCGCGCGCGACGATCAGGACGACGAGGTCTACCGCACCAACGCGGAGAAATACCGCGCCATCATCGGGCTGCTGGAAGAGAGCAAGGCAAAGGGCCAGCCGGTGCTGGTCGGCACCACCTCGATCGAGAAATCCGAACAGCTCGCCGAGATGCTGCGCAAGGAGGGCTGGGAGCAGCACGACTTCTCCGACCCGAATGCCTTCGCGGCGCTCTATTCAGGCGACGAGGGCGCGAAGAAAGCCAAGGTCTTCGCGGTGCTCAACGCGCGCTACCACGAGCAGGAAGCCTACATCGTCAGCCAGGCCGGCGTGCCGGGCGCGATCACCATCGCGACCAACATGGCGGGCCGCGGCACCGACATCCAACTGGGCGGCAACGCCGACATGCGTATCCGCCAGGAGCTTGTCGACGTCGAGGATTACGCCGAGCGCATGCGCGATCCGCGCGCCGATGCAATCCGCGAGCAAGTCGCACGGCTGAAGGAGACGGCACTTGTGGCGGGCGGATTGTTCGTGCTCGGCACCGAGCGGCATGAGAGCCGCCGCATCGACAACCAGCTGCGCGGCCGCTCCGGCCGCCAGGGCGACCCGGGCCGCTCCAAGTTCTTCCTCTCGCTGGAAGACGACCTGATGCGCATCTTCGGCTCCGACAAGCTCGACGGGATGCTCACCAAGCTTGGCCTGAAGGAGAACGAGGCGATCGTTCATCCGTGGATCAACAAGGCGCTGGAGAAGGCGCAGCAGAAGGTCGAGGCGCGCAATTTCGATCTGCGCAAGAACATCCTGAAGTTCGACAACGTGATGAACGACCAGCGCAAGGTCATCTTCGACCAGCGCATCGAATTGATGGAGGACGAGAACGTCGCCGGCACGGTCGCCGACATGCGTCATGCCGTGATCGACGATCTGGTCGCCAAGCACGTGCCGGAGAACGCCTATCCGGAGCAATGGGACACGCCCGGCCTGAAGGAAGAACTCGACCGTGTGCTCGGCCTCGATCTGCCGGTGCACGAATGGGCCAAGGAAGAAGGCATCGCCGACGAGGAGCTGATCGCGCGCATCGAGAAGCGCGCCGACGAGCACATGGCCGCCAAGGTCGCGCAGTGGGGGCCGGACGTCATCCGCTACGTGGAGAAGTCGATCCTGCTGCAGACGCTCGATCATCTCTGGCGCGAGCATCTGTTGATGCTCGAGCATCTGCGCCAGGTGATCGGACTGCGCGGCTACGGCCAGCGCGATCCGCTCAACGAATACAAGTCGGAATCCTTCAACCTGTTCGAGGCGATGATCCAGCGGCTGCGCGAAGCGGTCACCGCGCAGTTGATGCGGGTCGAGATCGTGCAGCAGCCGCCCGATGAGCCGCCGCAGAACCTGCCCTACATGGAAGCGCACCACATCGATCCGACGACCGGCGAGGACGACTATGCGAGCGCCTCGCTGGCGCCCGCGTTTGCGGGCAACGGCAATGGAAACGGCACGGCGCGCGCCGTCAATCCGAAGGACCCGACCACCTGGGGCAAGGTCGGCCGCAACGAGGCGTGCCCCTGCGGCTCGGGCAAGAAATTCAAGCACTGCCACGGCCGCTTCGGGTAATCTTCAACAGTCGAAACAAACCTCGCGGCCCGGCGTTGACTCCGCCGGGGACCGCAAAGCCGCGAGGACGCGCATGCAAATCCAGCCCGAGATCGCTTTCCACAATTGCGAAAAGGTGGACTGGGCCGAAGACCAAATCCTCGACCATATCGAGCGCCTCGAAGGAATCTACGACCGGGTCATCGCCTGCCGGGTGCGGGTCGACCAGCGCAACGACAACGCCAATCACACCATCCCGCCGGTAGTGCGCATCGAGATCAGCGTTCCGGGTCACAAGGACATCGTGGTGGCGCACGAGCCCGACCATCTGCAGCGCAAATTCCAGGCGCCGGACTTGAAGAACGCGATCAACGAAGCCTTTCGGATCGCCGAAGATCGTCTGTCAAAATATAAGGATCAGCTCACGGACCGCAGCGCGCCGGCGACGCACGAAGCCGCCAACGAGCTGCTCGGACAAATTGCCGAAATCACGCCGGGCGAGGATTTCGGTTTCCTGCTTACCGCGTCAGGAGGCCTGCTCTACTTCCACCGCAACAGCCTGCACGCCGGCGATTTCGACCGTCTCAAGCGTGGCGACGACGTCTATTACGTCGAGGATATGGGCGACACCGGGCCGACCGCAAAAAAGGTCCGCATGAAGCAGAACGGGCGCTAGCGGATCGCGCCCCAGCGCTGATCGAAGCTGCCGGTCGGCACGGTGGGAGCAGCCCCGCTCATCAGGCTTGCGCCGCTTGCGGCCGACTGGCGTGCCGGCGTCGGCGCAGGAGCCGCCTGCGCGGTCTGCGCGGGCTCGCTCTGCGCGGCGGGCTGCGGCTTTGCGGCCGCAGGCGCGGCATGCGGTTTCGTCTTGGGAGCGGGCTTCGGCGGGGCGGACGCCACGCGCGCGGAGGATGCCGGCTTTTCCTCGTCACCGACGAAGAAGCTCTTCACCTTGCCGAAAAATCCTCCGCTCTCGGCGGACGAGGCGTAGGCGGTGCGCGTCGGCGCGGG
>Ga0310810_10008888_pt1 | contig 11600 bp, 8 predicted proteins | sample NCmetagenome_FD_207641 | JGI IMG/M metagenome (GOLD analysis project Ga0310810, IMG submission 207641) | Soil microbial communities from experimental microcosm in Duke University, North Carolina, United States - NC | ecosystem: Engineered > Artificial ecosystem > Soil microcosm > Unclassified ...
GCGACGACCTGCACCGCATTGCCGTCGAGCACGGTGCCGCTCGCATGTCCGAACACGCTCTGCGTGCCGCCGCTCATAATCGTGCCGGCATCGCTGCCGCCGGCCGACACGACCTCGCTGCCGCCGGAGAAAATCGTCGTGCTGACCGCGGCGCCGCCCGACAGCACGACCTGACTGCCGCCCGCCGAAACCGAAGCAAAGCTCGCAGTTCCGCCCGACTCGACGAACTGCACGCCGCCGAAGCTGATTCCGTCGGAGCTGGCGTTGCCGAAGACGTCCTGCGTGCCGCCGCTGACGATGGCGCTGACGTCGCTGCCGCCCGCGGAAATGACTTCCGAGCCCCCGGTCGAGATAATCGTGCGGCTCGCGGTGGCGCCGGAGGAGACGGTCTCCTGCCCGCCGCTCGATACGGTCGTGCTGCTCGCGACGCCGCTCGCCAATACGATCTCGACGCCGCCGCTCGACACCGTCGTGCTGGTTGCGATGCCGCCCGATTCGACGAATTGCGACCCGCCGCTGTGGACGATGACGATGTTCGCCGAGCCAAAGACGTCCTGCTCGCCAAAAACGACTCCGCCGCCGCCGTTTTCGAAGCCGCCGGCCGAGATAATCTCGATGCCGCCGCTCAGGACATTCATTCCATGACCGACGCCGCCGGACAGGATCGTCACCACGCCGCCCGAAGAAACCTCGTCGCCGTTATCGCTGCCGCCGGCTGAGACAATGACGCTGCCGAAGACCGTGTCGGCTGCCACCAAGCCGCCGCTCTCGATGATTTGCAGGCCAAAGTTGTTGAGGCTGCCGGCATGGCCGAAAACGTCCTGCTCGCCGCCCGTGCCGATGGTCCCGCCGCCTGCCGCGCCGCCGGCCGAGACGATTTCGAGACCGCCGCTGCTGATCGTGGCGGCAAAGGCCGAACCGCCGGAGGAGACGACAAGGAGGCCACCCGAGCTGACTACGCTGAAATCCGTCTCGACGCCGGATTCGACGAGTTCGCGCCCGCCGCTGCTGACCGTCGCGTTGTTCGCGGTGCCGGCCGACAGGATGTCGAGCGTGATGCCGTCGGACACGGTAAAGCCGTTGAGCGTCGCGCCCGAGCCGATCTCCAAGGTCGCGCCCGAGAGCAGCGTCACGCCGGGGTCGCTGCCGTTGCCGACCAATTCCAGCGTCCCGCCGCTCGACACCGTCGTGCCGCTCGCGATGCCGCCCGCCAATACGATTTCGATGCTGCTGCCGAGCACGGAGGTGTTGCTGGCGACGCCGCCCGACGACACGATTTGCGTTCCGCCCGGGCCGCCGAAAGCCTGGAGGAGCGTGGCGGTCGTCGTGCCGCCGGACAGCACGATCTGCTGGCCGCCTCCGAAAACATCGGCGCCGCTCGCCCTCCCGCCCGATTCAATGATTTCCGAGCCCTGGATGGTGCCGCTGCTCGCGACTCCGAACACGTCCAGCACGCCGCTGCTGCCAATTGACGCGCTGCTTTCCACACCGCCGGACGAGACGGTTTCCAGCCCGCCGGGGTTGACGTTGTCGGCCAGGCCGCTGCCGCCGGACAGGATGGTCAACGTGGCGCCGGATTGGGCCACGAGGCCGTCGGCGAAGCCGCCTGCGGAGACGACAGCGCTGCCGAAAATATTGTCGCTAAGTCCTTCGCCGCCGCTTTCGATGACCAGAAGGCCGGAAGGCTGCACCGTCTCGTTTTCGCCGAGGCCAAAAACGCGCTGCTCGCCGCCGGACTGAATCAGCTCAAAATCGCCGAGGCCGCCGGCCGCGATGACCTCCAGCCCGCCTCCGCCGATCGAATTGAGAAAGCTCTCGCCGCCGGAGAGCACGCTCAGCGTGCCGCCGAGGCTGACAACGCCCTGTTGGGCGAGGCCGCTGCTCTCGACGGTCTGCACGCCGCCCGACAGGACCGATGTATTGAGGGCGGTGCCGCCGGATTGGACGACTTGCGATCCGCCGATCTGTGCATGATTGGCCAAACCGGCGACGTCCTGCTCGCCGCCGCTCTGGATCGCCGCGCTGGCCTCGCTGCCGCCGGCCGAGATGATCTCCAGGCCGCCGCTGCTGATCGTCGTGTTATCGGCCTCGCCGCCGGCCAGCACCTCCAGCGTGACGCCGCTATTGACGGTGAAGCCGCTCAGCACGGCCCCGGATTCGACGATCACCGTGCCGCCGGCTGAGACGGTGAGGCCCGGCGCGCTGGCGCCGTTGCCGGTCAATTCGAGCGTGCCGCCGCTGAAGACGGACGTGTTGCTGGCCGTGCCGCCGCCCGACACGATCTCGATGCTGCTGCTGAACACCGAGGTGTTGCTGGTAATGCCGCCGGACGAGACGATCTGGTTGCCGCCGTCGACGGCCGTGCCGGTCGTCGTGCCGCCGGAGAGCACAAACTGTGATCCGTCTTCTTCGGCGGCGTTTCGGTCGGGTCGACGCCGAGGATGTAGCCGGCCGTTCGGTGCAGCCCGACAAAGCGGAAATCGGCGGGCTGGTGAACGCAGTCCTTGTCGTCGAAGAAGAGGCCCATGCGATAGGAGGCGTAATACCGCTCGGGCTTCACCTCGTGCTCGGTGACGAATTCGATCTCGGGATAGGCGTCCTTGAACAAGGGGATGAGCTTCTCGGCCATCGCGCAGGTCAATTTGCAGCGATGCTTTGCGAGAAACTTCACTGCATAGGGAAACCACCCCATCGTGTCGCCCAACGTGCCGACCGGGAACTGGATCAGCACCTCGCGGCCCTCGGCCGAGTATTCGTGCGCCATGACGCTCTCGCCCGCCTGCCACAATTCGAGGCGGTGCCGCACGAAATACTGCTTTGTGCTGCTGACCCGGCCGGCCGCGATCTCGGTCTCGTAGAGGATGTTGCCGGTATCCAGATCGGAGATCCGCACGCGCCACGGCTTGCCGGTTTCCGGCAGCATGACGCGGCAGCCTTCGTTGAAATCGTACCGGGCGCCGTGTGGGCCCTCCTGCGTCGGCATCGCGGCGGCCGGCACATAAGCCGGCCTCCCCTGCGGCTGCCCCGATGCCGATGCTCCTGGCGCCGGCGCGGAGGAGGGGGCGGCAGGCGCGGGCGCGGGTTTCGCCGCATGCCCATTCACAGCCGCGGCGGTGTTCTGTCCGTTGATGGCGGGGGTGGCGGTTTTCGGCTCCGGTGCAGGCGGAATTGCCGGCGCATGCGAGTCGACAGCCGCTTCAGCAGTCGGTTCTAACATTCTCAACCTCGAGACCGCTCGGCCGGGGAACCGAGCAAACGAAACAACAGGCGCCGATGCGGCCAAGCCGTCGAAGGGCGCCGGTTTTGATGCTCGACAGTAACCGGGGGCGTGCCACGGTTCAAACAAAAGGTTACAGTTTGTTACACTTTTTGATATTTTCGTTACCTACAAGAGCAGGGAAAGGGTTGCGCCGCCTACCGGCCGGTCGAAATGCCGGTCGAGGTGAGGCTTTTCTTCCGCAAAGTCCGGAAGTGTCGCCGGCGCCCCTCCCTCGAGGCGGCTCGGTTAGCAACAATCCTTGCGCACTAACCGAAAGGATAAGCGACTTTATCCTTTATGGCCTTTACAGCCTTTATGGATTGCCGGCGTGATGAGTCGACGTTTGGCCTTGCAAAGAAGTCCCGGCCGGACGGCCGGGACTTCGCAGCGGCGGTCGAGCTTCGCTCAATCGTCCTCGTCCCGCTCGTCGAGGGACGCGCGAAAGAACATCTTGTTGCTTCGCGGCGCCGATGCGCAGTTTGGCAAGATCGAGGTGGGCAAGCGCCGGGTGGTCTCCCCCGCATTAGACTGGTCTCCCCCGCATTAAATGACAGGGGATCCGTATCGGCCGCGGCTATCGGATCACTGGCGTTGCGTTCCGACTTTGTGTTGTCATGGTCATGCGCCTTCTCAATCTCGGAGCTTTTGCCGATGCGGCCAGTATTGCCGTCTGAAACCCGCGTTCTCTTGCCGGGCGATCTCGCGCGCGCGCAAGATATTGCGGCCACGGTGACGGCGCTCGTCGCAGACCGGGATTCCTACGTCGCCCGACAGAACATCGATCCGGCTTTCGCCTATCCGCAGGCGAATTGGGGTGACGGGGCCAACAATGCCTTTCGAGCATTGTTTGACCGGATACGCCGTTGCGACGACGAGGCGGTCGGGCAACTCCGCGCGTTTTGTCAGCCCTTTACCGGCTTTAGGCTCTACGAGATGACGATCGCCGGCATGCCGCCCCATGACCTCAGCGGTTACACCGATGCGCGGATCGCCCAGAACCTCGAACGCAATCTTCCTTATGTCGATCACTGGCTGTCTCTGCCGCGCCATCGCGTTTTCGTCCCGCCGCGGCGGTTTGGCGAGATCGGCCACGATATCGATGGGGTCATCGTCAATTACGACACTTGGGCCTATCAGGAGCGGATTGATCTTCTGCATGACAGCGGGGCTCTCGACCGGCTCTCCCCCACCGCCCGCGTTCTCGAAATCGGTGGTGGCTACGGCGCCCTGGCTTACTGGTTCAAGCAGGCTTACCCCGACTGTCGCTATACGATTATCGATCTGCCGGAATGCCTGTTGTTCTCCGGGCTATATCTCGGTCTCTCCAGCGTCGAATGCCGCGCTGTCCCCAATTACGCTGCCGACGCGCTCCAAGAACCGTTCGATCTCGTCATCAACACCTTATCGATGAGCGAGATGAGCGCCGAACAGGTGCGCCACTACACCCGGTTAATGCGGAAACATTGGCTATGCGAGGGCGGCGCGTTCTTCGAGCAGAACCACGACAACCGGTCAATCGGTCTGTTGAACGCCCAAGACCTCATCGCCGAGGACTTGCCGCATCGTCGCGCAATCGAGGCGCCTTATCGCTATCGCGGGCAAGCGCATCTCTGGTCGCTCTGACCAGACGCAATTGAGCAACACGTTCACGGCACCCGCTTAATAAGAAAAGCGGCTGACTGATCCGACATCCGAAGCCACCCACACTGCGGCACGCATCGAGCTGTTGCAGTTACCAATCGTGGCCGTGCAACCGGTTGCAATCTTCACGGCGAGCGCGCTTGCAGCTTTAAAGCCCGATCGAGCCGGCTTTGTTAGAAACCCTCGAACCGAAGAACGCGACGCTCGCGTGTAGTTTGTGCCGTCGCTGTCCCGGAGGTCGCTGGTTTTCTTAAAGGTTTGTCCCCCTACAAAGGTGTGCTCGCTTTTTGTGCGGCTCCTGTTAGGATTATATCGATCCGCGCCGGCCCGTGCGCGGCAGCTCTTAAAAAAGAGGGGACAAAGTGATGACTCTAATATCGCGTGTAAAAGCTGCGGCCGGGTTGCGGCGCATATTGCTCTCGCTCGCTGCTATTGCGGCGGTCGTATCGCTCGGTGCCGGCGCCGCTCAGGCGCAGGCGAGCCGGACCTGGGTCTCGGGGGTCGGCGACGACGCCAACCCGTGCAGCCGCACCGCGCCCTGCAAGACCTTTGCCGGCGCCATCTCGAAGACCGCGGCGGGCGGCGAAATCAACTGTCTCGATTCCGCCGGCTATGGCGCCGTGACGATCACGAAAGGCATGACGATCAACTGCCTGGGCGTGATTGGCAGCGTCCTCGTGTCCGGCACCAATGGCATCGTTGTGCAAGCCGGGCCGTCGGACGTCGTCTATCTTCGCGGTATTGAGGTCAACGGCCTCGGCACCGGGATCAACGGCATTCGCTTTCTTTCCGGCAAGGCTCTGGTGGTCGACAACTGCGACATCTACGGCTTCACGACAAATGGCGTTGACGTCGCTTTAGGCGCCAGCGGCTCCTCTGTGACGGTCAAGGACTGCACGATCCTCAATCTGGGCGGCGCCGGCATCAGAAGCACGACAAGCGTCGGAACCGTCTCTGTGTCGGTGGATCATGTGAATATCACTCGCGCCGCCACCGGCGTCGAGTCGTTCACCGGCGGCAATGCATCGGTCAGCAACTCGATCGTATCCGCTACCAACAATGGGCTCCTCGCCTCGGCCAGCGGCGCTGTTGTGACGGCGGCTAACAGTGTGATGAGCTCCAACACTGTTGGCGCTAATGCCAGTGTCTCCGGCGCATTTATCGGGCTGACCAACAGTGATTTGTTCGCGAACAACACGGCGGTAGGCGCTGCCGCGGGCTCGAATTTCATCAGCGGCAGCAACAACAAGCTGTTCGGCAATATCAGCAATGGCGCGGGACCGAGCGGCACGATGATAAACGAATGACCTAGGGCCGCTTCAGCTCGGCGAGGATCGCGCGCAGCGCGTCCACCTCGCCGGGCGCGGCGATGTCATCTGATTCGAGATCGTTGCGAGCCCGCCATAGCGGGCTCGCAGCTTTTCGGCGATCTCGTCATGTGTGCCGATGACCGCATCGGTGTCGAACATCGCATTCGACCAGCGCCGGCATCTCCTCCCAGCGCCGCGCGCACCAAGCCCTGCGCGCGTTTCTAATTTCGCCGAAAGACCCAATGCATGAAGCGTCCCGAGAAGCCAGGCCCCGCGTCGACTTCCTCGCGGAAGATCGCGTCATAACCAGCGCGGGCGAAGAAATCGTCGACCCCTCCGGGATCGGGGCAGATACTCCTGGTCGTCAGGCCGGCGAGAAAATGCGCGACCTCGTCGTAGATCTGAACTCGGTAGCTGCGCTCTCCATATCGCATCGTGCGCCACTCCGAGAGCGGTGCCGTGTCGCTCGCGACCCATCCGCCGATAAAAATGGTATCGCTGATGCGGGTAAGCTGATCGAAGAAATAGAATGGATCGACACAATGATAAAAAACGCCGTGCGCGAACACGGCATCATAGCGGCGTGATGCCCAGCGGCCCGGCACCTGGAAATTGTCGGCAAGGATTTCGAGGTTGTCCCAGCCCATTGCGTATTTTGCCGCGAGTAGCTTGACGACATTTTCGGGCCGCCCCTCGACCGCCGTGATTTGGCGCGCGCCGGTGGCGATTAAGAGGCCCGTATGAATGCCGTCCGAGGGACCGAATTCGATGACGGAGCGATCTTTTAAATCGAGCAAGGGAAGCACACGCGGCAACGTGTGAAACGATCGCCGAGCGCAGTAGATATCCGCGATTTCCGCGAAATAGCGCTGGTGATCCGCAGGGGTTTCGAATTTGCGCGCGGCGCGATCGGGGTTGCTGACGTTGTAATCGAAGATTGCCGTAAGCTCGCGCACCGGCGCGACTGGGAGCGTCAGCTCCCAAATCGTCTCGCATTGCGGAATTTGCTCTTTGAAAGCGAACAACGCGGCGTAATCCTCGGGGGTCTGTGGCACTTCGCAGAGGATGGCGCGACCCGATTCGGGCAATGCTGGCAAACGCTCGCCATAGCGCCATTCGACGATCTTAGACCCGTGGCCGTCTTTCGATAGCGCCTCAGTCAGAAGCGCCGTCTTGTTACGCTCACCGATCAGAATAAAGGGGCCGCGTGCATCGCGGAGAGCTATCCGAAGCGCCGCCGCAACATCGTTCATTGAGCCGAAGAAGGCATAAAGCAGGAAATCATTCGGGTGCGGGCCGAGCTCAGCGACGATACCGCGGCGCCCACGCCAGCCAAATCCGGTGACAATGTCGCGCAACATCTGCTCATCCAATCGGCCTTCAATCTTGCGGGCGACCTCGTCGAGCGTGTTGCCGACGTGAGCCGGCAGCTTCGTCGTCCCAGCCCCAATCCTGCCGATATCGAAGGAGCCTTCTTCTCGGTGTATCCCGTAAAACCGGCCGTCAAATTCGATGATGTTGTAGTCCGTCCCGGCGTAACCGTTCACAAGCAGGCGCGGGCTGAGTTCTGACATTTTGGCACGCGTGAGGGAGAGAGATGGCCTGATCTTTGCCGTTCCTCGCGAAGATCGCAACCTCGCAGCGACAGCCCGCATGCGCTCGCAGCCACGACAGCGCCGCTGCTCGACCTGCTGAGCTTACCCGCGCCCGCGCAACTCACGACAGCTCTAGGCGCGGGGCCGAGCGCCACGATGACAACGAATGACTTAGGGTTGCTTCAGCTCGGCGAGGATCGCGCGCAGCGCGGCCACCTCATCGGGTGCGGCGAGCGGTATCGTGAATTCGAGATGAGTCGCGAGCCCGCTATAGCGGGCTCGCAGCTTTTCGGCATCCCGTCATGCATGCCGATGACCTCATCGGTGTCGAACATCGCATCGGCACCGGGGGAACGCCGATACCTGCTGCTGGTTTCAATCAGCCTGTGCTCGGCGGCGCTCGGGGTTGCCAACACGAGAGCTGTTGGGCAAAAGATGCCGCCTGCCGTAAAGAACCAGCAGGACCGCTGATGCCGGAAACGCGCCCCCGTCTGCTCGTCAAGGGCTATGCCGAGACGCCCTACAACATCACCGGATTCGACGGGCGCTTTTACGCGACGCATCAGGAGGACGGCGCCTTCGACCTCGAGAAATTCAGGACCGGCGCGACGAAATTCCCGGCTTACGCCGGCAACACGATCGACGAGGTCGCCCGCAACATCGACGTCGGGTTCGATAACCGGATGCTGCGCGACATCATCACCGGCTTCGGCTGGCGCGGGCGGCGCGGGCTCGGCGTCGAGCTTGACCCGGGCCCCAACGATTTCCTGCTCGACGCGTTCTTCGGCTCGATCGACGATGTTGCGACGGCATTGCGGGTGGCGCTGCGCAACGAGAACGGACCGTTCACTTTGATCGGCGCGCGCGACAAGACGGCGCTCTTGGCGGAGGCGCTGTCGAAGGACGGGCACGGACCAAAAATTATCGAGTGGAGCTACGGCCAGCCCTTGCCGCCGCTGTCCGAATCCGGGCGCGCGATCCTTTGCGAGGTGCCGCGGACGCCCGACGATTACCCCGCGCTGTTCGGTTTCAAAGAACGTTACCCGGGATGCGAGACGATCTGGGAGCTGACGCTGCCGATCGCCGCGGTGCGGGAGATGATCGCGGTTTTCGATTACAATGTCGGCGAAGCCGACCGCTTTGCGCGCAAACCGGAAACCCTGGCGGATCACCAGCGCTATTTCGCGCAGATGGCGAGCATCTATTGCGCGCGAGCTCGACGTGCTCGATCTGAGGGGTCGGACCGTCGAGCGTCTATGGCGCGCGGGCTCGACATGCTCGATCTGAGGGGCCGCACCGTCATCGAATTCGGACCGGCGGACGGTGTCAACACCGGGCGCTTGATTGCGACGGGGGCGCGCCAGATCACGGCGGTCGAGGGGCGGCCCGAGAACGTGATCAAACTCCTCGCCGCGAAATACGCGATGGGCTGGGACAACCTCGAAATCTTTGCCGACAATTTCCAAGTGCCGGGCCGCTGGGCGTCCCGGCGTTACGACGCCGTATTCGCTCACGGCGTCTTGTACCACTGCGTGGACCCCTTCTATTTCTGCGACCAGCTCACGCGGATCAGCGACAAGATCTTCATCGGCAGTTGGGTCGCGACAGACAAAGTGCCGCTCTCCGAATGGCGCGAGCTGCGCTATGGCGGCCACAGCTATCGCGTCCAGGTCTATGACGAGGACGCGCATTTCTGGGCGGGTCTGACGACGCGCAGCTTCTTCCCAGACGCGCAGGGCGTCGACGATTTCTTCGCCCGCGCCGGTTATAAGGCCGTCTTGCGCGAAGAAATTGAGGAGAGCCGGCGATTCTCCGGCGGCCTCATGCAATGGATTTTCGTGCGGGCGTGAAGCCGCTGAGTCAGGGCTGCTTCAGCGCGGCGAGAGTCGCGCGCAGCGCATCCACCTCGCCGGGCATGGCGAGCGGCATCGTGAATTCGAAATGCGTCGCGACCCGCTATAGCGGGCTCGGCCGGGTAGAGCGGCTTTGTCCGAGGCTGTGCGGAGCGCCCAAAGGGTGCGCGCGTGGCTTCGTTCGGTCTCTCCCCGGTTTAGCCGGGGTTTACCATAGGCATGCTCGCCTTTTCCGTGACCCCATGCCTAGATGGCGGCGTTCGCGCCCGCAGAGCGCGCCAACAGTAATGGGGACAACCTTGATGACAAATGTAAAAGTAGCGGCGGCGGTGAGCCGGATATTGCTCGTGCTCGGCATTCTAGCGGCTGCGGTGTCCCTGGGCGGCGGCTCCGCTCAGGCGCAGGCGACCCGCACCTGGGTTTCGGGGGTCGGTGACGACGCCAACCCGTGCAGCCGCACCGCGCCCTGCAAGACTTTCGCCGGCGCAATCTCGAAGACCGCGCCGGGCGGCGAAATCAACTGTCTCGATCCCGGCGGGTTTGGCGCCGTGACGATCACGAAAGCGATCACGATCTCCTGCGATGGGGTAACGGCTGGCGTCCTCGTCTCGGGCACGAACGCTATCGTCGTGAACGCCGGCGCGAATGACCAGATCACGCTTCGCGGCCTCGACATCGATGGCCTTGGCACCGGGCTCGTCGGCGTCAAATTTTTCGCGGGCAAGGCTCTGATCGTCGAGAACTGCCAAATCTACGGCTTCACCCAAAATGGCATCGAAGCCACTTTAGGCGCCACCGCCTCGGTGGACGTCAAAGATACCAGGATCAACAATGTGGTCGGCGCCGGCATCAAGGTCCACACCACGGCGGGAAATGTTGCTCTGTTGGCCGACCATGTGGCGATCTCTCGCGTCGGGACGAACGGCGTCGAGGCGGCCGGCGGGGCTCTAGGAACTGTCAGCAATTCGACGATATTCGCTGCCAGCAACGCGGTCGCCGCGACGGCAAACGGCGCCACCCTGAACGTCGACAACACCGAGCTGCTCAGCAGCCTTGTCGGGGCCAATGCGACTGTGGCTGGCGCGATCCTCGAGCTGAACAACAACTCCATTTATTTCAACAACACCGCGATTGGGGGCGCTGTGGGATCGCAGGTCCTTACCGCCGCCAACAACAAGCTGTCCGGCAATGCCAGCCCCGGTGCGAATCCGAGCGGGAATGTGACAATCAAGTAGTCTAGGATCGCTTCAGCTCGGCGAGGATCGCGCGCAGCGCGTCCACCTCGCCGGGTGCGGCGAGCGGCATTGTGAATTCGAGATGCGTCGCGAGCCCGCCATAGCGGGCTCGCAGCTTTTCGGCGATCTCGTCATAGGTGCCGATGACCGTATAGGCGTCGAGCATCGCATCGTCGACCAGCGCCGGCATTTCTTCCCAGCGCTGCGCCCGCGCCAAATTCTGCAATTGCCGGGCGGTCTCGGCATGCCCGTCGGTTTCGAAGGCGGCGAGATAAGTCGGCGTCGAGGCGTAAAACGCGACCCGCGCCCGCACATCCCGGATGCGCTCGGCGAGCGCTGCGCGGTCCGCCGCCGTCGCGACGAGCGGCATGACGCACATTACAAAATCGGCCCGATCCTTCCCAACATCGCGGCCGCTCTTCGCGCCGCCGGCCACATGACCTCGCCGAGATAGCGCGGCGTCGCGACGGGGTGCGCGCGGATCCCATCCGCGACTTCGCCCGCGACCTGGCACATATACGGGTTGACCGCCGCCAGCTCGATCTTGATGTCGGGGTATTCGAGCGGCGCCGGCGCGAACAACGGCACCATCAAATTGAGCGTGTAATGCTCGCTCGTGTAATCGAGCTTTGCGCCGTCCTGCCAGCTCGCCCAGATTGCGCGCAAGGCCCCGACATAATCGCGCAGCCACGGCCCCGGGGCCGACC